>SXGT01048153.1_pt1 | contig 10166 bp, 6 predicted proteins | sample 3176221 | NCBI WGS metagenome assembly SXGT01 (sample SAMN11356862, study PRJNA531348) | freshwater metagenome | isolation source: freshwater sample F1-120 | place: China: Fuxian Lake, Yuxi | collected 2017-12-25
CCTTCCACAGACAATGTCAGACTCGCTCCGGTTGCAGTCTGGGTCAGATCCAATATATTGCTATCGCTATTCGCGCCCAAGGTGGCAGATAGCGTACCCGTACCCGTTTGTGTAGCCGTGATCTGGTTCGAATCAGATCCAGTCCCTGTAATAATGCTTAATGTACCGGTCTGACCACTTGTTTGAGTGCCCGTGACCTTGACGGCGTTGCCGTTGCCCCTCAGGGTAATGGTATCGCTATGCGTGCCGCCGCCCGCGCGATTGAGTTCGACTTGGTTGTCATTGCCCGTTTGAGTGACCGAAATGGTCGAAGAGGTCATGGCGGTGCCCGAGGCGCCAATCGCCAGGTCTAGCGCATTGGCATCACCGGCTTGGTTCACCGTAACGCTCCCCGCGCTCGTGTACATCGCGCCGGTGATGGTGTTTTCGTTGTTATCAAGCTCGCCATTGGCTGAAGTGGTAGCTTGCGTCAAGCTCAAGGTGGTCAATGTCCCCACATGTGTGAAATTCCCACTCGCTTCATCGGCTTCCGAAAAACTAACCCCACGCGCGGAGGTCCCGGTAATCACATTCCCTTGTGTACTGGTCAGCGCATTACCACTACTGATCCGGCTTTTCCCGGTGCCCGTCTGGCTGATCGTCAAATTCGTCACCGTGCCTGCACTGATCTGTGAAAAGTTCACATCCACTGCGCCTACGGTCCCCGACAGAGCCATCAGTACAGCTATGGTTATTTTTTTGTATTTCATTTTGCACCCCTTGAGCAATTTGATCGCTGTGCGATCTGGCTTATTTCCCCGAATCCACTGATCCGGATCCTTGGGATGAACAATAGGATAAGGATGAACATCAGGAAATACTGAAATGTACCTAGGTAGTATTACGGATATGAGGCGCGGTCTCGGTTGATCGAGTAGCCGCCGGTTGCTGGTTGTTGGCTAAGAAAACTGCAACTACCGCGGTTGATACGGTGCTTCAGCGCTAGGTCGGCCCAGGCGGAGCCAGCATCATACGAACCAGGTCGGCTAAGGTATTGGCCTGGAGTTTGTCCATGATCCTGGCGCGGTGGGTGTCGATGGTTCTGACACTCGTGCCGAGCATGTACGCAATCATTTTACTGGCATGTCCATTGACGATCAGATTGGCGATTTCACTTTCGCGCGGGGTGAGCGAACCGATTCTGCGTTCAATCTCGACCCGCATATTGCGCGCTGATGTCGCTTGGGCACCCAGCTCTGCCGTATAGGTTTGTATGGCTGATGCCGCACCATGTTGGCCAGCCCATGAAAGAGCCATTTCAGCGCGATGAATCACCTCTTCAGCCAGCGTGTCCTGCGAATTTGAAAAGGCCATGCCACACTTTACAGAGACCTGCACCGTTGCGTCTTGCAGGGTAAAGGGGGTCTGGAGTGTCTGTTCGATGATTGAAGCCAAGGCGGTTTGTATCGCGGTCTGGTCATGCGACATCCCATCAAGCCGCTGTGCCACACCAAAAACACCCGGCTCTAGGTGGGCCAGCAAATGCGCCCCCAATGCGGAGCACTGTAAACGTTGAGCCAGCTGGACAATCAATTGATCGCGCAAGCGGCGCCCTAGCGTCTGCGTAAACATATGTAAACGGCTTAGCTCAATGAGGCTGACCAGCAACGTTTGTGGGGGTGGTAGACTGTCAAACTGTGCCTGAATGCGCTGGCTGAAGGCGCCATAATTCAACAAATACGTTTGAGGATCGCGGTCGTAGAGATCGAGAATTTTCTGTTCGGCCTGCTGTCGGACTGAAATCTCTGCCGTCAGCGATGCCGTACGCTTGGCCACTTCCTGTTCAAGCACCTCATTCTGTTTCGATAATTGGTGGCTCAACTGACCCAGCCGCAACATATTGCGTACGCGTACCTGCAACTCTAATAGGTCTATCGGTTTTGAGATGAACTCCTCTGCACCTGCTTCCAGACTGCGCAATTTGGCGTGTTTCTCATCCAGTGCGGTCACCATGATGACCGGAATATTCCGAATTTCTTCGCGGCGCTTGATCTGGCGCACCACTTCGTAACCATCCATGCCGGGCATCATCACATCCAGCAGGATCAGGTCGGGGTAGGGCTTTTCCGATAATTTATCCAGTGCCTCCTGACCCGACAGGGCAGATTGGATGGCATAGCCCTCAAGCATCTCCATCAATAATTCCACATTGAGTGGGCGGTCATCTACGATCAGCAGGCGAGCACGCTGTTCACCCATGATGCCTCCCCTCATTCATATCAGGATCCCCATGATCTTCACGCCACGGCAACCATACATACACCGTTGTACCGCTGCCCGGCAGCGAATGGAGTGACACCGCACCGCCATGTAACTCAACAAGGCTCTTTACTAGGGCCAGCCCAAGGCCAGAACCATCGTGTTGGCGGGACAACGCACTATCGATCTGGCTGAAGGGCTTGAACAGGCGACCAAGATCACCCTCATCGATCCCAATCCCGTAATCGCTTACGCTCACCTCAAGAAAGGCATTCCTATCTGCCTGCGTAAAATCAAAAAATAGGCCAGGACGGGAGTCCCCGCAATGCCCCACTCGATTGGCTTCGACCCGAGAGCCCTTTATGATAATTTCCGAGCCCTCTTGAGAAAACTTGATGGCATTTGATACAAGATTATTTAGTATTCTCTGAAACTTCAAAATATCGATCTGGACATATAGATCCCGAACAGGCGCTTCAATTTCAAATTTCATTGAAATTCTTTGCTGATGAGTTTGCCACTCAAACGCGTCCACGGCCTGAGAGATTAATGTGTAGGGCTGCACGGGTTCCTGAGAAAGACGCAATTTTCCGGCCCCCGCTTTAGAAAAAGTCAGTACATCTGTGATCAGCGCAAGGAGTACCTGCCCACCGGACAAGATCCGCTCAATATGTTTTTGCTCTGACCTCTGCAGGTGTGCAGTCTTGCTGGCCAATATCTGCGCGAAACCTAGCATTGAATTCAAGGGGGTGCGAAGCTCGTGTGACATCGCGCCCAAAAAATCTTCCTTTACGCGCAGGGTCTCTTTCATCTGCACATTCTGATCTTCCAGATGTTGCGTCAACTTGATGTTTTCAGCAAGGTTTGCTTGAGCGATCTTTGTTTCACGCGCGGCTTCCTTGCGAGATGCGCTCAATAGCCAGATGATGATGACAAGTAATATTCCACCCCCTGTGCTGATGAGCAGGGTCAAACGCTGCCATACATCATATATTTCTTGTTTGGACTCCTGGAGCGAGAAATCTATGTCCCAATCGATAGTATGGGCCGAATTATGCCAACGGATTTTCCGATGCGTTGCGCCATTTATATTGGGCGAGCCAATGCTGGAAAGATGATCGTGGGTTGCATGCTCAAGTATTGTCATACTCAATCCAGCCTTAGCAAATGCAGTCCTATTGGCCAATAGCGCATCGTGCACGCTCATAGACAGCCATATCCATTGAGAGGGGGTTTGGCACTGTTTTTCTGTGGTCGGTTTTGTGAGTGGCCATAGCATTAGGTAGTCGGCATCTTGCACCGCGCCATCTTCTTTTGGAAGATAAATATAGAAAGGGGGTGTCGCTCCAGAGAATTGGTGCAACTGATTTATCAATTCATTCTGAGGTACGAGGGTTGGTTTTCCAGACTGAGCCGGCGGTGTTTTAAGAGGTTGTGCCCCATCCAGCGGCCAGACGGGGTCCAGAGTGGCCTGTTGTATTTCTGTGCAGTTATCGCTAAGCGATGTTTGCATCGTACCAATGCTTTGAATAGCAGGGATGGCGGGGTTCGGTTGCAGGCTTGTGATGTATTGATGGAGTTCTTCCGGTTCTACTTTTTGCGAGGATTTGTAAAAAGCAACGAGGCTTTTCAGGAGCGACTCCTGAGCACGCATTTGTTCTTGAATTAGTTGTAACCCGGCCTCTTGAGTATGATTAGCATGAAGCTCAAATTTCTCACGCGCGCTATTCTCGCCCTGCTGCCAGAAGGTGAATATAACTGCCGATATTATGAAGGCCATCACAATGGGTGCAGCATCTTCAAGCTTTTGTCTCGTTCTTGGCATTAGTCTGCCTGGAATAACATAGTGGACGACCAGTATCGCTAATGTAGATACAATGACCGTCAAGGTGGGCATCCAGTGCTGTTCGAATATGCCGGGGCCGACTTTGCACAGGGCGTTTGGATGGAAACTTGCGGCGGTCATTGCAATGTAGTGCATGCTTGATATGCCTGTCGCCAATACAACTGCCATGGTGTGCCTAGATCGAAAAATGGCCGCCCATGCCCCTTCTTTTACCGTCATCTGGCTCTGCATCGCCTTAAATGCCAATACGGAAGACAGTATTGCGACCAGAACAGACAGGGTGACAATCCAGCCGTTGTATTCAATTGCGGGGGTTATGCGCATTGCAGCCATGCCTATGAAATGCATCGCTGCAACAGAACATCCCATCAGTATCCCGGAAACCCATTGCACATTTGATATGTCCCTCCAATAACAAAGGATCCAGAAGGCAATGCCAGCACCAAGAATTGAAAACATTCCGGATGCTAGGGTGAGTACGAAGTCAAATCCAATTGGAATCGGCAAATGAAATGCCGTCATGGCGATGAAGTGCATTCCCCATATCCCCGTTCCAAGCAGAATGGCACCGCCTAGTATTCGCGATATAACCTCATTGGCCGGACAATCTATTAATCCCTTTGCGACCCCCAGTGTGGCGAAAGCACTGACATAAGCCACAAGGATTGAAAGCGCTACATACCAATAATTGTAAGAACTTATCATTGCTGTCCCGTATGGCCTCAGGATAAAAGGTTGCTAAAGAGGTTTGAAAACGACTTTTGGTTTGCGTTAAGAGGGGGTCTCTACAGGTGCATTGTCACGCCAAGCCCCGCGCCCGTCCATATTTGTGGGGCCATTTCTGATGGTGTGGGATGGCACGGATTATTGTACCAAGGCATTCCGGTAGCGGTTAGACTTGTCCTTCTTTATGCCATTTGCCCTTTACCCCTTGAATCTTGAGCCCAAAAAGTCCGTTATTGCATTGATGGGCCCCACAGCTTGCGGCAAGACTGGGCTGGCGGTGTGGTTGGCGCAGCAGTTGGCGCAGCAGGTGCCGGTCGAGATCATTAGCGTTGATTCGGCACTGGTGTATCGCGGTATGGATATCGGCACGGCCAAGCCCTTGCAGGCTGAGCGCGGCGGTGTGCCGCATCACCTGATTGATGTGGCCGAGCCGTATGAACCCTATTCCGCCGCGCGTTTCCGCGACGATGCCTTGCGGTTGATTGGTGAGATCCACTCACGCGGCGCGTTGCCGCTTCTAGCGGGCGGAACGATGTTGTATTTCCATGCGTTAAAGCACGGTATGGACGATCTGCCCGAGGCTGATCCGGCGCTGCGTGCTGAACTGGGGGCGCGTGCCATGCAGTTGGGCTGGCCGGCGCTTCATGCAGATCTGTCCCGGTTGGACCCGGTCACTGCGGCGCGCCTGTCGACCAATGATAGCCAGCGTATCCAGCGCGCCCTAGAGATATGCCTCCTCAGTGGCCAACCGATGTCCGAGCTACTGAAACGGTCAGAAAGGGCGGCATTGCCATTCAATCTCCGCGAGATTGTCCTGCTTCCGTCCGACCGCGCCGTACTGCACCAACGCATTGCGGATCGATTCGACGCCATGTTGTCCGCCGGATTTGTAGACGAGGTGCGAAGCCTGCTGGCGGATGTGCGCGTGACTCTGGATTTGCCCGCAATGCGTAGCGTAGGGTATCGCCAGGCGATGGATTTCATACGCGGAGAGGTGGATGAGGCGGCGTTTCGTGATCAGTCTATTGCAGCCACCCGCCAACTGGCCAAGCGTCAGATTACATGGTTGCGGGGATGGGAGGACGGCATCGAGTTTGACTGTCTGAATCTCGCTACGCCAGCCGCCGCGCTGTCAGCCGTACGGACCTGGTTACAGGGGGCCTTGGTTTGATCCTGATGTGTGGCGTTTCAGACGCAGCGAGTTGCTAACCACGCTGACGGATGAGAGTGCCATGGCTGCACCGGCGATGACGGGATTCAACATCCCCAACGCGGCCAGGGGTAGGGCCAGCACATTGTAAATAAAGGCGAAGAACAGGTTCTGGCGGATCTTTCTCATTACGGCGCGGGACAGTTCAATGGCATCGGCGAGGGCATGGAGATCGTTGCGTATCAGGGTGATGTCGGCGGCCTCGCGAGCAATATCGGCCCCGGTGTGCATGCCAAAACCGACATCGGCGCTAGCGAGGGCGGGTGCATCGTTGATGCCGTCGCCGACCATGCCGACCGTTCGCCCGTTGGTCTTCAGGGCGGCGATGGCCAGGGCCTTGGCCTGTGGCTTGATGCCTGCCTGAACCTGGTCGATACCGGCCTCGGCGGCGATGTGTTGCGCGACCTCGGGCCGGTCGCCGCTCAGCATGTGGACCTCAATGCCCAGCCGGCGCAGGCGTTCGACGGCGGCCCGGCTAGTGGGGCGCAGACGGTCCTGCACGCCGATGTGGCCGAGCAGGCGTTCACCGGCGGCGGTTGTTTCGTGGCAGGCGATCCAGGTAAGAGCATCGTCAGGTGGCTCTGTGGCCGGATGAAGTTGGAGCGTACGACCTTCGATACGGCCACGCACGCCTTGACCCGGCACCTCTTCAAAGGCCTCGACGCTGGGCAGATCGGTTGGGTGGGCGGCGTGGATGGCGTGTGCGATGGGATGTTGCGAGCCTTGTTCCAACGCGGCGGCCAGACGGAGCAGTTCATTTCCAGAGAGGCTTGATTCGGATCGTAGCGCGGTGACTTCGATCTGACCGGTGGTCAGTGTGCCGGTTTTATCCACGGCAATGACAGTCAGTTTTTCGCAGCGTTCCAGGGCATCGGCTGAACGCACTAACAGGCCCATTTGCGCGGCGCGGCCCAGACCGACAACGACCGCCGTCGGCGTTGCCAGCCCCAGGGCGCAGGGGCAGGCGATGACGAGAACGGCGACGGCCGGTACGAAGCCAGTCTGTGCATTGCCGGTGAAAAGCCACCAGCCAACAAAGGTGAATGCGGCCAGGACTAGAATGGCTGGAACAAATACCGCCGAGACACGGTCGGCTATGGCCTGGATGGGCGCCTTGGAGCCAGCGGCAGCCTCCGTCAGGCGCACGATTTCCATTAACTGGGTCTGTTCGCCGACTTCGTGCGCCACGAGGGTGAGGGTCCCGGCTAGGTTCTGGGTGCCGGCATAGACTCGCTCCCCCGCGTGTTTTTCGACCGGCAGGCTCTCGCCGGTGAGTAAGGCCTCGTCCACGCTTGAGAGGCCGTCCAGAACCTCACCATCGACGGCGATCCGCTCGCCGGCGCGGACCCGGATCCGGTCGCCGGGATGCAGTTCGGCGATGGCGATTTCGACTTCGCTAGGTGTGCCGTCCATTTCACGCAGGACGCGCGCTGTCTGTGGCTGTAGGCGGATTAGACCCTCAATGGCTGCGCCGGTACCTGCCTTGGCTTGTGCTTCCAGGAACTTACCCAGTCGCACCAGAGTGATGACGGCGGCTGCCGCCTCAAAATAGACGATGCCGTGTGGTTCCGTGAGCCAGACGACTGTGCTGTAAAAATAGGCGGCGCTGGTGCCGAGTGCGATCAGCACATCCATGTTGGCGCCGCCGCCGCGCAGGGCGTGCCAGGCTCCTCGGTAAAAGCGTGCTCCGGCCCAGAATTGTACCGGCGTGGCCAGTGTCCATTGCAGCCAGAGCGGCAGACCGGCATGGATTTCGCCCCCCATGAAGGCCATTTGTGCGACCAGTGGCAGACTGAACAGGGCCGCAATGGCGAAGATCCAGCCTTCGCGGCGCAATCGGGCCGCCTTGACGGTTTGTTCTGTGGCGCGGGCGTTTGGGTCTATGGGTGTGGCGCTGAAACCGGCGTCGGCTACGGCTGCGATCAGCGTATCTGGGTTCGTTTCAGTGTCACGGTAACGGATGCGCGCCGTTTCGCGGGCCAGGTTGACCCAGGCTGACTCGACCCCGGGCTGGGCGTTGAGGACGCGTTCCAGTCGTGCTGAGCAGGCGGCACAGGTCATGCCGGCGATGTTGAGGCTGAAGGTCGCGCTATCCGTGGTCATGCGGCCCTAATCCGGTGATCAGGTAGACGATCACTACGCCTGCCAGCATCAGCAGCAATTGCCCGACCGAGTCCTTGAAGCGGCGGTGGTGGTGCAGTTCGGGTACCAGATCGGCGATGGCGATATAGATGAAGCTGGACGCTGCTACGACCAGTACATAGGGCACGGCCGCCTGCAGGTTGGCGAGGGCGAAATAGCCTAAGAGTCCGCCGAGGATCATCGTTGCCCCCGATAGGGCATTGAGCAGCAAGGCGCGGCGCTTGCTCATGCCGGTGCTGAGCAGGACCATGAAGTCGCCAATCTCCTGCGGTAACTCATGGGCGAGGACGGCGCCTAGTGTGGCCCAGCCCAGGTGAGGGTCGGCGAGAAAGGCTGCCGCAACCAGGATGCCATCCACGAAGTTGTGTAGACCGTCGCCCAAGACGATGAGCAGGGTTCGGCTTTTGTGGTGGGCGTGCGCATGATGGTGGGTGGGGTTGTCACATTGCACCGGGACATTGCCGTGCGAGTGGCGCCAGAGGGCGGCCTTTTCAAGCAGGAAGAAGACGATGATGCCGGCCAGGGTGATCTGTCCCACCTGATCGGCCGGTACACCGAGTTCGATGGCTTCGGGCAGCATGCGGGTGAACGCAAAGGTGAGCATGACGCCCACCGCAAAGGCTACCATCCGGTCGGCAAAGCGTGGTAGCCAGGTGAGGGCCAGGGTCGCTGCCAGAAGGACACTGAGAACCCCGCCAACAAAGGTGGCGAGCAGGATATCGACAAGGATCATGACGGGTGGAGCCTAATACGGGAATGAACCGATTGTCAGCGGCAAACTCACTTTGGGCAAGGACCCGGGTGAGTCTTATTGAACGACAGACCCGCCTCGGGCCTTCCAGCCCACCATGCCACCTTGCAGGAGCCGCACCTTGTTGTAACCCGCGACGCGCAAGGCAAAGAGGGCCTTGCGCCGAGAGCATGCCGGAATCGCAACAGAGCAGGACCAGACGGTTGCGCGGTATCTTGTTGCGATGCGCTAGCCGTTGCCGCCATTCGATGTTCGTCGTGCCCGGCGATTAACCTGTCATGCGCTGGCCGTGCTCGCGGGTGTTATGGAACTGGATCTTGGGCCATTTTTCCATGGCGAGGCCGAGGCTGACCGAGTTGGGTGACAGGAAGACCAGATTGTCATCAACATCGTGACCTAGGCGCAGGGCGTTGGCCTGGGTGAATTCGGCTAGGTGGGCTGCATCGTCGCAGGTGACCCAGCGCGCGGTGTGGATGTCAGAGCGCTCGAAGATCGCGTCGACGCCGTATTCGCTTTTGAGTCGGTGCTCAACCACTTCGAATTGCAGTTGTCCGACGGCCCCCAACAACAGCGTGGTTTCGACCATGGGTGTGAAGACCTGGATGGCACCTTCCTCACCCAGTTCCCGTAACCCTTTTTGGAGTTGCTTGGATTTGAGCGGGTCGCGCAGACGGGCGCGGGAGAACAAGTCTGGCGCGAAATAGGGAATGCCCTTGAAGGTGACGGGCGTGCCTTCGCACAGTGCATCGCCGATCTGCAATTGGCCGTGGTTATGGATACCGATGATGTCGCCGGCGTAGGCCTCTTCCATCCGGGTGCGCTCGTTGGCCATGAAGACGACGGCGTTGGCGATCTTGATCTCTTTGCCAGTGCGGCGGTGCTTGACCTTCATGCCTGGCGTGTATTTGTGTGCTGTTTAATTGTGCGATGTTATTTTTCGTTCTTTTGTTAATTGGCGCATTAAAAATTGTTATGTTCCTATAAGGTGCGCCGAAAAAATTGATATTTTTTAGGAATATTTTTTATAAGGTTTTATATCCTGTTGATTAATAATGAAATAATCCTTTAGCGCCGGTTTAAAAAATCAATTGGCATAAGCCTTGCTGTAGTGCATTTCAGTCACCGCCAGATTATGCGCGCAAATATAGAAGAAGCTGTTTAGTGCATATCAAATATAGATTTTGCTTTGCAAATTTATTGGTAGCGTGCAGATAAACCACACACATTTATGAAAATCTTTGGAGAAGGCTCTA
>SXGT01323166.1_pt1 | contig 10166 bp, 11 predicted proteins | sample 3176221 | NCBI WGS metagenome assembly SXGT01 (sample SAMN11356862, study PRJNA531348) | freshwater metagenome | isolation source: freshwater sample F1-120 | place: China: Fuxian Lake, Yuxi | collected 2017-12-25
GATGTCAATCCGCAGGCACCGGTGCACATCCTTGTCATTCCGAAGAAGGAAATCGCGACATTGAATGATCTGACCGAAGCCGACAGCGAACTGGTTGGTGGGCTTTTTCTGACCGCCAAGCAAGTGATGAATCAGCTGGGCTATCGCGACTACCGCACCGTCTTCAACTGCGGGCCGGGGGCGCAGCAGACGGTGTTCCACCTGCACCTGCACGTGCTGGCGGGACGGTCATTCAGCTGGCCACCGGGGTGAGGTTTCTGATGTGGAACGGGAAGTAAAATCGATTAGCATCAGTCTTCGGCGTATCAGCAGAACCGTCATCCAGATGGAGCCTCAGGCGACTGAAGGATCTCGAGTTTCGAACGATTTACGGCTGATCGAGATTCCTCAGGTCGCTAAAGCTCCCATCGGAATGACAACACTCGCGTGGCTGGCGTGTTTGCTCGATTGATTGGAACCAAAACACGGGCGAGCCGCCCGTGGTACGGAAAACAAATGCGACGGATCGCAATCCCCATCATGATGCTGCTGCCCTTCGCCGGTTGTGCAAGGCAGACGTTGACTGTCACCAGCGAACCGTCCGGGGCGATCGTTTATCTGAACGATGTCGAATTCGGGCGCACACCGGTATCGCGGCCATTCACGTTCTATGGCACGTACGATGTCCAGCTTCGCCGTGAGGGGTACACCGCTTTAGACACGCATGGCACGGTGGTCGCCCCCTGGTGGAACTGGGTGCCGATCGATCTCGTCGCGGCCCTGTTCCCGCTACACGACCGCCAGCGACTTCATTTCACGATGACCCCCGCGACCACCCAGCCGGGGGATGATCTGCGCATGCTCGAACGAGCCAAAGCGTTGTCGACACAACTGCCGGCGACACGGCCATCGTCGACACAACCAGTGCGATGATATTATTTGCGACGAAGCGGGTGCGCCAGTTCGTCATCCTGAGGTACGCCGAAGGACCTCTTCGTTTTTCACGGGTTCCAAGAGATCCTTCGGAGTACCTCAGGATGACGAGTAAGGGCGTATTAATCACACCGGCTGTAACACCGGCGCATTCGCCTCCGCGCTCCCACTCGTCATATCCGCCTTACAAATCGTCTCGTGCACGAAGCGCAGCTTATCAATCGTTGGCGGTGGTAGGACGAACGGGTACGCGTCGGCCAACCCCATCCCGCGGTTGAGGGCATTCAGCACATACGTCAGTGGGAACCAGTTGCCGATGATTTCCTCAAACGTCTGATCGTTCGCCCGGTGCTTGGCGGGTTTGTCCATCTGTGGCTCGTCCGCCCGGTCGGGGTTCAATGACAAGCCACAAGCGGCTGCCGTTTCCAGTGTGTCGGTCATGTGGAAGTAATGCGCCCATGTCTCGGCCCAGTCTTCCCATGCGTGCACACTGGCGTAGGCGCTGACGTGCGTTTCCCGCCATTTCGGGTCAGGGCCGTTGGTGTAATGGGCCTGCAGCGCCTGCGCGTAGTCCAGTCGTTCGTCACCAAACAGTTCGCGGAAGGCGTCCAGGCGGTCGGAATCTTTCAGAAGCCGATCCCAATAGTAATGCCCGATCTCATGGCGGAAGTGACCAACCAGCGTGCGGTAAGGCTCACGCATCGAAACGCGCAGCCGTTCACGTTCCACATCATCCGCTTCGATGACATTCAGCGTAATCACACCGTTGTCGTGCCCCGTTAAAACGCGCGGGCCACTAATTGGGTCACTTAGAAAATCGAACGCGAGTCCTTCCGCCGGGTTGTCATTGCGGTTCGTCAAGGGCAAGCCGAATTCCATGACCTGGTAGACGACGCGCCGCTTGGCGTTTTCCAGTCGCGCCCACGCGTGCAGATTGCCGGGGACGGACAGATCAGGAATGACGCGCGTCAGTCGGCAGGAAGAACAATAATCGTGAGGATCTTCAGCAGGTACCGCCCAGTTGCAGACACCGTCCTGCACGTAGTTTTTGCACAGCCGATACTGTCGACCGTTGGCGCGTTCGATGGGGGACGACCATAAATGGGCAGTGGTGATTGACGTCGTGTCGGTCGGGCTCGGGTCCGCTAGCACCGTCGTGTTCACACCGTTAGCGGGTGGCGCTGCGGGTTCGGGTGGTGGGCCACCGTTGACCATTACGGGGTCTAGTGACGCCACGACTTTCAGGTCGGGCAGGTACGCGAGTTTGTGTCCGCACTTGCCGCAGAGTGTGTTTTCGAAAAAGACGGGATTGTTGCAGTGATCGCAGTGGAAGATGCGCATGATGATTCTACGTCCTGAAAGTATTGTTCAGGCTGCATTCAATCATGGGCGGCGGGATTTGGTAAGGGGGAATCTGCTTCGGACACTGTGGCGCTACTCGCCGAACACCGCGCGAGGGTGCTCACTTCGCAGGGACTGTGGCATGGCAGCGTCCCACGTTGTCATGCGGCCATCTTCCGGGCAGAACATCGCCATCGGGGTGGCACCATTGGCCAGCTCGGTGATGGCTTTACCGATGACCCGGTAGGCAGCGTCTTTGTCGGTCACCGTGCCGATCGCATCCACGGCGCACCATGCTTCGTGCGTGCGAATCGCCCGCGCCAGGTTCGGCCCACGGACGGCTTTGGCTTCTGTCTCACGATCTTTCACGTAAGGCTTTGCCGCGAAGGTCAGCCCGTACCGCTGGCCATCCAATGTGAAGTCGAAGTTTTCACGATCGATTTTGACAAGATGATCGCGGTCGACTGTCTGCGTCGAAAACGTTGTTCCGAGCGCCAGAGACAGGCGGCTGGCCAGGTCCGATTCGTTCATTTCGGTAATCGGTTTTTCAAGCAGCAACACCATCGACACTAACGGCGCCGGTACCGCTGGCGCTGGCGGCGTAGCGATCTTCGGTTCACTTACCGGAACGGAAGGGACGTTCGGAACGGACATCGTTGCCGCCCCACCCATTTCCATCGCCTCAGCGGCTTCCCGTTCCAACCCGGCCCGGCGTCCCTGGCGTTCCCAGATGATCGCGATCGTGATGCCGATCAGGTAGACGTGAATCCAGATGACGCGCGTCCACGTGAACCCCTGCGACAAAATCGCTGCCAGGTGAAGCAACATGAATTGGGCCATGACAGCCATCACGACGAAGTTCAGGATGCGCTTCACGACGCCCCCCGCGCAATCTTCGCGACGAGCGCCGCCATCTCCATCGCAGCGTCGGCGGCGCGTTCACCGGCGTGACCATGACTGCCACCGATGCGGTCCAACGCCTGCTGTTCTGTATTCGTCGTCAGCACCCCGAAGATGACGGGAAGCGATTCCTGAATCGCGACATCCTGAATCCCCCGGGCGGCTTCACCGGCGACGTAATCGAAGTGAGGTGTGTCCCCACGCACGACCGCGCCCAGGCAAATCACCGCAGCGTATCGCTTCGTCTTGGCCAGCACCTTCGCAGCGACGGGCAGCTCAAACGCCCCCGGCACGCGCAGCACGGTCACCCGGTCGGTGTCCACACCCACCTCCGCCAACCGCCTTAGGCAACCGGCGAGCAGTTCATCGACGATATGCGCATTAAACCGCGCAGCGACAATCGCAAACCGCACCCCAGGCGGTAAGTCGGCAGCGTCAAACGGGACGGGAACGTGGGTACTCATAGGACGGGCTATGGTACGGGGGAGAATGAAGAACGGCGAGTGCACATTTCTTGCCGACAAACCGTTGCTTCCCGGTATAATCGGGCCACCATGAGCAAAACCGAAATTCTCGCGGAATTGCCCCGCCTCAGCGTCGGGGAATTAGCCGAGGTGCAAGCCAAGCTCGACGAACTCGCTGGCGAATCCTGGAACGATTTCGCCGATTTGTCTGACGGGGATAAATCACTCCTGGACGCCGCGGTGCTGGATTTTCAACAGTCACCGAATAGTGGCGATTCGTGGGACGACGTGAAGGCGCGTGTTCTAAATCGGATTCGATAATGCCCGTCCGCGTGATTATCCGTCAGGTCGCCGAGGCGGACATTACCGACGCAGCGATGTGGTACGAGCAACAAAAAGTGGGGCTTGGTGTCGCGTTCATATCAGAGGTCGATCGAACGATTTTGGTAGCGGCATCCAATCCAAGACAGTTCCCGTGCCTCCGCCGTAAACCCGAAGTTCGCCGAGCGTTGACGCATCGATTTCCATATCGCATTTTCTTCATTCGACAAACGACAGCGATTATCGTTATCCGCGTTCTTCACGGTGCAAGAGATGATGGTCACTGGCAACGAAGTGTCGGATCAAATCGCCCGTAAAAGAATGACGTTCTGAATCACACGCAACTCCACCTTCGCATCAATCAGATAGTGGTTCAAGATTCACCACGAGTCATCGTCATGATGTCGTCAGTCCGCACCCCAGGACGGACCACCGCGGAGGCGTCTCCGAGCCATTGCGCGACCTTGTCGACCGGCGTGACGGTTTCCGCGCGAGACAGTAACGATCTGGCGAATTCAGCGACTTCAGATCGCTGAGACGCTGGCAATTGTTCGCACAATCGCACGACTTCTTCAATCTCGATGCTCATACGGAAATTCTAGCTCGCTCAGAGCCCTGTTGCATCCCTTTTTTACAATCACAGTGGACCGGCCAAGATACGCGGGAACTACTGCACGCCTTCCTGCACCGTCCACTTATAAAACAGCTTCGACACCTGGTCCGACACACCGGTCACCAGCTGGTTGCGGACGTTCTGTTCGGTCGATCGTTCTTCCACGCGCGCGAAGGGGGTTTGCAGCAGCAGTTCGTACCCGGCAGCGAGGTCGGTGGGCCAGAGGGTTTGGCCGGTGGTGACGTCGATGATTTTGACCTGCCCTTGTGCCACGCCGCGCACCATGACGCCGTCCCCTTCGACGTTGAGTGATTGGAGGTTGATGTACAGCACCTGCTTGGCGCCGACCGATTTGCCCAGCTGTGGGATCGACATTTTCTTGAACGCGTCGGGGTTCATGTCCCGCAGTTCGACGATTTTGTCAGCATCCACCAGCGGGGCAACCTTGTTGCGTTCAAGGTCGGTTCGCAGCGCTGCGGTCAACTGCTGGGAAGCGACGTACGTGACGCTGGGGTTCTCGTAATTTTCCACCAGCACCAGCATCGGTTCCTTCTTCGGCACATACTTGGCGGGCACCTTCGGCGGCGGTGACAGTTTGTAGATGGCTAACGCGACCGCCTGGCAGGACATGGAGGAGAAGCAAAGTGCGGAAAGACAGAACACGAGGATGGAAGATCGAAGATAGAGGATAGCGCGGGGCATGAAGGTTTGTCCGTTGTCAGTCGTCATTGGAATGATCGCGCAGAGAAATCACTTTTTGTAATCCTCCATTGTCGATCTTCTATCCTCGTTTCTCTCTACTCTTCCGGCGCGTGTTCGTAAAACCGTTTCGCGACCACATCCGTAAACAGGGTCACTGTTCCCGCGTACGTTTGGCGGTCGCCGAGGTCGGGGACGCCTTCCTCGTTTGATTTCTTGGGGAACTGCACCTTGATGTCGTTTTCGGTGTAGACGACCTTGGCCTTTTTCGTCGCCAAATCGGTTTCGACCACACGCACGGTGGCGACGATTGTGCCACGGAACAGGCCGACCGCGCTGTCGCTGCGGGTTTGGAACTGCTCGATCTCGACGTAGATCAGTCGCGACACCTGAAGCCTTGGCGCGACTTCGGTGATCGTCATTGATTCCGATTCCGGATGTTCCCGCTGATACCGCACGATGGACGCCGGCTTCCATGGGAACGACGCGTCTTTGAATTCCTTGTGCGGCTTGGACTTGCCTTTGCCGTCCCGCGGGTCGGCGAGCCTTTGATGAATGCCCGTCGCGATGTCGAGCTGAATCGATTCCCAATCCGTGCGAATCCCACGATCCGCCCAGACCATCACACCGACCGTCTGACCGGTCATTCCCGTGTAAACCGGTTTGATAGGCGGTGGTGGTAACGCCGCTGCGAAGACACCGAGAATGTTACAGCCGGTGATGAATAAGGATGAAGGAAGAAGGATGAGGGATGAAATTAAGATCAAGCGCAGAAAGCGCCGGTTAGATTGACAAGTTTTCGTTTCATCCTTCATCATTCAGACCTCATCCTTCTCTTACGACCAGCCAGATCTTCCACGCCCACCCCGCCACCGCCAATGTCAGCAGGCTGATGACGACCACCATGCCCGAGACGGCTCGCATCACGCGCCAGACGGGTCGACCACTGATCGCTGCATATCCCCCCGCCCACACCGCGATGCCCGCCAGCACCGCCAGCGCGAAGCCCATCGGCTGAGTGTACACACTGACGGGCCAATTCCCGTCGGCAAAATGCGCAAAACTGGTCGTCATCCCACAACTCGGGCAAGGCAACCCCGCGCGATCGACAAACGCACACGCCCGCAAACCGAGCGCTTCATGCGTCCCCATCCCCGTCGGTGACGCAGTCAGTTCCGCAGCGACGACAAGCACCCCCAGCGCGAGCACCGCTACACCGAGCGCAATCGCGCGGTGCATCAGCGACGCCTTGGCGGGCCTGATGAGGCGCACATACAACGGTGGGACTGGGATAGTCGACATTATGGACCAGCGCTAGATCGACAAGTTATATCGTGACTTCGTTCGATGTTCGAATCTCGCGCCAACCCGCAATCCGCCGCTCGCGGCTTAGCGCACTTTTTCCGTTCACATTCGTGAAGCACACTTTTTAAGCGTTCTAAAACCGACCTCAGCTACATACCATTTTGCAAGCGTTTGCCGAATGGAAAATGAAAGCTGTATGGATGCGCCGCAGAGCGGTTGGACGTTAAACATGTATCCCGATTCAGATTGCGCGCGCCGCCGGTATCCTGTTTGCATTGATGCCGGTGGATGGAAGTTTCTGCTCAATATTCGAGCAGTGGAATCCGTGCCGACAAAACAAGCAGTCGTGAACACGGGTGGTATTGACTTTCCAACGCCATCCGCCAAAATCGTCGCACGACTGGTGACGAACCTGGACGATGGCTGTCCGAACTGGTTCGCTCGTCGTTCAAGACACACGAATTTGGTGGATCTCGTCGCTCGTGTGCCGGTCGGTTCCTGAAAATTTACAGTCGAAGTTTCTGGATATGAATCAGTGGTCCGGCATGGTCGCTTAAGCGACCATGCCACGAAGCAGTTCCAGACTTCGATCGGTACGCGATCGACCGCGCGGTGGGTTGGATTTTTTCGAGCGTCGATGCAGGTTCTTTTTTAGAATTTGTATCACGTCGAAAAACCTTAACAACGCACCGGCGAAGTTGCGCATACTGCTGATGTAAAACAACAGTCCTCGTGTCATTCGACACGAACAAGCGGGTTTCGGTTTTCGGCCTTTTGTCAGAAAGCGGTTTCACGATGCGCGTCTTCATGCTGGGATGGGAGTTTCCTCCTTTCATCTCTGGTGGTCTTGGCACCGCCTGCTATGGCTTGACCAAAGCCATGAGTTCGCTGGGCACGGACATTCTTTTCGTCCTGCCACGCCCGGTCAGCACACCGTTCAGCACGCACCTGAAACTCGTCGCCCCCGCGCCGGGCAGCACATTCGCAGCGCCCGCGACTGAATTCCGCATGGACGAGTTCGAGAATGTGACGTTCCGCACGGTCGATGCGCAAATGTCCGACCCGTACACACGGCCTGACGACTACAAGAAACAGATCAGCACCATCAAGGAAGAACGCACGCGCATCACCAAGGCGACGCCTGTCGATCCGGTGCTGACGCCCCCATCCCCCACACCTGCCGATGCCAAACCAGTCGAAGAAGTCGCGAAAAAATCCGCAGACCCAGGCTTAAAAGTGGACGGCCCACAGCCCGGTTTCCTCGGCAATACCGGTGGTGGTTCCCACTATGCAGGCGACCTGTTTACTGAAATCCAACGGTACGCCAACCTTGCGACGGAAATCGCCCGCAGCGAGCACATGGAAGTCGTCCACGCCCACGACTGGATGACCTTCCCCGCAGGCATGGCGGTCGCGGCCCTTACCGGCAAGCCACTCGTCGTTCACGTTCACAGCACGGAATTCGACCGCAGCGGTGTGCACGTCGACACCCGTATCTACGACATCGAACGCCGAGGCATGCACGCTGCGATGAAAGTGATCGCGGTCAGTCATCTGACGAAAAACATCATCGTCCAGCAGTACGGCATCGACCCTGCTAAGGTCGAAGTGGTCTACAACGCCATCGAAGCCAACGGCGCGATGAGCGTCTTCGACGAAGAGAAATACAAGATCCACAAGGATGAAAAGGTCGTCCTGTTCCTCGGCCGAATCACAATGCAAAAGGGCCCGGAATATTTCATCGCCGCCGCCAAGAAGGTGCTTGAGGTGATGGACAACGTGAAGTTCGTGATGGCCGGCAGTGGTGACATGATCCGCCGCACGATCGAAATGGCCGCCGCCATGGGCATCGGCCACAAGGTCCTCTTCACCGGTTTCCTGCGTGGTGGCGACGTCGACAAAGTCTTCAAGATGGCCGACCTGTACGTCATGCCCAGCGTGTCCGAACCCTTCGGCATCGCGCCGCTGGAAGCGATGAGCCATGATGTCCCGGTCATCATCTCCAAACAGTCGGGCGTGTCCGAAGTGCTGCAACACGCCCTGAAGGTCGACTTCTGGGACGTCAACGAGATGGCCAACAAAATCATCGCCGTCCTGAAACACCCCCCACTGGCCAGTACCCTTCGCCAGCACGGCAGCTTCGAAGTCCAACAAATGAGCTGGAACGACGCCGCCAAGGGGTGTGTCGAAGTCTACGAAATGGCGACGGGCGGGATGCTAGCGCGGAACTGAGGAAAAGGGGACATCCAACTTATCCCGTCGAATGATTTACGTAAGGGGAGAACGTTTGTCGGGATAAGTTGGATGTCCCCTTTTCCGGACGTTCCCTTTTCCGGCCCCCTTTTCCGGCCCCCTTTTCCGGACGTTCCCTTTTCCGGCCCCCTTTTCCGGAGCAATCATCCCATGCCACGCACCGCTAGGCGATGTCCGGGTGGGTTGGTCTACCACGTGATGAACCGTGGAAACGATCGCAAGCCAATTTTTCATAAGCGAGGCGACGCCCGTGCATTCGTAAGCCTCCTCGCCGAAGCGAAACGCCGTGTCCCGATGCGGATTCTGGCGTGGTGCCTGATGAACAATCACTGGCACCTCGTGCTCTGGCCGACAGGTGACGATGACGTATCTTCGTTCATGGCATGGTTGAGCAACGCACATGTCCGCCGTTATCGGCAGCACTATCAGAACAACGGCGAAGGGCATCTGTATCAGGGACGGTTCAAAAGCTTTCCCGTCAAACAGGAGCACGCCGACGTACTGAAGGTCATTCGTTACGTCGAGGCAAACCCACTGCGGGCCGGCCTGATCACCAGAGCCGAGGCCTGGCAATGGTCCAGCCTTCACGACTGGCATCAAGGTGAATCGGGTCTGGTTGACGAATGGCCTGTGGAACGTCCGCAAGATTGGCTGGAGATCGTCAATACCGCGATGCCTGAACCAGAATTGACTACCCTGCGAACATCCGTGACACGTGGCCGTCCATTTGGCCCACCGGAATGGGCGCAATCGACTGCGCAATCAATGGGCCTTGCCTCCACCCTCCGCGATCGCGGCCGCCCGCGAAAAGGGGACATCCAACTTATCCCACCAAACGATTCCGACTCCCAAAACCGTTCACCGTGATAAGTTGGATGTCCCCTTTTCGCTATCTTTTCGCCCCACACCTGTACATGTACCCCAAAAGCAAGACACGTTTTGACGACTAGGTATTCATCGCAAATGATGCATCCATGGAATTGCTCAAGCTCGCTCGCATTTTGCCCATCGCCGCGCTCGTGTTAACGGGGAGCGTTCAAGCTGCGACGATTCCCTATACCGAGAATTTCGACGACGACACTTTGGGCGCTTCCAATCCCAGTGAACCGGCCCCGGAAAGTGGCTCGTTCACGGCTGGAAGCGGGGCATGGTCGGTCGTTGGGGGTGCGGGCGCCATCAGCGGTCAGTCGTTCAATGTGAACAACACATCGGGGACTCAGACGTATGGTGCCAGCATCGGTTTTGCGGGATCACTAGGCGGGTCGGCGGCGACCGCGTCCAACTTCGTCGTCTCGTCCCAGATCCAATTCAATGCCGGCACGGTGGGTAGTGTCAGCGCCGGGCTGGGCTTCCTCGGC
>SXGT01677898.1_pt1 | contig 10166 bp, 8 predicted proteins | sample 3176221 | NCBI WGS metagenome assembly SXGT01 (sample SAMN11356862, study PRJNA531348) | freshwater metagenome | isolation source: freshwater sample F1-120 | place: China: Fuxian Lake, Yuxi | collected 2017-12-25
CATCGCCGACGGCCCGGACGAGGTGCACAAGATCCTGATCGCCAAGCTGGTGCTGAAGCGCTACGCGGCCGGCGAAACCTGGGACTTCGGCAACTAGACTTCGCAGTCACTGGCACCGCAGGTGCACCCTGCGGCGCTGGTGGCAGAGGGGGGGCCGGGCGTTCCACGCGAGCGACGGTCATGGCGGGAACGCAGTGAGGACAAGAGATGACGCAATACGGTTGGACGCGTGCGCTGGGCATCACTGCGGCGCTGGGTGCGGGCCTGCTGCTCGCGGGCTGCCGGTCGGACCCTGCGCCCCACCTGGCGCGAGTGAACGCATCGGTCCTCACCCATGTCGTGTGCGCGGGGGTGGATCAGCAGGGCAGCGACACGAGTGCGCCGGGCCGCGCGATCTGCGATGCGGCGAAGGGCGCGGAGAAGACGATGGATCCCCGGCCCGAGTGGGGTGAGGTCGCCATCTTCGAGATGGCGCAGGTGCGGCACGACACCACGCCGCCGCTGCCAGTGGCCGCACCCGGCCAGGCACCGGATACCGCGACCGTCGGGCCCTACAAGGACACGGCGACCTGCGAGGCGGTGCGTGGCGTGGTCAGCGGACTCGGCATTCGCACCACGCCCTGCGAGACGCGCTTCATGCTCGGCAAGATGATGATTGCGCTCTGATGCTCGATCGAGGCCGGCGCAGCGCGGGCCGCGATCGATCCCTGGCCAAGCCGCGCTGACCCGCCGCCCTGCCCGAACACGCGACTACAGCTTCGAGATGAGCTCGTCGCCGAGGCGCTTGATCGCATCGGCCGGGTTGCCGCCCAGCATCATCGGCATGGCCGTCAGGCGATGGGCGCCTGCATCTTCCAGCCGCTTCACCGCATCCACCGTCGCGTTCGGTGGCAGCATGGCGGTGATCTCGATGGTCGACGGGTCGCGGCCGATCTTCGCGCAGGCCGCGCCGAGTTCGGCGAGCGCTGCCGCGAGCTCGTCGGGCGTGCCCATCGGTGCGTACCAGCCGTCACCGTGCGAGGCGATGCGATCGAAGATCTTCCCTTTCGAGCCGCCCATCACGATCGGCACGCCAGGCGCCTGACCGGGCTGCCCTGCACGCATGGACTGCACCGGCAGCGGATGGCTCTTGAAGCCGTGCCAGTGCAGGAACTCGCTCTCGTGTTCCACCACCTCGCCACTCCACACCTTGCGCATCGCCACGACGTAGTCGTCGAAGCGCGCGCCGCGGCGTTCGAAGGGCACGCCCATCGCCACGAACTCCTCCCGCAGCCAGCCGATGCCGAGGCCGAGCATCAGGCGGCCCCTCGACACCATGTCGATGCTGGCTGCCTGCTTGGCGAGGTACAGCGGATTGACCTGGGACAGGATGTTGACGCCAGTGCCGAGACGCAGCGTCTTCGTGTGTGCGGCCACGAGGGTGAGCGCGATGAGCGGGTCGACGAAGGGCGTCTCCGGCGCGACGCCCATCTTGCCGTTCGCCGAGTAGGGGTATTTCGACTGGTAGTCCATCGGCACGATGACGTGCTCGAAGGTCCACACCGACTCCACGCCGTTCGCTTCGGCCAGCTGTGCGAGGCCGACGAGCTGTTCCGGCGCGGTGATGCCGATGTTCACGGGGACGATGCCGATCTTCATTTGGACTCCTGTCAGGCATGCGGGTGGGCAGTGGATGGAGAGGGGGCAATGCCGGCGATGACGATGGCGTGCGTTGTACGTGCTGCTGCCTGCGCGGGGCGTCAGAGAATGCTCGGCCGGTTCGGCAACTCGTCGACGTCGTGCCCCTTGCCCGGGAACGCGCTCGCCATCACGGTGGTGAGCTGCTCGATGCCATGCAGCGCCCCGAGCTTGAAGTCGCCGCTCGCGAAGCTGCCTGCCATGCGCGCGCAGGTGACCTGCCATGTGGCGACGTCCACCCGGTCGATGTAGCCACGGTCCGCAATGATCTCCACCGCGTGTTCGGCGACGAGCACGTAGACGAGCACGCCGATGTTCTCGTCGGTATCCCATACGCCGAGCGAGGTGAACAGCTCAGCTGCCCGCTGTCGCGGCGTGAGCCCGCGCAGCAGCTGTGGCAGGTCGAACGAAGCCTCGATCGCGAAGCGCAGCTCGCCGCGATGCCGTTGCTCGGACGCAGCGACGGCCGCTTCGATCGCATCGAGCGTGTCGGCGGCGAACGCGTTGCGCAGGTGCCAGCGGGTGGTGAACAGGTGCTTCACCCAACGCATGGGCGATCTCCCCGTACCTGGGGCGCCCACGCACGGCGGCGCACGCGGCCGAACGCGCTTCTCCCGGCCTGCGCCTGCCTACCAGCGCCCTGATGCACCACCACCTCCGAAGCCGCCGCCACCACCACCGAAACCGCCGCCGCCGAAGCCGCCACCGCCACCGCCACCGAAGCCGCCACCGAAACCGCCCCCATGCCGCTTGCTTGACCAGCGATGGGTCCCTCGGGTGCCGGCCATGAGCGCGCCCGCGGCGCCGGCGATGATCGCGAGGATCACGACACCGAACCCGAGGCCGAGCCACCAGGCGATGGTGGCGGCCACGCCTGCGGTGCCGAGCACCGAGAGCGCGGTGCCGAACAGTGCGCGAAGGGGCACCGCGAGCACGCTGCCGAGCACGAAGGCGGCGATGAGCACGGGGCCAGGGTCGCCGATGCCCGGACCCTCTGCGCCGCCCTCGGGCATGTCCACGGCGGGCAGTGCTTCGCCAGATACGACCTGCAGGATCGCCTCCACGCCGGCCGTCACCCCGGCATCGAAGGCGCCGCTGCGGAACATCGGCGTGATGGTCTCGCGCACGATGCGCTTGGCGATGACATCCGGCAGCGCGCCTTCCAGGCCGTAGCCCACCTCGATGCGCATGCGGCGATCGTCCTTCGCGATCAGCAGCAGCACGCCATCGTCCGCCTTCGAGCGGCCGAGCTTCCACTGCTCGACCACGCGGATCGAGTACTGCTCGATCTCCTCGGGCGCGGTCGTGCCCACCATCAGCACCGCGACCTGGCTGCCCTTGGTGCGCTCGAACTCCGAGAGGCGCGTCTCGAGATGGGCGATGGTGTTGGCTGCGAGCGTGCCGGTCGTGTCCGTGACCCTGGCCGTGAGCACGGGTATGGGTTGCAGCGCCTCGGCGCGGGCCGCGGGCACGAGCGCGACCACGGCGAGCAGCAGCAGGCTCACGCGCAACCAACGGATCAGTGAGGGGGCAGTGTGCGTGCGCGCATGCGAATGGCTGGGCACTCGCGCTGGCAAGCGCACCAGCAAGCGTCGTGCTCGGGTGGCGGGCATGGCCTGTTGCTCCCCGGCAGCAGCGCTCTGGCTACTGCCCGAACTGCACTTCCGGTGCCTCCGCGATCTCGGCCTCGTTGGCGACGGTGAAGTTGGGCTTCACCTCGAAGCCGAACATCTTCGCGGTGAGGTTCGAGGGGAAGCTGCGTACCGTGACGTTGTAGCCCTTCACCGAGTCGATGTAGCGGTTGCGTGCGACGGCGATGCGGTTCTCCGTGCCCTCGAGCTGCGCCTGCAGGTCGGCGAAGCGTGCGTCGGACTTGAGGTCCGGGTATCGCTCCGACACCACGAGCAGGCGGCTCAGGGCGGACGACAGCTGGTCCTGTGCCGCGTTGAAGTTCTGGAACGCCGCCGGGTCGTTGACCGTCTCGGGCGTCACCTGCACGGAGCCCACCTTCGCTCGCGCCTGGGTCACCGCGATGAGCACGTCGCGCTCCTGCTTCGCGTAGCCCTCGACCGTGCTGACGAGATTGGGAATCAGGTCGGCCCTGCGCTTGTACTGGTTCACCACCTCGGACCACGCGGCCTTCACGTCCTCGTCGCTGGTCTGCAGGTCGTTGTAGCCGCAGCCGCTCAGCAGCAGCGTGGCCAGCAGTGTGAGCAGGGCGGTGGTGCGTGTGCGTGGCATGGATCGCTCCGGTCTGGCAGACGGGGTGGCAGGCAGGCTGGTCTATTCGGCTGTGCAGTGTGACTGCACGGCGGGGCGCTCGCCGGCGATGGTACGTGAGCGCGGCCGGCGCGTGGGTTGCGCGGACCGGCCCGCGTGCGCGGTACCTGTTCGCGTCCGGGCCGACGTGCGAGTGTGTGTCGACTGGCGGGGAGCACGGCGATGCAGCACGGCAAGATGATCTGGGGGCGACCGGGTTCGGCTGCGCGAGGGCTGTTGATGCTGGCAGGACTCCTGGCGATGCCAGCCGCAGTCGCCCAGCCGCTGGCGGAGTCGTCGCGTGCTGCCACAAGCACTGCGCAGTCCGCCGGTCCTGACACAGCGGCTGGCCCGGCATCCACGGCGACCTCGTCCTCGGCCACAGCGCGCGCTGATCCGGCACTTGCGCGTCGCATTGCGATGGCCGCGTTTCTCGGCACGCCGTATCCCGACATCGATGATGCGCTGACGCTGGCCCAGGCCTACGCGCTGCAGGCCGAGGTGGTCGCAGAGGGCGTACGCCGTTCACCCGTCGCGGGCTTCAAGGCCGGGCTCTCGGATCCCGCTGCGCGCCGCCGGTTCGGCGCCGCCGAGCCCGTATCGGGCGCGCTGCTTGCGAGCGGGCGGCTGGGCAACCGGTCGAACATCACGCTCGACACCGATGACCAGGTGATGCTCGAACTCGAGATCGGCTACGTGCTCGCCCGGCCGGTGACCGCTTCCCTGGGTGAGGCGGATGATCCGTTGGCCTACGTCGCCGCCATCGTGCCGGTGGTCGAGCTGCCGAATCTCAACTTCGGGCCGGCAGGGTCGGCGCCACCCTCGGTCGCGGACATCGTCGGCAGCAACGTGTCGGCGCAGCAGTACATGGTGGGCGATGCGCGGCAGGTGCCTGCGGCCGGCGTGCTGGAGGCGATCACCGTGCGGCTCGCGCGCGACGACGTGCAGGTGGCAGCCGGCGGCGCAACCGCCGCGCTGGGCAGCCAGGTTGCCGCCTTGCGCTGGTTGATCAACCAGCGGCTTGCGCGCGGCGATACGCTGGCGCCAGGACAGCTGTTGATCACCGGTGCGCTGACGGGGATGACGCCGGCGTCGCCCGGTCGCTTCCGCGCGTTCTTCGGCCCGCTGGGGAGCGTGGATTTCAGGATCTTCGCGCCTGGATCGCCGCCCGTGCGTGGGCGCTGAGCGTTACGCCGGCCGGCCACCGACCACCGGCCACCGACCACCGACCACCGAACTCCGCCTCGCCAGCTACTCGCCGGGGTGGATTGCCACGCCGACATCCAGCGCCGCGCCCACGTCGCCGCTCGTGAGCAGCCGCGCCCGCAGCCGAAGCGCGGACGGAGCGCTCCCACAGAAGAGCGCGTGCAGGCGCGCGTGTGGCCTCGTGCGGAGACGGTCTCGATGCCGCCCGCGTCCAGCAGGATGGCGCGATTGCCGTCGAGCACGACGTACTTGTTGGCGTCGATGATGCCGTCCGGCTTGTCTGCGTCGCCTGCGAACACGATGCAGCGATGACCGGTGTCGTCAAGCACGTGGTCCTCCTTGACCGCTTCTCCGTGCCGCCGTCGGGTCCCGTCTCTCGTGCGCCTGTCTCTTGTTGGCCGGACTCCCCGGCCCGTTCGAACATCGCCTTCGCGTTTGCAGCCGACAACGAGACCTGCCGCGCCGTCTTCATGACGGCGTCGAGCCGAGTCGCTACCATCGCCGTAACGTCGACGAACGAAGGCTTGTCCCTCTGGGCTTGCGGCATCGCTTGCTCCTCCTGCCCGTGCATGCGGCGGTGCGGAGTGCCAGGGACGGAGCAGCGTCGACCGGGTAGAGGACGCCCTCCGCGGCCTGTCGGCAGCCTGGTTCCCGGTGTTTCCCGCACGGCGTCCGGACCGGCCGCGCGGGCAGGTGCCGTGCGGGGATCGGCGGCAACAGCAGACCCAAGGGGGGCGAATGACGGATAGATGGGCGGGCAGCGTGGCATCGTCAGCCGAAGGCGAAACCGCGCCGGCCAATGCAGCGGACACGGCCGCGTTGATCGAACGCTGGCGGATCATCCGGCCGCGTTACCTGCAGCTGTTCGCTGGCGATGTGGTCGCACTCGATATCGAGCACCGCGTGCTGGAGATGCAGTTCGATGTCGGTGCGCAGTGGGGCCACGTGATCGGGCTGCAGGGCGGCATCGTTGCCGGCATGCTGGACAGCACGATGGCGCAATGCCTGATCCTCTGCAGTGGCTTCACCATCAGTCCACCTACCCTCGAGCTCAAGGTGAGCTACCTCGCGCCAGCGCGGCCCGGGGTGTTTCGCGCGCTGGGCAGCATCGAGCACCGTGGCCGCAGCATCGCCTTCACGCGTTCGGAGCTGCGTGATGCGGGCGGTGTGCTGGTGGCAACCGCCACGGCCACGTCGCGCCTCCTGCCGCGGAATCCGGTGGCACCCCTGTGATCGCTCGCGCGATCGCTGCGTGCGGAAAGCCCGGGCTTGCGTGCGCTCAGTTGCTACACGTGCGCGGTCTGATGGCGGCGCTGCTGTGCCTGCTCGGATCGCTGCTCGCACCTGCGCTGGCGGCGGCAGCGGCTGGAAATGCGGCCACGTCGATCGATCCCGCCACGGTCGAGCTCGGCACACCGCCCCGCGGCAAGCTGCCTGATGGCGTGCGTCCGGTGCACTACGTGCTCGAGCTCGACGTCGACCCGGCGCAGCCGCGGTTCCGCGGCAAGGTGCAGGTGGAAGTGGCGATCACGGCTCCGACGCAGGTGCTGTGGATGCATGGCCGGGGCCTCGATGTCGTGGCGCTCGATGCGCTGCTGCCGGACGGCGAGGTGCGGCCAGCCGCATGGCGCCAGGTGACGCCCGATGGCGTCGCCGCGGTGACGACCGCCGCGCCGCTCCCTGCAGGTCGGGTGACACTGCGCTTCACCTATGAGGCGCCCTTCGATGAACAGCTCGCGGGCCTCTACCGCGTGCGCGTCGCCGACAGGAGCGCGGACGGCGGCGGCCGGCACTACGCCTTCACCCAGTTCGAGGCGATCGATGCGCGGCGCGCATTGCCGTGCTTCGACGAGCCGCGATTCAAGACGCCCTGGGCCATCACGCTGCGGGTGCCCGGCACGATGGATGCATTTTCCAACAGTCCGGAGTCCGCGATCCTGCCGATGCCTGACGGCCGCAAGGAGGTGCGGTTCCAGCCGTCACCGCCCCTGCCCAGCTATCTCGTGGCATGGGTGGTAGGCGAGTTCGACGTGGTGACCTGGCAACCAATGGCGGCCACCAGCCTGCGCGATCGCAGCGTGCCGCTCCGCGGCATCGCGGTGAAGGGGCAGGGTGCACGGCTGCAGCGCGCGCTCGCCCTCACCGAGCCGATGATCACGCGTCTCGAGCGCTACTTCGACCAGCCCTATCCCTTCGACAAGCTCGACCTCGTCGCGGTACCCGACTTCGGCGCCGGCGCCATGGAGAACGCGGGCCTCATCACCTATCGCGACAGCATCCTGCTCACCGATGACGATGCCACCGAGGCGCAGCGCAGGCGCATGGTGGTGGTGCACGCGCACGAGTTGTCGCATCAGTGGCTTGGCGACCTCGTCACGCCACCCTGGTGGGACGACATCTGGCTGAACGAGTCCTTCGCGACGTGGATGGAGGCGAGGATCGCCCAGGACATCGATCCGCAGGGCCACTACGACCGCCGCATGCTGCTCGACGTGCAGCGGGCAATGGAAGTCGACAGTCTCGGTACCGCGCGCCCCATCCGTGCGCCCGTGCTCGGGCCAGAGGAGATCGCGATTGCCTTCGACTCGGTCGCCTACCAGAAGGGTGGTGCGGTACTTGTGATGTTCGAGGGCTACCTGGGCGCCGATCGCATGCGCGAAGGCATCCAGCGCTATCTGCGGCGCCATGCCGGAGGCACGGCCACCTCGGAGGACCTGATCCGGGCGCTTGCGGAAGGCAACGGTGGGGCCGAACTCACGCAGGCGGTCGAGTCCTTCCTCACCCAACCCGGCGTGCCGATGCTCGACGTGCGCATGAACTGTCGTGCTGGCAAGGCTGAGCTGGCGGTGCGGCAGCGGCGCCACGAACCGATCGGCTTCCGGTTGCCCGCGGGCGTGCGTGGCCGCAGCCGCGGCGATCGCTGGAGCATCCCGTTCTGTTTCCGCACGGACGCAGGCGCGCGCTGCGAGCTGCTGGATGCAGGCGAGTCGCGGATCACGCTGCCCAGCTGTCCCGTGTGGGTCATGCCGAACGCAAGCGCGCGCGGCTACTACCGCTTCCGGCTCGACCCACGTGCGCAAGCGGCATTGCTGGAGAACGTCGATGCGCTCGACGAGCGCGAGCAGCTCGCACTCGCCGACAGCGTCGCGGCGGCTTTCCGCGCCGGCGATCTCGGTTTCGATGCGGTGCTCGCGCTCGCCCGTCGGTTGGCGTCGGCACCACAGCACGAGGTGGCGCTGTCGCTGTTCGCGCTGTGGGAAGGCGTGCACTGGCGCTGGCTCGATGCGGATGCACGCATCGCCAGCGCGGCGCAGTTGCGCGCGCTTTACGGCCCCGTGCTCGAGCGGCTCGACGTGCGCCAGCCCGAGCAGCGGCTGTTCGCTGCCCGTCTGATGCATGTGCTGGCGGAAGTGGGCGTGGAGCCTGCCCTGCGGGCCAGGCTTGCCGACGAAGGGCTGCGCTACCTCGGTGATGACGCGCTCGGCTTCGACGATGACGCGCTGCCGCGCGAGTACGTGTCCACGGCATTGCGCGTGGCAGTCGCGGAGCGGGGTGATGCAGCGCTCGATGCGATCCAGCGCAAGCTGACGACCGTGGAAGACGGCCAGCGGCGCGAGCAACTCGTTGCCGCGCTCGCCGCGGCGGCCACGCCGGCGATGCGCGCGCGCGTGCAGGCGCTCATCGTTGCGCCCTCTGATGCCGGCGGGCCCGCGGGCGCTCCCGCGGCGCGCGGGGTCCTGCGCCGCAACGAGGTCGACGACCTCCTCTGGACACTGATGGACGACGCGACCGCCCCGGGGCACTGGCCCTGGCTGCAAGCGCAGGTGGATGCGGTCGTGCGATCGGGCTCAACCGGCATGGCTGGCTATGCGCCGCTGCTCGGCGCGAGCCTCTGCGACACGAAGTCGCTGCGGCAGCTGCGGGAGACCTTCGGCGATCGCGTGAAGGGCTGGGAGGGCGGGGCACGAACGCTGGCCCAGGCCGAGGCTTCGGTGCAGGCCTGCACGGCACTGCGTGCGGAGCAGCAGGATTCGGTGCTCGACGCGCTGGATGTTGCGGACTGACTGCGCGTCGAGACGGTCCACAACACGGGTTCGCGCGCAGATTGCGGCCACCGGTTGCGCAACTGCGCATCGTCATGGGCCAGTGCCTGCTGCGCCAGGCACGGTGCCGTCGCTAGAATCCGCGAGCCGCGTGCCCGTCGCGGCCTTCCGATGGCGGCAGGAACAGGTCCCCGTGTCGAATCCGCCTGCATCCCCACGCAGCGAGCTGCTGCCCGGCGACCTGCTCAGCCGGGCGGAGATCGATGCGCTGCGGCAGGTGCACACGCTGCGCTCGGCGTTCCAGTTGCTGCACTGCTGGGGCACGATCCTCCTCGTGTGGGTTCTCTGCGCCCTGTGGACCAACCCGCTCACCGTACTGCTGGGCGCGATGATCATCGGCGCGCGCCAGCTCGGCCTCGGCATCCTGAATCACGATGCCGCGCACTTCCTGCTCTTCCGGCAGCGCGGACTGAATGACTGGGTCGCCGAGTGGGTGCTGAGCCGCCCGCTGCTGGGTGCCGGCGTGGAGGGCTATCGCAAGGTGCACCTGCTGCACCACCGCTTCACCCAGCAGGCGAACGATCCTGACCTGCGCTTGTCGGCGCCCTTCCCGATCACCCGCAGCAGCTTCTGGCGCAAGGTGGTGCGCGACCTCACGGGGCAGACGGCGCTGAAGCAGCACGTCGCGCTGCTGCGCAGCTCGGCCGGCAAGCCGGGTGACCCGTTGCCGCAGCGCGTGCTGGCGGGCCTGAGTCGCCTGGGGCCGAACCTGGCCATCAACCTCGCATTCCTCGCTTGCTTTGCAGCCGCCGGCGTCTGGTACCTGTACTTCCTGCTCTGGGTGGCGCCTGAACTCACCTGGCGGCCGCTCATCTCGCGCATCCGCAACATCGGCGAGCACGCGGTGGTGCCTGACAACGACGATCGGCTGCGCAACACGCGCACCACCCTGGCGAGCAGGCTCGAGCGGCTGCTCGTCGC
>SXGT01915116.1_pt1 | contig 10166 bp, 8 predicted proteins | sample 3176221 | NCBI WGS metagenome assembly SXGT01 (sample SAMN11356862, study PRJNA531348) | freshwater metagenome | isolation source: freshwater sample F1-120 | place: China: Fuxian Lake, Yuxi | collected 2017-12-25
CGATGAACGGCATCATCGGCATGGCCCACCTGCTGCGCCGTGGCGGCATTACTCCGCAGCAGGCCGACAGACTGGACAAGATCGACAGCTCTGCCGAGCATCTGCTGGGCATCCTCAACGATATTCTCGACATCTCAAAGATCGAGGCCGGCAAGTTCCGGCTTGCCGATGCGCCGCTGGCGGTGGACGATGTCATCGCCCGTGTTCGCGCCATGCTCGCGGAAAGTGCGGCGGCCAAGGGCCTCGAACTGCGCACCGAGTGCGAGCCGCTGCCGTCGGGCCTGCGGGGAGACGCCACGCGCCTGCAGCAGGCCCTGCTGAACTTCGCGGGCAATGCGGTCAAGTTCACCGAACACGGGTCGGTGATATTGCGTGTGCTCAAGGAGCAGGAAACCACCGACGCGGCTCGACTGCGTTTTGAGGTTCAGGATTCCGGCATCGGCATCGCCGCGGAGCCGCTGAAACGTCTGTTCGGCGCATTTGAGCAGGCCGACAACTCGACTACCCGCAAGTACGGCGGTACCGGACTCGGCCTGGCCATTACCCGCCGCCTGGCCGAACTTATGGGCGGCGACGTAGGCGTCGAAAGCACACCGGGGGTAGGCAGCACCTTCTGGTTCACCGTCGAACTGAACAAGGGTACTGCCGCAGATAGTCCGCTGATAGAGGATGCCGAGCTTACTCCGCATCAATTGCGTGATTTTATCGGCGTGCGCATCCTCGTCGCCGACGATGAACCCGTGAACCGCGAAATCGCCCGCTTCCAGCTTGAAGAGCTCGGCATGCTGGTCGACGAAGTCGAAGATGGCGAGGCAGCCGTGCGCCTGGCGACGCAAAACGACTATGCCGTGATTCTGATGGACATGCAGATGCCGCGTGCGGATGGCCTCGACGCCACGCGACGCATTCGCCGGCTGACCAGGCACGCGGCGACGCCGATCATTGCCATGACGGCCAACGCCTTTGCCGAGGACAGGCTGCGCTGCACCGAGGCAGGGATGAACGACTTCCTCGGTAAGCCGGTCAATCCCGTCGCCTTTGCCAAAGTCCTGTTACGCTGGCTCGTCGCGAGTTCGGCCCGGCCGGGCCGCAGCTGATTCCGGACTCGCCCCCGCGGCGAGGCGAATCATCTGATTCAGCGGCACTTGGCGATATCGGCGTCGCTCATCGCCGGGCGGATGACGCACTTGGATTCCTTCTCGGCCTTCAAGCGGGCTTCTTCGCGCGCCTTGCGCTGGGCTTCCTCGGCTTTCTTGCGCTCGGCTTCGGCGGCGGGACTGATCATCTCGGGTGCGGCAGGAGAGGGCGTTTCCGCTTTGGCCGCAGCAGGCGCACCGGCTTGGGGCTGAGCGCCCTGGCCGGGGGCGCCCGGTGGGGGAGGCGGGGCCACAGCCGGCTGTGCCGCGACCTGCGCGGCATGGCCGAGCAGGCCGGCGGTGATCAGCAGTGCGAACGGATGCGATGGTTTCATAGTGTTTCCTGTCCGGAGCCAAGCAGCATGGTTTCGATAGCGGCCGCAACTTTGATCCGGTCGTCCTTCAGCGGCACCTGGCGATATCGGCGTCGCTCATCACCGGGCGGATCACGCAGGCGCGCGCCGCCTCGGCGCGCTTCAGCTCCTTCATGCGCTTTTCTTCGACCAGACGCCGCTCCGCCTGCTTCCTGTCTTCCTCGGCCGCCCGCGCAAGCCTGTCGATTTCCTCACGCTTGCGGGCTTCCTCGGCCTTGCGCTTGTCATCGGCCAGGCGCGAGGCTTCGAGTTCCTTGCGCTGCTGTTCGGCGCGCTTCTGTTCCTCTTCGGGCGAGGGCTTCGCTGCTGCCGCGGAACCGGCGGCCGCGCCGATCGCCGCTCCGGCGGCAACGGCTGCTGCGGTGCCGGCGGCACTGCTGCCGGACGAGGAGCTGCCCGACGAATAATTGATGCTGACGCCCTTGGACGCCGGCTTGGCTTCTTCCTGGTCGGCCTTCTTCGCCGACGAGCTTGACGATTTCGACGACGCCGACGAGGACGATGAGGACGATTTGCTGCCGGCGCGACCGGCCATGCTGGCGCTGGCGAAGGCAAGCAGGGTGGCGGCAATCAGGACCTGGACTATTGGCTTGGCAGGCATGGTGGACTCCATCGAAAACGGTTCATGGTAGGCAGCGGTTCATCGATCGCTTGCACCGCAACCCTGTGCGCAGCAGCGTCCCGGCTGGCGGCCCAGGGCGATGCGCTTCTTGGCATCGGCAAGTATCCCACGGTCAAGCAGGTTTGCCACCAGTTCGACCTTTTCAGCGATGGGATAGCGGCGGAAGATCTCCTTTTTCATCGCCGCCGGCGAGCCGCCGCCGTGCAGGCTGATCTCCGAATTCCAGCCGGCCTGGTAGGAGGCGGTCAGGTCCTCGATGAAGCGCGCCACGGCGATGCGCTTCTCGTAGGGCACGTCCGAGCGCGCGGTCAGCACCTCCGAGATGCGCCCGGCGGTGGCTGGGTTGTGGTCCTCGTCGGGGCCGGGCAGGGTGACGATCAGGCCACCTGAAACCTCGTGTGCCAGGCGCTGCATGTCGTAGATCTGCGTCGCCAGCAACAGCTTGCCGATGTTGGCGAACACTGGTTCGGGCACGGCAACGCCGGCGACCTTATCGATCTTGTTGTAGACCGATGCGGCGACACCGCAGGCGTAGAAACCCTCGACGATCTTGATCAATTCCACCATCTGCTCGCGCAGGTTGTCGGCGCGATCCAGGTCGATGGCGTTGGCCTCGGTCATCAGCGCGCCAGCGCCAATCAGCAGGTCGCCGAAACCCGCGCGCGCGGCGATGCAGGTCTGGCGGTGGTGGGCGGTGTAGTCGTACACCAGCGGCCCGGCGTGCTCCCACTCACCGGCGAGGAACACGCGCTCCCAGGGAACGAACACCTGGTCGAACATGAGTACGCCGGTCGATTGGCCGTACTTTGCGCTGAACTTAGCCGCCTTCTCGCCCGGACGTCCGGCGGGGCGGGCAACGATGGTCAAACCCGGCGCATCGACGGGGACCGCGCAGCACACCGAGAAATCCCCGTCGTGCTCGCTCATATTGCGGCAGGGCATGACGAGGAATTCGTGCACGTACGGTGCCGACGTGACGATCGCCTTGACGCCGGAAAGCACGATGCCGTCTGCGCGTCGCTCGGCGATGTGCAGGTACGCATCCGGATTTGGTTGCCGGTAGGGGCGCAGGTTGCGGTCGCCCTTGGCGTCGGTCATTGCCACGCCCAGGGTCAGGTCCTTAGCGTAGACGCGCTCGATGTAGGCGCGTAGTCGAGGCACGTAGCCGGTATTGCGTTCGGCGTCGATGCGATGGGCGGATTGCCAGATCGCCGACAGCGCATCACCGCCAAGGTAGCGCTGAGCACAACCGGTCTCCTGGCAAACGAGCCTTACCGCCTCCAGTTTGTTGAGGAGGTCCTGGCTGGAGGCCGGAATGGCGATCATCCGGTTCACGTCGCTCGCGCCGACGGCGCCGACTTCGGCGCGCATCACGGCCCTGAACTGCTCGCGCAACGCGTAGTCGTAGGTCAAAGCCACGCCATTGATGCCGGGTGCAAGCGCGGGTTCATCGGCGACGGATTCAATCTGGCGGCCGTCGACATAAACGCGCGGCTGGTAGCGGCGCAGGGATTCACGGTAGTCGTTGCCAGACATCAGCATATTGCCCCTTTATTTCAGATGGCGCCGGATTGCTTCAACGCTGCGATCTCGGCTGTGCCAAGACCGATCCAGTCCTTGAGCACATCGTCAGTATGCGCCCCGAGCGCGGGTCCCAGCCAGCGGATGGCACCCGGTGTCTCGCTCAGGCGCGGCACTACGTTTGGGACTGCGAATTCAGGGTTGCCCGGCACTCGTGGTTCCCTCACATGGGCGATATTTCCGCGCGCGGCGTACTGCGGGTCCGTGAATATCTCGTCGATCGAGTACAGCGGTCCGCAGGGCACCTCTCCCCTGCTGCAGATGGCGAGCAATTCCTCGCGATCGTGACGGCTGGTCCACTCCCCGACCACTGCATCCACCGCCGCGCGCTCGGCCTCGCGCTGCGCGACCTTGCCCCACTTGCCGTCGCCGGCCCACTCGGGGTGACCCATCAACGCCGCCAGGCGGGCGAAGATCTTGTCGTTGGTGCAGGCGATCGCGATCCAGCGGGCATCCTGCGTCGGGTAGTGGCTGTGGGGCACGACGTTCACGGTGCCCGGTCCCATGCGCTGACGCACGAGTCCCTTGTAGTGATAGGCGGGCGCCAGTTCGTCGAGGATGCGAAAGACCGATTCATACAGGCCGATATCCACCACCTGGCCTTCGCCGGTGTGCTCGCGTGCACGCAGCGCGACCAAGGCGCCCATGGCGCCGTACATCCCGGAAAGGTAATCCGGCAGCGTCGCCGAGCCCGGGGTCACCGGCGGCCGGTCGGGATAGCCGGCGAGGAAAGAGATCCCGCCGAAGGCGTTTGCAATTCGGCCAAACCCGGGGCGCGGGCTGTAGGGCCCAGTCTGGCCGTACGCCGAGATGCGCACCATCACGAGGCGCGGGTTGTGCTTCTTAAGTTCCTCCCAGCTCAGGCCCCAGCGCTCCAGCGTGCCGGGCTGGAAGTTCTCCACCAGCACGTCCGCCTTCTCCACCAGGCGCTTGAGCAGTGCCGCGCCCGCCGCGTTCTTCAAGTCGATGGTGAGGGACTTCTTGTTTCTTCCCTCCGAGAGCCACACCAGCGAGTCGCCGCAGGGCGTGGGGGTGCCGAACTTGCGCGTCGGGTCGCCGGGACCCGGCTGCTCGACCTTCACCACGTCCGCGCCGAACTCGGCCAGGAACGTGGCGCAGTACGGCCCGGCAATGAAGGTCGCACAGTCCAGCACGCGGATGCCCGCCAGCGGGCCGTTTGCCTGGGGTGTCGTCGATTGAGGATCGCTCATGGACGGTCGCTCATCGGCCCGGATGCTGGAACGCCTGGCCGCTCGTGCGACTAAGTAGTTCCTCGCGTGTGCCGCAATGAGACAGGTGCGACAGTGGTGCCATATCGAGCATTTCCGCGATCTCGAGAGCACAGGCGAGCACCTGTGCTGTGTCGATGCCAGTCGAGACGCCGCAGGCGTTCAGCAGGTGCACGATGTCCTCCGTCGGCAGGTTGCCGACCGCGCCCATGTTTGTGGGCATCGCGATGCCACCCCCCACGCCGCAGATCGAGCCCTCGAGGAACGACGCGCCGGCATCCAGCGCGGCGAGCACGTTGGCGACGCCGAAACCCGGTACGTTGTGGACGTGATACCCGAGTTCGATGCCCGGATGGCGCTCGTGCGCCATGCGAAAGAGGGTATGCACGTGAACGGGATCCTCCATGCCGACGCTGCCGGCGAAATAGAACCGCCGCAGGCCGGCATCCCAGAAGCGGCCCAGCACCGCGAGCGCCTTGGCCTCCGGCACGCGGCCTTCGTAGGGGCACCACATGGCCATGCCCAGCGCCATGGTGAAACCGACATTTCTCGCGGCGGCGATCTCGAACGCGCGGATGCCCTCGGCGATCGCGCGCTCGAGCGTCATGTTCTGGTTGTGCGCGAGGTAGGTCTCGCTCACCGTGATCAACCCCAGCAACTCGTCGACGAGGCCGCTCGCCACGGCGCGCTCGGCCCCCTTGGCATTGGGCACCAGGGCGCGGTACGCCGTCCCGGGGCGGCGCTGGATGCGCGCAAGCACCAGCTCGGCGTCCTTCAGGTGCGGTACCACGCTCGGGCGCGCGAAGCTGGTGGCCTCGATCATGGGAAACCCGGCCGCCGAGAGGCGATCGATCATCGCCACCTTGGTGTCGGTATCCACCCAGCGGTGGAAGCTCTGCAAGCCGTCGCGCGGCCCGACTTCGACGACCTTGACCTTATGTGGCAGCTTCAGCACTTGCCCTCCATTGGCGCTCTCCTCAGGTCAGCTCGATCCCGGCGGCGCGTACCGCTTCGGCATCGAGGCCAAGCCGTTCGATCAGGATCTCGCGGTTATGCTCGCCCAGGCGGGGGCCGGCCCAGCGCACCGCACCCGGCGTGGCCGAGAGAATGCCCGCGATGTTTTGCATCCTAACCGGTCCGCCGAGCTCGGCGTCCTCGACCGTGGTGACGTTCTTTCGCGCCTGGATGTGCGGGTCGGCGAGGAACTGCTCGACGTCGTTCACCGGGGCGACCGCCCCGCCGGCGGCATCGAAGCGCTGCAGGATCTCGTCGAGATCGAAACGCTCGAAGGCGCTCTGCAGCTCGACGTCGAGGGCCGTGGCGTTGACCAGCCGTGCGCGGTTGTCGGCAAAGCGCGGATCATCGACCAGGCGCGGAACCTCCAGCGCCGCCAGCACGCGCACGAAAATCGACTGCGCGCTGCCAGCCATGGATACCCAGCGGCCGTCGCGCGTGCGGTAGGTGTTGCGCGGCGCGGTGAACGGCAAGCGGCTGCCGTTGCGCTGCTGCACCAGGCCGAGCTGGTCGAAGTTGATCACCTGGGGCCCCAGCAGCGTGAACAGCGCCTCGTAGATGGCGAGATCGACGACCTGCCCCCGGCCGCCATTGGCCTCGCGGCCTTTGAGCGCCACCATCGAGAGGAATGCCGCCATCAGGCCAGTGGTGGAGTCGGCCAGTCCGAAGCCCGGCAGAAGCGGTGGCCCATCCGTCTCGCCATTGATGTGCGCGAATCCGGAGTAAGCCTCTGCCAAAGTGCCAAACCCGGGGCGATGCGACTTCGGCCCGGTCTGCCCGAATCCGGAGACGCGCACCAGCACTAGCCCGGGATTGGCAGCCGACAGCGCGTCGTATCCCAGCCCCCATTTCTCCAGCGTTCCAGGACGATAATTCTCCAGCACCACGTCGGCATCGCGCGCCAGGCGCAGCGCCGCATCGCGGCCGAACGGCGTGCGCAGGTCGAGCGTGACGGACTTCTTGTTGCGATTGATGACCTTGTAGTACAGGCCGACGCCATTCTTGTTGTTTCCCCACAGCCGCATTTCGTCGCCGCCGCCCGGCCGCTCGATCTTCACCACCTCCGCGCCGAAATCGGCAAGGAACATCGCCGCCATCGGCGCGGCGAGGAAGTTCGACAGGTCAAGGACCCGGATGCCGGCCAGCGGAAGCGCTGCCATCAGAACGGCACCGCCAGGGCCGCGTCGGGAAGGATCGTGGTGCGTTTCATGAGGCGCTGCTGGGTGCTGTCGAACGGTTCGCGCCGATGCATGGTGCAGGCGTTGTCCCACAGCAGGGCGTCGCCCAGCCGCCAGGTATGGGTGTACACGAATCGCGGTTGTACCGTCCACGCGAACAGTTCGGCCAGTAGCTCGGCGCTCTCCGCGTCGGACAGTCCGACGATCCGCGTCGTCATGCCGGGGCAGATGTACAGCGCCTTGCGGCTGGTGTACGGGTGGGTTCGCACCAGCGGCTGTTCGATGTCGGGAGACTTCTTGCGCTGCTCTTCGCTGGTAGGCACGCTGTAGCTGCGGTTGAAGGCCTCGTAGGATTGCACCGCCTTGCGCCCTTCGATCCGTTGCCTGGTGCGCTCCGGCAGTGCCTCGTAGGCCGCCGACATGTCGGCAAACGAGGTGGCGCCGCGATCTGCAGGAATGATCACGGCGTACAGGCAGGATCCCACCGCAGGCCGTGGCAGGTAGATCTGGTCGTAGTGCCAGCCCACCTCGGTATCGGAGAGGATGCCGACCGGCTTGCCATCCTTCTTCACGTTGGAGACGTAGAGCACCTCCGGGTTCTCTGGCGACAGGTACTCACGCCGCAGGTGGATCTCGAGCTCCCCGAAATGGCGCGAGAACGCGACCAGCTGCTTCTCGTCCAGCGTCTGCCCGCGAAACAGCAGCAGCTCGTGCTTCAGCCACAGCGCGCGCAAGGCCGACGCGGTCTGCGCGTCCGGCGGCACGGCCAGGTCCACGCCGCTGACTTCGGCGCCGAAAGTGGCCGTGAGCGGCCGGGTCGAGAGGGTCGAGGGGGTCATGGGTTTTCCTTGGATGGTGTCCGGGAATTTCAATTCAGGCGAACGGAGGCCAGGAGCGTATCGAGCGAGGAGGCCCGCTCGAGCGCCAGCACGGTTTCGACCACCCGCTCTGCGCGCGACCGACTCATCACCCGGCCTGCGTTGCCGTGGAACTTCGTCACGATCTCATCGGCGGTCAGCGGGCGCGCATCGGAGCCGCGGTTGTGCGACTCGCGATGGCGCAGTTCACGGCCGTCCTTCAGGCGCAGCACCACCTCGCCGGAGTAGTAGCGGGGGAACGCCGACTCCGGATCGATCTCGTAGCGGGTCTTCTGCGTCAGTGCGAGCGTGCGCGGATCGGCCAGTGCCTCTTCCTCGAGCTCAGAAAGCGTGAAGCATCCGCGCACCAGCGACGTGGCGATGGTGTAATGGACCGAGAACTGCGCCTCGTAAGCGCTCCTCGGCCGGCGCTTGCTTGCTTCTGGCTCGCACACCACCTGGGTCTGCCCGGCGCCGATGCGCGCCGTGATCGATTCGATGTCATCGAGCGCGAAGGCATGCTGGCGGCGCAGTTCGAGCGCCGCGTCGGCGAAGGCATGGTTGAAGTGGCAGGCGGGGTAAGGCTTCATGGCCACGTTCAGCATCTCCCAGGTCTCGCCGAGCGCCGCGATGCTCATTGCCGGCTCGGCCGGATGTTGCGCGCCCACGTAGGCGTTAAACAGTCCGAACCGCCCTTCGTAGGCGCGTTTCGGGCCGGCGAAACCGGATCGCGCGAGCGCGCAGGCGGTCGCCGCAGATGACGCGGCCCAGCCCGGGTGCATGCGCTTGGTCCATGCGCCGTCCTCCAGGAACTCGAGGCTGCCGGAGGCCATGGAGAGGACGATGCCCTGTGCGTGTGTGATTTGCGCCGGGCTCATCCCGGAGAGCCGCCCGGCGGCGAGCGTCGCGCCGAACGCGCCCACCAGGCCGGTGGGATGGAAGCCGCGCAAATGGAAACCGTTCTTCGCCGCCTGGCCGATGCGGCTCGAAGCCTCGACCCCGACGAGGTAAGCGGCAAGCGCCTCCCGGCCGCTCGCGCGCTCGCGCTGGCCGACGCCTAGCATCACCGGCACCGCGCTGGCCGACGCGTGAACGACCGCCCCGGAATGCGTGTCGTCGAAATCCAGGCCGTGGATCAGCGTGCCGTTGGCGAGCATCGCATCGCGCAACGGCAGGCCGAGCGACGTGCCAAGCACCGGGTAGGGCCCATCGCCAGCCAGTCCCGCGAGCGCGTTGATGGTGCGCTGGCCGAACTCGAATCCGGTGGAAGCGAACCCGATGCCGATGCAATCGAGCACGTGCAGCTTGGCGCGCTCGATGACGTTTGCCGGGATGTCGTCGTAGCGCAATTCGCTGGCGAACTGCGCCAGCACGCTGGAAAGAGTCGTGTCCGTGGCCGTGGCGGCCAGCGCTTGCGGATAGGCAGGGGCGTTCATGGGATCTCCGGGCAGGGCGTGGCAGGCCTGTTCATGTGGTTGCGGGGTCGTGCGCCGAGGCGCGCAGGCGCATCTTCGAAGTGAAGCGTCCGGCGGGGTACAGGCTCGCGGACACCAACAGCAGTTTGTCGTTCTCGCCGAAGTAATGACGCGTGATCGCGAGGCCCGGGTAGCCGGCGCGCACGCCGAGCAGGCGGGCCTTGTCCGGCGCCAGCTCGCAGGCGTCGATCTCCTGCTGCACCTCGGCGATGCGCTCGCCGTAGCGCCGCTCGATCAGCGTGTAGATCGGCACCTGCAGGTCGCGCATCTCGTTTTCCACCGCGGCAAGCGCCTGCGGGATGTAGATCTCGCTCACGACCATCGGCTGCTTCGACCCGGCCTGGTAACGCAGCACTTCCAGCATCCGCCAGCGTTGGTTGGGCGCGCAACGCAGCAGGCGCCGCTTAGCCGGCGTCGCGAGGACATCCTGCCGCGAGACGACCGCGAGGCGGGTGTTGTCGATGAAGCCGAACAGGTCCGAAAGGTTGCCGATGGACTGCACGAAGCGCGTGCTGTCCTGGCGCGCCTTGACGCGTGTCCCGATGCCCTGGTGCCGCGACACCAGGCCCAGGTCGCCCAGCCTCCTCAGGGCCTCGCGCACAGTGTGCCGCGACACGCCGAACGCCTCGCACAGGTCCGCCTCGGTGGGCAGCATCGAACCGATCGCATAGCGGCCGGTACGGATGTCGTTGACGATGGA
>SXGT01320165.1_pt1 | contig 10165 bp, 7 predicted proteins | sample 3176221 | NCBI WGS metagenome assembly SXGT01 (sample SAMN11356862, study PRJNA531348) | freshwater metagenome | isolation source: freshwater sample F1-120 | place: China: Fuxian Lake, Yuxi | collected 2017-12-25
GCAACTGGTAGCAGAGCGACTTGCCAGAGCCCGTGGGCATCACGACCAGCGAGTCGCGGCCATCAATGGCGGCCTGCACCGCGGCCTCCTGTCCAGGCCGGAAAGCGTCGTGCCCGAAGACGTCTTTGAGCAGGCTGTGTGGATCGAGCGTCACCGAGGCAGTCTACGAAGCGTCTCCCCCTACCGGTGTGCCGGTCTCGCGCCGAACCGTCACGCTCAGATCAGCAGGCAGGCGGCTTGCTGGCCATCGCCGCCGGCGGGGCGCAACTGCGGGTCCTCGTTCTGGCAGCGAGCCTCGGCAACAGGACAGCGCGGATGAAACCGGCAACCACTGGGAACGTTGACGGGGTTCGGTGTCTCGCCCTGCAAAATCTGCGGCTTCGTCGCGCGATCAGGGTCAGGCTGAGGCACAACCGAGACGAGCGCCTTCGTGTACGGATGCTGAGGGTTGCGAATCACCTCATGGGCCGGGCCCTCTTCGACCACGCGGCCGAGGTACATCACGCAGATGCGATTGGCGTAGTGGGCAGCCGTCGACAGATCGTGGGTAATCATCAGGATGCCAAGGCCGCTCTTGCGCAGCTCCTCGAGCAGGCCGAGGATGCCGGCGCGCACGGAGACATCGAGCATCGAGACCGGCTCGTCCGCGAGCAACATTGTTGGCTCGAGCACGAGTGAGGCGGCGATCGAGACGCGCTGGCGCTGGCCGCCCGACAACTCGTGTGGGTAGCGATCGATGTACAGCTCAGCTGGCGTCAGACCGGCACGCTCGAGGGCGGCACGGACACGTTCTTCGCGATTGTCGGTTACACCATGGATCTGCAACGGCTCGATGACGGTGTCACGGACCCGGAAGCGCGGATCGAGCGACTCGTACGGGTCTTGGAAGATCAGCTGCATCTCGTGGCGAATCGGGCGCATCTCGCGCTGTGAGAAGGTCGTGATGTCGCAGCCACTGTAGGTAATCGTCCCGGCCGTCACCTTCGCCATCCGCATGATTGCCTGCGCCGTGGTCGTCTTGCCGCAACCCGACTCACCAACGAGAGCAACAAATTCGCCGGGGGCGACGGTCAGCGAAACGCCATCGACAGCATGGACGACACGCTTGCGCCCAGCAGGGTAGTGCACGACGAGATCGTCAACCTGGAGCAGCGGCTCGGTCATGCGGTGTCCTTGAGGTGGCAGTACGCGCGGTGGCCGTCCGGGCCGGTACGCAACGGTGCTGCCTCACTTGCACAGACCGTGAGGGCAGAGTCGCAGCGTGGCTGGAACGGGCAGCCCACGAGCGGCTGATCGAGGCGGGGAGGGGCTCCGGGGATCGAACGCACAGTCTGCTCAGCGAGCAGGTCTGGGGTTGCCGAGAACAGCATGCGCGTGTACGGGTGCAGCGGCTTGTGGTAGAGATCGTGCGTGGTGCCGATCTCGGCGATCTCGCCTGCGTACATGACAGCCGCGCGCGTGCAGACCTGCGAGACGAGCGGCAGATCGTGGGTGACCATGATCATCGCAAGGCCGAGGTCATCCGTCAGCTGCACGAGCAATTTGAGAATCTGTGCCTGCACCATCACGTCGAGTGCGGTCGTTGGTTCGTCCGCGAGCAGGACCTTGGGGTCGCAGGCGAGTGCCATTGCGATTGCTGCACGCTGCCGCATGCCACCAGAGAACTCGTGGGGGTAGCGATCTTGGCGCGAGCCAGAGATGCCAACCAGTTCGAGCAATTCGGCTGTGCGCAGACGCGCCGCCTTGCCTTCGGCGAGCTTGGCCTTCACGATCGGTTCTTGAATCTGCGAGCCAATCGTCTTGACCGGATCGAAGGCGTTCATGGCGCCCTGGAAGACCATCGAGATGTCTTTCCAGCGATGCGGGCGCATCGTGGTGTCGCCGCCCGCGAGAATGTCATCGCCGTCAAGGATGATCTTGCCCGCCGCGCTCGCGGTCGGTGGCAAGAGGCCCATCATCGCCAGAATGGCAGTCGTCTTGCCACAGCCCGACTCGCCCACAAGGCCAAGCCGCTCGCCCGGCTCAAGCTCGAAGCTGATGCCTTGGACCGCGTGCAATTCCTTGTGGTTCGGTAGTTCGAACCAGACGTGGAGGCCTTCGATCACGAGGACGGGAGTCACTTCGGTGGCTCCTTGTCGGGCAGTGGGCGGAGGCGGAAGTGGCGTCGCGCCAGATGGCTCACGCGCAGGCGTGGGTTGAGCGAGTCCTCAGCGGCTGTACCGACCATGTTGAAGGCCATGATCACGAGGGCGACGGCGATGCCAGGCGGAGCGATCGCCCACCAAGCGCCGTACGAGATCGCGCTACGCGAGAACGCGCTCTCGATCATCTTGCCCCAACTCGCCACGGACGGGTCGCCAAGGCCGAGGAACGAGATCGCCGTCTCGAGGAAGATCGCGAGCGCCACCATCAGCACCGTCTGTGCGAGCAAGAGTGGTGCGATCTGGGGAATCACGTGCCGGAAAATGATGCGCGTGTGGGTGGCGCCGAGCGCCTGGGCGCGCTTGACGTAGGCTCGCTCGCGTACGACCTTCACCTGCGCGCGGATCAGACGTGCCATATAGGTCCAGTAAATCAGTCCAATAATGATGATGATGTTGCGCAGGCTGCGACCCCAGATCGAGGCGACGACGATCATCAGCACGAGGTCGGGGAGCACGAGGAAGTAGTCCGTCGTGCGCATCAGTGCGTTGTCGATCTTGCCGCCGAAGTAGCCTGAGATGATGCCGATCGATCCACCTACGAGCATCGCGACGACGGCGCCCGCGAACCCGACAATCAGTGTCACGCGCGCGCCGTAGATCAGCAACGACAGGATGTCGATGCCGCCGTCGTCCAGGCCGAGTGGGTGTGCGCTCGAGGGCGTCCCGAAGATCGGACCGACCTGTTCGCGTTCGCCGTAGGGAGCGAAGTAAGGGCCGAAGATGGCGACAAACACGAACAGCATCAAGATCACGAAGCCAATCGCAGCCTGTGGGTGCTTGCGCAGGAACGAGAGCAGGGAGCGCAGCCGAGACGGGCTTTTGCGCACCTCATCGAGCGGTGTCATTGGGGCATCTACAACGCTCATTCAGTCACCCGTGGGTCGAGCTTGAAGTAGAGGAGGTCGGCCAGAAAGTTCATCAAGATAATCACCACGGTCAAAAGCAGGAAGGCGCCTTGCAGCATCGGGTAGTCGCGGTTGCCGACGCTCTCATAAATCTGGAGGCCAATGCCCGGATAGTTAAACACCGACTCGATCAGGATCGTGCCCCCGAAGATAAAGCCGAGCGAGAGGAACACGAGCGTGACGATCGGCAGCATCGAGTTACGCAGCGCATGCTTGGTGATGATCTCCCAGTCAGAGAGCCCTTTCGCACGCGCGGTCAGGATGTAATCCTCGCCGAGCGCCTCGAGCATCGAGGAACGAACGATCAGTGTGTACTCGCCGAACAGCACGAGCCCAATCGTGGCCGCGGGCAGAATCATGTGTTTGAGGCGGTCGACGAATTCGGCCCAAGCACCAGCATTGTTGTAGGCGAGGTACGGGTCGGCGATGTCGCTGGTTGGCAGGTTGAGTGGACCCGCGAGATAGAGAATCAGCATCAGCGCGAGCCATTGCGTTGGCAGGCTGTAGAACAGAATGCCACCCCAGACGGTGCCCTTATCGGCCAGTGTATTGCGTCGCCAGGCTGCGATCACACCCGTCGTGACACCGAGCATGATCGAGATGATCGTGCCGAGAAGAATCATGGGCAGTGTGTTCTTGATGGGCTGCCAGAGCTCGGAGGTGACAGGCTGCTCGGTGACAAACGAGCGACCAAAGTCGCCGTGCAGCGTCTGGTTGAGATAGATCACGTACTGCTCAGGCTTCGACTTGTCGAGGCCAAAATCGGCGCGGAGCTGTTGCTTGAACTCTTGCGTGCAGCCTTGGCAGCGGAGGGCAGAAGTGCGATCGCCCGGGGCAAGGCGAAACAGCACGAAGTTGAGGCTGATCGCGATAAAAACCGTGATCAGTGCAAACAGCGCACGACGACCAACGTAGGACCAACCGGCGCGCATCTACAAACCTTCAGTTGCGCGCCGGTTGATGATCATCCGTTCTGGTGGATGATGTCCCACGGAATCTTCGACATGCCCATCAAGAACGGCTCGCTGAGTCCGCCCCAATTTTTCGAGTAGGCGGAGATTGACTGCTTCTGAGCAACCCAGAGGTACGGGTGATCCTGGTTCTGGATGTCCTGCATCTCCCAGATGATGGCCTTGCGCTCTTCCTGATCGAGCGTGACGCCCTGCTCGTCGTAGAGCTTGTCGTAGGCCGGGTTGCAGTAGCCCGTGTCACTCCAACCGCCGAGCTGGTTGCAGAGTAGGACCGACAGCATGAAATCCGGGTCGATGTAGCCAACCCAGTCCCAGATCGCCAGGTCGAAGTCGAGATACTTCCAATCGGGAGCGCCGATTGCCTCGAACGCGGCGGTCGAGTCGAGCTTCTTGGCAGTGATGTTGATGCCGAGCTCGGCCCACGAGGTCTTGAGGATCTCAAACAGGCGATCGATGCCCTCGACGTTCTCGGGGACGATCACCTCCCAATCGAAGGTGGAGCCGTCGGGGCCGACACGAATGCCGTCGGCGCCACGCTTGTAGCCCGCGTCGTCGAGGATTTTGTTGGCGGCTGCGATGTCGTAGGTCGGGATCGGAATGTCCGTGTTGTTGTAGGGCGCAGACAGTTCCGTGAACATCGTGGCGACTGGTGTGCCGTAGCCGTTGAGGACGGTGTCGATGATCTGGGTGCGATCAACGGCCAAGTCGAGCGCGTTTTTAACCAGTGGGTCAAGCAGTTCGCGATTGTTTGTTTTCTTCTGATTCGAGTTGATTGGAATGTCGTAGATAAAGCTCGATTCGCCGACCTGGAGCGTGAAATTCGGATCGGTCGACCACTGCTTGGCGAGCGTGGGAGGCACCGTGTCTGCCGAGTCCAACTGGCCACCCTTGAGTGCCGCCAGCATCGCGTCGGCATTCTGGTAGACGGTCAGGCCGATTGCGTCGACGTGTGGGGAAGTCGTGTAATAGCCGGGGTTCTTCTCGAGGATCGTCGTGCCCTTCTTCTCGAAGGTCTTGACGTAAAAGGCGCCGCCACCGACCTGCGCGCCGTCCGCCATCGGATCCCACTTCTTGAGACCCTTGCCGTTAGCGCCAATGATCGGCTCAACCACGTGTTGCGGCAGGACGAAGAACTGCTGCAGTTGTGGCAGGACGTTTGCGACGGCCTTGTCGTAGGTGATCACGAGCGTCGTCGCGTCGGGCGCCTCGAAGTTGGTGGAATGCGAGATGAACGGCGCCATCATGGCGGCAGGTCCCTCGCCGTACTTGATCACGAGGTTGCCAGTGAAGGCAGCGTCGGCAGCCGTGATCGGCTTACCGTCAGACCACGAGCCGTTGGACTTGACCTTGAAGGTCCAGACCTTGCCGTCGCTCGAGGTGGTCCACGAGTCGGCCCAGTCACCCACGATCTTGTAGTCGGCGTCGTAGTGGACAAGCGTCGGGTAGGTCTCGGTCCAGAGGATATACGAGAGCGCGGAGAAGCCTACGAACGGGTTCATCGAGTCAGGGTTCGAGATCGTGCCAATACGAAAGATGCCGCCTTCCTTGATGGCTACAGTCTCTACGCCACCTGTTGTGGCGCTGTCGCCGCCACCACCAGGCGTGGTCGATTCGCCGCCGCCACAGGCCGCGAGCAGTACGATAGTGACCAACAAGACAATGCCTACGAGTAGCTTCCTCATGATGCACTTCCTCCCAAAGTTGCCGAGAGTCTAACGGTACGGTCAGGCGCTGTCACTATTTGCATGCGAGTCTGCGCAGGCGAAACGGGTGTGCGAAAATCGTTGACGGTGCAACTGGACCTCAGCAACATCGCGCGCTACGCCCGCGGCTGCGCTGTGCTTGGTACCGGTGGGGGTGGAGATATTCGAATTCCTCTGATGATCGCGCAGGCTGCGATCGCGGAGTGCGGTCCTGTTGCGGTGATCCGACCCGAGGAACTCGCCGACGACGCCTTGGTTTTGCCCGTCGGCGGCTGGGGTGCGCCAACCGTCTGCATCGAGAAGTTCGACTCGGGCGACGAGGGGCGGTTGCTCTGCGAGGCGGCTGAGCGGTGGTTCAAACGGCCTGTCGCGGCGCTGATGGCCTCCGAGATTGGTGGTGGCAACGGTGTGCAACTCGTCTCGTGGTGTGCACGCATGGGACTGCCGCTGATCGACGCCGACGGCATGGGTCGCGCGTTTCCCGAGGGAGACATGTGCACGATGCATATCGCGGGTGTCTCTCCTGCGCCCGCCTTCTTCGCCGACGAGCGCGGCAACGTCATGACCACGCATCCGATCGACGCGCTCTGGCATGAGCGCATTGCGCGCCACCTCGTACTCGTCAGCGGCGGCGTAATCGCCGGGGCAGACCACCCCATGGATGCCGCCACGGTGCCAGAGGCGACGATTCCCGACACGGTCTCGTTGGCCCTGGCGATTGGCGAAGCCTTGGAGCGCGATGGCGTGGATGGAGTACTCGCGGTGGCCGGTGGTCGTCGGTTGGTGACGGGCAAGGTTGTCGACGTTGAGCGCCTGACGAGCGGCGGTTTTGCGCGTGGCGTGGTGACGGTGGAGGGGACGGGCGTGGATGCCGAACGCGTCGTCTCGATCCAGGTTCAGAACGAGAACCTGATCGCCTCTGAGAGCGGACGCACAATTGCGTGCACGCCGGATCTGATCACCATCGTCGATGCCGGCACGGGCGAGGCGATCTCGACCGAGCGGATCCGGTACGGCCAGCGTGTCACGGTGATTGGCATGCCGTGTGCCGACGTCTGGCGGACGCCACGCGGCCTCGAGATTGCTGGGCCAGAGCGCTTTGGCTATGACGGTCCCTGGGTGCCGATCGAAGCGGCTGGCCTGTGAGCACGCTGCGGATCGGCATCGACGTTGGTGGCACGAACACGGACGCCGTGCTGCTTGGTGCTGCGGGCGAGCTGCTCGCTCGCACGAAGACGCCCACCACAGAGGACCCAATCGATGGCATCACGAAGGCGCTCGGTGCTGTTGTCGGCACACACGCGAACGATATTTCGACCGTATCGCTTGGCACGACGCACGCACTCAACGCAATCCTGCGCCGCCGCGAGCTCGGCCGAGTGGCCGTGCTCCGGCTGGCTGGTCCCGCCACGCAGTCGGTGCAGCCGTTCGCCGGTTGCCCGGAGGATTTGCGCGCGGCCGTTGACGGTGGTTCTTGGATCGTGCGCGGCGGTGTCGAGATCGATGGGCGTGTCCATCCGCTCGACGTGGCCGAGGTGCGCGGCGTGCTTGCGCAGTGCGCCGGTGTCGACGGGATCGCGATTGCTGGCTCGTTCTCGCTGCAAGATCCCGTTCAAGAGCTCGAGGCCGCAGCGTTGGTGCGCGAAGTGCTCGGGTCAGAGATCTCCGTCTCTCTCGGGCATCAGGTCGGGGGCATTGGCTTGCTCGAGCGCGAAAACGCGGCGATCCTCAACGCCTCGCTCGGTGGCATCGTTGGTGGCGTGATCGACGCGTTTGTCGCCGCGCTCGCGACGCACGGCATTGTCGGTACCCCGTATCTGACGCAGAACGATGGCACGCTGATGAGCGTCGAGCAGGCGCGTGCCTTGCCGGTGCTGACGATCGGTGGTGGTGCCTCTAATTCGATTCGCGGGGCGGGCGTCTTGACGGGGCTGGCCGACGCACTGGTGATCGATGTTGGTGCGCTGGCCCAGGGCTTTCCGCGCGAGTCGGCCTTTGGCGTCGAGCTCGGCGGTGTGCAGACGAACTTCCGGATGCCAGACGTGGTCTCAATCGCGCTCGGCGGTGGCACGATCATTGGCACAGCGGGCGAGCTGGGGCCTGAGAGCGTCGGCTATCGCCTGCCCGAGCAGGCGCGCGTGTTCGGTGGCGACGTCCTGACGCTGTCGGACTGCGCCGTGGCGGCAGGTCGTGCCGCGATGGGCGACACGAGTCTGCTCGGAGGCGCTACGTGGTCCGAGGTGCTGGCGTCGGCAGATCTGCTGGTCGCCGATGCAATCGATCGCATGAAGCTGTCCCGCGGCGACGTCCCTGTCGTCCTCGTCGGTGGTGGTAGCGCGATCTTGCCAGCCACGCTGCCTGGCGCCAGCGAGTTGTTGCGACCAGCCGATTTCGATGTCGCCAACGCGATCGGTGCTGCTGTCGGTCTGGTCAGTGGCGATGCTGAGCACGTCCTCAACCTTGGTCGTGGTCGTGAGGCCGGCATCGAGGTGGTGCGGAGTGATGCGGCGGCCCGCGCACTGCTTGCTGGCGCCGACCCCGCTCTGCTCGAGACGATCCGCATCGACGAGGTCTCGCTCGCCTACACCGACCCGCCAATGTCGCGCCTGCGCGTCAAGGTCGCAGGCCCACCGCTCGCTTAACGGTTGGCTTTCAGGCTCGACGAGCCGCGATCAGCTTTGAAGCGTTGATGCTGGGAGGACATGACAAGTGCGCACTTGTCATGTCCGCCTCGCGTGTCGCTACTCCGTGCGGTAGATGTTGATCCAGGGACTCTTGGTCTCTGAGAGCGTGGGACTGCTGAGGCCACCCCATCTGCTTCCGTAGGCGTAGAGCACCTGCTGACGCGCAGTCCAGATGTAGGGCTTATCTTGATCGAGGATCTGCTGCATCTCCCAAACGATCGCCTTGCGCTGCTCCGGGTCCATAGTGGTGCCTTGTTCGGCGTAGAGCTCGTCGTAGGCAGGGTTGCAGTACCCCGTGTCGTTCCAGCCGCCGTACTGCGCACAGGTCGGCACCGAAAGCATGAAATCCGGATCCTCATAGGCTGTCCAGGTCCACATCACGATGTCCGACTCGAGGTACTTCGAGTCGGGCGCTGTGACCGCGCTCCAGGCTGCGCTCGCGTCGAGCGACTTCTGCACGATACTGACGCCGAGCTCTGCCCAGCCGGTCTTGATGATCTCGAACTCGCGATCGATCCCGTTGACGTCTTGGGGCACGATCACTTCGTACTCCATCCGATCGCCCGTCGGTGTCGTGCGAACACCATCCGCGCCGCGCAGGTAGCCCGCCTTGTCGAGTAGTTCGTTGCCGAGGGCAATGTCGTAGGTCTCGGGTGTGATGCTCGGATCGTTGTAGATTCTCGACAGCGGCGTGATGATCGCGGCGCCAGGCTCGGCAAAGCCGTCAAAGACGATATCGATGATCTTCTGCCGGTCGACACCGTGGGCGAGTGCCTCGCGCAGCCGAGGATCCAGTAACTCGCGGCGCTTCGGCTTGTCTGGATTCGAGTTGAAGGCGAGGTAGTAGAGCGTCGATGGCTCACCGACCACAAGCTGGATCTTCCGGTTCGACTGGTACTGCTTGGCCAGTGTTGCTGGAATCGTGTCGACCGCGTCAAGCTGGCCGGCGTTGAGTGCCGCGAGCATGGCGTCAGCGTTCTGATAGACCGTCCAGCCAACAGCATCCACGTGAGGCTTCTGGCCGTAGAAGCCAGGGTTGCGAGTCAGGATTGTTGTGCCTTTGTTGTCGTAGGCCGTCACGTAGAACGATCCACCACCGACGATCGGCAGTGAACGTCCCGGGTCCCACTGCTTGAGGCCCTTGGCGTTGTTTGCCGCTAACGGCTCGAGCACGTGCTGCGGCATCACGTAGAACCATTCGAGCTGGTCAAGCGCCGATGCGACAGGTGAGTCGTAGGTGAGCACGAGCGTCGTGTCGTCGGGGGCATCGAGTCGCACAACGTGCCCAAGCGATGGTGCAAGCACCGCCGTCGGACCAGCTGCGTGCGCGATGATGAGGTTGCCGGTATAGGCAGCATCGGCTGCAGTCAGCGGCTTGCCGTCCGACCATTTGCCGCCGGCCTTGAGCGTGAAGGTGTAGACCTTGCCGTCGGGCGAGACGGTCCACGATTCGGCCCAGTCACCCGTAGTTTCGAGGTTCTCGTCGGATTGAACGAGCGTCGGGTAGATCTGCGGAAAGAGCGCGGCGGTGCCAATCACCGAGGTGAAGGGGTTGAGCGTGTCGAGACCTATCGTGGTGCCAAATCGGAGGATGCCGCCCTCAACGATCGGTCGTTCATCGTTGCTACTCGTGGGAACGCCTGTGCTCTGGGTCGTGTCATTGCTGGGCGTTGTCGAGACGCCGCCGCCACAGCCAGC
>SXGT01361419.1_pt1 | contig 10165 bp, 12 predicted proteins | sample 3176221 | NCBI WGS metagenome assembly SXGT01 (sample SAMN11356862, study PRJNA531348) | freshwater metagenome | isolation source: freshwater sample F1-120 | place: China: Fuxian Lake, Yuxi | collected 2017-12-25
CTGCCTTGCGCAGCAGGAGATCGTAGTCTTATTTTTTTAGCTGTTATTGGGAGAGCTTTTAGAGGAAGGTGCGGATGTCTGGTTTTGCTTATTGCAGGATAAGGCGAAGCAGGTCGCCCGCATGGGCCTCGGCCCGGGCCAGCAGCGCCCGTTGCAGGCCGGTCAGCTGGTCGATGGTCCGGTCGCAGGCCGCGCGGGTCCACAGGCGGAAATCGGTGGCCACCTGATCGATGCGCGACCGGGCGGTGTGCAGACGCCCGGACGGCTCGCCGATCAGTTCCGACAGGCGGGCCTCCACATTCATGTGGATGTCTTCATAGGCGTCGCGGAACGGGAAGGTCCCGGCCTCGATCTCGGCCTGGATCGCATCCAGTCCGCCCAGGATCGCCTCGGCGTCGGGCGCGGCGATGATCCCCCGGTCCGCCAGCATGCGACAATGGGCCCGCGAGCCCGTCAGGTCCTCGCGCCACAGGCGTTGGTCGACGCCGATGGAGACATTGATGGCCTGCATGATCTCGGCGGGCTTGGCGGAGAAGCGCCCGCCCCATAGACTTTGGCCCTTGGCCTCATCCTGGGGGGTCGTTTCGGGGCGGTCGGTCATGGCGGAAAACTCGGGGAAGAAGCGTCTGGTCGTCGGGCTGGTCGCGGCCGCGGTGCTCGTCGTCGGCGCCGCAGGGGCCCTATACGCCATGCGCAGCGGCGCTTTCCAAGGGAATGGCGCCGCCTCCGCCGAGAAAAGCGACCTGGCCCGCCACGCGCGCGGCGGCCTGACGGCGCTGGAGACCCCCGTCGAGCTCGCCGTCGCCCCTGATCAGGTCTTCACCGACAGCGAGGGTGAAGAGGTCACCTTCGCCGATTTCCGGGGCCGGGTGGTGGTGGTCAACCTGTGGGCCATGTGGTGCGCGCCCTGCCGCACCGAGATGCCGACCCTGGCCGCGCTACAGCAAGGCTACCCCGAGGACCGGATGCTGGTGCTGCCGATCAATGTGGACACGGGCGATGAGGCCGTGGCCGACGCCATCAGCTTCCTGGAGGTGCACGAGCCCCTGCCCTTCTATTCGGACCGCAGCTTCCGCCTGCCCTTCGTCTTCCCCGGCGCCGGCAAGATGCCCCAGACCATCCTGCTGGATCGTCAGGGCCGCGTCCGCGCCTGGATGGCGGGCGAGGCGGACTGGAACAGCGCCGAGGCCCGCGCCCTCGTCGACGCCCTGCTGGCCGAAGAGGCGTAGAGTCTCGCCCGTCATGGCCGGGCTTGTCCCGGCCATCCATACGCTCGGCATCCAGACGTCACGACGTCCAAATCCCGCATTTCCGACCAGCACTTCCAAGCCGGGCAAGGCTTTGCCTTCGCCGAACCCGCTTTCTGCGCCCGCTGTTTCAGCCGCCCTTATGATGCCGGCGATCCGCAACCGAACGCGCGGCGGCGCCCACCGAATGAGACTCTCATTGCACTGTTTTTCGCGCCGGGAGTCTCATCGGCCGGCCACTTGGAAAAGGGAGGCCACCAAGGAAATACAATAACTTGTCCGCTGAGATGAGACTCTCATTGCACTGTTTTTTTTGCATCCGGAGTCTCATTTCGCCGAAGCTGAAGTCCTCAGACCCCCGACAGGCTCAGCTCGATGCGCGAGGCCTGGGCCTGAAGCTCGCCCGGCGCCCTGGCCTCGGCCGGATCGGCCGGGGCGGTGACATCGGTCCAGTTGGCCACGAAGGCGTCGATTTCGTCGCGAGCCGGGCGCAGGGCGCCGTCGCGCGCCGCCACCTGCTGGGCCGCCAGGGCCGCGCCGTAGGAGTGCTGCCACTCGATCGGATCGACGCCGTCCTCGGTCACCACCAGGGCGTACAGGCCGGTGGAGATGTTCAGCAGGCCCGTCACCACGGCGCCGGCGTCGCCGCCCGCCAGACGCGCGGCGCGGTCCAGCTCGGTGATGGCGGCGTTCAGGGCGCCGGTCGAGCCGCTCTCGGCGGCCCGGCGCAGCACGACCTCGTCCACGCCCGCGGCGTCATAGTCGGCCTTGGCCGGGTCATAGACTTCCAGCATGCCCTGTCCGGCCAGGGCGGCGGCGGACGCCTCGCCCTCCACCGGGCTGGCCGCCTGGGCCACCAGGAAGAAGCCCTTCAGGTGCTGCAGCCGCAGCGCCAGCAGGCTTTCGGCCGGAACGGCGCCATAGGCGCTCACCGCGCCCGCCTCGCCGCCTTCGCCCTCGCCTTCCCCCGCCGCGCTGGCGGGCGGAGTGGCCGCCTGGGCCGGGGCCTCGCCGCCCTGGTCGGAGCAGGCGGCGACGCCCGCGATCAGCAGGGCGGAGCCGGCGGCGGTCCACAGGCGGGGGCGGAACAGGCGGGTGTCGGACATGAAAAGGCGCTCCGGTCGGAAAGGTCCGTGACCTATAGACCGCAGCGCCAAAGATGCAAATGCTTCTCAGACGCCGAAGTGACCCGGCACAAAGTCAGCGCAGCACCTCGCCCACATCCACCACCGTCATATCGATCATCATGCCCAGATAGGCGTCAAACCAGGGCTTGTGCGCGCTGCCCACGATCACCAGCACCCGCCCGCCCGGCGACTGGGCCGCGGCTTCGCGGATATGGGCCACCTGACGCAGGTTGCGGGTTTCCCACTCTGCGATGCGGACCCGTCCCACGCTATTGGGGCTGGCGCGGTCGATCATGCTGACCCACTGTCCCAGTACATCTGTGATCCCGGCCTCGGGGCTGTTCAGAAACCGGTAGGTCTCCAGTGCATCTTCAGGCGTTCCGAGGCGCTCGGACGCCTCGGCCAGATACTGGAATTCCGGCGAGGCGATATGGGCGGCGAAGTCCGCCTGCTCCATGAAGACCCGCATATCGTCGATCACGGCGTCACCCATGATGTCGTCGCCGTGGTGGTCGTCAACGGGATAGACGCGGTCCAGACCCAGACGGACCGCCAGACGCACAGCGATCATATGGCTTTCGTTGCGGCGCGTTTCGTATTCATCAAGCAAAACAGCGAGCTCGCCCGAAATCCCATCCCCGGCGCGGCGCTCGGCTGCGTCCAAACGCCACCACTGCACCAGAGCCGAATAGGCGTCACCCGCAGCCGTCAGCACGGCCGCCAGTCGGCGGCGCTGGGCGGGCGTCGGGTTTTCGGGCAACGCGGCCAGCAGGCGGCGCGCCTCCGCCTCGGCGGCAGGCATCCCCAGGCCGGTCTCCGCTTCCGCAACGGCGGCCAGACGCAGGAACCGGCCACCGAACCAGTCGGCGCTTTCCGGATAGACGGCTTCGTAGGTCTTGAGCGCATGTACACTCTCGCCCGACAGGTTCTCGATGGCGATGATATCGGGCCCGAACGCCGCCAACCTCTCCAGAATCGGCTCCAGAACAGCGGGGTCAAAATCGTCCGGCGCCCCGGAAAGATGGGGCGTGCCGATCACCAGAACCTGGGTTGGCGCCCCGTACAGGTGCTGGCGGTGCTCGCGCGGGTCAAAAGCACCCGGCGCCTGGGCGGAGGCGGATGCAGCGGCCAGACCCAGCAGCATCGGAATCACGGCGAAAGCGGCGATGACGCGCATTGCGGTCCTTCCTTCGATCTTCGAAAGAGGAGCCCTCGCGTCAGCCGGATGGATGCAAATTACAGGAATTTAATGGCGACCGGCTCCCGTCTGGCCGTCGGGATGCGAAACCGAAGTTTACTCGACCCGCTCGCCGGTGTCCGGGTTCACCGCGCCCTCACGGCCCTCGGCGGCGGCTTCGCGCTGGTTTTCCTCCAGAGACGAGGCGGCGTCTCCGGCCATGTTCTCGACCCCGCGCGCGGCTTCCATGGCGCCCGATTCGATCCGCTCGCCCAGTTCGGCGGCGCCCTGCTCAAGGGTCTCGCCCGCCTCGGCGGCATCCCGCTCGGCCTGGGCCTGTTCGGCGTCCGTGCAGGCGACGCCCCCCAGGGACAGGGCTGCGGCGGCGGCCACGGCCAGCCAGGGTTTGGTGCGAATGGTCATGGGCATGCCCTCCTCAAAATGAATGCTATCACAGCAACGCTCAAGCTGGACCCCGGGTTGCGCCCCTTTCGTCCGGGGCCGCGGGGCGCTAACGCTCCGGCGTGTCCCCATCCGGAGTCCTGCCGTGATCGTCCTGGCCGATGTCCTCTCCGCCGAAGACCTTGAGCGTTTGCGCGGCGGGCTGGCCAAGGCCCCGTTCCGGGACGGCAAGGCCACGGCAGGGTCTGCGGCTCGCAAGGTCAAGGACAACCTGCAGGCCCGGGGCGACGACGCCACGGTCCAGGCTCTCGCCCGCTTTATCCGGGACGCGTTGGAGCGGCACCCGGTGTTCCACCCGCTGGTGCGGCCGGCCCGGTGGTCGAATCTGCTCTTCTCGCGCTATTCCGGCGGCCAGCAGTACGGCCTGCACACCGACGACGCCGCCATGCGCGGCGAGGACGGCGAACGCCTGCGCACCGACCTGTCTTTCACCCTGTTCCTGTCTGACCCCGACACCTACGAGGGCGGCGCCCTGCTGCTGGACGATCTGGACGGGGAGCGCGAGTTCCGCCCCGCCGCCGGATCGGCGGTGATCTACCAGACCGGCCGCCTGCACCGGGTCACGCCGGTCACCGCGGGCGAACGCCTGGCCTGCGTGGGCTGGATCCAGTCCCTGGTCCGCCGTCAGGACCAGCGCGAGATCCTGTTCGATCTGGAGCGCGTCCGCCGGGCCACGCCCGAGGGCGAGCCCCGCCTGCTGGCCGACAAGACCATCGGCAACCTGCTCCGGATGTGGGCCGAAACGTAAAGAGGAGACTTAATCTTGTGGTGGCTGGGGGCGGGATCGAACCGCCGACCTATGGGTTATGAATCCATCGCTCTAACCACCTGAGCTACCCAGCCGCCGGAGACGCCCGTAGCCGGGCGCGTGGTCAAGAGAGACGCGCCTATATAGGGCCTGCCAGCCCGGTTCAAGACTGTCGCGGCGTTCCGTGCGCCGACCGCTTCAGGCGGCCGCACGCCACTGGCGCGAAGGCTGGGCCGGGCGGAAGGTTTCGGCCTTGAACTCGTCCCACAGGGCGTCCTCGTCCGTATAGCGTCCGGCGGCCGCGTCGATCACGTCCACCACCTGTTCCTCCAGCCGGTCCCAGATCACCGCCAGATCGGCGCAGCCCTCGGCCTCGCAGGGCACGATCAGATAGCGGGCGTCGTTGACGATGCGGGCGGGGGCGTAGCGGGCGGCGATCTGGCTGGCCATGGCGGGGTCCTTCGGAAATCTGTGTGGCGTCTTGCTGATGAAACCACCCTATGACAGGGTTGCGCCAAAATCGGACGTAGGTGAAATGAGACACGACAAGGCCGCCGTAGTCATCGAACTGGCCCGCCGCATGGCCGGCAGCGCCGAGGGCCTGACCCTGGACGACATGGCGCGCGACCTGGACGTGGGCCGCCGCACCGCCGAGCGCCTGCGCGACGCGGTGCTGATGCTGTTTCCGGGGGCCGAAGAGGTGTCGGACCCGCCCACCAAGCGCTGGCGCATCCGCGGCGGGCTGTCCGCCTTTGAACAGGCGCCCACCACCACCGAGCTGGTGGAGCTGAACCGCGCCGCCCTGGCCCTGCGCCGGGCCGACGAACCGGTGCGGGCGGCGGCCCTCGAAAGCCTTGAGCGCAAGATCAAGTCGGCGGTGCGCTCCACCACCCTGAACCGCCTGGCGCCCGATCTGGAGGCGCTGGTGCGGGCCGAGACCATCGCGGTGCAGGCCGGGCCCCGCCCCACGGCGGACGAGTCCATGCTGGCGGCCATCCGGGGGGCGGTGCTGGCGGAGCGGGCGCTGGGCTTCATCTACAGCCGGCCGGGCGCCGAGGCCCGCCGCCGCACCGTCGCGCCCTGCGGCCTGATGTTCGGCCGCGCCAACTATCTGGTGGCCGCAGATCTGGGTACGCAGAAGGTCCAGACCTTCCGGCTGGACCGCATGAGCGCGGTGGAGCCTCTGGATCAGACCGCCCGTCCGCCAGCGGGCTTCGATCTGGCCGCCTTCGCCAACCGCTCCTTCGGCATCTATCAGGACGATGTGGAGGACGTGGCCCTGCACGTGACCGCAGAGGGCGCGGCCGAGGCCCGGGCCTGGCGTTGGCACCCCACCCAGACGCTGGAGGACCAGCCGGACGGCTCGGTCGTCGTGCGCTTCACCGCCAGCGGCATGCGCGAACTGGCCTGGCACCTGTTCACCTGGGGCGAGCGGGTCCGAATCCTGGCCCCCGACCGGCTGAAGACGGTGATGGCCGACGAGCTGGCTGCGGCGATGCGCGCCCACGGGGATGCACAAGGCGGTAGTGGGTCAGTTTGAATTTTTACCACCGTGGCGCTGCCTCGTCGCCGATGGCATAATCGGTCCATGACCGAACCCGTGCAGATTCTAGAGCTTCGCCGTCAGCGCAACGAAGCGAACGAGGAGCTAAACGACCTGATCCACGGCGGGCGCCACGTTGTGAAGGACGATTATGGCATCGTCACAGACCTAACCGAGCGCAGGAAGGAAGTCCTAGCTGATCGGATAAACGAACTGACCTTGCAGATAGAGCGCCTTTCCGATGCCTGACACTCCCAAACGCCCCCGAGACGTCAATCAACTAGCCAAGCTGATCGCTGACATAGCGACAGGTGAAGCGGAGGACGTGACACCACCGGCCAAGGCCGAGGGCCAGGTTAAGGGTGGAAAGATCGGCGGGAAGGCGCGGGCTGAAAAGCTGACGCCAGAGGAACGGTCCGAAATCGCCCGTAAGGCAGCCAGGGCGCGCTGGTCCTAGTCCGTGCTCGGCAGTGAGGCGGCGGAGGGCAGCGCGTACAGCTTGCCCCGACGCTCGATCTGGCCGCGCTGCGCCATCCGGCTTAGATTCTGGTAGCCATATTGTGGGTTGGCATCTATCCGCGCCCGGAATTCCTCCACTTTTTTGACTTCATCCATTATCTCTCCAGCCGCCAACGCCTTCTTTGCGTCTGAGAGGATTTTCAGGATCAAATCGCGAACGGATATTTTTTCCGACTCCTGGGGCGGCTCTTCGTAGTCATCCCCTAGTTTCTCAAGCACGGCTGTGGAGTAAACATGCTTGCCGCGACGTGCGAGAACACCCCGCTCCACGAGGCGGCCAATGGCCGTGTATATCGCGTTAGGATTTCGCCGGAAGCGGTCTCCAAGCGCCGAGCTTTCTAGCACCTTTGCCAAATCTCGCGGCGTCATTCCCCCTTCTGCATTCTCAAGCGTTTCGGTTATGATGCTGGTGAACGTCGCGCCCTCAGCCGAACCGCTGCTTAGGGAGGCGGCGGCGGCAGGGACATTGCCGAATATCAGCCTGACGGCGTGAATCTTCTCCAGATACCCCTCGCGCTCCTTATTGAGCCGAGCAATCTCGGCCTCAAGTCGGCGCAGCTCCGCCGCCCACTCTTGCAGCTTCTCGACGGGAAGGGACAGGTCGTTGCTCGCCATAACTGCACCATATCCAAAGCCGCCGATTTTGCAAGCCTCTCCGGCACGGTGAGAGAGAGGCTTGCGCGGCAATCCGCTTCCGGTCATAAGAGTGGCGTGAACACCCCCGACTCGATGAGTCGGGGGGTTCGCGGATCAACTGCGGAAGGAGGTTCCGGTGCTTTGGCAAACACCAGTTAGGAGGGTCTGATCCGGGCTTAGCTGGAGAAGGGGCGGCAACCTCTTCTCCGGCGGCTCGGCTCCGACCAGTGAACGCCCCTGTAGCTCAATGGGACAGAGCGTCGGATTGCTAATCCGAAGGTTCCGGGTCCGAATCCCGGCGGGGGCGCCACTGGAGCCTTTCTACACCCCTTTGAAATTCCTGTCAATTCTTGCGATTTGTGCGCAAGGGGTTGATTTGACTCGCCTATTAAACTGACCCTTATGCTTGACTTAGGCATAGGGGTCAGTATGATGTCCATATGAACAAGCTGTCCTCTCAAGAGCGCGCCCAAATCCTCCAGCTTCTCTGCGAGGGCATGTCGATTCGCGCCGTCACGCGGGTGACCGGGGCCAGCAAGAATACGGTCGCCAAGCTGCTGAACGACGCTGGCGCCGCCCTTGGCGTCTATCAGGACCGTGTGTTCCGCGATCTGAAATGCGAGCGGGTCCAGGTCGATGAAATCTGGTCATTCACCTACGCCAAGGAGCGCAACGTCAGCAAAGCTAAGGCCGCTCCCGAGGGCGCAGGCGACACATGGACGTGGACGGCCATCTGCGCCGATACCAAGCTGGTCTTCTCTGTGCTGGTCGGTGACCGCACGGACGAGTTCGCTTGTGCCTTCATGGAGGACATCGCGGATCGCGTCGCGGGGCGGGTTCAAGTCTCATCAGACGGCCTTCGCCTGTATGACCGCGCGGTGAAGCAGGGTTTCGGCGGAGAAGTGGACTATGGCCAGATCGTGAAGCGTTACGGCAGTAGTCCCGAGTCATGGAAGGGCCGCTACTCCCCCGCCGGACTCTTGAGCGCGAAGCCGAAGACCGTCACGGGCAACCCCGACCCTGCCCATATCAGTACGTCCTATGTGGAGCGCCAGAACTTGACGATGCGGATGCACATGCGCCGCTTCACCCGCTTGACGAACGGCTTCTCTAAAAAGATCGAAAACCACGTCAACGCCGTGGCCCTGCACTTCGCCTATTACAACTTCGTCCGCATCCACAAGACGCTCCGCATGACGCCCGCAATGGCTGCTGGCGTGACGGATAAGTTGTGGGATATGTCAGATCTGGTCGCGATCGTTGAAGCGGCTGAGGCTAAGCCCGGAAAGCGCGGCCCCTACCGAAAGGCGTCCGCTTGAACGATAACGACGAAGCTCACGCCAACACGATTATTATGCCCAGCCTCGCCACCAAAGACGCGGGCGAGGTATGTTCCCCCGGTGCGAACGCTGCTGGGGTCAAACCGGGTCCAATTCGCCTGTTAGACGGCCGTAGCGGGAGCGGTGGGTTCGGCCTCCAGCACATTGAAGAGCCTGACCGGGCGCGGGCAATACAAGGCAGGGGCTATGCCGTTTGCAAGGCCTTTGTTTTCGATGTTGCAGCGGCCTGGACCCACTTGCACAAGGGCGACAACGACCGCATCACTGTCGCCGTCGAATGTGCTGGGGGATTCAACGCACTCGTCCTGCACTGGCAGGATGGGTCATTTTGGTCGGTAGTTACGGCTCTGCCATTTCGGCGACCCAAAGAGCCCTTGGTCTTTCAGAAAGAGCGGCCCGGCAAGAGCGAACCTCGCCAAACGCTAGCAGCACGTCCCCGCTTCGAAACGTTAACCCTGCCCAAGCCGTGAGGCTCTTAAGCTAGCAGGGCGTCCAGACGCTCGCGGGGGACCGCCTTCCCTTTAGACACTACATAACTAGAGTCTGGTGTCTTAGGTTTCAATGAAAATGTGAAAGTGCGTCAATCGGCGTCAAGCTGGTCGTAAAGCCGCACTCAACGCCACAGTGTGGCATATGGGGTTTCACGCTGCATTTGCATATGCCGCGTTGTCAGCACCTTGGGATAAGGCCGTCACGCCGTGTCGCTAATGTCTATACCTAGGGTCGGTGGTAAAAATTCAAACTGACCCACTACCCACAAGGCAGGTGAAACGGAACGGGAACGTCGCTAAGAGATGACGGATACTCCCTTGAGGAAGCGTCGCCATTTCGTCCGCCCAGCCGCTGTTGCCTGATCAAGGATTGCCGCCCCGCTTCGCCGACTGGTTCGCCGGGCGGGGTTGGAGCGTGCGTGATCACCAACTGGCCATGGTGGCCAAGGGGCGCGAGGACGCTGACGTCCTTCTGGTGGCGCCCACCGGCGGCGGCAAGACCCTGGCCGGCTTCCTGCCCAGCCTGATCGACCTGGCCGAGCGGGGCCCCCGAAATGGGCCCAAGAGCGTCCACCCCCTCTACCTCTCGCCGCTGAAGGCGCTGGCGGTGGACGTGGAGCGCAATCTGATGACCCCGGTGCGCGAGATGGACCTGCCCATCGTGGTGGAGTCCCGCACCGGCGATACGGGCCAGGCGCGCAAGCAGCGCCAGCGGATCACCCCGCCCGACATCCTGCTGACCACGCCCGAGCAGCTGGCCCTGTTCTGCGCGTGGGAGGGTGCGCGGGGCTATTTCGAGGACCTGCGCTGCGTGGTGGTGGACGAGATCCACGCCATTCACAGCTCCAAGCGCGGCGACCTGCTGTCGCTGGGGC
>SXGT01432772.1_pt1 | contig 10165 bp, 11 predicted proteins | sample 3176221 | NCBI WGS metagenome assembly SXGT01 (sample SAMN11356862, study PRJNA531348) | freshwater metagenome | isolation source: freshwater sample F1-120 | place: China: Fuxian Lake, Yuxi | collected 2017-12-25
GGAACATGCGTGTTCCCTCCGTGAAATGCATGGATGCGCATCAGCATGCCACAGCTGGGAGGGAAGTCAACGAAGTAGGTCTTCACTACATGGCCGTTTGACGATTCAGGCCCCATCAACATTGGACTTAGGTTCGCTCCGAACGCCAAAATTCCGAAAATAGCACCCAAACTCTTTAACTTGGGCTAGTCAGCCGGGCTTGGACGCTTCGCTCCACCGCAGCCGCATGGCGGACCGCCAGGGCCACGTGCAACGCTCGCCCCCCCAGCGCCGCCGCTTTCCCCAGCCACTCACCAGGTATCGGCCCCCGTAAGAACCAACTCCTAGCCCGATGCCGCGGTTGCTTCTGCCGCTTCACCGGCTGGGGTCCGTTGCCCGGCTGGATCCGGTAAGAATCCAAGTTGATAGGGTCCATACTTATTACAAGAGACTAAGAGAGTAGATATAAGACTGTACGGGTCCGCACTGGTGCGGAGGTAACTAGGCGTTAGTGCTGGGGTAGGGTCCGCATGGGTGCGGAGGTTGTTTCAAAACGTCACCCTGTCCTCGACCGCTTCGGCTTGTCCCAACTCAGCCACAATGGCCATTACGATTTCCCACAGGCGCTCGCCGCGGGGGTCGCTGTAGCGGTCCGGGTAACGAACAATCTTGGCGTCGGTCCGGAGCTCGAAACCATTCAGCACGACTCGGCTGGCTTCGAGCATGGCAGCCTGGGTGGCAGCCGCGGCGGTCTCGATTTCGTCGGCATCGGCTTCGATCAACAGCGCGTCGTGGATCGGGCAGCAAACGCTGATGCCACGCTCCGTTGCCAGGCAGCACGCCAGCCGCAGCATCTCCGCGCCATTTGCCTGCATCGGGAAGTTCGCGAGCGACCGCGGGTTTGACTCGGCTCCCACTTGCACACGCCAGCCGAAGACGGTCCACAGATAGCCGCGTAACATGGCGTGATCGACGGCGGCTTGGCTCCATCGCCAGTTTCGGGGATAGGTTGCTTGGTGTAGCCGCAGCAGTTCGCGCGCGTAGGCAGAATAAGCCATCTGCTGTCTGATCTCCGCGGTGAGGGCTCGCCCGCCAACGACGACAGCTGCGCCAGTGTCTGTCGCGATTCTGTGCAAATGCGCATGCTCCGCCAACAAAGTTGGAACGGACTCGATGTACGAGACACTCAGCCAGAGCAATCTCAAACGGCTGTCGCGGACCGCCTCGCCGATCGTGGCCGTGGGCAAACTCGTTCCGAGAGAGGTTGCTTGCCAACCCAGCTCGCGCAGGACAAGCTCAATCCTTGAATTCGGCAGTCGATAAGGGTCGCAACTTAGACTGCCTCCAATTGCTACGGGAGCTTCTGGCAGCGGAGTCCGAACTGCCATGCGCAACTCGTGCAGCAATTTTAAGCTGATCACACAAGCCCGTCGCTCGCGATAGATTGTCAGTTCACCACACTTCCAGCGGTTTCCGATGTCGTGGAATGCCAGAGTCAGCACGCGGTCGCAAATCTCGCAGGCCGATTGTCCAGCTAAGTAGAGATTGAAAACAATCCTGCGGCACTGCTGCTCATCGCCGGTAATAAGTCTATCACGAACCTGTTCGCGCACCCTGTCGGTGACGACTGCTGCCTGTCCGGTATTCGAGGGAAGGCCCAAGAGCTCAGGCCGCGCCAACTGGTGCCCGGACTGCCGCAGGAACTAAAACACTTCGTCGAGCGCCAGGCGGCGATGACCACTCGCGGAGCGAACGCCAGTCATCCGTCCTTGGTCGCACCAGCGTTTCAGCGAAGACTGGCTGACGTTGATGGTCTGGGCTACTTGCTTGGAGGTGAGGAGCTTTTGCACGGGAGCCTGTTCCACGGCCGCAGGGATACATGAACGGTTTGAACGACTTGTAGTCACCAGATAGGGTCCGGTCCACCGGAAACTTTCTGGAGATTTTTCCGAAAACTTTAAGTAGTTATGGCAAGGCAACTTGGGGCGGTTTAAGCCACCCAGAGTGAACGATTTGACCGTCTTTGCGTTGACCGCCAGCGTGTGCCTGCCTACGCTGCTGTGAGCGATTTGGACAAATTCAGGTTAACTGTGATTGCTAAAGTCGGATGCGACAAGCCAAGCCATAACCCCAAGGCCCGAACGCCGAGGATTTCGGCGGCTGAGGCATGGCGGCAATTGACGTCGTTTCTAAGCTGAGTAACTTTCCGTTCCCGTGTGTCTCGTGTTGAAGAGGAGCGTTTTATGCCGTGTGCGTTGAAATCTTGCATCGCTTTGAGCGTGGTTGCCTGGCTATTGACAACCTCGTCGGTTGCCGAGGCGGGCAAGAAATGTGCTGGTAACTCTGTCACTGCGGTCGCTTACAAGAAGGAAGAAAAAATGGACATCGTCGACACTGCCGTTAAGGCTGGCTCTTTCAAGACGCTGGCCGCCGCCCTCCAGGCGGCTGGACTCGTGGACACGCTGAAGGGCAAGGGGCCATTCACCGTCTTCGCTCCCACCGACGAAGCTTTTGCAAAGCTGCCGGCGGGCACTGTGGAAACTCTGCTGAAGCCCGAGAACAAGGCCAAGCTGGCCGGGATCCTGACCTACCACGTCGTTGCCGGCAGCGTGAAGGCCGCCGATGTCGTGAAGCTGACCTCGGCCAAAACAGTGCAGGGGCAATCCGTGGCAATCGATGCTAAGGATGGCGTGAAGGTCAACAACGCTAAGGTTGTCAAAGCCGACATCGAAACTTCGAACGGCGTGATCCACGTGATTGACACCGTGTTGCTGCCCAAGGAGTAGATCGTGATTGTGGTCATGGCTGGCGAACCGCAGCCAGCCATGACCTTTTCCTTCTGCCTGACACATCCGTTGATACGGTCCGCGCGATCAAAAAGCGTCTGGACGCTTGATTCCTGAAAATCGCCCGTAGCGTGTTAGCTTTCGACCCCGGGACATTGAGACTCTCACCTAATTCAATGGTCGGCTTCAAAGAGCGCCACTTGCAGCGAGCAGTGGCAACGAGAAGCATATGTCAGCAAGATTACGTAGCGGCTTGATAAGTGCGAAGTGTTTGAAGGACGAATTAGAGACTACCTAGCACTCGTCGTCATAGCAGGCTAGACTAAGCGAGCGAAAATCCGTCTTAAAGCCCAGCACATGTTTAAGTGTCACGCTCAGAATAGTCGAATGCGCCATTGGCATGGATCTGAGGAGTGTGATTCACGCAATTCACACGAACCACTCGCGAATTGCTGCTGAGTGAAATTAGAAGAAGTGCCAAATGAACCCTGAAGGAAGTCTTTTCATGCACCCCACCAAAAACGATCTTCCCGCTGACAAGCGTGCCCTCGTCGTTGAGTTGCTCAATGGCTTACTGGCTGATCTGATTGACCTGCAACTTCAAGCGAAACAAGCCCACTGGAACGTCAAGGGGCCGAACTTCATCGCCTTGCATGAATTGTTTGATAGCGTCGCCGAAGAATCTGAAGAGTTTGTGGATACTGTCGCTGAGAGAATTGCGGCGCTTGGCGGTAGGGCCGAGGGGACGATTAGTGTGGTGGGCCAACGTTCACGGGTGGCTGCCTACCCTCTCGACGTTGTCAGCGGAAGAGCTCACGTGCAAGCGTTGTCCACGTCAATGGCGACGGTTGGCAAAGCAACTCGCCGCGGTATTGGTCAGGCAACGGAAATCGGAGATGCCGGCACTGCTGACCTCTTCACAGAGGTGTCGAGGGGCATCGACAAGAAACTCTGGTTCGTGGAATCACATCTGCTAGGGGACGAGTGAACCAGTAAATTCGGAAGGCGACGCCTCGCAGACTGCGAGAATTCGTATTTGTCCATGACCGTAGCAAGCAGCTTCGTACAACTAAGTCGAATGTCAACTTCAAGTTTACCCTTTTCTTTAAGTAGGAGCCTGCAATGTCTGCTGAACAAACTACCAACTGGCCAGACCTCGCGATCGCCCTGTACGAACGACTGACCGGTAAGCACGCGCAGATTATCTATGAGTTTCAAGACATGCGCATCAAAATCCCGAGCGGGACCGGCGCGAAAGCTGAGCACGCCGAGTGGGTATTGAGCGGAACGATGAAGATCAGTACCTCGGATCAGGGCCAAGCCCCAAACTGATGTTGGTCGGCCGTCTAGACGGTGAGATAGATGGTCGGCCGCTTAGTCTTGTTGCGAAGAACGGCGAACTTGTGCTTGCCGTTGACAAGCTCAGGACTCTGCTGACGTTGAGACGCATGTGGAAGGTAAGCCTGTTACCTCTCCGTAGCGTGTTCGAACGCGTTGGTATTCGCGTGCTGGTCCGATCACGGTGGTTTGGTTTGATGGAAGTGTTCCCTAAGCCTCACTATCTGATCAGTTTTTTGATTCCACGCGGGTGAACAATGACAAGTGCCGGAGGATCGGAAGGGCGTAGCTGCTGTCCGATCTTTTTGACCGGAGCCAGCGGTTATGTCGGCGGACGACTTGTACCGGCCCTATTGGCCAGCGGTTATTCGGTTCGGTGCCTGGCCCGAGAGCCCCGCAAACTCAGCGAGCGACCATGGCGTTCCAACCCGAATGTCAGCGTTATCGCAGGCGACATGTCGGAGCCGGACCAACTTGCCGGGCAACTCCGGGGATGCAGCGTCGCGTTCTACCTCGTCCACTCGATGGAGGCCACCGGCGGAATCTACGCCGATCGCGACCGTCAGCTGGCAGCGAATTTTGCGGAGGCGGCTGTAAGATCCGGTGTTGAAAGGATTATTTATCTTGGCGGACTCGGTGAAATGGGCGACGGTCTCAGCCAGCACCTTCGCTCACGCCGGGAGGTGGAGGAGCAACTGGCTTCTACTGGAGTCCCTGTGACCACTCTCCGAGCCGCGATGATTATTGGATCCGGATCCGCTTCGTTCGAGATCCTGCGTTACCTTGTCGAGCGACTACCGGTGATGGTCACGCCGGCCTGGGTTAAGACGGAATCCCAGCCGGTCGCGATCGCCGATGTTTTGTACTGGCTGGTGCGCTGCCTGAGCGTGCCTGAGACGACGGGCCAAACGCTTGAAATCGGCGGGCCCGACGTGCTGCCTTACCGCGATTTGATGCGGATCATGGCCGAAGAACTGCATCTGCCAAAACGGTTAATCATCCCCCTGCCCGTCCTCTCGCCTCGGCTCAGCTCCTTGTGGATCAGTTTGGTCACGCCGGTGTCTTACCGCATCGCCCGACCTCTTGGTGAGGGGCTGAAAAACCGCGTCGTCGTGACTAACGACGCAGCGCAGCGACTGATGCCTCACCAGCCTCTGCCGGTGCGGGAAGCGATCCGCCAAGCGCTCCAACAGGTCGAAGCGAACCAAGTGGAAACACGTTGGTCGGCGGCCGGTCCGATCCCTGGCGACCCGCAGTGGGCTGGCGGAACTGTATTCACGGACCAACGGACTGTGCTGATCCAAGCCGATCCGCATTCGGTGTTCACCGCCATCTGTCGAATCGGCGGTGGCCATGGCTGGTACGCCGGGGACATCCTCTGGCGCATCCGGGGCTGGATGGACAAACTGGTGGGAGGCCCAGGGCTTCGTCGGGGGAGACGGGACGCCGATCAGGTAGAGTTCGGAGAAGCGCTCGACTTCTGGCGCGTGGTTGGCATCGAACGTAACCGTTCACTGTCACTTCTGGCCGAAATGAAGTTGCCAGGCACTGCGATGCTGAACTTTGAACTCGATCCGGAAGAGGATCCTGGGCGAACAACACTCACGATGACGGCGAGGTTTCGACCGAAGGGACTGCTTGGCATTTTGTACTGGTACGCGGTCCTGCCGCTACACAACTTTGTGTTTGGCGGCATGCTTAAAGGGATCCGGACCGTGGCGGAGTCAACCAATCTGGTACAGGGTTCGAAAAATTCTGATTCGTCTTCGGGCACTGCCACGCCTGGATATGGCCGTGCCCGGCTGTGGCTGGGCATGGCTGCGGTCGGCATGCTCGTGACGCTGGCGACTTTGGGACTGTTTCTCGATCTGCCGGACCGAATTCAGCAGAACATCGACTCGACGAAATGGGGACAAGCCCGCGGACTGTTGGGGTTTGTGCTGATTTATGCGGCGATTCAGTTGCCGTTCGACCTGCTTGGCGGATATCTGCTGCCCAAGCGTTTCGGCCGGTCTCACCAGCGATTCCCACACTATCTTCTCAGCCTCGCGCGGGGCGTGACCGCGCACGCAGCGCTGCTGTTCCTCGCCGCTATGGCTATCCTGGTGGCCGGACGCTGGGGAGGGATTGCCGGAACCCTGGTAGCCGGATTCTTAATAAGTCTCTTACTTCTCCGTGGGCGATTGGCTTTGGCGAAGCTCATGGCCCCGCTCCAGTTGACACCGATCGAGCGCACATCCGTTCAGACTAGCGAGGCCCTGCCGATCTCCGTGGCCCAAAGTTCCGACGAAGGATTTACCGGGGCCGTCGTGGGGGTGTGGCGGCCATGCCTGCAAATAGTGCCCCAAAGGTGGCGCGAGGTACTCGGCGCCAATGAGTTCGAGGTCGCGATGAGTCGACGGTCGTTGGCGTTGCAGACCGGCAGTTGGCGACGCGGACGTGCCGTGGCCATTTTGTTCACGCTGACGGGCCTCGCGATTGCCGCCTGGCTTGTCGGATCGGCACATTTGGGTACGGCCGGTGGCACGATCGAGTTCAGTCTGTGGTTCAGCTTGTGGTCGTTCGTTGGGCTTTTGACGCTGCCGACGCTGAGCCGCCGCGGCGTGATCGAAATTGACGAGCGTGCCCAGCTTGAGGGAACATCGTCTAAGACGCTGCGGACCACGACCCGTCTTCTCGACGACCTACCGGACGGAGAACCGATCAGGCCTGCGCTCATCGAGACGATTTTTCACCCAATCCCTAGCGTGCAGAACCGCCTGGAAGGACCGCCAGCGCAGGGCCGTATCGGCTTTTGGGACGCAGCGCGAAGCTCCGTATATCTGAGTCTCGCTGGTTTGGGACTCCTGGGCCGTGCCGTCCACTGCAACTGTGGAAGGCCATCACTGTGGGTGTTTCTGCCTACCGACTAAAGTCACGGTTGGAACTTAAGAATGCGTTTCTCACAACCAGAGATTGACGCGGCCCGCCGTTTGAGGGAATTGGGACTCAATTGGTCCCCTGCGCCTGGCCAGTTCGTTTTTGATGAAGCGGGCGTGATCGAGCAGCCTTCGCCGTTTCAAGAGCGTGTCTATTTCATCCTTGACTTGAAGCACTTCTTACGCCGAACAGGCTCCGTGGACCGCTTGAAGAGGGCCCTGTTCTGGCTTCCCACTTGGCACGACGCACGAGAACTGTTACGGTCCCAAGGCGTCTTGGATGGGGAAGTCGCGGATGCGCTGACAGATGCCCGGTCCATCGAGAGCAGAAGTGAATTATCGACACTCTACCGGCTTCTCGAAACGGGGCTGAAACGAGATTCGAGCGTCGGAGACATTAGTCGTCTCGAAAAGGTTTCAACATGACACTGCCTGACGGCAATCCAACGGCTTCCTACCTCGTGTTCGGCGCTACCGGTGGTATCGGCGCGAGCCTAGCTCGCCGGCTGGCGGCGCGCGGCGCGCGATTAATGCTTGCCGGCCGGAACGTCGAGAAGCTCCAAAGGCTCGGCGACGAACTTCACGCACCCGTGTATCCCCTCGATGCAACGCGCTTTGAGGAAGTGGATGCCTGCGTCGAGAGGGTGGTTCAAGTCCATGGTCGACTCGACGGTGTGGCGAATTGCGTCGGTTCGTTGCTTCTGAAGTCCGCCCACTCGACGACGGAGGCCGAGTGGTCATCCACCGTCGCGACGAATTTGACCACGGCGTTCGCGGTCGTGAGGGCCGCTGCCGAAGCCATGCTGAATTTGGGCGGCTCCATCGTCCTCGTGTCGTCGGCTGCGGCCCGCATCGGCTTGGCGAATCACGAGGCGATTGCCGCCGCCAAGGCAGGGGTCATCGGCCTGACTCTTTCGGCAGCCGCCACCTACGGACCGCGCGGCATCCGGGTCAACTGTGTAGCGCCCGGATTAGTCCGCTCGCCCATGACCGTCCGACTGACGGCCAACGACGCCTCCCTGAAGGCATCGAAGGCCATGCATGCTTTGGGAAGGATCGGGGAACCCCAAGATGTTGCGGCAGCGATTGAGTGGTTTATCAGTTCGGACCAGAGTTGGGTCACAGGCCAGGTGCTGGGAATCGATGGCGGCTTGGGATCGGTCCGCTCACGTTGACGTGGAGAGTTTCCCATGAACGCCGTCTCGGAACGAACTAAAACGCCCGCTTGGGCAAGTTGGTGGCTCTGCGCCGCAGGCATTTACAACCTGCTGTGGGGGGCCCTGACGATCGGGTTTCCCCACCTCCTGTTCGATCTAGTCCGCATCGAGCGGATCAACTATCCCGAGATCTGGCAGTGCGTGGGAATGATTGTTGGTGTCTATGGCATCGGCTATCTCATCGCGGCGAGCGACCCGCGTACACATTGGCCAATCGTGCTTGTGGGGCTGCTGGGGAAGGTTCTTGGCCCAATCGGGTTCGTCGCGGCGCTACAGGGCGGAACTTTTCCACCTCTGTTTGGGTTGACAATCCTGACCAACGATCTGGTTTGGTGGATTCCGTTCACCATGATCCTTTGGGATGCTGCCAAACACCAGAGTGATGATCGGAGACCAGCCCCGGCGATGTGCTCGGAATATGTCAAGGAAAGCAGAATCAACGCGTCGCCGGAGGTTGTCTTTAGCTTTCACGAAAGCCCCGATGCGTTGCGGCAATTAATTCCACCCTGGGAGAACATGGAGGTGTCTGAATCGGCCGGTTCTCTTCTGCCTGGCAGCAAGGTCGTGTTGCGCGGGCGTCTGGGGTTGTTGCCGATTCGCTGGGTTGCCATTCACACCGAATACGATCCGCCCCATTTGTTCGCGGATCGTCAGGAGTCGGGTCCATTTGCGTGGTGGTATCATCGCCATCACTTCGCTGATGATGGTCAAGGAGGAACCATTTTGCGGGACGAGGTCGAGTATCAGGCGCCGTTGGGTCTGATCGGCAGCTGGCTGGGCGGTTGGTTGATCCGCCGTAAGCTTGAGCGAATGTTCGCGTTTCGCCATGAGACGACGCGACGACTGATCGAGTACAGGGAGTGGACCAAAACTGGCGTTCGCGCAACGATTGGCTGAGATATAAAAATAAGTGACGCATGACATGGTGATTGTCGGTGGTGGCCTGGCCGGCCTTTGTTGCGCTCTCCGGCTCAAGCGGCGTGGCGTTAGCTTGATGCTTTTGGAGGCATCCGACGGAGGTCGTCACCAAAGCGGACGAGGATATATTTGAGTAGGGACGCAAACTAGTGCTTCATGATCTCTAGATGAAGGAAACGTAATAATGCAATTCAGCAAATCTGTTCCCAGCAGTGATCTAGGCCCCATCGCCGATCTAGTCATTTCCACTAGCTTCGATTCGGTGATGGTGACCGCGGCCACCGCGAAAACTCCAATTTTGTACGTCAATGAGGCTTTTACGCAGCTGACGGGGTACAACTCCGAGGAAGTGTTAGGCAAGTCCCCTTCTCTGCTGCAGGGCGCAGACACCGATCCCGCCGTACTCGATCAACTCCGTAAAGACCTGGGAGCTAGAGGTAACTTCGAAGGTACGGCCACCAATTACCGCAAGGATGGCACGCCTTTTACGATGCATTGGCGGGTAGCATCAGTTCGATCTGAAAAGGACGAAGTTCTCTACTTCATCGCGGTGCAACGCCAAGGTTGACCAGCGAAAGCCAATCTTTAAACCGTGCTGTTCGATCGCCACTGATCAATCACGCCCCCTCCTAGCCGCTGACGGACTGGTCTGCGCTCGGCGGCACCGTTCCGAATAATAACGGACGCGGTCCCAATCTCGGGCCCACTTCTTCCGCCAATTAAATGGCTTGCCGCAGGTCGCGCATATCTTGGCAACGTTATCAGATTCTCTTTTGCGGTACGCCATTCAAAATTGTCGTGAGGGCTACCCGTGCAGACGGGTTAGGAAGGCGTCCGCCAATCGGTGGTGCTCGGCCATGCGTTCGCCAAGTTTTCCTTTCATTTTCACCATCATGGACATTCGGGGATTTGCCGCGAACAAATTGCTATGGCGATCGACAAAGCGCCAGTAGAGCGCATCCCAAGTCGCGCACCAAGGGCCTTTCTTGAAGTCGCTCATCTTCAATAC
>SXGT01468870.1_pt1 | contig 10165 bp, 10 predicted proteins | sample 3176221 | NCBI WGS metagenome assembly SXGT01 (sample SAMN11356862, study PRJNA531348) | freshwater metagenome | isolation source: freshwater sample F1-120 | place: China: Fuxian Lake, Yuxi | collected 2017-12-25
AAGACGTCCTGCCAGCCGGTGACCAGCAGCACCGGGGTACTGACCCGCTGCAGCGCATGGCCGAGCCGGCTCGGCCGCCAGTACGGGTCGGACAGGTCCGGGGTACGCAGCCAGGACTCGTGCCACGGCGCGCGGCCCTTCAGCATCTTCGCGCCGGCCTGGCTCAGCGGCACGGTGCTCAGCGGGCGTTTGAGCCGCCACGGCACCGTCACCATCCGCAACACGGTGCGCCCCGTGCCGCCGTCTTCCTGCCGGGCCACCTGGAAACTCCAGGTCAGGAAATCGGCGAGGGCGAATGCGCCTGTGCTCCAGCCGGATTCGGCGAAATCGTGCGGGGCCATACCGATCACCGAGGTGCTGAGCTCCACCGGCGGATCGGCCAGCAGCGCCCACTGGGTGAAGCCCAGATAGGACGAGCCGACGGTGGCGAACTCGCCGCCGAACCAGGGTTGTTCGCGCATCCAGGCCACCGTGTCGGCGGCATCGTCGGCTTCGGCGATTCCCGGCTCGAAATACCCTTCCGATCCGAAAGTTCCCCGCACACTTTGCATCACGACGCGATAACCGCGCTCTGCGTAGACACCGGCGGTCACCGTGGCCGGCAGGTTGGCCCGCCCGTAGGGGGTGCGGATCAACACCGTGCCGGATGGGTCGGCCACCGGCGTGTACAGATCGGTGAGCAGCCGCACGCCGTCACGCATCGGGACCGCCAGATCGTGGGTCACCCGGTAACCGGTGGCCGGCTGGGGAAGCCCCAGCCGGCTGCGGGTCACGCGGGTGACCAGCCGGACGATCGGGCCGGGCCGGGTGTCAACAGTGCTCGCCATCGCGCTCCATTGTTGCGGATGGGCCACGAAAGCCGGGATGCGCGCTGATGACGCCTTCCATGACCTACGTTCGTGTCATGCACAGAAGTCTGTTCGGCGGCCTGACCGCCCTCACCATGGCGTCGGCTGCGCTATTCGGCGCGTCGCCCGCCGGAGCAGATCCGCAGACCGAACGTGCCTATGTCAATGCACTGACCAACGCCGGCATCATTCCCGAGTTCTACACCGCACCCGCGGCGCTGGCGAGCGCGCAGAGCCTGTGCCGCATCATGGGCACCGGCGTCAGCCAACTCGCGGTGGTCGACAACGTGATGGCATCGGACTCGGTGCCCGAGGATGTCGCATCGTTCGTGGTGGGTACCGCCACGGTGGCGTTCTGTCCGTGGCACTCGATGAACAACTAGCCGCCGGCGGCGACCTCGAGACCACGTTTGACTTCGAGCCTGCGCAGCTTGCCCGACGACGTCCTGGGCAGCGTGCCGGGTTTGACGAACACCACATCGGCGGGAACGACCCCGCACCCCGAGGCGACCTGCTGCATCAGTGCGGCGCGGGCGCCGGGTTCGTCGGGGCCGCGGAACTCGGCGGTGACGACCAGGCCGGGGCGGATGGAGCCCTCTCCGACGCCGACGGCCACCACCGCACCCTCGCGCACCCCGGGAACCAGGGCCGCGATCCGCTCGACCTCGGCCGGGAAGATGTTGCGGCCGGCCACGGTGATGATCTCCTTGGCGCGTCCGCACACCACCAGGCCGCCGTCGACGAAGTAGCCCAGATCGCCTGTGCGGAACCATTCGTCGGCGGCACGGGAGGCCTCGCCGAGGTAGCCGGAGAACATGGATGTGCCGCGGATCGCGATCTCCCCGAGCTCACGGTCGGCGACCTCGGTGGCGGCGTTCTCATACGGTTCGATGCGGACTTCCATCCCGGGGATGGCCGCACCCAGGACGGCATGCCGGCGCGGCGCGGTGCCGTGCTCGGTGGTGAACACCGTCTCATCGATGCGCATACCGACACCGGGCACCGGAACCGTGACCGCACAGGTTGATTCGGCAAGTCCGTAGGACGGCGACAGCGCACCCGCGGAGAAGCCGAAGCGGGCCATCTCGGTGGCGAAGCGCTCGGTCAACTCACAGTCCACGGGTTCGCCGCCGTTGAGTGCGAAACGCAGCGCGGACAGATCGACATCGGTGACCCGCCTGGAGTACTTGCCGATCATGCCGTAGGCCATGTTCGGCGCGGCGGTGACCGATGCCCCGCTCTCGGAGAGCCAGTTCAGCCAGCGGAACGGCGAGGCCTGGAACGCCGAGGTGGGCGCCTGCCAGACATCGCTGCCGGCCAGCGCCCCGGAGAGCAGGAAGCTCAGCCCCATATCGTGATAGAGCGGCAGCCAGGAGCATCCGATATCACCGGGACCGATCCCGATCCGATGGTTGAGTCCGCTCAAGTTGGCCAGCACCGCCGCGGGTGGCAGTTGCACGGTCTTGGGTATGCCGGTGGAGCCCGCGGTGCCCTGCATGATCGCGACCGCAGCATCCAGGCACGGCAGCCGCAGACCGGTGGACCGCCGCGGATGCGCCACCGTCGCGAGGTCGACGATAGTCGGCGATTCGCCCGCGCTGGAAAGCTTTTCACGGTAGACGCCTTGGCTGCCGACCCGCCCGGCGGAGATGCCGCGGAACCGGGCCTGGGTGGCCTGCGCCCACTGGGTGGTGTCGGCACCGCGGATCGGTCCCGGCAGGATGGACACCGCCGCGCCCGCCAGGAAGGCTCCGATGACCGAAGAGATCAGTTCGGCGGTCGGCTCGCCGACCAGACCCAGACGGCGAATGTCCTCGTTGAGCAGAAAGTCGGCGACGTTCTCCGCGCGTGCGTAGATCTCCGGCCACGGGTGGCGGATCCACTGGCCGTCGGCGAGCAGCACCAGATCGTTGGCGCTGGCGGTCAACGACTCGGCCAGCGCGGACGCCAGAGGGTTCACCATGATTGGAAACTATATGACGTTTGCTCGTTTTGGTTTCGTCCACTGACGACGGCGACAATTTGACATTTGTTCGGTGGTTGTGCGCAATTCCGCGACCTGCCGCGCACCGGGCCGGACGTTTCGCCGGTCGCTGAGGACTTCCTCAGCTACCACGTGGAGCAGGGCGCCGCGATGCGGACCGCCCGGCGCGAGCGGGTACTGCCAAGCTGTAGCGGTGGGTTCCGATGCCGAGCGCGACCGCGACGACACCGGACGGCCGCGCAACACCCGGCCCCGTGACGCGCTGGGCCGGCCGCTGCCCTATGGCAGCACCGGGGTGCCGCGCATCCCCGACGATCTGCGACTGTCCCCGGCCGAGACCTTGCGCTACGCCCAGGACCTGCTTGATCGCGGTCAGGCGTTCGGCGCGCACGAGGTGCTGGAATCGGCGTGGAAGGACGGCCCCGATTCCGAGCGCGCGTTGTGGCAGGGGCTGGCGCAGCTGGCGGTCGGCATCACCCATGTGCAGCGCGGTAACCCGACGGGTGCGGCCACGCTGCTGCGCCGGGCTGCCGGGCGACTACGCCCGATCGAGCTGCCCGCCCCGTACGGCATCGACGTCGCCGGGTTGATCGACCGGGCCCAGGCGCTGGCCGATGACCTCGACGGCGGCCGCGATATCGCCCCCGACCGGCTACGCATCCGGCTGCTCGGCGCTGACTAGGCTGAGCATCCGGCACGACGGAGGAGCCGCTCATGGTCACCCTGGACCGCCTGGTGAACGTCCTGGGCAGTTACGGCGTGCGCTTGTGCACCTCGGCGATATCGCGCGCGACGGTGCTGCGCAGCGTGGCGCTGCACGAGGCAACCGAGGAGACCGGCCCGGTCATCGGCGATGTGTTGCTCGCCGTCGGCGCGCGGTCGGTGCCCGAGGCGGTGCAGTGGGCGCGCGCCAGCCAGTCGGTGGCCGTCCTGAGCCGCGGTGACGAGTCCGGCGTCGGCGAGGAATCCGATGTCGCGGTGCTGGTGGTGGATTCCGCGGTGCCGTGGAGCGAGCTGGCCGCCATCGTCTACGGACTGGTGTTGGAGGGCCGCGAGACCGCCGCCGGTCGCGGCCCCACCGACCTGTTCGCGCTCGCCGACAGCGTCGCCGACTCCATCGGCTGCGCGGTCACCATCGAGGACGCCCATGCGCGGCTGCTCGCGTACTCGCGGCTGCAGGCGCACGCCGACACTGCCAGGGCCGACACCATCCTGAACCGCGAGGTACCCGCGGAGGTGCGTGAATTACTCAGTAACCGTGGTGTTTTCGCACACCTGGTGGCATCGGACGAACCGTTGTTCGTCGACGCCGAACCCGCCCTCGGCCTGACCGGGCGGACGGTCGTGGCGGTGCGGGCCGGCCGCGAACTGCTCGGTTCGGTGTGGGGCACGTCGCGGGAGCCGCTCGATGATGCCCGGCGCCGCGCGCTGTCCGACGGGGCCCGCACCGTGGCCATGCATGTCCTGCGTTCGCGCGCGAGTGCCGACCTGGAGCGTCAGGTCGAGTCCGATCTGGTGGCGCGACTGCTGGACGGCTCCGCCGATTCCGCGACCGCAGCCAGCAGGCTCGGGTTGCGCCGAACCGGGCTGCGGGTGATCGCCGTGCACGCCGATATCGCCGGTGAACCGCATGCCGCGCTGCTGCTGGCGTTCGAACACGCCACCTCCGGATTCGGCTGGTCACGTCCCGGCCGCAGCAGCCTGGGCCGCAACACCCTGTACACCGTGCTGCCGAGTGAGGATGTCGACCCGGCCCGGCGGTGGGTGAGCGCGCTGCGCGGCGCACTCCCGGCCCACACCACGATCCGGGCCGGTATCAGCGCACCCGCCGAGGCCACCGAGCTGGCGGCGGCTCGCCAGGAGGCCGACGAGTGCCTGGCCCTGCACGAAGATCCGGCGACCCCCGATGACGTACCCGCCTACGACGAAACCTGGCACGACATCCTGCTGCAGCGGCTGCGCACCGCAGCCCGGTCCACCCGGGTGCCGGCGCGCGGACCGGTCGCCGAACTGCGGCGCCACGACGCCGCGCAGTCCACCCAGTACGTCGCCACGCTGCGCGCCTGGCTGACCGCGCAGGGCGACCTCGCCCAGGCCGGACAGGCGCTCGGCGTCCACGAGAACACCGTCCGCTACCGGCTGCGCAAGATGGCCGAGGTGACCACCCTCGACCTCGACGACCCGCACAAGCGACTGGCGATGACGATCGAGCTCGCCGCGCAGTAAGACATGTCGGGAACCGACAAATGCCACCGGTCCGGTTGTCCCGTCCGGGCAAACGCGCCGGGGCGCGGCCGGGCCACCATCGAGTGGACGGCCCGATCGACGGCCGATGAGGAGAACCCATGCGCCCGAATCACCAGGTGTGGATCAGCAGGCAGGCCCGCGACCGGATGGAAGCCGAGCTCGCCGACCTACTGGCGGTCCGCGCCGATGACGACACCACCGATTGGGACATGCACCAGGCCCGTAAGTCACGGATCTGGCAGATCCAGGATCTGTTGATGAACGCCGCGATCGACGAGATGCCGGCCGATGACGGAATCGCGGAGCCCGGAATGATTCTCACGGTGCGCTTCGACGGCACCGGCGAGACCGAGACCTTCCTGCTGGGCACGCCGATCGCCGAGCTCGGTGACCTGGAGGTGTGCTCGGCGCAGTCACCGCTGGGCGATGCCATCTCCGGTGCCCGCCCCGGGGAACAGCGCAGCTACCGGGTGCCCAGCGGCGCGCAGGTGTCGGTGACCCTGCTCGACGCGGCACCGTACGGGGTGCGCGCACCGGACCCGGCCGCCGGCTGAATCTACTGCGGGTTGCAGATGCCCTGCAGCTTGGCGTTCTCGTCGTCGGCGTCCTTGACGCGTTCCTGGTGCGCCGGGTCATCGCTCGGAATGTTGGCGACCGCGGCGGCCCCGACGTCCATCAACGCGTTGCCGAAGGCCCGCGCCGCCTCGGCGAGTTGAGGCTCGGTGGCCGGGTCGACCCGGTTCAGCATGTACACACCCCCGCCATAGAGGGCGAGGCGCGCGTTGGTGGCGATGGCGAGGGCGCCGATGGCATCACCGTCGGCGGCCTGCAGGGCGCTGCTGTTGGCCACCCCGGTGCTGACCACCAGAAAGGCGTCACACACCTTGGCCTTCGCCTCGTCGCGCTGGGCATCGGTGAAGGTCGGCTCCGGCGCCTCGGTCGGCGCCGCGGTGGGGGCATCGATCGGGGTGAGCGGATTGCGCCACATATAGGCAGAGGCGCCGAGAGTGGCGATGGCCAGCAGCATGGCGATGACGGCGATGACCACCGGACTGCGCCCGGAGCCCTCCGGCTGCTCGGCGTCATCCCCGGTCGTGCCTGCGGGCGCGGCCTGCGTGCTGCCGTTGCCCTCGTTGGCTTGGTCTTCCGAAGCGGTGTCCTCGCGGACGGCGTCGTCCTCGGGCGTGGTTTCGTCAGGCACGCCGGCAATCGTAGCAACGCGGTGTCTGCGGGCAGGCTGTCCGTAGTGGGTATTTGCCCAGTTCTACGGGGTTGTCCGCAGCGCACGGTCCAGCGATTCCAGCAACTGAGCGGTGCGGCTGCGACCGGCCGGAGCGGGCGGATAGCGCCGCAGAATCTCGCGCAGCCCGGGTGTGGCGCGCGCCGCGGCCCGCGCGATCGCGCCGTGCGCGGCGGCCGGGTCGGAGCCGGCGGAGATCTCGGCGATGCGCGCGGCATTGGCATCGGCCCGCAGGATGTGGCCCACCTGGTGTGCCTTGGCGATCGGATGCAGATAGGCGGCGGACGCCGCGTCACCGGCGGCCTGGGCGGCCAGCCGCGCCACCTCATCGGTGGCGCCGGCGGCCGCGCGGTGCGCCTCCATCGATGTGGTCCGCTGCAGCGCCGTCCGCGGCGCACCGCCGACGAAGAGCCACGCCGCCGCGACGGCGTCGTGCGGCCGGGTGTCACCGGGATGGACGCCGGCGTAGAACGGAAGCAGCGCTTCGGCAGCTGTGGCCACATACCCGGCGACGACGCGCAGCTCGTCGGGCGAGAGGTCGAAGTCCGCCGGTGTCACGGCTGGTCGGGGTACAGGCCGTACCGGCCGGGAGCCAGCACCGCCTGTTCCAGGAACACCTGCATGGCCCCCAACATCTGCCAGTGCAGACGCTGAAGGCGCAGGGCCTGTTCGGGACTCGGTTCGAAGATGGCCGGACCTTGCTCCGGAGCCGGCGGCAGCTCACCGAGGATGCGTGCCATGTCCACCTCGATGAAGGTGAAATCGCCGTAGGGCCGCTTCGGGTCGGCGGCGGCGGCCGGGTAGCGCCCGGCGTCGAGGCGGTCGCCGCATTCGTATTCCGAGGGCCAGCGGATCTCGAGGCCGCGCAACAGGCGCAGGTGATCCTCGGTGACGATCACCCGCCCGTCGGCATCCAGGCCCAGGTCATCGCCGGACAGTTCGCCGTAGCCGCGCAGCGCGCCGCGCACGTCTGCGGGCGCCACATTGGTCAGCGCGTAGCGGCCCGGCGAGAGGGTGGCGTGCCGCAAGGCACGCGCCACCACGAAGAACATCTCCACGTGGCGGCGGCCGAGTTCATCGGCGTCGTCGGTCCCGAAGACCTCGCCCAGCTGGGCCAGCAGGTCGGCGCGCCCGTACGGGCGGTCCGGATCCAGCATGGGCGCCCCGCGTTCGGCACCGTCCCAGGTGAGTTGCGCCCGGCGCAGCAGCCGCAGGTGGGCGTCGGTGATCTCCAGGAATCCGTCGCCGAACCAGTTGCCGCCGTCGAGCGCGAGTTCGTCGCTGGGGTCACTCCACAGCTCGTACACCGCGTCCGGCACGTCGACGCGGTTGCGCCGGAACATGTCATCGGCGGCGGCCTGCAGCGCTGCCTCGTGCCCGCCGCCATCACCGCGGGAGCGCCGGTAGGCGCCGATGAACGTGGCCATGAACTTGGCGCGCTCGAACACCACTCCCCCTTCGCCGGCCTATGCGGAGTTCAAGCATAGGCAGCGCAGCAGCCGCCAATACCTGTCACTTGACAGAAACATTCGCAGCACGCTGTTAACAGCATCCGAATCATCGGTTACATCACGGCAACCACCACCGCCCGCCCGGCGCGAAAACTGTCATCTGACAGAAAGCCCGTCCATCCGGCGGGCTCCCGACTTTTCGAGGGTGGTCAGTGAGCAGCACCGACACGGCGTCCGAAACCGCCACCACGGCAGGAGCACGCGCGCATGCCCGCGCCCAGCACGGACGCACCGCAGAATTCATGTGCCACATTCCGGCGTCGTCGTCCCCGACGGCACCTGCCGGGGTACCCGCGGAATCTCTGGTCTGGTCCGAAACCGTGGCGCCGGGCGGCTATTCGAGTGCGACCCTGGCCCGCGGTACCCGAGTGCGGTTCACCGACCCGGCCGGGGACGCCTGCGCGCACCTGCTGTTGCACCGTGCCGACGCGCCCCATGAGCGACTCAATGTCGCCGACACCGTGAAGGTGCCCTGGCAGGCCTACCTCGGCAACGGCCATCCGCTGCTCAGCGGTTTCGGCCGCGCCTTGGCCACCATCGTCGCCGACACCTCCGGCACCCACGACGCGCTGACCGGAACCTCCACCCGCGCAGGCAATCTGGAACGCTACGGGGCGGCCGCACCGGAGTCCCCCTCCCCCGCCGGCCGCGAACTCTTCACCCTTGCCGCGCTGAAACACGGCCTGGACCGCCGCGATCTGCCACCGTCGGTGTCCTTCTTCCAGGGCGTGCGCGTGCAGGCCGACGGCACCTTCGACTGGGTCGGCTCCGCGGGCGCCAACACCTCGGTGGAGCTGTTGCTACACGTCGATGCCATTGTGCTGGTGGCCAATACGGCGCATCCGCTGGACCCGCGACCGGAGTTCACTTGCTCCCCACTGCTGATCCACGCCTGGCCGGCACCCGCCGACCTGGCTCGGCTCACCGACGGAGACCTGGTGGGGCCGCTGGGACCCGAACACCGCCAAGCCATCGCCAACACCGATGCCGACCTCACCGCAAGGGGACAGCTGTGACCACCACTGCCATCGTGCCCGCCCTGATCGACGGGACGGTCGTGCTCGACGAGTACGTCGCGGCGCGCGCCTCCTGGTCGGCTGTCGTGGCCGCCGGAGACGTGCTGACCATCGTCGACCTCGCCGGCAACCAGGCCGTCGACTGCCTGCTCTACGCGGCAGCGGACACCGGCGTGCGGTACTCGGCGCAGGAGACGATCCGCCGCCAGGGCCGCATCACGCTGACCACCGGCTCGGTGCTGCGGGCGGACACCGGGGACGCGTTGATGACCGTCGTGGCCGACGAAGTGGGCGTGCACGACACCCTCGGCGGTGCCTGCTCCAAGGAATCCAACACGCTGCGCTACGGGCAGCACACCCGCGCCCAGCACGGCTGCCTGGAGAACTTTCTGCTCGAAGGTTCCCGGCACGGCCTCGGTGCGCGGGATCTGGCCAGCAACATCAACTGGTTCATGAATGTCCCGGTCGACCCCGACGGAGCGCTCGGCATCGTCGATGGCCTGTCCGGCCCGGGCAAGCGGGTCGCCCTGCGAGCCGATGTCGACACGCTGGTCCTGGTGTCGAACTGCCCGCAGATCAACAACCCCTGCAACGCATTCGATCCGACCCCGGTCCGGATGATCGTCACGACGGTCGGGGCGAGCGAAGCGACGGGGAATGACACGGAGGCCACTGCATGAGCGAGCATGTCGTCCTGATCGCCAACCGCGGCGAGATCGCGGTACGGCTCATCCGGGCCGCCAACGGGCTCGGCATGCGCACCGTCGCGGTGTTCTCCGACGCCGACCGCGGCGCCCCGCACGTCGCGCTGGCCGATGATGCGGTCCGGGTCGGTCCCGCCGCACCCCGGGACAGCTACCTGCGCACCGAGGCCATCCTCGCCGCCGCGGCGTCCTCGGGAGCGACCATCGTGCATCCCGGATACGGATTCCTCTCCGAGGACGCCGATTTCGCCGCGGCCGTGGAAGCCGCCGGTATCGCTTTCGCCGGCCCCACCCCGCACCAGCTGCGCGAGTTCGGGACCAAGCACACCGCGCGGGCCGCGGCCCGCGCGGCCGGTGTGCCGATCTTCGCCGGTTCCGACCTGCTCGACGATCGCGACGCCGCGGTGGCCGCCGCCGACGTGATCGGCTACCCGGTGATGCTCAAGGCCACCGGCGGTGGCGGTGGCATCGGCATGCAGGTGTGCCGCAACGCCGACGACCTGCGCGCGGCGTACCAGCGGGTGGTGTCACAGGCCGAACGCAGCTTCGGCTCGGCCGGTGTCTTCGTCGAGCGCTATGTCGAGAACGCCCGCCACGTCGAGGTGCAGATCTTCG
>SXGT01903656.1_pt1 | contig 10165 bp, 5 predicted proteins | sample 3176221 | NCBI WGS metagenome assembly SXGT01 (sample SAMN11356862, study PRJNA531348) | freshwater metagenome | isolation source: freshwater sample F1-120 | place: China: Fuxian Lake, Yuxi | collected 2017-12-25
CTCGGAAGGCACGCTGGCGCTGATTACCGAAGCCACCCTCAAGCTGACCCCCTTGCCGGAAACCAAGCGCACTCTCAGGGCGGTTTATCGCGACGTGGACGCCGCCGCCCGCGCCATCGCCAAAATCATGGCCCAGCCGGCGGTGCCTTGCGCGCTGGAATTCATCGACGGCAACGCCATCGACATGGTTCGCCGCTACTCTACGGCGGGGCTGCCGGAACAAGCCGGGGCCTTGCTGATGATCGAGGTGGATGGTTTCGCCGAGGCCATGGCGCCGCAGATCGCCAGTATCCGCGCGGCGGCGGAAAACGAGGGCTTGATCGAATTCCGTGTCGCGGAAACCGCCGCGGAGGTCGAGGCTCTGTGGCAGACCCGCAAGGTGCTTTCTCCCACCTTGCGGAAAATCGCGCCCAAGAAAATCAACGAGGACGTGGTGGTGCCGGTCACCGAACTGCCGGCCCTGATCGCCGGGCTGGACGAGCTGTCCGCCCGCCATGGCCTGCCCATCGTCAATTTTGGCCATGCCGGCAACGGCAATATCCACGTCAATCTGCTTTACGATCCCGGCAAGCCAGGGGAGGACGACAAGGCCCATGCCTGCCTGGACGAGATGTTCAGCCTAGTGTTGAGCCTGCGCGGCACGCTCTCGGGCGAGCATGGCGTCGGCATCGAAAAGCGGGACTACGTGGACCGGGAATTGGACGCCACGGCCCTGCGGCTCATGCACGCCATCAAGCGGCAGTTCGATCCGAACGGGATATTGAACCGGGGCAAGGGATTTCCGGAAGAAGGCTAGGATTGGCGATGAGTTCCCTACCCCCCCGCGGCGGGTAATCCGCCCCAAGGGGTTGGGAACCTCTTCCCGAGCGCTGGGAAAAACGTAGGGTGGGTTAGGCGTGCATCCCGCCGGGTTCCGCTTCTCGCGCTGAGTTTTCCGCGCGCCGTAACCCACCGAACGGAGCGTCAGGCAAGGCTGCTGGTGGGTTACGGCGCGCGGAAGCGTAGGCTTGAACGGAAATCACCGTGGCTTGCGCGCCTAACCCACCCTACGAAACCACGATTCTGGCGCCGGGGTGGACATGGGAATACCTGCACACCCTACGGCCGATTTGAAATGCTCTAGGGTTTACTCGCTCGCGGCGGGTCCGAAACTCGGCAACAATCCGCTAAAAAAATCGGCCCGATCCTCGTTCCGTTCGCGGGCGTCCTTGAGCGCTTGTTTCAATTCTCCCTTCAATTTCAAATCGGGCAGGCGCGCGTGGGGACGGATCGGCGCCTGGTCGGCTTTTTCCAAATAATGCAGGGCATTTTTGAAGTCGCCCTGGCCCAGCAGGAAATCACCATAGAAATAATTGGCGTCCAGCGTATCGGGAAACAGCTTGAGGGCGGCTTCCAAATATTGGCGGGCCTGATCCTCGTCGCCGTAGGAAATCGGCCAGCCGGGCAGGCGGTAATACAGGTTGCCCAGGGTGATGTAAGCGCTGGCTTCCAAGGCTTTGGGGTCGAGGCCGATGGACTTGACCAGCAATTCCCTGGCCCGCTCCACCTTGTCCAGCGCGCCCAGGCCGAATTCGGCGGCGGCGTAGGTGCACAATAGGATGGCTTCCAGCACCAGCGGCTCGGCTTCCTGGGGGTGGCGTTCGGCCAGGGCGTGGATTCTGGGCAACAAAGCCTTGAACTTTTCCGCCTGGGCGTCCTCCGGCAGGCGATAGAAAATATCCGCCCATTCGTCGTGTAGACGCTCGACAAGCTGGTGTACGTGGGGATCGGCGGGCTGTCCGAGGTTGGGGACGGCGATCGCCAAGGCCAAGGCGGCGCGAGCCAGGATCGGAAATTTCAAGGCGCGGTTCGGCGGTGGAGGTCATTGATAAGCTGGGCATTGTAACAATCGCCGCCGCGCGCCGTCAGGGAAATCTCGCGAGCCTCGGCCAGACTTCTTATTTCCTCGCCAGCGGCCGGGCTGCCATGGCCGCGGCTCTGTCATAGGTATAGCGCGGCCGTAGCGAGACGGCGTGCTCCGGGCAGATCGTGGCGCAGCCGCCGCATTGGATGCAGGAAGCTTCGACGAACGACAACTCCCTGCCTTCGGAGTCGCGCCTCAGCGCCGCTTCGGGGCACACCTGTACGCAGTTCATGCACAGGACGCAGGCGGCGGTATCGACCTCGACGGAACCGAACGGCGCGCCAGCCGGCAACGGAATGAACGGTGCGGCGGACCCCCGTTGGGCCAGATGCTCGACCGCCTCGTGGAGCAGGGTCCGCTTGTCGCCGTTCGCGGTCCAGGCCGCCAGGGGCGCCATGGGCCGGAACGAATGCACGGGGATGGCGGCCAATTTCATATCGCCGGTGCCGACCATCCTTAAAACCTCCGGTTGGTAGCCCAGGCCCTCCAGAATCGCCCGGCACCATTCGAGCTGGGAATGCAGCAAAGCGCGGGTTCTCGGGTTCATGGCGCCGCTATCCAGCAGCAGCACCTCGTTCGCGCCCAAGGCCAGGGCCATGAGCCAGGTTTCCCCGCCGGCCGAGCCCAAACCCTCGATTTCGTAGGGCAGCACGTTGATGGGCAGGCGATCCCGGTGCTTTTCGAGCCAGGCCCGGCCCTTGGTGCTGTCGTGCAGGAGCAGGACGGGCACCTTGCCGCCATGGCTCAGATAAATTTGGAGCATTTGCTCGATCCGGGCCAGGGTAAGTTGGGTGGCTGGGAAGTTATAGGTGATCGCTCCCGTGGGGCAGACCGTGGCGCAGTCCCCGCAGCCCTGGCACAGATAAGGGTTGAATTCGATTCGGGCCTCGTCGATGGTGATGGCCCAAGTCCCGCAGACATCGTAACAGCGGCGGCAGGTTTCGATCCCGCCGCCGCGATGGTCGCAGGTTTCCGGGTCGAAACGCAGGTAATTGGGTTTCTCGAACTCGCCCACCCATTGCGAGAGCTGGGCGAGCGCTTCCTTCAACTTGTCGGGCTCCGACCACGGGGAGGTCAAATACCCGATCGGGGGGCTGGGGCGTCGGGCGATGTGGGGTTCGAGCAAGTCGAGCACCAAATCGAATCCTCCCTCGCAAAACGCGGCGCCGGATTCGGTATCCTCGTTACCGTCGGAAGCCGTCGCGGTGAACTTGAAACTACCCAGCCATCCGAAGACATCGATGCCGGCCAGCCCATCCCGCGGACGGATGTTCTTGCCCCCGAGCCTGTCGGCGAGTTCCGGAGGGCAAATGCCCTCGATCGCCGCCGTGACCTCGATATTCGCGGGCAATACCTCCGCGATGGCGGATATCGCTTGCGGTTTGCCTATCACCAACAGGCGGCCGCTGGAGGAATAGCGGATGGCCACCGCCGCCCGCACCGGATTATCCGCCAGGAAAGCGAGGGCGGCGTCGGCCGGCCGAGGATGCTTGGAAGAATGGCTTGGATAGGTCTCGTTCATGTTGGGGGTTGCCGAGATAATGTTAGTTGGCTGTTTCACGCGGCGATAAATTCCGAGGGAAACTAGCCATTATTCGAATAGAGGATGGGCGCGGGTCATGGGTGGGGAGTTCCGGGTTGGGGAGGTCATAAGCCCAATAAGTAAGGACTCGACATTTTACCCCAGATCGCATCGGGCACTAGGGTGGCGCGATCGTGAACCCCCTCCCCATCCCTCCCCCCTTGTCAGGGGAGGGTGCCAAAAAGCCCCCCTGATAAGGGGGGTTGGGGGGGTAGGCGCATCAATTTAAATCGCGCCCTGATCGTGGGGAACCATCGCCGGGTTTGCGCCGCGGGTCGATGCGGGACGCATCCGAGGATTGGCGGGAATTCGGGCGCCGTATCCTCGAAGGGAATGCGGTGCCTGGGGAAACCTGGCGGGGGCCTTGGAATGCGGTAGCCGGCCGGCGGGGCGGGAGAACTCGCCGGTTTCGGTTCGCCATGGATTTTGCCGGCGGGGTAGGTTGGCGTTGGGCCTGGTTTATCGTTTCATCCGGCCCGCGTTGTTTCGGCGATGCTCAGCGGGCGAATTCGCGATGGCGGATGAAAGATGAAAATCGGGTTGCCGGGGAGGCGATTAGGGGACTGCCGAGCGATTTGGAAAACCGCCTCCATCCAAATCCGCGACTCTAGTGGCGATTGGCTCGAACATGGCAAGGCCGCCTCGCGAAGGAGGCGGCCTTCCGACCGGCGTCTATCCGGCAATCAACCACCGGAACTTTTGTGATTTCCGCCATGGTCATCGACCCCGGTATGGGTGGAATGCTCGCACTCGATTTCGGTTTCCAGGGGATTGCTGCTATCCGGCTTGGTAAAGCACACGTTGTTAGGATTGTCGGTGGAACGCGAAGTGTCATCGTTGTCGTGGTGGAGCCGGTTGCGGCCCGATCCGCCATTCAGGGAATCGTCGCCGCTCTCCCCGAAGAGATCGTCGCTGCCAGTGCCGCCGCCCAGGTCGTCGTTGCCGTTGCCGCCGTGCTGCTCGTCCTTGCCGTTGCCGCCTTGCAGGTTGTCGTCGCCGTCGCCGCCGAACAAGATGTCCTTGCCGTTGCCGCCGGAGATCGAATCGTCGCCTCCCTCGCCGCAAATAATGTCGTCGCCGCCCATGCCGCGTATATCGTCGTCGCCGGAGGTGCCAATGATGACATCGCGCCGCGGCGTTCCCTTGGTGATCAGCCCCGGACTCGCGACGATCTTGGTCGGAGTCAGCCCCGTGCATTCGCCGTCGGCCAGCGCCAGTTCAGGAATGGCGAAATTGCCGAGGGCCAGGCTCAAGCTACCGATTAACAGAAATTTGGATTTCATCTCGCACCTTGTGTATTTCGATTTGATGGATGGACGTTCCGAAACCTTCGGCCCATCGGGGCTTCATCTTATCACCGTTGGGTTTCGGTTCGATCCCTGCTACCTTGTATCCCTTTTTTCGGGGCTAAGGTTCAATCGCGGCTGGAAGTTTGTTCGCTTGGGATCGTTTGGCTCGCGGGGCGAGGCTCTGGATGACGCGATTTATCGCTCCTTTCCGAATCCGCCGAACCTCGCCAGCATCGCCGGCAGCAACACCAGATTCAGCACCGTCGAGGACACCAGCCCGCCGATAATCACCGCCGCCATCGGCCCCATGATTTCGCGGCCGGGATTGTCGCTGTCGATGGCGATCGGCAGCATGGCGAGGGCGGTGACTAGGGCGGTCATCAGGATGGAAGGCAGGCGTTCCCGCGCGCCCAGCACGGCGGTGTCCAGATTCCAGGGCCGGCCTTCTCGCTCCACCAGATAGCGGTAATGGGAAATCAGCATGATGGCGTTGCGCACGGTGATGCCGAACAGAGTGACGAAACCCACCATGGAACCCACCGATAAGGTGCCTCCGGCCAGCAGCGCGGCGGCGACGCCGCCGGCCAGCGAAAACGGCAGGTTGGCCAGGGTCAGCAGCATCGGGCGGATCCCGCCCATGGCCAGATGGATGAGCAGCAACACACCGACTCCCGCCAGTAGCGCGTGCAGAATCAGTTCATCCCGCGCCTTGCCTTGCTCGACCGCCGCGCCGGTGAATTCGGCTTGGATTTCCGGCGGCAAATCCAGATCGTTCAGGGTCCGCGCCTTCAGTTCATCCATGAATGTCACCACATCCCGGCCGGCGACGTTGGCGGTGACGGTCTGCACCCGCTGGCCGCCCCTATGCAGAATGTTGTAGCGCCCGCCGATTTGCCTCACGTCCGCTACCTGGCCCAACTCCACCAGCAGGCCCTCCGGTGTCCGCAAGGGAATGCGCGCCACCGTATCGACCCGGCCGCGGGCTTCGGGAGGCAGAATCACGGTGACGCCGTAGGCCCGGTTGTCCAAGTAGAAGCTACCCACCGGCTGGCCTTGCAGGGCGGTTTGTATCGCCTCGGCGGCTTCCAGCGGGCGTAGTCCGTAACTGGCCAGCCGTTCCATATCCAGGCGGACCTGAAGCAACGGGGTTCCCGGCGGCGAGCGTACCTGCACGTCGGTGGCGCCGGGCAGGGCGCGGATCAGTTCTGCCAGCCGCCGGGCCTGTTCGTCCAGTCGTTCCAGGTCGCGCCCGTACAGGTTCACCACCACCGGCGAGGTATAACCGGAAATGGTTTCGTCCACCCGCTCGGTGAGGAAGGTGTTAGCCTCGAACAGAATGCCGGGGAAATCCCGGAGGACGCGCCGCAGTTGCTCAAGCACCGCGCCCTGTTCGGAGCCGGACAAGGGTTTCAAGCGGATTTCGTATTCGCTGTAATGGCTGCCGTAGGTATCGGCGCCGCGCTCGGCGCGGCCCGCCCATTGCGATACCGAGACCACCTCGGGCAGTTCGGCGAAGCGCCGCGCCAGTTGTCCGCCGATGCGCAGCGATTCGGCCAGGGAAGTGCCCGGCAGGCTGGCGGTGTGGACGATGTAATGGCCTTCCCGCAATTCCGGCAGGAACTCGCCGCCCAGGGTGGGCAGGAGCGCCAGCGCCAGCGCGCAGACCGCGAGGCTGCTCCAGATCGCCAGCCGCGGGCGCCGGGCGACGCGCACTAGCAGAGCGCCGTAACGTGGTTGCAGCCAGCGGATCAGCGGGGGATTTTCGCCGCCGACCCGGTGTTCCAGCAGGAAATAGCACAGCGCCGGCGTCACCGTCAGCGCCACCCACAGCGACATCAGCACACCCAGGATGTAGGCGTAACCCAGCGGCGCGAACAGCCTTCCGGCCACGCCGCCTAGGGTAAGCAGCGGCAGGAATACCAAGGCCACGATGAAACTGGCGTAGACCACCGAACCGCGCACCTCCATGGACGCCGCGTAGACCACCCGGTGCGCCGGCCGGGGTTTTCCCAACGCGCGGTTTTCGCGGAGCCGACGGAAGATGTTCTCGGTGTCGATGATGGCGTCGTCCACCACCTCGCCCAGGGCGATGGCGAGCCCGCCCAGCACCATGATGTTGAGGTTGACGCCTAGGGCTAGCAGTACCACCACGGCGGCCAGCAGGGATAAGGGAATCGCCACGGCGGAAATGAACGCGGTGCGTGCGTCGAACAGGAAGGCGTACAGCACCAGCAGCACCAGCAGGCCGCCGATCAGCAGATGGCCGGAGAGATTGCGGAGCGAGCGTTCGATGTAATCGGCGGGCCGGAACAAGCGCGGATTGAAGTCGATCCCCCGCCGTGCGAGCAGCGGGGCGAATTCCGCCAAGACGCTTTCCACCGCCCGCGAGACGCTCAGGGTGTTGGCGCCGTACTGGCCGATAATCATCAGGACGATGGCGGGCTGGCCGCCGATGGCGGCGGCGCCTATGGGCGGCTTGGCGCCGGTTGCCACGGTGGCGACATCGGCCAGGGTTACGTTGCCGCCGTCCTTGCGCAGCAGCACCACCTGCCGCAACGCCTCGGCGTCGGCCGGCAAGCCCGCGATGTTAAGGGCGATGCGCTGGTTGGCGTTTTCCACGAAGCCCGCGCCCGGCATTCCCGTGGCTTGCCGCGCCGCGCCGACCACGTCTTCCACGGCCAGCCCGTAGCGGCGCAGCTTGTCCGGGTCCGGCTGGATTTGCAATTGCCGGATGTCGCCGCCGAATACGTTCACGTCCGCCACGCCCGGCACGGCCAAGAGGCGCGGGGCCAGGGTCCAGTCCACCAGGTCGCGCAGTTCCATCAGGCTGCTGCTGGAGGAGCGCAGGCCGATGGTCAGCACCGTGGCCGAGGAGGACGACAGCGGTACGGCCACCGGCGGCCCCGTGCCGACCGGCAGTTCCCCGGCTAGGGCGGCGAGCCGTTCGCCCACCATCTGGCGGTTGCGGTAGATATCGCTGCCGTCCCGGAACACGGCGGTGACCACGGATAAGCCCTGGATGGATTCGGAGCGCAGGGTTTCCAGGCCGATCAAGCCAGCCAGGTGTTTTTCGATGCGCTGGGTGACCAGGGTTTCGGTCTGCTCGGCGGTGAGTCCGGGAGCCTCGGTTTGGACCACGACGCGCGGCGCGGCGAACTCCGGGAAGATGTCCAGCCCGGCCCGGCTCAGCATGAAGCCGCCGTAGGCCAGCAGCACTAGGGCGAGCACCAGCACCAGCCCGCGCCGCCGCACGGAAAAGCGGACGATGGCGGAGAGCATCAGGGGTCGGACCCCTTGTGCCCTCGCCTTCCGGGAGAGGGCCGGGGTGAGGGGTTAATCGTCGTCCTCATCCGGAATGCCCCCGCGATATTCCTCCGACAGCAGCATTTGCCCGCCGGTGACGACGACGCGCTCGCCGGGCGCGAAACCCCGCGTGACAAACCAACCGCCCGCGTAGTCGCGATAATCGGCGATTTCCGCGCGGGCAAAGGTGTCGTCGCCGGTTTGGCGATAAACCCAGGGCTTGCCGGCGTGCCAAACCACGGCGGACAGGGGAATCGCCACGCCGTCCAGTTTCCCGCCGGCCCGCGGCGCCCAGGCATTGACCCGCATTCCGGAACGCAACCCCGGGTCGGCGGCGTGGTAGAACCAGGTTTCACCCTGCACCAGTTCGTCGGTTTTGGTGGCCGGGGAAATCGGCTCGGCCCGAACCGCTCTTGCCCGGTCGGGTTCCCTCGCCACGAACAGCGGAGTTCCCCCGGCCGGCATGGCGTAGCCCCGGGGCAGTGAGACCAGCAGCAAAGCCCGGCGGTGGCTTAGCAAGTCGTCGAACAGCGCGGCATCGCCGTCCAGGGCCAGCCGGGCCAGTTCGGCGCCCCAGGCTTGCCGGGCCTCGCGGCGGATTTCGTCCATGAGCCGGCGGGCGGCGCCTTCCCGGCCGCGGTCGGCCTGCCATTGGGCTTGCGCGTGGATCAGTTCCCGGCCGGCGATTATTTCCTCCTTATGCAAGGTGCTCAGTCGCTCGCGATTTTTCCCGGCCAAATCCAGCGCGGCGGTGGCGACCTCGGTGGCGGAGCGCGCCGCCAGGTAACGGACCCGCAATTCCAGCAAGGGCTGGATGTCCAGTACCTTGCCGTAGGCGGCGGTTTCCGGCTGGAAAGCCACGGCGCGCAAGGTTTCGACCGCCAGGCCGGAGGTTCGCCGCTGCTCTGGGGTCAGGCGGACGGTACCAGGGGCGGTTGTCGGGCCGCCGTGGCGCGATGCCGTGGCCGCGGATTTTTCGGCTCGCTCGGAGGCGCCGTCGTCATCGCGGGCCAACGCGGGATGAGTGGGAAGGGCGGACATCGTCGCCATTAGGAGCAAGGGATAGCGGTGGGGTTTCATCGCGGGGCGCCGGGGAACGTGGGCGGGAAATGCGGATACATAGTTCTATTCGGCAAGCGGTAACAAATCAGATCGGCGTCCAAGGGTATCGTTGGGTGGCTGGCGGGAGAGTAAGCACTGGCCCGCCTCCGCGAAAGCGCCCTAAACCGTCCGCCACCTCAACGCCCTGACCACGAGAATCGCGGCGATCGGCAGCACCAGCCCCAACACGGTGGCCGCGATAAACAAATGCCCCAACTGGCTGTAATCGGCCGGAACGTTGACGATGCCGCTGACGGGATCCTTCACTTCGCGAGCCACCTTGTAGATTTCGTTCAGGTATTTGGTGCCCAGTTGGGAGAACGCCAGCGACAGGTTGGTGAACGAAGCCATGACCGAGAAGAACGTAGCCTTCAAGTGCGACGGCGCCGAATGGGCGATCCAGGCCAACATCGGCACCATGGCGATCTGGCCCAGAGGCGATTCCAGGGCGGTGTCCACTAGGGCGATGAAGCGGGCATCCACGATGCCGAAGGTGTGGGCGGCGGTCCACTCGTGCAGCCCGTAATACATGCCGATGGTGGGCAGCGAGAGCACCGTGCCGGCCAGGGTCAGCACCAGGATGATGTGGGGCATGGATTTCTCGGCCATGAAGCGGCGGAACACGAACAGCCCCGCCAGGCTCAGGGTGCTGCCGATCAGGGACAGTTTCGCCATGAAGGATTGGTCGAAGCCGAGCACGTCGATCATCCACCAACTGGAGCCGGGGCCGGGCGAAGGCATGGCGCGGAACACGAAGATCAACACCGCCGTGCCCAGCAGGACGGCCTTGGCTTCCGGCGCCATTTCGTTCATGAGCTGGTTCATCAGGGCTAGGACGATGAACATGGAGAGCACGAAGATGATTTCCTGGCCGAACGCCAGGCCGTTCATGCCCACCGACAGCGACACCAGGCCGAAAGCCAGGCCGCCGCCGAGTATCCACCAGTTCGCCTTGGGCCGCTCTTGGTGCACACTGGGCAGCGCCTC
>SXGT01057775.1_pt1 | contig 10164 bp, 10 predicted proteins | sample 3176221 | NCBI WGS metagenome assembly SXGT01 (sample SAMN11356862, study PRJNA531348) | freshwater metagenome | isolation source: freshwater sample F1-120 | place: China: Fuxian Lake, Yuxi | collected 2017-12-25
GACCCAGATAGCCGCGGCATCGTCGTCGGGGCGAAATACGAAATTTACGGAATCATCCAGAAGCTCGCGGACCAGGGCAAGGGCGTGATCGTGATTTCCTCCGAGCTGCCGGAGTTGTTGGGGCTCTCCGACCGGATCTACACCATCTTCGAAGGCTCGATCACCGGCGTGCTGAACAAAGGCGACGCCGATCAGGAGAGCCTGATGAAACTCATGACCGCCGCCAAGAAATCGGCCTAGCCGCAATCACCGGGGAACCAAAGGGGACCGAGGAAACACACCGATGAACAACATCAAACAGATATTCGGCGGAAACGTCCGCCAGTTCGGCATGATCTTCGCGTTGATTGCGTTGATGGTCTTCTTCCAGATTTTCTCTGGCGGCAAGGTCTTCACCCCGTTCAACATGCAGAACCTGATCAACGGCAACTCCTACGTCTTGATTCTGGCCATCGGCATGGTCTTGGTGATCATCGCCGGGCACATCGACCTCTCCGTGGGTTCCGTTGCGGCCTTCGTCGGCATCGTGGTGGCGATCACGATGCGGGATTGGGGCTTGCCCTGGTACCTCGGCGTGCTGCTGGGCCTGCTGGTCGGCGCATTGGTCGGCGCCTGGCAGGGCTTCTGGGTGGCGATCGTCGGCATTCCGGCATTCATCGTCACGCTCGCCGGCATGTTGCTGTTCCGCGGCCTGAACCAGCTGGTCGGCAACTCGCAGAGCATCCCGGTGCCGGAACAGATCCAGTATTTGGGCGGCGGTTACTTGCCGGAGATCGGCCCGGACACCGGGTTCAACAACCTCACCTTGCTGCTTGGTCTGATCTGCATCGCCGCGCTGGTCTGGAGCGAGCTCAAATCGCGACGGGACTCGATCAAACTCGGCGCCAGCGTTCCGGCAGTCTGGGTTCCCGTGGTGAAAATCGCGGCGGTTTCCGTAGTGATCATCTACGCGACATACCTCTTCGCCTCCGGGCGAACTGGCACCTCGTTCCCGATCGCCGGGGTCATCCTGGCAGTGCTGGTGCTGATCTACGGTTTCGTCTCGTCGAAGACCATCATCGGCCGGCACGTCTACGCCGTCGGCGGCAATAAAAACGCCGCCGAGCTCTCCGGTGTGAAGAGCCGCAAGGTCAACTTCCTGGTCATGATGAACATGTCGATCCTGGCCGCAGTGGCCGCGATCATCTTCATCGGCCGCTCCACCTCCTCCGGCCCCTCGGACGGCACCGGTTGGGAGCTCGACGCGATCGCCGCGGTGTTCATCGGCGGTGCCGCGGTCAGCGGCGGCGTCGGCACCGTGATGGGCTCGATGATCGGCGGCTTGGTCATGGCCATGCTCAACAACGGTTTGCAATTGATGAGCGTGGGCGCCAACTGGACCTCGGTGATCAAGGGCCTGGTCCTGCTGATCGCGGTGGCGATCGACGTCTACAACAAGAGCCAAGGCCGCAAGTCCATCATCGGCCTGATGATGAAGAACTTCAGCCGGAACGAAAAGTCCGGGCTGCAGACGAACACCTGATATCTCCCCATCAATCACTCGAAGAAGAAAGCGACAACCATGGTGAAATTCACTAAGACGCTGACGTCGGTTGCGGCCATCGCGGCCATCTCGGCACTCGCCCTGACCGGCTGCGGCCGCGGCGACTCCTCCAGCGGCAGCAGCGGCTCCGCTGCAGCCGGCTTTGCCAAGGACGCCACCATCGGCGTCGCACTCCCGCAGAAGACCTCGGAGAACTGGGTTCTCGCCGAGAATCTGTTCAACTCGGATCTGAAGAGCGCCGGCTTCAAGGCGGACGTGCAGTTCGCCAACAACGGTGCCACCGAACAGCAGAACCAGATCAGCTCGATGATCTCCAATGGCGCCAAGGTGATCATCGTCGGCGCCGTCGACGGTTCGCAACTGGGCACCCAGCTCAAGCAGGCCAAAGACGCCGGCGTCACGATCATCGCCTACGACCGGGCGCTGACCAACACCAGCAACGTCGACTACTACCTGGCCTACGACAACTTCAAGGTCGGCGAGCTGCAGGGCCAGGCGCTGCTCGACGGCATGAAGGCCAAGAAGCCGAACGGGCCGTACAACATCGAGCTGTTCGCCGGTTCGCCGGACGACGCCAACTCGAAGCCGTTCTTCGACGGTGCGATGAGCGTGCTCAAGCCGAAGATCGACGACGGCACGCTCAAGGTGGTCTCCGGCCAGGTCAGCCAGAACGACGCCGCCACCCAGGGCTGGCTCGCCGCCAACGCCCAGAAGCGGATGGACACCCTGCTCGCCGCGAACTACACCACCGCTCCGTTGGACGGGGTGCTCTCCCCGAACGACACCCTGGCCCGCGCGATCATCACCTCGGTGAAAGCCGCCGGCAAGCCGATCCCGGTGGTCACCGGTCAGGATTCCGAAGTCGAATCGGTGAAGTCGATCATGGCCGGCGAGCAGTACTCCACGATCAACAAAGACACCAGCAACCTGGTCAAGGCCGCGATCTCGATGGTGACCGACCTGCAGCAGGGCAAGACCCCGGCCACCACGACGACCTCGAACAACGGGACCAAGGACGTTCCGACCAAGTTCCTGGACCCGGTCATCGTGACCAAGGCGAATGCCGCCCAGGCCTACGCCAACGATCCGACGCTCGGCCCGCTGACCAAGTAGCCAGCGGCAAGCGGACAACGCCCGACGGCGGCCTTCCTGAGCAGGAAGGCCGCCGTCGTTTTTTGTGCCAACAATTGCCCCTAGTCAGACTTGGGAATCAAGCCTAGGATCAAGGCACTAGGTCCTTTGCCCCCGGGGACGGCCAGATCGTGGAGCTCTTCCCGAGGCCCTAAACCAGGAGCAACAATGTCAAGCAAGAAAAAGATCCGCAACACGCTTTTGATCGTGCTTCTATCCCTCTTCGCGCTGACCAGCCTGGCCACCCCCGCCCAGGCCAACTCCGCCGATCCGGTCAAACCCTACAATTACGTTTGCACCGACAATTCCGGTCAGGACCAAGATTGGAACGGGAAAGACCCTTACACCTGCGTGGGCGCGATGAAGGTCTTCGATGCGAACAACTGGGAATTGATCAACGTCAAGAACGGCGCGAAATCGGACGAATACGTGGATTGCTCGGGTCAAGACGAGAACGGCATGCTGACCGTGTTCACGAAATCGGAAGTGCTCGGCAACGCGGTCGCGAAATTCGTCTGGAACGACGGTTGGATCGAAACCTTCAACTGCCTCTCCACCTGAGCCAAGCGAAAACTACCGGGACTAAGCCCCGGCAGCCTCTGCAGTACCGGGTGACTCGTCCGCGGGTTCATCCGGCGCTGCGGAGGCGGGCGGCGGGTTGACCGCTGGATCCGATTCCCAGCCGCGGGACGCGATGTAGCGGACCGCGGCATTCGTCACGGCCAACAACGGAACCGCGAACAAGGCCCCCGGGATGCCGGCCAGGAACGAACCGGCAGCCACGGCGAGGATCACCGCGACCGGGTGCAGCGAAACCGCTTTGCCCATGACCAACGGTTGCAGGATGTGGCTCTCCGCCTGCTGCACCACCAAGACGATGATCAACATGATCAGCGCATTGATCGGGCCGTTGGCGACCAGCGCCAGCAGCACCGCCACGCCGCCGGTCACCAAGGCGCCCAGAATCGGGATGAACGAGCCGAGGAAAACCAGGACGCCGAGCGGCAAGGCCAGGGGTACTTGGATGATCGCCGCGCCGACGCCGATGCCCACGGCGTCCACGAAGGCCACGAAAACCTGGACCCGGACGTAACTGACCATGGAGCGCCAGCCCCGGCGCCCGGCGCCATTTCCAGCAGCACGCGCCCGGCGCGGCAACAGTCCGACCAAAAACATCCAGATCCGTTCGCCCTCGAGCAGGAAGAAGATCAGGATGAACAGAGCCAGGATCAGACCGGCGCCGAAGTGCCCGGCCGTGCTGCCGAACGACAACGCTCCGTTGAGAATGCTGCTGCTGTTGTTCTCCAGCGATTGCCCGGCCTGTTTGAGGTACCCGTCGATCTGATCGGTGGTCAGGTGCAGCGGTCCGTCGGAAAGCCATTGTTGGATTTTCTGCACGCCTTGCAGCGCTTCGCTCCACAAGTCTTGGAAACCGGTGTAAATCTGCCGGCCCACCAAGGCGAGTGCGGCGACCACGACGACGATCAAGCCCAGTTCCGCGATCGCCACGGCCAGGCCACGGGGCACCTTGTGCGCGGTGAGCCAACGCACCACCGGCAGCAACAACCCGGCCAGCAGCGCCGCGACCATGATCGGGATGACCAGGAAGCTGACGAAGCTCAGCAGCCAGATCAGCCCACCGGCAACAATCACGACCAGCCCGAGCCGCCAGGCCCAGTCCGCCGCGATCCGCAATGCGTACGGGATGTCCTGTGGACCGTCCGGTTGTTGCCCGGCATCGCCGGTGAGTTGATCCGCCATAGCTCAATGCTGGCCTACCGGGCCGGGAATGCGAAACGCACCGCCGTCCGCCGCTCAGAATCGGATCGCGTCGATCACCTTGACCCGGACCGCGATCAGCGCCGGCACCGCACCGGCGATCGCTCCGGCCAGGATCGCCGCGCCGAGGCCGATCAGTGCGGCGCTGATCGGGAACGGCGGGAACTCGGTCATTCCTTGGCCGATCGCCGATTCCAGCCACGGGTTTTTCACCAGGATGATGGCGCCCATCACCCCCACGATTCCGGCAATCGTGGTCGCCACGATCGATTCCATCAGCACGCCGAAGAACACCCGGCTGCCGGTGGCGCCGAAGCTGCGCCGGATGCCGATTTCGCGGACCCGGTAGCGGATGGTCACCAAGGTGATGTTCAGCAGGCTGAGGATGCCCAGAAACATCACCAAACCGGCGATGCCGGATATCCCCCATTGAATCGGGGCGAACGGGTCGCCCCGGGCCCCGAAATCCGCTCGGCGTGCGTCGACGCTCGCCTTCGGGAATACCGCGGACAAGTCTGATTGCAACGCTTGCATCACCGTGTCGGCTTGATCCGGTTGCACCCAGACCTCGAAGTTCAGGCTGCCACCGTAGGGGCTCGGTTCGAGCGCGACGTCGGACACCACGAAAGCCTGGGGCTGTGCCGGCTGGAATTCATCCGGCACCACCCCGATCAGCACCGTGGTCTTTTCAGTCGTGCCGAGGAGCTTGATCTCCGGCTGGGTGTTCAGATCCGGCCGGCCCATCGCGTTGTAGAACGCCTCGTTGACCACGAGCGCCGGGGTCAGCCGCTGCGCGTCGTCGGCCGCGAACCACGATCCTTTGACCAGTTTGGTCCGATGGATCACCCCGTAGGCCGGATCGACCCGGGTCATCATGGTCCGCCGCACGCCGTCGGGGAATTGGAATTGGCCGGCGCCCTCTTCTTTCGAACTGGCGTACTGCAGACCGTAGCGGGTGGCCAACTCGCGGAAGGCTTCGCGCGCTCCGGGCGTCGGCGTGCCGGCCCCAGAGGAGAGATATGCGCTGATCGTGGCAGTGCGGCCGCCGTAGACCTCTTGCTTCTGCTCCATGGAGGTCCGCACCAAATCTCCGACGCCGACCACCGAGGCCAAGGCGGCCACCGATATGGCGACGCCGATCAGGGAAAGCAGTACCCGCATTTTCTGTACTTTGAACTCACCCCAGGCTTCGACCAGTGCCGCTATGAACCCGGTCATACCAGCACCTCCTGGATCGAGTCGGCGAGCGATGGGTCTTCGGTCAATACTCCGCTGTCCAAGCGGTAGTGGTTCCGGGCCAACCGCGCGACGTTCAGATCATGGGTGATCGTGACCAGGGCCGCACCGGTCTCCGCAGCCACTGCGTCCAAGAGCCGCATCACGCTCTGCCCGGTCTCCACGTCCAAGGCCCCGGTCGGCTCATCCGCGAGGATCAGCTGCGGACGGCGCACCAAGGCCCGGGCGATCGCCACCCGCTGCTGCTCACCGCCGGAGAGCAGGTTCGGCACCGTGTCCATCCGATCGGCCAAACCGACTTGGTCCAGCATCTCCGCAGCAAGCCTGCGCCGTCGCCAGAACTTTTCCGGGTTCGCATACAGCAGCGGCATCATGACGTTGTCCAAGGCACTCCGTCCGGGCAGCAGGTTGAACTGCTGGAAAACGAAACCCACCGAAGCTCCGCGCTGTTTCGCCCTGGCGCGGTCATTGAGCCTGCGGGCGTCCCGGCCCAGGAACCGGACCGTGCCTCCGGTGGGCAGATCGAGTAGTCCGAGCAGATTCAGCAGCGTGGATTTCCCCGAACCGGAGCGGCCGACAATTGCCGTGTGATCACCCTTGCGCAAGGTCAAGTCGATGCCGCGCAGGATGTGCAGCGGTTCGTCATTGGGCAGCAACACGGTGCGCGTGACGTCTTCGAGTTCGATCAGCACCTGCTGTTGCTCCATCGCGCTAGCCACCGACGTTCTCCGAAGCCGCAGAGCCAGGACCGCCGGAACACACCGCCCCGGGCGGACAGCCCGCATTCCGATCCGCTGCCGCCCCGGGGACGTAGCGCAGAATGCCGTCGCCTACCGCGAGGCCGGCCGTCACCTCGACCATTTTCCCGTCGTTGAGCCCCAGCGTGACTTTTCGCTCCTGCGGGCCCTGCTCGCCCTGCAACCACACGAGACCGCTTTGAAAAGTCCCTTTGACCGCGGTCAGCGGAACCACGACCACGTCCTTGGCACTGCCGGCCACGAGGGAGAGCTTGGCGCCCAAGCCGGCGAAAACCGGAGTCCCGGCCGGCACCTTGCAGGTCACTTTGCCGGAGAGTGTGGCGTCGTCGCCGGTCCCGCTGCCGGCTCCGCCCTGGCCGGAGCCGGGCCCGGCGCCAGAGGCCGCCGGCACCGCCATGCCGCCATTCCCGGCACCGCCGCTGGAACCGGCAGGGCCATTGGAACCGGCGCCCGGCTTCGAGCCGAGATCAGCCGCGGAAATGACCACATTGGGGCACTCGAACGGGGCCGGGCCATTATTGACCGTGGCGGTCGAGGTAGTCGGCTTGTTGAGCAGCCGGAACTGCTGCGCGCTGTCCAGCGATCCCTCGATGGAGAGCGACTGCTGCCCGATGCTGCCGACATTCTGGCCGATCGACACCTGTTGTTCGAGCAGTACCTGGAAGTTCTCCAGCGTCCCGCCTGCCGGAGCCAGCACATTGCTGTATTTGTAGACCGGCTTGCTCGGCGGAGCCTGCGGATCGGAGTTCGGCGCTTGTTTGACCTCGGTTTTGACCTGGAACAACGGATCGCCTTCGGCCACCGTGGCTTTGGCATCGACGAAGATTTTCACCACCTCGCCGATCGCGTTGGAAAGCACCGGTATCGCCGGATCGGAGCGGACCATGCCCTTGATTTCGACCACATTGTCGATGTTTCCCTTCGCCACCGAGTAGCTCACCGGCTCGATGTTCGCTGCCGGAGCGCCCACCGCCGTGCCCGGTTTGAGCCCGTCCAAAAACGCGATCTTCACCAAAGCCACCGCGATCACGGCGAAAACTGCGATCCAAACCACTGGAAAGACGATCCTGCGCATTATCCTCATCGGAATCCTCTGCTTTCGGAGTTGTATGCTGCCAGCAACCATTGCATACTGAGTACGCAAGTAGCAAGAGTTAATCCACGGCTGTTACAGAACTGAAAATGAAACAATGTGTCCATGGCGAAACAACAAACCCACATCCTCCGGCCCGACTGGTACGCGGACGGAACCCCCGACCCGCTGACCGCGACCGGCAAGGCCTTGCGTTGGGGCGTGGTCTCCACCGGGAGCATCGCCCACTCGGTCACCGGCGACTTGGCGTTGCTCGCCGATGCGGAACTGCAAGCGGTTTCCTCGCGGGATGCCGGCAAGGCCACGGCCTTCGCGGAAGAATTCGGCTTCCGGACCAGCTATGCCGACCAGGACGGCGTGCCCGGCTACCAACGGATGTGCCAAGACCCCGAGGTCGACGTGGTGTACATCGGGACGCCGCACGGGCAACATTTCGAGGTCGCCGAAGCAGCCCTGCGCGCAGGCAAACATGTGCTCTGCGAGAAAGCCCTGACCATCAACGCCCGGGAGGCCGAAGCGCTGGTCCGGCTCGCCGGAACCCAGGGCGTGTTCTTCATGGAAGCGCTGTGGTCCAGGTTCGTGCCGGGCGTGCAGCGCGCCCTGGAAATCGTCGCCGCAGGCGAACTGGGCAGCATCCGATGGGTCCGTGCGGACTTGGGCTTTCCGGCGCCCCGGGATCTCAGTTCGCGGATCTGGGCCCCGGAGGCCGGTGGCGGAGCGTTGCTGGATCTGACCGTCTACCCCTTGCTCTGGGCCTGGGGGATGCTCGGCGCACCGGAGCGGGTCCAGGCCACCGGGTCAATCACCGAATGGGGCGTGGACGAACAGAATGCCATCACCTTGGGCTACCCGGACGGCGCGCTCGCGCAATTGATGAGTTCCTTCGTGGCCCAAGGGCCGCGCACCGCCAGCATTGCCGGTACCGAGGGCTTCATGGAAACCGAGGGCTCCATGAACAACCCCTCAGCCCTGAAGATCCGGGCCGGCTGGAACGGGTCCGGCTGGGACGTCGAACGCACTGAGGAGTTCACCTGGCCGGGGCGCGGTTATGTTTACGAACTCCGCGAAGTGACCCGCTGCATCCAAGCCGGAAAACAGCAGAGCCCCACCATGCCGTGGCAGGACTCGCTGGACATCATGCGGTTCTTGGACCAGGTCCGTGAGCAGTTAGGCGTCCGGTATCCGAACGACCTAGACTGAGCGGACTCAATTCTAGGGGGAAGAAATGACTGGTATCACACTGACCTTGATCGGCGGGCCGACCGCACTGATCGACTACCGGGGGACGGTTTTCCTGACCGATCCGACCTTCGATCCGCCCGGGAAATACCCGATCGGTCCGAACGAGGTGCTGCGCAAGCTTTCCGGCCCGGCGTTGCCGCTGCCCGGCCTTCCGGAACTGGATGCGATCCTGCTTTCGCATGATGAGCACCCGGACAATCTGGACGAGTTCGGACGTTTGGCCTTGGCCCGGGCCGGCCAAGTGCTGAGTACTCCGGGAGCGGCATCCCGGATCAGCGGGGTGCTCGGGCTGCACCCCTGGGAATCAGCCGAGGTCAACGGAACCCTGGTCACCGCGGTACCGGCGTTGCACGGGCCGGAAGAGATCGACAACGCCACCGTGGAAGCCGAAGTCGGCGAAGTGGTCGGCTTCGTGCTGGAGGCGGCAGGTGCGCCCACCGTCTATGTATCCGGCGACAACGCCTCATTGAAGATCGTCGAAGCCGTGGCGGCGGGTTTCCCGGATATCGCCGTGGCGGTGTTGTTCACCGGGGCAGCCCGCACCGAACTGTTCGACGGCGCGCCGCTCACCTTGACCGCGGAACAAGCCGCCGAAGCCGCACGGTTGATGCCCGACGCCGTCGTGGTTCCGGTGCACAGCGAAGGCTGGGCGCATTTCAGCGAAGGACGTGCCGAACTTGAGGCGAGCTTCGAGTCCGCCGGCATTGCGGCACGCTTGGTCCTGCCGGTGCCCGGCGTCGCGCTCGAACTCTGAGCACGGCACCGGGCCCGCGGCGAAGACTCAGGTCAACCGGTAGGTGAAGTACCAGCGTTGCGAAACCGGCATGCTTTCGCCGGCCCACCCGCATTTGCGCACGATGATCGCCAGGTTTTCCCGGAAATACGCCTCCTTGGCGCGGCACTCTTCCACCGAGCCGAAAAAGGCGATCTGTTCCTGCCCCTGCACCGCGACCGCCGGTCGGATTGCCGCTCCGGCCGGCGGCGCGGCAAACAGCAGTGCTGAAATCAGCGCTGCGGACCCGCCGGCCAGCATCAGTCGCCGTGGCTTCCGGGTGCGCACTGCGCCGAGACCGGTCGCACCGTCGTCGTCCCGCCGTGCTGTGTGTTCCGGCACTCAGGCCACCCCCAAATAGGCTTCTTTGATGGCCGGATTCGCCAGCAGTTCCTTGCCGGTGCCACGCTGGGTGATCGCCCCGGTTTCCAGGACGAAGGCCCGGTCCGCCCGGGCCAGCGCCTGATTCGCGTTCTGCTCCACCAAAAGCACCGTGGTGCCCTGCTTGTTGATTTCGCTGATGATCGAAAAGATCTGCCGGATGAACTGCGGGGCCAGGCCCATCGACGGTTCGTCCAAGAGCAGCAGCTTCGGGTTCGACATCAGCGCC
>SXGT01516923.1_pt1 | contig 10164 bp, 8 predicted proteins | sample 3176221 | NCBI WGS metagenome assembly SXGT01 (sample SAMN11356862, study PRJNA531348) | freshwater metagenome | isolation source: freshwater sample F1-120 | place: China: Fuxian Lake, Yuxi | collected 2017-12-25
CCCGAGGTGAACTGCTTGCGGGCGGCCGCCATCCACGTCGCGCGCCACACGAGGAGTCGAGCCGCGTCGATCTGCATCTTCATGTCGGCGAGCTTGAACGCGATCGCCTGGTTCATGATGATCGGTCGACCGAAGGCGTGCCGTTCCTTGGCGTAGTCGAGTGCATACTCGTACGCGGCGCGCGCGATGCCGAGCGCTTGCGCGCCGACGAGCGGACGTGACGCCTCGAACGTGCTCATCGCGGCCTGCACGCGTGAGCTCTTGCCTTCACGCGCCCGAGCGAGACGATCGTCGAGCTTCTCCTTGCCACCGAGCAGTAGGTGCCCGGGAACGCGGCAGTCGTCGAACACCACCTCGGCGGTGTGCGACGCCCGGATGCCCATCTTGGAGAACTTCTGGCCCATCGTGCAGCCCGGCGTGCCCGGCGGGACGATGAACGACGCGTGACCGCGCGACTTGAGTTCGGGTTCGACCGCGGCAACGACGACGTGCACCACCGGGACCTTGTCGATACCACCGTTGGTGATCCACGTCTTGGTGCCGTTGATCACCCACTCGTCCTTCGCTTCGTCGTAGACAGCGCGAGTCCGCAGCGACGACACGTCGGAGCCGGCATCGGGTTCGCTGACGGCGAACGCCGACAAATGGATGTCGTCGGCGGTGCCGAAACACATCGGCACCCACTCGGCGATCTGTTCGGGCGTGCCGTTGCCGACGATGCCGCTCACGCCGAGCGTCGTACCCATGAGCGCGAGCGCGATGCCGGCGTCACCCCAGGACAACTCCTCGCTCACCATCGGGAAGGTGATCCCGGTCGGATCGGCGAACGCGTTGGCGATGAACTCCCAGGAGTACAGACCGATCTTCGCGGCCTCCTCGATGACCGGCCACGGCGTTTCTTCCTTCTCGTCGTACTCGGCCGCAACTGGACGCATCACGTCCTTGGCAAAGTCGTGCACCCATTTCTGGAGTTCGAGTTGGTCCTCGTTCAGGTCCATCGAGAAGTCGGCCATGGCTGGCTCCAATCGTTTCGACGGGCGCGCGTCCGCGCGGCCCACGACGTCAAAGTTACCGAAGGGTAACCATGGTATCGCCGCAAAGCGGACTCGGCCAACGCAAGTTGCCCCAGGTCACAGTGGCTTCGTCAAGATTGCCTTCCAACCTGCCGATCTTGCACACAAGGATCTCCTTCCGAGGGATCGCGGAACCTGGGGGGTTCGGACCATCTCATGCGTCGCTTGTGCATCATCTTCACCGCTCTTGGCGCCGCCGCGATGCTTGCCGGCGGCGGACTCGATCGGACCTCGGCCGCTGACGACCCGCCGGTCGTGCGCGACATCGCGTTCCCGGTGACCGAGGACGTCTACTACGTCGACACGTTCGGCGCCTGCCGCGACGGTTGCTCGCGCCGCCACGAAGGCCAGGACCTCATCGGCAAGCGCCTGAACCACCTGGTCGCGGCGGCCGACGGCACGGTCAGCTACATGCGCACCGACTCGGCAGGTACCGCGGGCAACTGGATCAAGCTCGAGGGTGACGACGGCTGGTTCTACAGCTACATGCACGTCAACAATGACGCCCCCGGCACCGACGACGGAACGAACCCGAAGCGGTGGCGATTCGCGGCGGGCATCGTCGAAGGCGCTCGCGTGACCAAGGGCCAGTTCATCGGCTACATGGGCGACAGCGGCAATGCCGAAGGCAGCGTTCCCCACCTCCACTTCGAGATTCGCACGCCGAACAACACCGCAGTGAACGCGTACGCGTCGTTGCAGCGCGCCGAAGGCGAGCCGGTGCCGAAGCCGTGCGGCACGAACACAGCACCCACTCCCGATCCCGAAACGGGCTCGATTCCCGGCTACTTCGCGTTGTCGGCGGGCGGCAACGTCGATGCCGTCGGATCGGCCGATCACGTCGGCGACGCGACGATCGCCTCGAACGACAATCCCGCGGTCGGACTCGCACCGACCCCGACAGGAGCTGGCTACTGGATCACCACCCGCGACGGCAACGTCGAGCGATTCGGCGACGCGACCGTGGCCGGCGACGCAACGGGTATGCGCCTGTCGACCAACGTCGTGGCGATCGCGGCGAAACCCGACGGGCGCGGCTTCTGGTTGGCCACCGAGGACGGCGGCGTCCTTCCGTTCGGAACCGCGGGCACCTACGGCGACGCGCTCTCCCGACCCTTGTCGGCGGCGATCACCGACATCGCCATCACCTCGACCGGCCGGGGCTACTGGCTCGTCACCGACGCCGGTGCAGTGTTGGCCTACGGCGACGCCCAGCACCGAGGCGATGCATCGACCGTCGAACTGGTCTCGCCCATCGTGTCGATCACGCCGACGCCGTCGGGCCAGGGCTACTGGTTGATGTCGCGTCGAGGCGGGTTGATCGCATACGGCGATGCCGGCACGTTCGGAACGTTGCCCATGCTCGGGCTGTGCAAGCCGAAACCGGCCGCCGGGCTGCTTCCGTCGGTCGACGGCGACGGCTACGCGATCGTGCAGACCGATGGCGTCGCTCGCGAGTTTGGCAACGCCGACACGTCCGCCGCAGCAAGCAGCGGAGCGACCGTCGACGCGGTGCCCGTCGGCTGAGCCATGCGCCCGCGGTCGCTCCGCGTCCAACTCGTTGGATCAGCGTGCGCCGTCGACGATGGTGCGGTCGCCGGCCGGAGCTTCGAGCTGCACTTCGACCTCGTAGTAAGCCGCGATCTCGATGCACGCCGTCGGACCGTCATTGACCTCGGGTTCGTTGCCGGTGAACAACGTCACGGTGATGTCCGTGTCGGTTTCGACCACGTCGACTCGACCGAGCGCGAAGCATGGCGCGACGCCACCGACGAACCGGATCAACAACGTCTCGCCATCGACGACCGTTGCGGTCGCGTCGAACGCGGAGGCTCGGAGGTTGTCGAGCCCATCAATGGGCGTGACTCGCTGATACGCGATGTCAATGGAACCGGGATCGGAATCGTCACCCGGTTCATTGCTCACCGGCGTCTCGGGGCTGGGTTCGGGAGCATTGGTCGTCCGGGCGTCGCCGACATCGCCCGCGCCCGCCTCGATCTTGGCATCGTCGTCGCCGCACGCAACGAAAACGAACGCGGCACCGAGTACGAGCGCGACAGCGCGGCGAGATCGACCTACGACGGTGTTCGGTGTCTTGATCACGTGACATTCGACGGCCGGATCTCGGATCAGGTTCCCCCTTCAGAACGATTTCCCGTGGTCGATCGAAAGATTGCGACGGCCACGGATCGGCCCCGCATCGAACGCCTCGAACCTCGACCAAGGATGGTCGTCCATGGACGGAACTACGGCTGCAGCCGTGCTCGGCATCTCCGAGCGCGCTGATCTCGAATCGATTCGCGCTGCGTTTCGCGCGCAAGTCAAAGTCGACCATCCTGATCGTGGCGGCGACGCCGTCGACTTCGTTCGCACCCTCACCGCGTTCGAGACCCTCGTCCAACGGCAGCCGGGCGCGTCGGTCGACCCCGCTTCCATCGCGCCGCTCGGCGCAACCCACGGATTCGACGGCTTCGATGCGTCATGGCCCCGCCGGCCCGTCGGGGACCGCCGTAGCTTCGCCGACGAACTACGAGTCGCCTTGGCCCGAGAGGCTTCCGCACCGCGCCGGTAACGTCACCCCGTGGACCTGGCCGAGTTGCTCGTACGCGAATCTGTGCGCGACACCATCGCGCGGTACAACCATTTCGGCGATCGCGGCCGCTTCGACGACATGGTCGACCAGTTCCAAACCGACGGGGTGCTCGAGTTGCTCGACTTCGACGCCCGTCATGTCGGCCGCGAAGCGCTGCGGACGTTCTTCGCCCGCGTCGCCAACGACTTCGCCGCCTCGGACCGACCGCTCGGCCACCTTCGTCATTGCGTGACCAACACCGTCATCGAGATCGATGGACCCGACCTCGCCCGCGCCGACTCATACTTTCAGGTGATCACCGACGCCGGGCTCGACCACTGGGGCCGATACCGGGATCGGCTGACGCCGAACGGATCGCGTTGGCTCCTCGCGCATCGCTCGGTCCGCACCGACGGATGGGCACCGCACAGCCCATTTCGGCCCACGCCAACTGGTTGACCTGCATCGATTCGAGCGGGTCGCACATCGACCTGAAATCGATGGTGCCGAGGTACCCCCGAGCCTTCAGGTCGTTGCCCCAGCGGCCGATGGTGAGGCCAGGAAATCACTGGCTTGGGCCAGGGCACTCGAGAGGGACGGGGAGGAACGGCGCCGTGAGTCACACCGCGACCGAACAGCAGCTACTGGACGACCTGAAGGCGCTGCCGATGCGCGACGGCACGTTGGCGCAGGTGCTCCAGGTGCTGAACGACCCGGACTCGCCGGCCCAACGGGTCGCCGACACATTGCAGACCGACCCGGCGTTGTGCGCGCGGCTGCTCAAGCTCGTCAACTCCCCCGCCTACGGTCTCGCCGGCAAGATCAAGAGCGTCGACCGCGCCGTGATTGCGCTCGGTCGATCGACCGTGCGCGCGCTCGCCTTGTCCGAAGGCGCAGGCCTCTTCACTGGTGGACAGAACTCGTTGCCGCCGAAGTACTGGGAGCACTCCGCAGCCGTCGCGGTGACCTCGTCGCTGCTCGCCAAGGCCGCGCGAGTGTCGACCGCCGATGCAATGTGCGCCGGACTGATGCACGACCTCGGTGCCGCGCTGCTCCACCAGCGCGACCCGGAGGGCTACCGCGCCTTGCTCGCATCGCCCGACACGCTCGCCGAGCAGGAAAAGGCGAAGTTCGGTTGCGACCACGCGCAGTTGACGCGACTGGCTTTTCAGGCGTGGGGTCTGCCGGGCGACGTCGCGAACGCGATTTCGTTCCATCACCAACCGCAGGACACGTACTTCGACCGGCTCACACATCTCATCGTCGCCGCGGAAGCGTTGTCGTACGACGTGCTCGGCGAAGCGGTCCACTTCGGCGAACCCGGGGCTTCCCTCGACGTGGCCCTCGACGCGCTCAGCTTGTTGCCGAGCACGGTCGATCCGTTGCGTGACCAGATCGCCGAAGAGGCCGCGAGCCTCGGCGCTGCGTTCTCGTAACCCGACTCCAACTCCGGCGTTATTTCACGACGCACGCCGCGTCGGGTGTGGCACCCTGGCGCGGTGCCCGCACGGATGCACCACGATGAAGTCGATGTCGACGAGGCGCTCGCGCGGCGACTGATCGATGCGCAGTTCCCCGCCTACGCCGACGCGCCGTTGCGGATCGTCGAGCCTTGGGGAACCGATCACGCAATCTGGCGCCTCGGCGACGATCACGTCGTTCGGTTTCCTCGCATCGGATGGGCCGCAGGGCAACCCGAACTCGAAGCGCGGTGGCTGCCGTGGCTGTCGGGTCGATTGCCGGTGGAGGTTCCCACCCCAGTTGGTCTCGGATCGCCCGCCTTCGGTTATCCATTTCGGTGGGGAGTCCATCGATGGCTCGACGGCCATCCCGCGACCCCCGACGGAGTTGACGACCCCGTCGGTTTCGCGCGCTCGTTGGTCGAGCTCGTTCATACGCTGCGCGAGCTGCCGGTCGACGACGCGCCACCGGCGCACAATCGGGCCCGCCCGAGCGCAGCGCGCGACCGCAGCGCTCGTGCGGCGATCGAGTCGGCGCGGGAGTTCGTCGATGTCGGTGCCGCGCTGACCGTGTGGGACGCCGCGCTCGCCGCCGCGCCGCACGTCGGACCCCCGGCATGGGTCCACGGCGACCTCGACGGTAACTGCCTGCTGCGTGACGGTCGACTCACGGGCCTACTCGACTGGGGCTCGGCCTGCGCTGGCGACCCAGCCGTCGACATCGCCACGATGTGGTCCCCGTTGTTCACCGCCGAGTCGCGTGCAGTGTTCGTCGACGCGCTCGAGGTCGACAACGCGACGCTTGCCCGCAGCCGCGGCGTCGCGCTCGAACAAGCATGCGCCGCGCTCCCCTACTACCTACATTCGTATCCAGGCATCGTCGCCCGCGCCCGCCATCAACTCGGCGAACTCGGCGTGGCCCACTGAACGGCGACACCATCGCGCAGCGCCAGTCCGTCGCGCAGCACCGGTGAAGGAGAAACGTCTCGCGAGCGATGCCGGTCATCGAACGAGCGATCACATCGGTCACCACAGACTCTGACCACTCGAACTGCGCACGACGACCGAGACAACTTCGAAGTACCCCTTGCAATGTCGCAGCGCGCGGCTATGCTTACGAACAGATGTTCGCTATATTGTCTTCGACCCGAGCGACGCTCAGCGACCTCGCGACCAGTCGCGCCGTCGACCGTTTGTCTGGCGATGAGTGCGTGTCCGCGTTGCGCGAGCTCGGCGCGATCCGGCGCATTGTCGACGTCCTGTGCGCCGACGCGTGCGCACGGATCGATGCGGAGAGGGCGTATCGCGGGCGGGGCGATCGGTCGACATACGAAACGGCGTCGAAGGCACTCCGGTCGAGCCGCGGCGCGGCCGCCGATCTACTCGCCGCGGCGCAAGCGGCGAAGCAAGACGACCGACTCGACGCGGCGCAGCGCCGCGGCGAACTCGATGCTCGGTCCACCGCCATGATCGGGGCGACCGCAGCGAGAGCTCCGGACTCCGTCCCCGGCTTGCTCGACGCCGCGCAGAGCGGACCACGCGCGCTCCGCGAAGCATGCGCGCGAGCTCGAGCCGAGGCCGAAGACACGGTCGAACGCGCTCGCCGACATCACGCCGCGCGCGAGTTGCACGTCGACACCGACGACGACGGCATGGTCCGAGGTCGGTTCCGACTCGCGCCCGAGATCGGAAGCCAGATCAAAGCGCTGATCGACACCGGCGTGCAACGTCGGTTCCGCGCGAATCGCTCCGGTGCGCACGAACCGCACCACGCGTATGCGGCCGACGAACTCACCGAACTGGTGCTTGCGCACGCACCGAGCAACGGCGAAGCACCGGAGAACAGCGACATCCCGGAATCGGGCGATGCCGACAACGATGTGCGTGGCGCGCAGACCGAGGGGTCCGCCGGGGGAATGTCGCCCAACCCGACGGATCTGCTGGGTACCGGCCCTCCCGAGCGCGAGTGCACCTGCACGAACCGGTCGGCTCGACGCGCCAGCCACAAACGCTCGCGGGTCGCGGCGACGGTGCACGTCGTGATCGACCACGCGGTGCTGATTCGCGGCAACGCGTTCACGGGCGAGCGCTGCGAGATTCCCGGTGTCGGCCCGGTGAACACGCAGTGGGTGCTCGACCTGCTCGGCGACGCCTTCCTCACTGCAATCATCAAGGACGGCACCGACATCAAGACGGTCTCGCATTTCGGGCGTCACATCAACGCCAAGCTGCGCACGGCGCTCATGGTGCAGGGGCGAGAGTGCGACATCGAAGGTTGTGGCGCACGTGGCTATCTCGAGATCGATCATGCCCACGAGCACGCCAAGCGGGGCCCGACATCGCTGAGCAACCTCGGCTGGCTGTGCTCCCATCACCACCGGCTCAAGACCACCGGGTGGCACGTCGGACCCCGCGATCCGGTCACCGGCAAGCGACGCCTCACGCCACCCGCCCGCGCTCCCGCGACACCCTCGCGGCCCTGAGCGCTCCTGCGAGCCCGACCTCCCGTATCGATGAACACCCCCAGCGCGGGACGAGCCGCGCCGCCCGAACCTTGACGACTCCAACAAGCTCGCTCCCGCGAACTCGGCGCGCCCAATCGGCCGTCGAAGGGATTCCCGGAGTCGGTGGAACTCGCTTACTCGTACGCACTCATTGGCGGGCAACTGCAGACGACGTTGCGGTCGCCGAAGACGCCATCGATCCGGCTCACCGGTGGCCAGTACTTGTCCGCTCGCAATGACGCCACCGGGTAGGCGGCCAGCGAACGCGGATACGCATGCGGCCAGTCGTCGGCCGTGACATCCATGGCGGTGTGCGGCGCGTTGCACAACGGGTTGTCATCGGCCGGCCACTCCCCGGCGCTGACCCGATCGATCTCCATGCGGATCGCGATCATCGCATCGCAGAACCGATCGAGTTCGCCGAGCGGCTCGGACTCCGTCGGTTCGATCATCAGGGTGCCTGCAACGGGAAACGACAGCGTCGGCGCATGAAACCCGTAATCGATCAGACGCTTGGCGACATCTTCGGCCGTGACCCCGCTCGACTTCGTCAGCGGGCGCAAGTCGACGATGCACTCGTGCGCGACCAAACCGTTCGCACCCCGATACAAGATCGGATAGTGCTCCGACAACCGACGGGCGACATAGTTGGCGCTGAGAATCGCGACCCGTGTGGCCTCGGCCAGGCCGGCGCCGCCCATCATCGACACGTACATCCACGGGATCGGCAGGATTCCCGCCGAACCCCACGGCGCTGCGCTGATAGCCCCGACACCCGTCGTCGGTCCGCATTCGGGGCGCAGCGGATGATTGGGCAAGAACGCAGCGAGATGCTCCCGTACCGCTACCGGCCCGACACCTGGGCCTCCGCCTCAGTTCGGGATACAGAACGTCTTGTGAAGGTTCAGGTGCGACACGTCGGCACCGAACGTGCCCGGGCGGGCCAGCCCCACCAACGCGTTGAGGTTCGCCCCGTCGAGATACACCTGTCCCCCACGTTCGTGGATCAACTCGCACACCTTCGTGATCGTTTCCTCGTACACACCGTGGGTCGAGGGATAGGTCACCATCAGGGCCGCAAGCTGGTCGGCATGCTCGTCCGCCTTGCGGGCCAGATCGACCAGGTCGACGTTTCCGTCGTCATCACAGGCGACGACCACGACGCGCATGGCACACATCGCTGCGCTCGCCGCGTTCGTTCCGTGCGCCGACGCAGGAATGAGACACACGTCCCGATGTCCCTCGCCGCGCGACCGATGGAATGCACGGATCGCCAACAAACCCGCATACTCACCTTGCGATCCAGCATTCGGCTGCAACGACACCGCCGCGTAACCCGTGACCTCGGCCAACCACCGCTCGAGATCGCGAATCATCGCCACCGACCCCGCGACCTGATCGATCGGTGCGAAGGGGTGCAACGAAGCGAACTGCGGCCACGAGACAGGTTCCATCTCGGACGTCGCGTTGAGCTTCATCGTGCAGCTCCCCAACGGAATCATCGCTCGATCCAGCGCAATATCCCGGTCGGCAAGCCGTCGGAGGTAGCGCAACATCTCGGTCTCCGAGCGGTGCGCGCTGAACACTTCGTGCGTGCAGAAGTCGGTCGTGCGCGCAAGCAAGGCTGGGATCGATGCCGATGCGTCGCCCGTCATCGACCAACCGAACGCATCGCACAACGAACGCAGCGTCGTGTCCGAACAGGTCTCGTCGAATGCGACTGCGATCTGATCGTCGTCGACCCGACGAACGTTGATGTTCTGTTCGAGCGCCGCTGCCACCATCGCGTCCGCTCGGCCCGCCGACTCCACGACCACGGTATCGAAGAACGCATCGTGCACGACACGCAACCCGGCCGTACGAGCAGACGCGGCGTACCGGCTCGCGAGATCGTTGACGCGTCGAGCGATCGCTCGCAGCCCGTCGGGACCGTGCCACACGGCATACAGCCCGGCCATCACCGCCAACAGGACCTGCGCCGTACAGATGTTGCTCGTCGCCTTCTCACGTCGAATGTGTTGCTCGCGGGTCTGCAGGGCAAGGCGGTACGCGGCGCGGCCGTGTGCGTCGACCGACACGCCGACCAGTCGACCAGGCAGATTGCGTTTCGCGTCGTCTCGGACGGCCATGAAACCGGCGTGTGGGCCGCCGAAGCCCATCGGCACACCGAAGCGTTGAGCGCTGCCGACGACCACATCGGCCCCGACGGACCCTGGGGCTTCGAGCACACACAACGCCAGCAGGTCAGCGGCGACCGCGACCCGCGTGCCGCGCGTGTGCGCCGCGTCGACGATCGGGCCGAGCGACCGAATCGCACCATCGGCACCGGGATACTGCACAAGCACCCCGAAGGTCGCTTCCGGCAACGGGTCAGCGAGATCGACGACCTGCACATCGATACCCAACGGTTCGGCGCGCGTCTGCACCACAGCAACCGTCTGCGGCAGACACGCGGCATCCACCGCGAATACCGACCCCGCACGCGGGTTCTGTCGCTGCAGCAACGTCATCGCTTCGGCTGCCGCGGTCGACTCATCGAGCAGCGACGCGGTCGC
>SXGT01609199.1_pt1 | contig 10164 bp, 8 predicted proteins | sample 3176221 | NCBI WGS metagenome assembly SXGT01 (sample SAMN11356862, study PRJNA531348) | freshwater metagenome | isolation source: freshwater sample F1-120 | place: China: Fuxian Lake, Yuxi | collected 2017-12-25
AGAAGAAAAATATGAAAAAGGTAAAGCTGATTCTAACGCTGATATTCCTGAATTAGTAGGCTCCCCCACTCGCCAAATATTAACTTGTAAGGGTTTAAAAATAGGTAAAGAGTTCATTACTATTGAATATGTTCGACCTTTTGGCATCAGGAAACCAGGAAAATTATGCCAATTTGAATTAAATGTCACCCACTGAAATCAGGAAAATTATCCATATTGATATGGATGCCTTTTTTGCATCTGTCGAACAACGGGATGACCCTTCGTTAAGAGGTAAACCTATCGCTGTGGGAGGAGGAGGCGCCAGAGGAGTTGTCGCTTCCGCCTCTTATGAAGCACGAAAATATGGTGTAAAATCAGCCATGCCAGGCATGCTGGCAAGGAAAAAATGCCCTCAGATTATTTTTGTAAAAGGCAGTTTTGAAAAATACAAAGCGGTTTCAAGGGTAATTAGAAACATTTTCCATGATTTTACAGATTTAGTAGAACCACTCTCTTTGGACGAAGCATATCTCGATGTCACTCATAATAAACGTTCTTTGCCATCGGCTACTTTAATAGCTATGGAAATCAGGAAAAGGATTGAAGTTGAAACAGGACTGACAGCATCAGCAGGTGTTTCTTACAATAAATTTTTAGCAAAAGTAGCTTCCGATGTTCATAAACCTAATGGTATAAAAGTAATCACACCCCTGGAAGGACCCGATTTTTTAAAACATTTGCCCATCTCCCGCTTTCATGGAATAGGCAAAATAACCGCAGAAAGATGCAAAAGAATGGGTATATATTGCGGTGAAGATTTATTGAAATGGTCTCAACAGGACTTAACCAAAGTATTTGGAAAAGCAGGTTCCTATTACTATCAAATAGTTAGGGGTAATGACAGCAGAGTGGTAAATCCTATTAGAAGCAGGAAATCTATGGGTACGGAAAAAACATTTTCTGAAGATTGTAGCGATTTCTTTTTTTTAGAAAATGTGCTGGAATCTTTATGTAAAAAATTATTCCACTATATGGAAAGAGATGAAAATTTTGGCAAAACAATTACGATAAAAATCAAGCATTTTAACTTTATTCTTGAAACAAAAAGCAAAACATATCTCTCGGAACTTAATAATTATTCGCTTTTTTACACCGTCGCCGAAGAGCTTATGAAAGAACTCCTAGGTAATAATTTTTCTATTCGACTGTTAGGAATTTCCGTTTCTAATCTAAAGAAAGAGCAGACTTTGGATGGGGTTCAGTTGACCCTTGATTTCTAACCCAAAGCTTCAACTGAACCCTAAAAACACGTTGAATTAAATATACTGATTCAAAATATTTTCAAATAACTCGTGTTTTCCACTTTTTTGGCCCGGTTCAGCGGCATTTCCTGCAATTTTATGTAAATCTTTTAGCGTTAATTTACCCTTTTCAAACAAAGAACCATCGCCAGAGTCAAAAGAAGCATATCTTTCTTTCCTTAGGGAAACGTAGGCAGATTGATTAATTATTTTATCGGCAGCAATTAAAGCTCTGGCAAAGGTATCCATTCCGCCAATATGAGCTAAAAACAAATCTGCATTATCCGTAGAGTTTCTTCTTATTTTAGCATCAAAATTTACGCCACCGCCTTGAAAACCGCCAGCCTGAAGAATTACTAACATTGCCTCAGTAAGCTCACCCAGGTTATTAGGAAACTGATCTGTGTCCCAGCCATTTTGGTAATCACCTCTGTTAGCATCTATACTTCCAATCATATTATCAGCAGCGGCAACTGTTAATTCATGTTGAAAAGTGTGTAAAGCCAAAGTCGCATGATTAACCTCTATATTTAATTTAAAGTCATTTTCAAGTCCGTTTGCTTTTAAAAAACCTATTACCGTAGCGGAATCATAGTCATATTGATGCTTTGTAGGTTCAGCAGGTTTAGGTTCAATAAAGAAATGCCCCTTAAAGCCCGCACTCCTTGCATAATCCTTTGCAGCATGGAGGAAAGTGGCCAGATGAGCTACCTCTCTTTTCATATCTGTATTTAGCAAGGACAAATAACCCTCTCTTCCGCCCCAGAACACATAATTTTCAGCACCCAGGTATATGGAAATATCTAAAGCATGTTTAACCTGTGCTGCAGCATAGGCAACGACTGAAAAATCAGGATTTGTTGCTGCACCATTCATATACCGTGGATGGCTAAAAAGATTTGCTGTTCCCCAAAGCACTTTTACCCCTGAAGCAGCCATTTTTTCTTTGGCATAATCTCCTATGAACTGTAATCTTTTTTCCGATTCTACTAAAGAATGTCCCTCTTCAATTAAATCAAAATCATGGAAGCAAAAATAAGGTGCTTGTATTTTTGTTATAAATTCGAAAGCTGCATCCATCTTATCTTTGGCCCTGTCTAATGGATTATTAGCACTCAACCAAGGCATATTTCTGGTAGGCATACCGAAGGGATCGGAACCATTTCCACAAAAGGAATGCCAATAAGCAATGGCAAACCGAAAATGATCAGCCATTGATTTACCAGAAATTAATTGTTCTGGATTATAATATTTAAAAGCGAAAGGGTTATCAGAATCTTTGCCCTCAAAAGGTACAAATTCAACTTCCGGGAAATAGGTTTTAGCACCTGTCAGTACATTTTTTGAACTCATTGTAGGTTATTTTTAAGTGTTTGTCTCCATTTTAAAGCAGCTGCAGATAATTCAGCTGAAACAGGTTCAGGATAAAAAGTGCAAACCGATTCTGTTTGCCCAACAGCTTCTGCCAGGGTTTTATAAGCACCATATCCAAATGCAGCCCCTCTGGCTGCCCCTGCTGCTCCATTTGTTTTAACTACTTCAATGGTGCAGGATGAAATATTAGCCAGCGTTTGAGAAAATACCTTAGATTGAAATAAATTATCGTTCCCAACTTTGATACGATTTGCTTTAATCCCCATCTCATTTAAAATAGACATGCCATATTGAAAAGAGAAGGCAATGCCCTCGAGTGCCGCACGTATAAAATGGTCGGAGGTATGTCTGTTAAAATCAAGACCTGAAATTGAAGCACCAACTTGCTTGTTTTTTAAAATTCTTTCAGCTCCATTACCGAACGGAATAATCGTTAACCCTTCAGAACCTTCTGGTACCTTGTTTGCTCTTTCCTCCATTTCAGTATAGGAAATTATTCCCTTTCCCCACTGGTTTTTTAGCCAGCTATATAAAATTCCTGTCCCATTGATGCACAATAACACCCCAATTTTGGGATCATTTATCGTATAATTTATGTGTGCAAATGAGTTAACTCTGGAATCATTGTCAGGAACAATTGTGTTGGCAACTGCATAAACCACTCCTGAGGTTCCTCCGGTTGCTGCTATATCACCAGGTTCAAGTACGCCTAAAGACAGGGCATTATTAGGCTGATCACCAGCTCGGTAAGAAACTGGAATTCCCTCTATTAATCCTAATAATTGGGCTGCTTCTTTTGTAAGAACCCCCTGTTTTCCAAATATATCCGTTATCGGCGGCAGAATTGATTCAGGAATCTGCCAATGTTCCAACAATCGGTCACCTATTTTTTTATTTTCAAAATCCCAGAATACCCCCTCTGACAAACCTGTTATCGTGGTATTGGACTCAGCAGTCATACACCACGCTAAGTAATCTCCTGGCAAAAATACTGTTTTGATTTTTGCAAATATTTCAGGCTCGTTTTCCTGAACCCATCTTAATTTTGAAGCTGTAAAATTCCCTGGGGAATTTAGGAGATGAGACAAACAATACGACGAACCCAGTGCCTTAAATGCTGCTTCTCCCTGTTCGACAGCACGGGAATCACACCAGATAATAGAGGGACGTAACACATTCCCCTCTTTGTCAAGACAAACCAGTCCGTGCATTTGATAAGCAATACCAATACACTTTATTTCTGCTGGATCTATACCCGTCTGCTCTAGAAGTTTACGAGAAACTTTTTGACAATTTTCCCACCACAAAGCAGGGTCTTGTTCAGCAAATCCGGGCTCAGGTGAATCAATGGCCATTTCCAAATCAGGATATTGACATGAGCCAGTCAATAAACCTGTTTCCGTATCTATAATGGCAGCTTTAACGGAAGAACTACCTAAATCAAACCCAATACATTTCATTTTTTCTACTTAATTTTTCTACACATTTTGACCCCAGGTCACCCTCTTTCCTTATCATTCCTTCTTATTTAGTTCCAATTCAAAAAACGATTTGACCTCTTTCCAGTTATTCAATCTAATATATCCATTTTCATGGATATTATGAGGTGCTGTGAATAATAATCCGACGCCTTTAAAAGTTTCCAGATTATGAATATGGTCATCAATCATGTAATCTGCGTTTATAATGGATTTGTCACCACAAAATACATATTGCTTCCATGAAATAAAGGGTAAATATTTTTGCAACCAAAAATATTTGTCGATTAAAGAATTAGGAAATTCCTGAGCTGCCGTGACAATAAACAGATCAAAATGGGTATTCAACCAGGTAACTACTTCTGCTGCGCCTTCAAAAATGGGTAAATCTGCAAAAAAACCTGGCTCAAAAAGAAATTCCCGATAATTTTTAGCCCCTTTTAAATCGTAAAATTTTCTGCCTGCATAATCTTCAGGATTGGGCGTAATCTGATACTGCTCCTCATAAAGAGTTATAAACCGGTTATAAATGTTTACTATAACCTCATCCATATCTAAAGCAATCTTTTTCTTCATTATACAAATTTGAAGGGACAATATAAAAGGAATTTGATAAAAACAAAGGACATAAAACCTAATTTTACAAAGGCTAAAAACGAAAATTAAGTTTATTTGTTAAACATATAAAATACAAAATGCATTTTCGATCTGTATCAAACATTTTAGACAGCAGTATTATTGATATGGGTGCATTTCAGGTAAAACAACCTTTGCCAACTCAAAAGGTACCCCAGATAAGTCCTTTTTTATTGTTACATCATTTTGGTCCCTTAAAAGTATCCCCTGGTCTTGACCCTATTGACCTTGGGCCGCATCCACACAGAGGATTTGAACCTGTAACCTTTCTCTATCAGGGTGGTATCAGGCATAAAGATAGCTTAGGCAATGAAGGTATATTAGAAGCTGGCGATATTCAATGGATGACCGCCGGCAGGGGTATCATTCACAGCGAAAGAGCCAGTGATTTTTTTATGGAAAATGGGGGTACCATAGAAGGCATTCAACTTTGGGTGAATTTACCCGCGAAAGATAAATTAACTCAACCTAAATATCAGGAAATCAGAAAAAGTGAAATCCCTTTTATCAACGAGAATAAAGTAACAAATCGAATAGTTAGTGGAAATTTGCATGGTCAAAAGGGAATCATTGATACTTTCAGTCCCATGCTTATCCTTCAAACAAGTATCCTTCCTGGTGGTAAAACCAAAATTCCAATACCTGAAAATTTTAATGCCTGCATATATATTATATCAGGTGAAATTATTTTGAATGAGAATTTCAATTATCCGGCTGGGAAATTAATTCACTTTTTAAATTCAGGGGAAGGGATTGGTTTAGAGGGAATTCAAGATGCTGAAATACTGATCTTATGTGGTGAGAATATCGATGAGCCCTTAGCGCAGTACGGTCCTTTTGTCATGAATTCTCAAACCGAAATATTGCAAGCGATGAGAGATTATCAGATGGGAAAAATGGGATTTTACATCGATTAATTTAGAAAAATAAATTAATTGAAAAAAATCAACTAAATTTAAACATTTATTCGTTAAATAAAGGACTAAAGGAAAATCCATACTCGATGAAAAAACCTTTTATGGTAGAATTTGAATTACCCGAGGAGTTTGATGAGGAATTCATTGCTTTGATACCAAGTCAACGCTTGCATATCGACGAGTTGTTGGCCCTGGGTAAAATTCGTTCCTATGCTTTGTCCCGAGATAGATCTGTTTTATGGGTAGTGGTTGAAGCTCAATCAGAATTTGAAGTAATGGAAATTATAGCCAACATGCCCTTAGCCGATTATATGCAACCGTTTGTATCAGAGTTAATGTTTTATCATACCGCAGAAAAGTTAATGCAATTTTCTCTTAACTAGATAATTTTAACTTTTGCGAACATTCCCCCATTATCATGAATAAAATATTTTCAGCCGCTTTTTTATTTTTCCTTTTTCTAAATGAGAATCTAGCACAACAAAATTTGCAGTTTTTCATACATTTGGGTAACTTTACAAATCCTGCCTATTCGGATTTTAGTAAAATTTCACATCTTGGCTTCTTACATGCAACCAAAACAGACGCAACCCAAGCCGATGTTTTTCTCATCGGATTTGATGACAGGGAAAAGGCAGAGGAATCTTTAGCAAATCTCAAAAGATTAGGATTTACAAAGTCGGAACTTGCCGGAAAGGAATTGAGTAAAGGAAAATTATTGTATTATATACAATTGGGGTCTATAGAAAAAAATAAACCGGTTAATTGGCATAAATTTGAACCTATTACTTCTCTTTTTGCCTTTCCACAATCGGACGTATTAAAGATATTATCAGGTCCTTTTCAATCTCTGACTGAAGCAAAGCAAGAATTGGAAGTTTTAAAAACCAAAGGTTTTGCCGATGCCTTTATGCGGGAAATAAACCAATTAGCTACCTATCCAATTGGACGTTTTGAGTCTAATCAAATTCTCTCAGATACACCGTCCCTAAATAAAGTACTTGTAACTGGCATGAAGGGTAATACAACAACTCCCGAGACGAAGCTGCCAACTACACAATCAACCGAAGACATTCAATCCTTTTGGCCTCCAAAAACAATGGATGCCAAGATAGGTTCTACACCTAATATTCTCTCAACGCTAAAGCGAAATTCTGTCCTTTCCCTTCAAAAGTTATTAAAAACTGAAAATTATTATCCTGGTTTATTAACAGGTTATTATAATGAAGCTACTAAAACTGCTTTTGAAAATGCTTTGAAAAACATTCCCGAGATGAAACCGTTTACTTCAAAAACAGAGGTTAAAACGTATTCGCCTGTTGATATGGAAAGGTTATCGTCTATGATAGAACGCCTACCTGAAATCAATGATCCTATTTTAGCTCTAAATAAATTTTCTGATCCATTGGCCAAAGCTTATACTGCCTATTTGTATTTCTTAAAAAATGGGGCAGGAAAAGAAGTTGATTCCAAAATGAATGCAGCTATAAAAGGTGCGTTTTCGGGCTTAACTAAATCACCGGCAAATATGCCATTTTTTGATTTTAAGGCGGTTTATTCTTACCCTAATCTGGAGCAAATTATATTGCATATTTTTTACATACATAGCATCCCAGACAATAATATATCAGCCCCTTGCTGGTTATTTAATGCTCACCAAAAAGAAACACAATCAGCTACTAACAGGTATAGTGATGCACAAGTCAAAAATCCATCTATTAGTGGATGTGATTATGTTATGGACTGGCAAGATATTAAATTATTGCATCAGATTATGGTATATTTAGGAGGGAAACAGCCTGATCAATTAGAATTATTTCAGGCAGCTGAAGAAAGATCCTTTTTGTTCAACAGCAATCAGCCTCTTGATGCACAGGCTTCTAAAAGTGTGCTTAACTGGGAAATTCAAACATGGGAAAAACTTGAACTTTGGGGTAAAAAAGATCCTATTAATATCAGGATGTTAACTGCTCTGAAAATTGCTTATTTTCAGTCTTTTGTTAGAATTGAAGACCATTTTCTAAATAAAGGAATGGCTGGAATAGATGCTAAAAACATGACAACTGCTGTTCTAGCCACTGCCATGTCTCCCTATTTAGAACGATTTATGAAACAATAGCAGGTTAAATTCACTTCCTTATTCCTTGTTTAGCAAGGCTATAAATTCGTTTTCGGTTAAAATGGTAATAGATGGAATTTCTTCGGCCTTTTTTCGTTTTGAACCCGCTTTTTCTCCAACTACGAGAAAATCGAGGTTACTGCTTACCGCACTGATGTTTTTTGCACCAGCCTGCTCTGCTTTTTCCTGTGCCTCTTTCCTGCCCATAATAGTCAAGGTGCCCGTAAATAAGATTGTCTTACCATAAAAAGGGCTATTCGAACTAACTTCTTTGGGCCTGTCATCAATGGTAGGAATCATATTTACCCCTAATTCTTCCAGACTTTCTAACATACTAAGGTTAGAGGAATCCCTAAAATAAGCCATTACATTATCTGCTACAACAGGACCAATATCTTTAATTTGAAGGAAACGTTCTCTATTCCATGAGGCCAGTTCCAATACATGATTAATTTCATAAGCTAAAAGCTTCGATGCTTTTTTTCCTAAATGATGAATACCCAGACTATGTAATAGTCGGTGTATAGGATTATTTTTCGCCTTGTCTATTGAATTTTTAAGATTTTTTACGGACTGTTCCTGAAATTTATCCAGATTAACAATCTTTTCATAAGGTAAACGATAAATGTCAGGGAGCGTTTTTATAAATCCCAGGTCGTAAAATCTCTCCACGATCGATGCACCAAGTCCGTCAATATCCATCGCTTCTTTAGAGACATGGAAGATTAATTTTTGTAAATTTTGTGCCCCACAAACACAATTTAGACACCTCCATGCTGATTCTCCATCCTCTCTTATAAGATTTACCGGTTGATCCGTATTATTTACCGGACATAACGAAGGAAATTGAATAACTTTTTCTGACCCATTTCTTAATTCAGGAAAACTTTTAGAAATATAAGGTATGACATCTCCTGCACGCTCCACCAGAATGGTATCTCCAATACGTAAATCTTTGGAAGTAATAAAATCTTCATTATGAAGGGATATCGATTTTATGGTAACCCCAGCAAGTTCTGTAGGTTTAATTTTAGCTACAGGTGTGATAGATCCAATCTTACCCACTTGGTATTCAACTTCTAATAAAGTGCTTTGTGCTTGTTGTGCTTTAAACTTAAAAGCAATGGCCCATCTGGGATGATGTGCCGTGAATCCTGCTCTTTCCTGTAATTCCCTGGCATCGACTTTCACTACAATACCGTCAATTTCATAGGGATAGGAATTGCGTACCATTTGCCAGTATTCACACTTCTTTATGACATCTTCAATATTTGCACAGACCTCTCTTTCAGTTTCAGGTACTTTAAAACCTAAATCCGCCAGGACGTCCATACTCTCATGGTGAGAAGTAAATTTTGATAAAACATTTTCATTTTTTACATCTGTGGCGAATCCGAAGGTATAGACAAAGGCCTCCATACCTCTTTTTGCAACCTCCCTTGGATCTTTCATCCTAAGTCCCCCAGTGGCAGTATTTCGGGCGTTTGCAAATAAGGTTAATTTTTCTTCTTTCCTCTGTTCATTTAAACTAGCAAAAACATCTTTCCTTATAAGGACCTCTCCTCTTAATTCTGCCTTATAAATACCCAAATCACTAAACTTTGCTGACAAGGGAATAAAGCGGATAGCCTTGGCATTTCCGGTAATTTCCTCTCCTAAAACACCATTCCCACGGGTTGCAGCCCTGATAAGAGAATCATTTTCATAAACTAGTGCAATACTTCCCCCATCAAATTTAGGCTCGATGGCGTACGCAATATCCATATTTACAGGCAATTGTAGTAAACGCTTTATTTGTTGATCCCATTCAAGTAAATCATCAGCATTATAAGAATTTTCCAAAGAAAGCATGGGACTTAAATGTTCCACAGAAGCCCCGTCCTCCGTCAAATCACTGCCAACCCGTTGTGTTGGACTATGTGTTAATATTCTTTCAGGATAGGATTGTTCGAAATTTTTTAAAATTCTAAATAGCTTATCAAAAGACTCATCAGAAATAAGTGCCTCATTCTCGACATAATAACAATGCTCATGAAAGGCAATCAATTCAATTAAACATTCATAATTGTTAGATTCCTCCAAGGGTCGGATACCCTTTAGAAAATCTTCTGTTACCAATTCCCAATCAGGAAAAGACTTATAATCAGCCATAATTTTTAGTTTTTTACAAATGTTACTGTTTTAATGGCTTTGTTGTCTGTTATTTTTAAAAAATAAACACCCGGAAACCAATCATTTGCGTTAATATGTAACATCAAATTGGAATCAATAATTTGATTTTCCGTTTCCCAGTGAACCCTGCCAAAAATATCTACTACTTGAAAAATTAATTTCCCCACCGGTAAGGATAAACCTTG
>SXGT01698160.1_pt1 | contig 10164 bp, 8 predicted proteins | sample 3176221 | NCBI WGS metagenome assembly SXGT01 (sample SAMN11356862, study PRJNA531348) | freshwater metagenome | isolation source: freshwater sample F1-120 | place: China: Fuxian Lake, Yuxi | collected 2017-12-25
CGGTGGTCTGCTCACCCACAACGCTGACCGACACGTCGTTGACCACGACTCGTACTCCGCGAGCCGCAAGTGCAATGGCATACTCTCGACCAAGCCCACTACCTGCGCCCGTAACGACGGCAACACCACCCGACAGCAAGCCCATAAGCGAACGGTAGTGCAGTGAACATGTCTCGCTAGCAGCGCCCGCTGACAAGACACACCACGGCGTAGATTTGCCACATGCTCATGGAGTTCGGCAATCCCACGCCAAAGAAGGAAGTGGTCATCGTCGGCGCTGGCTTTGGAGGCCTGGCCTGTGCCCGAAAACTAAGAAGGTCCGGCTCGTTTCGCGTCACCCTGGTTGACCGAAATCCCTATCAGTTGTTTTCACCACTTCTTTATCAGGTGGCTACTGCCTCGCTTCCCGAGGATGACATCGCGTTTCCCGTACGCACCGCCTACAGAGAGGTTCAATTCATTCGTGCCGAAGTCACGAACATCGATGTTTCCGGCAAGCAGATCACGCTGAGCGGCGGCAAGACGATTACCTACGACGACCTCGTGCTTGCGGTTGGCTCCGAAGGCACCACCTTTGGCATCCCTGGTGTGGCTGAGCACACGTTCCAGATGAAGTCCGTGTACGACGCACGCAACATCCGAACTTCGCTGTTGCGAAACTATGAGAGCGTGGAGGACGGGATTCTTCCCATCGAAAGTTTGAACGTGGTAATCGTCGGGGGCGGACCAACCGGCGTGGAGCTTGCTGGAGCCGTGCGCGAACTACAAGGTGAAATCAAACGCGAGTTCGAACACCTTGCGCCAAAAGCAACGGTGACTCTCCTGGAAGCTGGGCCACGCCTCCTTCCAAGTTTTCAACCAAGTTCCAGTGAGCATGCGCGCAAGGCCCTCACCAAAATGGGTGTCGATGTACGTCTCAATGCCGCCGTCGTGGAGGCAACGCCCAGTTCGCTACGCCTCAAGGACGGTACGGAACTCGTTGCTGGAACACGCATTTGGGCGGCAGGTGTCGTCGCACCACCGCGTTGGAAGTCACTGGGCGATACCGAACGCGGAAATCGGCTTAAGGTCAATTCTCATCTGCAACTCAACGACTCCACCTGGGTGATCGGTGACACGGCGAGTTTCGCAGGTGCCGACGGCAAGGCTCTCCCGATGATCGCCCCGGTGGCCATCCAACAAGGTCGGCATGTGGCAAGGCAATTGATTCGTCGGGAACGCGGCGAACAGTTCGAGGCTTTCACGTATCGAGACAAGGGTCAGATGGCCACCATTGGTCGCCGTAAGGCAGTAGTAGAAGTTCGGCCGTGGCTGCGCTTCAACGGCACACTCGCTTGGCTCACCTGGCTGGCGCTCCACCTTGCGTACCTCTCGGGTGGACGTAATCGAACGAGCATCTTTGCCGATTGGGTGTGGAACTATCTCGTGTGGACTCCACGCCGAACCATCGTGGACTGAGCCGCTCGTGAGCACCCCCTCAGGCCAAAACTCCACCGATGACGCCAAACCCGTGCTGCTTGTCACCGGCGGCGCTGGTGGAATTGGCGATGCAACGTTGCAGCGCTTCATTGCCGGAGGTTGGCGAACTGCGAATGTCGACCTTCACCATTCCCCGCGAAGCGGGGTAGTCAATGTGATCAGCGATGTCCGACGAGTTGCACAGTGTCGTGCAGCAGTTCAACAGATCGTTGAATCGTTCGGACGAATCGATGCGGTAGTCAACGCTGCCGGTGTGTGGTGCGAGGGTGACACCGCAGCAACGACGGAGGAAGAATTCGATCGCGTCATTGACGTGAATTTGAAGGGCACATATTTCATCAGTGCGGCAGCGATTCCCCACCTCCAGAGGTCGCGCGGATGCATCATCAACTTGTCCAGCGACGCCGGAATTCAGGGCAACTCTGGTGCTGCTGCGTACTGTGCTTCAAAGGGTGGAGTCTCGCTCTTCACCAAGGCACTCGCACTCGAGCTCGCACCGCGCGGAGTGCGCGTCAATGCCGTATGCCCAGGTGATGTCGACTCTCCCATGTTGCGTGGTCAGGCTCGAAACTACGGCGGTAACGAGCAGGAGTATTACGACCGACTGCTTGCCGGTTATCCCCAGCGCGAGCACGCGCGGTTCGTCACACCGCTGGAAGTTGCTGAACTGATCTGGTTTCTGGCACAACCGACTGCTACTGCCATCACGGGAGCCAACATCTCCATCGACTTTGGACTGTCCGCAGGCATCTTCCACGCCCAGTGAAGCAACCAGCCTCGTCGAGTGTGACCTCCAACGATTCGTAGTTGCATCACCAATGCGCGGTGCAGCGCCGATGAACTACCGTAGGCAATTGGTTCTGGGAGGGGCATTTCAATGAGCAACGCGCCCGTACGCATCGCTGACTACGGCATCACCAAGGAATTCGGCTACATGCAAACAGTGGATCCCGTGGCACATCTCGGTGCCGCAAATGCGGAGTGGGATACCTTGGCTGGCGACCTCCCGAAGTATCTCATGGGTTCGGGGTTCCGCGAGCGAGTCCAGGCCATGCCGCCATTCGATGTTCAGGCTCTCTCGGGCGACGGTGAAGTTCGTCGTGCAATGCTCGCACTCAGTTACATCGGTCAGGCATATCAGTGGTGCGATGACACTGCAGCTCACACGCTTCCTGCCGTGCTTGCCAAGCCTTGGTACGCCGTGGGACAACTTGTTGGGCGTCCCCCAATCCTGAGTTACTCCAGTTATTCCATTGACAACTGGAGACGTCTGGACCCCAACGGTCCGATCGAATGCGGAAACATCGCCCTCCTCCAGTGCTTCCTTGGTGGTCAAGACGAGGAGTGGTTCATTCTCATACACATCGACATCGAAAAGAAGGCAGGCCGCGCACTGCAAGCAATCGAAGATGCCCAGCATGCGGTGGTTACAAACGATGCCGACAAACTCGATGCCGCGCTCCACGAACTTCGTGACGGAATTCAAGCCATGTATGACGTGCTCGCACGTATGCCCGAGAAATGCGACCCGTACGTGTACTTTCACCGGGTTCGTCCCTACATTTTCGGCTGGAAGAACAACCCTGCTCTCCCCAATGGCGTGGTCTACGAAGGTGTCGGTGAGTTGGGTGGCAAGGGCATGACGTACCGAGGGGAAACCGGAGCGCAGAGCGCCATCGTGCCGGCGCTCGACGGGGCGCTCGGGATCGAACACGAGCGCGACGAACTTCGTGAGTACCTCATGGAGATGCGCACCTATATGCCGCCGGCCCACGTGAAATTCATCGAGGCTGTCGAGAATGGGCCGAGCATTCGTGCCTTCGTCATGTCAGCGGGTCGACCGAGTACCACCGAGTTGTTCAATCAGTCGGTGGATCTCGTTGCCGACTTTCGTGCCTTGCACCTGCAGTATGCGAGCACGTACATCTTTGCCCAAGCACAAAAGACCCCGGGTAACCCATCGGCCGTCGGCACCGGCGGAACTCCGTTCATCCCGTATCTTCGCAAGCATCGCGATGAAACGCGCAGCCAAACCATCGCCTAGTTTTGCGAGGTGAGCATCAACGCAGACAAGCTCAAGTTTTTTTCGTTTCTCCTCTTCACGAAACTTGAGGGTGCGGTCACCTCGGGCATGGTGCACCTCGGCGACCAGCTCGGTTTGTACCGTGCACTTGCGGTTGCGCCTCATCCACTCACCACTTCACAATTGGCCGCTGCAACCGGCCTACAGGAGCGCTGGGTGCGCGAGTGGGCGTACAACCAAGCAGCAGCCAAACTCATCTGCGTTACGTCGCAGTCGTCGCAGCCGCCGCATCTTGACGACGACACGTTCTTTCTCTCACCGGAACAAGTAGCAGTGCTGGCAGACGAGTCGCATCCAGCTTTTGGCATGGGAATGTTCCACCGACTACCGCAAACTATGGAATCCCTCAAACGAATGCCCGAGTCTTTTCGCACGGGAGTTGGTTTCAACTACGACAGCCATGGACCAGATGGCGCAGTCGGAATCGAACGCAGTTTCGAACCATGGAACAATGCAAATCTCATTCCCGTGGTACTCCCCGCGGTCGGTGTGGTCGACACGTTACGCACGGGTGCCAACGTTGCCGATGTCGGCTGTGGCGCAGGAGGTGCCGTTCTGCGAATGGCGAAGGGGTTTCCGAAGTCCAACTTCGTGGGCTACGACATCTCGCAGTACGCACTCGCCCGTGCCAACGAACGTCTCAGTGCGGCTGGTCTTGCCAACGCTCGTTTTGCCGATCCACAAGTTGAACCTCTGCCCGCCGACCACAGCCTCCATTTCGTATGCACTTTCGACTGCATTCACGACATGACCCACCCACTGGCCGTGATGAAGGCAATTCGTGCGTCACTGCGAGACGACGGTGTGTGGCTGTTGGTGGATATCAAGGCTCATGACACATTTTCGATGAACGCCGAGAAGAACCCCATGGCATCGCTGATGTACGGCATCAGCGTGTTGTCGTGCATGTCGTCGGCGCTCTCCACGCCTGACGGTGCGGGTCTCGGAACTCTCGGGCTTTCGGAGATGACCGCCGAGTCCATGGCGCGAACTGCGGGCTTCACATCGTTCGAACGTTTGGATGTTGAACATTCGGTGAATGCGTTCTACGCCATCCGACCATAAAGTTTCGGCTCAAAGCACCAATCGTCCGCTCGACCCACGGATCGTCGGCCAGTCGTTACGGCTCGACGATTGCAAAGCCCATGGAGAACTTGTCGAGGTTGCCGAACACGGTCAGCAAGGCGCCGGCGTCACCATCGATCGTTGCTATTCCGGCCTTCATTGCGTCCACGAACGTGGTCTCCTGACCAACAACATCCAACAATGTCGACCTTGAGATGGTCACGCTTGCCGCCGCGTCCTTCTGGTGTCGTCCACGTGTCGAGAAGATCGTTCGGTTCGACACGCCGAGCGTCCAACGCTCATCGTCGGTGCCACGCAAGTCCGTGAACGTCCAGTTGATTGCCAGTGCTACTCCACCGAGTTGTTCGGATATCGTCCGAACCGCTAGTGCGTCGAAGACCTGCTCGATGGTCATCTCGCGAGTCAGCGCACGAGCACGCACGTTGGAATTGGGGTTGGAGGGAAGCCCCTTGCGTAGTTCTTGTGCTCCCATCAGATAGGCATTGCGAAACGTCGACGACTCCGCTTGATAAGCAAGTTGTTCGAGCGCGTCGGCCTGAAGATTGCGAGCAATCTCATTGGCTGGGTCGGCAAACACCACGTGATTCACAACTTCCGCGACCCAGCGATAGTCACCACGCGCGAATGCTTCCTTGGCATGTGCAATCAATGCGTCTACGCCACCAGCGAGTGCAACGTACCGTTTGCCGACTTCTACCGGTGGCAACTTGTGCAAGTTCGCCGGATTGCCGTCGTACCAACTCAAGTAACGCTGGTAGACCGCTTTGACGTTGTGTACGAGGTCTCCATAGAAGCCTCGCGTGTGTTCGTGGGCGAGAAAATCGTCAGGCAACGTGAGCGTCTCGGCAATCTCCAGCGGCGTGAACCCGAGATTCGCATAGCGCATCGTCTGGTCGTGCATCCACTTGTAGAGATCGCGCTGCAGTACAAGGAACTCGCGTAAGTCATCACCACCCCACCGTGGCCAGTTGTGCGACGCAAACAACACCTGGGCCTCGCCACCGAACATTTGCAGACTTTCGTTGATGTACTTCGACCAGTTCAATGCGTTACGGACCAACGCACCGCGAATCGGCACCAGATTGTGCATCGTGTGCGAGCAGTTCTCGGCCATGCAGAGTGCCTTCAGATCGGGGAAGTAGAAATTCATCTCTGCTGGAGCTTCGGTTTCAGGAGTGAGTTGGAAGATCACTCGTACCCCGTCCACCACCAGCTCCTGTCCCGTTGCGGTGATTTCCTCGGTTGGGGCAAGGAGTGTGGGCGGGCTGACTGGCACCGCAGTTCCAAGACCACAGTCCACGTGCCCACGGGGTCCCGGGGGCAACAAGGGACCGAATTGATATGTTGCACGGCGCACCATTGCCGGCCCGGCAATAACGTTTTCGCCGACGGTCTCACGCAGGAAGTGTTCTGGTGCGATGATGCGACACTTCCCAGCGTCCACTTCTTCACGCGAGGTAACTCCGAGCACTCCCCCGAAGTGGTCTGCGTGCGAATGTGTATAAATCACAGCGGTCACCCGACGCTGTTCCACGTGTTGATTGATCAGTTCCAACGCCGCACGAGCGGTGAATTCAGTGGTCAGTGGGTCGACGACGATCCAACCTTGCGTACCGCGTATGAACGTGATGTTCGAGATGTCGTATCCGCGCACTTGCCATACACCATCGATCACGTTGAACAATCCATGATGCGCGTTCAACACCGCGTGTCGCCACAAATTGGGATTTACCGTGTCGGGTGCAGGATCTCCATTGCGCAAAAAGTCATACGCATCAACGTTGAATACCACTCGACCCGCTGGTGACTCGATGGTGGGTGACGGTAGTGACGCGATATGACCACGACGTACTCGCTCGAGATCTGTCGGGTCGGGGGTGCGCTGGGCTGCCTTGGTGTTCGCGGCAACGGTATGGGGCGAAGCGTCTTTTGGTGGTTGTGCCGCGGCATTCGGCAGTGGCGCCGCGGCATTCGGCAAAGTCACGCTCGGAGACTACTTAGTGATGAGGGCCTCGCCCAGAGACGACTCCGTCCCTCTATCGGCGACGACCCCGTCGTTCCACGACAACGCTGCGCTCTGGCATCGGCTTGTCTGCTCGTACTTCCGTCGATCGCATCCAACGTTCACCCGTGATGTCGCGAGGGCGTCGGCCGAGTCCGTACCACCAACTCTGTCGGCGACGCATGACCGCCCACCAAATCGACGTCGCAATCAGCAACCCGACGAGAAACAGCGCGCCTGCACGTCGATCAGCCGAGGTGGCAGCAAGCAGATGTACGCCAAGAATCACCACTCGAATGACGGTATGGCGAAACATTCATCTGAGCACGCGCATTCTGCGGAAAACTTTTTATTCTCTGACGATCAGCCGCCTGAGTAGTGCGGCATATTGCTCGTTGGTCACCGCGTCGTCACCCATGAGGTCGTTGTACTGGAAGTTCACGTTGAAGATCAGCACGGTAAAGATGTCGCGGTCCAGTTTCACTTCCGCTGGCAGGCGATGCTCAAGCTCATCCAAAACCTTCGACAGCATCGCTCGGCGGGCACGCATACTTGCCGACAGTTTCGTACGAAGTATCGGATTCGTGCCGGCAACTGCAAGAACTTGGCTACGAATCTCGTGCTGCTTTTGCGATGTCTCCGAATGGGGCATCGGAATGCATGCAACGATGTCGTCAACGACTACCGGGCCAGTACCACCGAGTCGCTCCAAGACCAGTGCATAGATCTCCGCGAAGCTCTCTTCATACAGTTGAAGCAAGACTTCTGCGAGCACGCCATCTCGACTGCCGAAGTAGCGATACATCAAAGTAACTGAGCAGCCAGCGATCCGTGCAATGTTGACGACTCTCAATCCGAGAATTCCACGATTCAGCACTTCCTCACGTGCAGCCTCGATGATTCGACTCCGAGCCTCAAGCTCGGAGTCGGAGTGAATTGTGCTGATCGCCACGCTCCGAGGGTAGTTTGTCCAATGATGCGGCGTTTGCTTCTGGTGATTACAGCAATTTCACTCCTTGGTGTCGCTGGTTGCTCGACAGCGACCAACGACGCGAGAGGTGACACCACGATTACCCAAGCCACTGATGTCGTAGCAGCAACTACCACCCTTACAACGAATGCTCCTGCAGCTGAGCAGGACGGCAACGCTCTGGTGCCTCCCGGATTCGAGTCGATCACAACGGTGGATGGTCGCGTGAGGTCGTATCAGGTGGTGGATCTTTCGAACGGTGAGTTGGCACCTCTCCTCTTTGTTCTGCACGGGTTCGGTGGGACCGCCGAAATGATCAACACGTATTCCGGATTCGACCAGTCACTCGCCGACCTGTACGACCTGCACCCCGTCGTGGTGTACCCCAATGGCATAGGTGCTGAAGACGGACTTCCGCAATCCTGGAATGCTGGAGGTTGCTGCCCGTTTGCCACGTTCAACCTCGTGGACGACGTGGCATTCTTCGATCAACTCATCACTGAACTCATCGCATCGTACGACATTGACCCAAAACGTATATGGGCCGTTGGTCACTCCAACGGTGGAATGATGGCATACCGCTTGGCGTGCGAACTGTCGTCACGCATTACGGCGATTGGCGTGGCGGCTGGCGCAATGATGATCGACTCATGCTCACCAACACGACCAGTTGCAGCACTGCACTTGCATGGCGGACTCGACACCGTGGTTCCATTGACCGGTGGCGAAATAGCAGGAATCGTGTTTCCGAGTGCCCAATCTTCGGTTGATGCGTTCGAACGCAATGGGAACGGAACCGCGAGACTCGTCACCAGTCCAAGTTGGCCGCACGACTGGCAGCCCGAGTGGAGCGCGCTCTTTGCGGAATTCCTAGCGACGCAATAACTTTCGAAGTCGCGCGGCAATACGAACCGCACGCGAGGCTTCGAGATCCTTCACCCGCTCCCGTGCTCGATCACGCGCCTGTGTCAACTTGGCAATTCTGGAATTGATTTCGATCAATTGGGCCTGCAATTGGTCTTGACGAAGTCGTAGTACATGAAGATCCTGCCGTGCAAGGGCCAGGTGATGTACGGCATCATCACGCTCCTTCGTAAGCTCCTTACGCGCCAAGACGAATTCCGCCACCTTGGCCTCGGTGAACTGACTGAACTCCTCGTGCTTCATTCGAAGACCGTGGGCCTCCTCCAGGAGGTCGGCAATCAACTGGTCGCGCTCATCCATAATTTCGGTCATCTGAGAAGAGAGGCTGTCATGCGAACCGTGCTCTCAGCGTAGGTGGCATTGCCAAGGCCTTCATAGACTTGCCCCAATGACCAAACGACTTCGCGGATTGGCCTTGGCTTGCACACTCACCGCCGCACTGGCACTCAACGCCTGTGCTCCAGCGAGCCAGGCAAATGTGGTCACTCTCGGATTCACGCTCGAGCCAACGAGCCTCGATATCAGTGGAACCGCCGGTCAGGCGATTCCCCAGGTGCTGCTGGAGAACGTGTACGAGGGTCTGGTACGCGTGAACGACGACGGATCCATCGAGCCGTCACTCGCCAAGAGTTTCACCGTTTCCGAAGATGGTCTCACCTACTCCTTCACACTTCGCGATGCCCAGTTCCACGATGGAGCGTCCCTCACCGCTGACGATGTTGTCTGGAGCCTCAGCCGATTACTCGATGACGATTCCACCGTGGTGCTGCCAACGCAAGTCGCTCAATTCGCACGGGTCACCGAAGTTTCCTCGGAGGGTGACGTCGTCACACTGACATTGAGTGAGCGCGACAACGATCTGCTGTACAACCTCACCCAACGCGGTGGGGTCATCTTTCAAAAAGACACTGCCGACTTCGCCAACACGGCCGTGGGTACCGGACCCTTCACGCTCGCCAAGTGGGATAAGGGCAACAGCATCACACTCGAGCGCTTCGAACAGTATTGGGGACGCCGAGCCGACACGAGAACCGTGGTGTTCCGCTACTTCGCGGATGCCACCGCTCTCAGCAACGCAATGCTGGCAGGGGACATCGACGTGATGACCACGGTGCAATCGCCGGAGTCGCTCGAAGTTTTTGAGGCTCGCGACGACCTCAAGGTACTGAGTGGATCAACCAACTGCGAAGTCACCCTCGGAATGAACAACTCCCGTGCGCCATTCAATGATGTGAAGGTTCGCACTGCTGTGCGACAAGCAATCGACAAGCAAGCGCTGATCGACACGGCTTGGGCCGGTTACGGAACCGAAATCGGCAGCTTCGTTCCACCAACGGATCCTTGGTTCGAAGATCTCACCAACGTGGCGCCGTACGACGTCAGCGCTGCTCGTGAGGCACTCATCTCCGCAGGCGTGCAATCTGGAACACCGATATCGCTCGATGTGCCACCAATCAATTACGCCACCAACTCCAGTGAGTTCATCGCTGCGGCGTTGGGACAAGTCGGCTTCGATGTCACCATCACCCCAGTTACATGGGAAGAGTGGCTCGATCGAGTCTTCACCAAGGCTGACTACGACCTCACCATCGTGTGTCACATCGAGCGCAACGACATGGC
>SXGT01926946.1_pt1 | contig 10164 bp, 9 predicted proteins | sample 3176221 | NCBI WGS metagenome assembly SXGT01 (sample SAMN11356862, study PRJNA531348) | freshwater metagenome | isolation source: freshwater sample F1-120 | place: China: Fuxian Lake, Yuxi | collected 2017-12-25
ACTTCTCCGCCGTCAACGGCTTGCCGTACATCACCGCGCGCGGGTTGTTCTGCGCGTGCTGATAGGCGGCCAGCGAGATCGCCTTCAGCGCATCCTGCTTCACGCCGTGATCATGCATGAAGCGCACGACCTTCATCGCGAACATCTGCGCGGGCGACATCAGTCCGTAGGGAATGGTGTAGGCACCCGCACCCGAGATGGCCGGGATACGCGCGCCCTGGCCGAAGCGGCCGAACTGGCCCTGGGCGAGGCCGCGGAACGCCACCACGCAATCGGCGAGGCCACCGGCGATGGCGGCCGCACCGTTCGCGACCGACGCCGCAGCGCCGCCACCGCCACCGCCCCACTGCATGTTGGAGAAGGTGAGTTCCTTGCAGCCCAGCGCAGCGGCAAGGCGCGATGGCTCGTTGCGGTCGTTGGAGTAGGACGCGAAGCCGTCGACGTCCTTCGGCGAGATGCCGGCGTCGGCGCAGGCCGTCATGATGGCCCTCAGCGTCAGCACGAACTCCGAGTCCGTGGCTTCGCCACGCTTGTAGTAGGTGCTCTCGCCGATGCCGACGACAGCAACCTTTCCGCGCAGGCTGCGCATGTGGATTACCCCCGAGAATGGAACTTGGGGCGAGCGCGACGCATGCTCGCCATCTGCCCGAAGGGTGCCGAAGGGCGGCTGGCATTGCCAGCCTCAAGATGCGCCAGTCGGTGTGTGCGCCGGAGCGCCGGGGTCGGACGTTCAGGGCTCGCTTGCGACGACCGCCCCCGGGTTCGCGGCAAGGTGTCGCGCAAGGAGCCGCTCGGGCGCCTGCAGCAACTGCACGCGCGTCGCGCCGTCGGACAGCCAGTGGTCCTCGCCCTTGAACTCGATGAACTCGTCCGGCTTGCCTGCGGCGCGCAGCGCATCCGCCATGCGCTGCGACTGGCGCGCCGGTGTCGTTCGTGCGGTGCAGCGGCAGGATCGGCGCGGGTGCCTGCGCTGCCTGGCAGGCCGGCGAGATCGTGAGGTACGCGGGCACCAGGGTGCCGTCGCGCGCGGGGTAGCGGATGGCGTAGCGGTTGCCGAGATGGCCCCCTCCACCCCTGGATAGTTCCGCCCGATCAGCCGGTGCCTTCGTGGCGGGTTCGAAGACCCAGTTGGCGTCTGCGTCGCTGGGGCGCTGCTGGTAGGCGTCGGTGATCAGGCGCGCGATGCCGGCGAGCTGCGGGTCGATGAAATGCTGGGTGATCAGTTCCTCCACCTCCTCCACCACCTCCTCCCCCACCACCTAGACCACCACCACCCCGGCGCCCACCCCACGCTGGCTCCAGGGGGCCTGGATGGCCTCGGCCACCTCGTGGTGCTCGTCTTCCACGAGCACGCGGTTGGACGCATCGCGAAGCGACAGCGCGTGCAGCTCGTCGCGGCTGCGGCCATCGGGGTCGTCGACCACGGCGACGTCGTCTCGGCGTCGCTGTCCACGCGCAGCACCGCGTTGCCGGCTGCATCGAGCACGAAGTCGAGCGCGTTGCGGTTGCCCTGCACAGCAGCCTGCGCGCCTTGCCGTTTGCGAGCCCCACCCGGAACACACTCATCCGGCGGTCGCGGAACGGCGAGTCGTACATGACGAGCCGGCCCTCGTCGGGTGCGACCTCGAGCGGCGCGATGAGGCCCGCGAGCTGCAAGCCGCAGTCCGTGCTTTCGTTGCGGGAGACGAGTTAGTCGCGCTTGCCCGCGAGGTTGCCGATGGCCGAGCGCCACAGGTCGATGCGCGTCACGCCTGGTGCGAACACGTTGCCAGGCAGCACGCGATCGGCACGGAAGGTGGCCGACATCACGTAGCTCAGGTACGCATCGTTCGCCCAATCCACGCTGCGCAGCACCGTGCGCTCTTCCTCGCGGCTAGCCCCACCCACGCGTGCGGCGTGCAGCAGCCTGCCTTCGTCGGTCGCGTGCACCTTGTAGGCCTGCAGGCCCGTCGCGTCGCTCGCCGCAAGCACGACCTTGGTGCCATCTGGCGAGAGCGCGGCGTCCGAGATCTCGGGCAGCCGGCCGTAGGCCTCGGCAGACACGCGTGTGATGGCAGTGCCGCCGGTCAGCGAAGGCGCCGCTGTGGCCTGCGGCGCACCATCACTGCCGGCTGCCGGTTCCGCCGTCGCGGGCGTACCGGCGCTGCCAACGACCAGGCAAAGCAGCACCCGTGTGCGCCGACATCGTGCGCGACGGGTGCCTGAGCGTGGCGTGGTGCGCATCGCCCCTTCCTGCAGCGCATCGTGCTTGTCGGCCACGGCGAGTGAACGCTGATGGGTCGCCCCGGCGTGGCGGAAGCCTGCAGAAGCGAGGGTGTCCGGCGTGAGCCATCGGCATTTGTCGTCTCCCCTGAGGACAGATCGCGATGTCACCAGGCCGCAGCATGCCCACGCGAACCACGCGGTTCGACGGGAGGCGGTGTGGCCAGCGGTTCCACGGTTCGATATCCGGCCGCCTGCCACGCGCAGTCGCGCGGCGCACGTGCACGCCGCATCAACTTCTATCGAGGAAGCGAAAAATGAACCTTGCCCTTGTCGAGCGCCTGATGGCGTGCCTGGTTGCCGTGATCCTGACAACGAGCGCGCACGCGATTCCACTGCTGCGCGTCTCGAATGGCGTGTTCACGCTCACGTTGGCGGACGGCAGCGCTTCCGATGCGGATTCGCGGACGGGCGCGCTCGCGTTCGGCGGCCAGTTCGGCGCCATCCATATCGGCCGCGTGACAGGCACATCCGCGCCCATCCTGGGTTCGCCGACCCGGCAGGTGATGCAACTCGACCTGCAGGACCTGACCTCGGGAGACCTGGGCGGCACGCTCACGTTCGAGTACTCGATCACCGACCTCGGGCCGGCGACAGACCTCTTCCCACAACTGCAGATGCAGGTGGCGACCGATGGCGCGGTCGAGTACGCGGTGTACGCAGATCCGGGAAACACGGTGTTCGGCAGGACGATGCTCCTCGGCTCATTCAACTACCCGACAGGCACGTTCTCGGAGTCTGCGCAGAGCCTCGCGGGAATCACCGACAGCAGCTATTCGCTGACGCAGGTGATCACGGTGCACCATGGTGCAGGCACCCACACCACGTCTGTGGGCGCCTCGGTGTCAGGGAACACGAACGTGCCGACGCCGGGCATGCCCTACCTGCTGGGTGCGGGGCTGCTGGCACTCGGCTGGGCGCGAGCCCGTCGGCAGGACGATGCGGCGCGCAACACGCTCAGGCCGGCTTGAACACCGGGATCGCCTCGCCCGTCGGCGAGATGTCGAAGGTGAGTTCCACCTTCATGCCCACCTTCGCGTTCGCCGGTTCGCACTGCACGAGGTTGGTGTTCATCCGCACGCCTTCGTCGAGGTCCACCTGTGCCATGAGCACGGGCAGGTGGCCCTTGTGGCGCGGGTGGTACTCGCGCTGCAGCTGGCCATGGGCATACAGCGTGCCGCGGCCCGAAGCATCGGTCCATTGCAGTTTCGTGCTGCCGCAGTGCTGGCAGCGCTTGCGTACGGGGAACATCCAGCCGCCGCAGTCGCTGCATTGCTGCAGGCGCAGCTTGCCTTCGCGTGCGGCATCGAAATAGGGGCGGTTTGTCTCGTCCGGCTCGGGCAGCCAGGGTCTTGCTTCTGACATCGTGAAGTCCTCGAATCTGCGGAATATGTGTGCGACGCGTGCGTGCGCTCAACTCTCGTGCGGCGACAGCACCATCGTGGCGTGGTAGTTGAGTACGCCGCCGTTGCCGGACACGAGGATCGCGTCGTTCGGCTGCTGGCGTTCGCCGCCCTGGCCGCGCCCCTGTATCACGGCCTCGGTGATCGGCGTCATGCCCCACATATAGAAGGAGGAGAGTTCACCGCCGCCTGTGTTGGTGGGCAGCGAGCCACCCGGCCCGAGCTTGCCGTCTTCCACGAACGGGCCGCCTTCGCCCTTCTTGCAGAAGCCGTAGTCCTCGAGCGTGGCGATGACCGTGTACGTGTAGCAGTCGTAGATCTGGCACTGCGTGATCTCCTCGCGCTTCACGCCGGCCATCGCCAGTGCGCGTGGGCCTGCCTTCGTGGCGGGCGTGTGGATCAGCGCGTCGTTGCCCGCGAGGCCGGCATCGTGGTTGTGTGCCTGGGCGAAGCCGCGCACGTACACGGCGGGCTGCTTCAGGTCACGCGCGCGTTCCGGCGTGGTCACGATCACGGCCACGCCGCCGTTGGAGACGAGGCAGCAGTCGAGGATGTGGAAGGGTTCCACCACCCAGGGCGAGGCGTTGTAGCCGTTGATGTCGAGCGGCTCGCGCTTGCTCGCGCGCGGGTTCATCGCCGCCCACTTGCGCTGGCTGATGGCCACGGCGCCGAGCTGGTCCTGCGTGGTGCCGTACAGGTCCATGTGACGGCGTGCGCCGAGCGCATACATCGGTAGCGCGCCCATGAAGCCGTACACCGGGTACAGGCCGCTCATCGCGCTGCGGCGCGCGCCGCCCGCGTAGGCATCGCCCGTGCGCACGCCTTCCTTCAGCGGATCGTCCGCGAACACGCAGCAGATGTAGTTCGCGAGGCCGTTGGCCACGGCCATCGAGGCGTACTGGATCATCTGCCCGGCAGACGAGCCGTAGCCCTGCATGAACGTGAGCACGTTCAGCTCGCGCAGGCCGAGCGTGATGTGCAGCGGGATGTTCACGCCGTTGGTGACGCCGGCGTTGATCAGCAGGCCGTCGAGCTGCGACTTGCGCAGGCCGGCATCCTCGAGCGCGAGGTACACGGCTTCCGCCGCGAGGTCCTCCGCGTCGCGATACACGCGCCCCATCTCCGTGATGCCGAGCCCGCAGATCGCGGCGGCACCGTTCATCTGGTGTGCCATGGTGTTTCCTCGTGTGGTGGTTCGAATGCGTGGATGTACGAAGGGTCGCGTATTCGTGGCGACGTGCGTGCGGTGCGCGGCCTGGCGGCTACTCCAGCACGCCGGCGATCAGCAGCTCCGCGATGCGCTCCTCGTCGTAGCCGAGGATGCCGCCGAGCACCTGCTGCAGGCCCGAGCCGAAGGTGGGCACTGTGTCGCCGGGCCGGCCGGGCGTGCGCGACAGGCGCGCGCGCGTGTTCTCCACCACGGTCTGGCCGCCATTCGGGTGCGCGATGGGCACGAAGTGCGAAAGGTGCGCCAGCTGCGGGTCCTGCATGCACTCCGGGCTGTTCTGCACCGTGTAGGCCGGCACGCCGCGCGCCTGCAACGCCTCGCTGGTCGCGTCCGCATCGCGCGCCTGCGTGAATCGGGTGAGCAGCGCGTCCAGCTCGGCCTCGTGCGCCTTGCGGCCGGCTGCGGTCGCGAGGCGCGCATCGTCCGGGTCGATTGCCAGCCCTGCCTCGGCAAGCACGCGCGCCAGTGCGCGCCACTGTGCATCCGTCTCGCAGGCGATGGCCACCCAGCGGTCCTCGCCTGCGGCGGGATAGGCACCGTGGGGCGCGCATTGCCGGTCTGCATTGCCGATGCGCGTCGCGATGCGGCCGTTGGCGCCGTAGTCGAGCAGCGCCGGCGCGAGGAAGTGCAGCGCGGCCTCGCCCTGCGCCATGTCGATGTACTGGCCTTCGCCGGTGCGGCGCCGGTGTTCCAGCGCGGCGAGGAGGGCGGCGCCGTTGTAGCGCGGCGCGATGTAGTCGGTATACGCGCCATAGGGGCCGGCGGGTTCGCGGTCTGGCCAGCCTGCGACCTCGTTGAAGCCGCTGATCGCCGCCGCGAGGTTGCCGAAGCCGGCGTACATCGCGAGCGGGCCCGTCTGCCCCATCAGGCAGGTGCTGAGCATGATCAGCTTCGGGTTCACCTGCCGCAGCACGTCCCAGTCCAGCCCGAAGGTCTTCATGGCGCGCGGCGAGTACGACTCGCACACCACGTCGGCCCAGCGCACGAGCTCGAACACGATCTCCTTCGAGGCGGGGTTCGTGAGGTCCAGGCTCAGCATCAGCTTGCCGACGTTGGCGCCGTGGAACAGCGCCGACTCCTCGGGGTCGTTGCTCTGGTTCATGAACGGCGCCACGGTGCGGCACACGTCCAGCCGCGAGCTCGACTCGATGCGCACCACCGTGGCACCGAAGTCTGCCAGCGAGCGCGTGGTCGCCGGGCCGGCGATGGCCCACATGAAGTCGAGCACCTTCAGGCCGGCGAGCGGGCGCGGGTCTGCCGCGTCCACGTCGAATGCCGTGGGCACGAGGCCGCGCACGGGCATCGGCGCGTGCGCATTCAGCTCGGCCTCCACCTCGGCGCGATGCGCATCGAGCGCGGGCGCGGGCGCGGGCCGCGTGTAGTGGATGGGCGTGGCGCTGAAGCGGGCGAAGGGGCCGGGGAAGGCGAGGCCATCGGGCTCGCCGTCCGGCACCTGGAAGTAGGCGCGCGCTTCGAGTTGCGGGCTCTCGAACACGTCCTTCATGGTGCTCACCGGCGCCAGCAGCAGGCGGCGCTGCATGGCGGCATCGAGCAGGTCTGCCTTCAGCGTGGCGCCGGTGCATGCGGCCACGGCGTCCTTCGCGCGCTCGAATTCGGAGAGCGGCTCGGCGCCCGTGAACAGCAGCTGGCCGTAGGCCACCCAGTCCTTGTCGCGCATCGCCGCGTCACAGAAACCGCGATCGTGCACGTACTCCATCAGGCGTCGCGTGGCCGGGCCGACGGTGGCGCCGAAGATGTGCGTGATGGAGGCGAAGCCGTCCTTCGCGGGATAGGTGAGGCGCATCTGCACAGGCCCCAGGCGCGGTCCGGTGGCGCTGCGCATGACCGGCGGGAAGTTCACGCCCGCCGCCACGATGCCGCTCTGGGTGCAGATGGTCACGGCCTGCTGGGCGGAGATGTCCACCTGCTGGCCGAGGCCGGAGCGATTGCGCTCGTGCAACGCCACCATCGCGCCGAAGGCGCCCTCGACGGCGGCGTGCTGGTAGGCCTGCGGTGAGGAGGTGCGCACGGGCGCGCGGTCCGAATCCCCTGTGATGGCCATCGGCCCGCCGGCGGCCATGGCGATGAGGTCGCCGCCCAGCCAGCGCGCGCGCGGGCCGGTGCTGCCGAAGGGCGTGATGCTCACGTGGATGAGCCGCGGGTTCAGTGCTCGCAGTTCCGCCGGGCCGAAACCGAGCGACTCGAGGTGGCCCACGGGCTCGGACTCCACGAGGAAGTCTGCCCGCTCGATGAGCGCGCGCAGCGTCTCGCGGTCTGTCGGGTCCTGGATGTCGAGCACGATGCTGCGCTTGCCGCGCGCCCAGGCGCGGAAGGTGAGCGAGGCCTCGCTGTCGCTGCGATCGCCGATGAAGGGTGCCCGGCCGCGCACCTCTGCACCGCCAGGCGGTTCCACCAGCACCACGTCTGCGCCCAGGTCGCCCAGCACCTGGGCGCACAGGCCGGCCTCGCGCTGGGTGAGGTCGATGACGCGATATCCATCCAGTGCTCGTTCCATCGTGACTGCGCTCTTCCTGGGTGTTTGGGCAGCGATACGGCTACTCGGGCAGTTCGACACCCGAGCCGCCGAAATGCGAGGGCATGTCCCTGTACTTCGGCAGGCCGTCCTGCACCGCCAGCGTCTTCTCGCCGTAGAACACGTGCAGCGTGCCCTGGTGCGGGAAGGTCGGCACGGTGTTCAGGTAGACGTCCACCAGCCCCATCGCCGGGTGGTTGGTGAACACGTGGCCGCCGCAGCCCTTGCAGAACTTGCGCTCGCTGCCCGGTGTCTTCGCGAAGGCGCCGATGTGCTCCGCGCCCCGGGTGACCGTGAGGCTCTGCGGCGGCCACAGGCTGAAGGCGTTGATGGACGCGCCGGCCCAGTGCGCGCAGTCGGTGCAATGGCAGTAGCCCATCACGTTGGGCGCGCCGCTGAGCTCGAATCTCACGCTGCCGCAGAAGCAGCTGCCTGCGTGGGCTTGTGCGTTCATCGTTCGTGTCCTCGCATCGTTGATCGGCCGGCTGCCGGCCGTTGCCCGTCGTCGCGATCATAGCTACGCCACCCTGCGCGCGTCGCGCTCAGAGCCTGTGAAAAATTCGGGCGCCGTCGCGAGCCGTCCGATCAGCCGGCGAGACAAGGCGTCTGTGGCGCAATCCCGTTTTCCTTGTGAAGACAGGGAGCTTGCCGAGGCAAGTCACCGCAGATTTCGCCAGAGACCCATTGCTCTCGACGGAAGGGGCAGTCGCAGCCGTTGATCGGACGGCGCAGCAGGCGAACGACTTCTTTTGGCTCTCAGGTGACGCTCGTGAACGACCGCCGCGAAGCCCAGTTCGCCGTCTCGGCCAGCAGTTCGCGCTCCGCGTTCAGGGCGTACTGCTCGAACTCGCGCGCGCTGTCGGCCTGGGCCATGCCGGCGCGGATCGTCGTGAGGCCGAGCAGCGTCTCCTCGTAGGTGTGCACGCGCGCCTCGAGGTCGAACGAGGCCGCGAGCGACAGCGCGGCCACGGCGGCCATCGGGAACAGGATCGCCACGACGCTCGAGGCCACCTCAACACCGGGCAGCACCTGCGCGGGATCCACCGCCGGCAGGAAGCCCAGCAACCAGGGCACGAGCCACAGCTTCACCGGCGTGCCGAGCAGGGCGATGGTGGCGATCACCATGAAGCAGCGATTCGCGAGCCGCAGGCGCGCCTGTGCGCGGCCGAGTTCACGTGCGTAGTAGGCGATCTGCCCGCGCGACCCTTCCAGCCGTTCGCGCACGTAAGCGTCGCGTGCCGCCTGCCAGTCCACGACCGTGCGGCGGGAGATCACGAGGTGCAGCACGTACATCGTGTGCAGCACGGGGCGCAAGGCGCTCGGGAATGGCAGCGAGAACAGGTGCTCCAGGCTGACGCGCAGGTTGCGCATCGCCTGCACCGAGATCGCCAGCTCCGCCGTGAGGCGGTACAGCGCCCAGCTGTGCGCCGCGTGCGAGCGATGCAGCCACAGGTGCGTGCCCACGCCAGCCGCGAGCAGCGCGAACTCCAGCGCCAGCAGCACGTCCGTCCAGGGTGAAGGCAGCGAAGCAACCGTGATGGCGACTGCGCAGGCGGTCGCAGTGAGATGCGCGGCGATGATGATCTGTGCCGCGTAGCGGAAGTGCTTGCGCTGCACGGCCGAGGCGTCGTCGCCGATGCGCGCGAGCTGCTGCAATGCGGGCTCGGCGCGCGAGAGGATGTTGCCGACCGGCGTGGGTGCCGGCCCCGGTGTGTTCGTGCGTGCGCTGCGTGCAGGCGAGAGCCCCGTCGCGCCGAGCCCCTCGGGCAGCTGCGGCGGGGTCCAGCCACGATGCGCCGGTGTGCCAGGCCAGTTGTGCCGGCATTCGCGGATGTGCGGCTGGCCGTTCTTCTCCGCCACGCGCAGCTCCAGTACCGGCTGGCCACGCTTGCACGCCTTGGCGAGGAACTCGACGGTGCCGCCGACGTTCGTCGTTGCCTGCTCGCGCAGCAGGCACACCACGACGTCGCTCACGCGGATGATCTCGAGGTTCGCATCGCCGAAGCGCACGCCGCGATTCGCGGCGTCGCTCACCACCCGTTCCTCGATGATGTGCGGGCTGGCGAGCAGGCGCTCGGCCTCGCGCCGCTCATGCTGCTCGAAGTCTGCCGTGTCGGCGCTCTCGAAGGCACTCAGGTACTCATCGCGCGATTGCGGCAGGAACACCCGCTGGGGCAGCTCCAGTCCGGCACAGGTGCGGGTGAACAGCGTGTCTGCGCCAATCGCCACCTGGGAGATGCCACAGAGCACGTGGGCCGGCGAGAGCCCGAGCTCCACCGGCAGCGCCGCGATGCGATCGCGCAGGTGTGCTTCGAGCGCGGCCATGAACCCGTGCCGGCCGGGCGCGTCGAGCGTGCTGTCGCCTTCGAGCAGGTAGCGGGAACCGGCGAATCCCAGCGCCACGATGATCGGCACCGCGACGGCCTGATTGCCCTCCGGGGCTGGCGTTGGCGGGCTGTTCATTGGGCGCGATCGTTCATGGCGCGATAGTGCCAGAGGTGCACGGGGGAGGGCGACGCGTGCTGCTGCGGGACGTGCTGGCCATCGACGCGCATCCTCATCCGTGCTGGTCTCGGTGCGGCTGGCGTGGACAATCGCGGCGCTGGCCGCGTGCGATCACGCACCCGAGCCTATCGAAGCGAACACGTGCACCTGCGGCACGCATCCGACATCCACACGAGGCATCCCATGCACAGCCTGTTCGACCTCACGGGGCGCGTCGCGCTCGTCACCGGTGC
>SXGT01339924.1_pt1 | contig 10163 bp, 11 predicted proteins | sample 3176221 | NCBI WGS metagenome assembly SXGT01 (sample SAMN11356862, study PRJNA531348) | freshwater metagenome | isolation source: freshwater sample F1-120 | place: China: Fuxian Lake, Yuxi | collected 2017-12-25
CGCCCGCCGCATGTTCGCGCTCCAGCGCCGCTTGCTCGGGTGACGAGTGGCGCCGAGCCGGGCGCGGATCGCGCCAAGCCCGATCCGGCGGGGTGTCGTAGGCACGGCGGTCACGCCGCCGCCGTCGGTCGACAGCCTCAGCCTGGAGCGGCCTCGGGGCCGCCGCGGGCTGGCTCTCGTCGCCCTCGCCGTCGCCGTGCTCGTCGCGATCGTGGGCGGCATCCTGGTGGCCAGCCGCGGCCAGCCGAGCACCGTCGGAACCGAGGAACCTGCCGCCGCAGTCGACGCGGCCAGGCCTGCGCCGCCGGTCGTCGACGCGGCCGCGCAGGCGTCGGCGCCCGACGCCGCGCCGATCCGCCGGGTGACGATCACCGTGCGCTCCAAGCCCCCCGGCGCCGAGGTGATCGTCGGCGGCGTCTCCCGCGGCATCGCGCCGATCGACGTCGAGGTGCCGATGGGCACCGCGGCCATCCTGGTCGAGGTGCGGCGCGACGGACGGAGCACCCAGCAGCAGGTCGTCCCCGATCGCGATCGCACCGTGACGCTGGCCACCCGCCGATCCACCACCGGCACCGGTGGAGGAAGCGACCTGCCGTTCTGATGCACCCGCTCCTCGCCACCGTCACGTTCGGCGCGCTCGGCCTGGGCGCGCTCGGCGGGTGCCTGTCAGCACCCACCGGCCTCGATCCGGGCGCGATCGACGCCCCCATCATCACGCCGTGGCCGCCGCCCAGCGCCAACATCATCGCCATCGCCACCGGCGACGTCGACGGTGACGGCAAGGAGGACCTGGTCGCCGTCGACGGTGGCAACGCTCGCGTGTTCCTGCTTCGCGGCGGCGCCGACATCGATCCGATGCGCGCCACCGTCACCACCAGCAGCCGCTCGGCGCCCCTGCCCGGCCTGCGCCCGCCGGTCGCGGTCACCGTCGCCGCCGTCACCGGCATGCGCTTCATCCTGGTGTTCGACACGCCCATCGCCGGGCCGCGCCTCACCGTCTTCGATGCCCAGCTCGCTCAGAACGGCCAGACCAGCGTCGGCGTCCCGCCGGCGGCACCGGGCGGCATCGTGACGCTCACCCAGTCGACGTTCGGCATTGGCATGAACGCCGTGTTCGGCTCGGTGCCCAACGCGGTCTTCTTCGTCGAGGGTCCAGCCGTCGACGACCCGGTGCCGGCGGTGCTGGTGCTCCCGCAGATCGGGGCCACACCCTTCGCCAGCGTGCTGGCCACCAGCGGCTACGTCACCATGGGCGCGCCGGGGACACCGCGCGTGTTCGTCAGCGAGCCAGCCCGCACCCAGCGCGCCGACTCCGGCGGCCCCGGCCAGTTCACCTGGACGCCGGCGCGCACCGGCGGCGACTGGACCGCGCAGGTGATCGCCGAGGTATCCGGCGACACCTACCCCGACGTCGTCGGCTTCTCTCCCGAGGGCGCGAGCCCGGCCCGGATCTGCGCTTCCGACGTCAACGCAGCCGGCGCGCCACCCTGCTTCAACACCGCGTTCGGCATGGACACCGCGACGCTCGCCGCCGGCTCGGTGGTCCAGCCCGGCCAGACCGACCTCGTGCTGTTGCACGTACCGCCGGTCCCACCGGGGATGGCTTCGCTGTTCCTGGTGCCCGACCTGCGCATCATGGGCGGCAACGTCGTCGCCGACGGCTTCAGCCCGCCCGGCAACTTTTCCGTCGACGGGCCGCTGGTCGCCGTGGCCCAGCTCGACGCCGCCGGCGAGGAGATCCTCCTGGTCGGCCGCGACGGCGAGATCATCTGTCTTCGCTCGACCGGCGGCGCGCCGGTGCGCTGCACGCCCTGACGGGCCTGCCGCGCGGGACCTCGGGCCTCGGGCCTCGGGCCTCGGCCAAGCCTGTCCTCGACGTGCGTTTCGAGAACGACGGTACTCTCCTCTGGTGAGCTCAACGACGAATCAGTAGCTCTTGGCCCAGACCACGCGCTTGGCGCTGGGCTTGCCGGTGAACGGGCAGGTGCCGGCCTCGCCGTCGGCGAGCGGGATGCAGCGCACGGTCACGCTCAGGTCGTCCTTGATCTTCCTCTCGAGCTCGACGTCTCCGGAGAAGTGGGTCAGGGCGAAGCCGCCGTGGATCGGCGTGGGCGCACCCTCGGCGCTGGGCGGCGGCGTGAACCAGGCGTAGAACTCGGCCTTGTCGTCGATGACGCGGGTGTTGGCGTCCTGGAAGGCGCGGGCCCGGGCCAGCATGCCGTCCTGCATATCCTGGAGGATCGTGCCGATGGTCGCGACCAGCTCGGTGCGGGCGATGCCGCCCTTGTCCTTGGGACCGCGATCGCGGCGCCCCATGAACACGCTGTCCTGATCGATGTCGCGCGGGCCGACCTCGAGACGCAGCGGCACGCCCTTCTTGATCCACTGCCAGACCTTGTCGCCGCCGCGCAGATCGCGCTGGTCGAGCTCGACCCGCACCGGCGTCCCGGCGAAGCTCTGGGCCCGCAGCTCGGCGGCCAGCTTGTGGCAGTAGTCGAGCACGCGCTCGCGGTGCTCGGGCTTCTGCAGGACCGGCAGGATCACCACGTGGGCCGGGGCCAGCCGCGGCGGGCACACCATGCCGTCGTCGTCGGCGTGGGTCATGATCATGGCGCCGACCAGACGGGTCGAGACTCCCCAGCTCGTGGTCCAGGCGTACTCGAGCGCGCCCTTGTCGTCGGAAAAGCGGATCTCCGAGGCCCTGGCGAAGTTCTGGCCGAGGAAGTGCGACGTCCCGGCCTGGAGCGCCTTCTTGTCCTGCATCATCGACTCGATGCAGTAGGTCGAGACCGCGCCCGGAAAGCGCTCGCCGGCGGTCTTCTCGCCCTGGATGACCGGCATCGCCATCCACTGCTCGGCGAAGTCGGCGTAGACGCCGAGCATCTTCATGGTCTCCTCGACCGCCTCGGCGGACGTGGCGTGGGCGGTGTGCCCCTCCTGCCACAGGAACTCGGCGGTGCGCAGGAACTGGCGCGTGCGAATCTCCCAGCGCACCACGTTGGCCCACTGGTTGTTGAGCAGCGGCTGGTCGCGATAGCTCTGCACCCACTTGGCGAACATCTCGCCGATGATGGTCTCGGAGGTCGGCCGCACCACGAGCGGCTCCTCGAGCTCACCGGCCGGCACCAGCTTGCCTTCGCGCATCTCGAGCCGGTGGTGAGTCACCACCGCGCACTCCTTGGCGAAGCCCTCGACGTGCGCCGCCTCCTTCTCGAGGAAGCGGAGCGGGATGAAGAGCGGGAAGTACGCGTTGACGTGGCCGGTGGCCTTGAACATGCCGTCGAGAACGCGCTGGCAGTTCTCCCACAGCGCGTAGCCCCACGGCTTGATCACCATGCAGCCGCGCACCGGCGAGTTCTCGGCCAGGTCGGCGGCGGCGACGACCTGCAGGTACCACTCGGGGTAGTCCTCGGCGCGGGTCGGGGTGATGGCGGTCTGGGCAGCCTTGCTCATTGGGGTCCCATGGCCTACCGCGTCAGCCCCCAGAACGGAAGTCCCTTACCCCTGCCCTTGCCCTTGCCCTCGCCCTTCTTCTGTCGATCACCCTGGCCATCCTGCATTACCGTCCGCCCATGCGCACGGCGTCTGCACTCCCCCTCCTCGCGCTCCTCGCCTGCGGCCCCTCCATGTCCGCGGGCGGCGACGACACCCCCGGCGAGATCGACGCCGCCACCGACGCCAGCACCGTCACCCTGCCCGACGGCATCGACTGCCCCACACCGCCGACGCTGGCCGGCGCCGACGTCCAGATCGCGCCGCAGTACGCGTCGCTCTACACCGCTTACGACCTCGGCACCGTGCCCGGCGTACCCAACCCGCTCGGCGGCGCCACCGTGCACATCACCGACGACGACAAGCTGCTGATCGCCGGCAACTCCGAGAACGGCAGCGGCGCGATCTACGAGATCGGGGTCAACCGCAACGCCTGCGGTCACATCATCGGGTTCGTCGGCACCGCCCAGATCCACGCGACCACGCCGTACGTCGACGCCAACCTCGTCTACGTCAACTCGAGCCTGATGCTCTACACGCAGTGGCCGACCGCGATCCTGTCGCAGCTGCCGGTCGGCGCTTCGACGCCGGCGCGCAACACCGACCTGCGCAGCGTCGGCCTGCCCGCCGGCGACTCGGGCCCCGGCGGGATCGGGATGGTGCCGCCCGGCCTGGCCGGCGCCGGCGGCCTGCGCATGGTGACGTGGCCCGGCGGCTACTGGGTCCACCTGAACACCACGCCCGACAGCGGCCTCCTCGCCATCAGCGGCGTGAACCAGGTCGCGACCGTGCCCAACAACCCGGGCGGCTTCGCCTACGTGCCGGCGGGCTCACCGGGCTTCGCCCAGCAGGCGATCATCATGGCCGAGTGGGTCGCGGGCGATCCAGCGCTCGATCGAGTGGCGGTCTACGACGTCGACGCCCAGGGCGACCCCGTGATCGCCACACGCCGCGAGTTCATGACCCGCTTCCCGCGCCCGTGGGGCGCCTACTTCGAGCCAGTCACCGGCGACTATTTCTTCCTGTCGTGGGGCACCGGCAGCGATCGCGTCTTCGTCGTGCAGGGCTTCGCCCCGCCGCCGCCGATCGATTGAGAGGGGGGACTTCCCGCCCCCCTCTCGCCGCCTGCAGGCCGCGGCGATTTCCCCCTCGCGCGCGCGTCGCGCGAACGGACTGATGGCGCCGTCGCTCAGGCGTCGCAGGGGGTCCACACCATGACGTGGACGACCCACAGTCGGCCACGATCGCGGGCCATCCACACGTCGAGCCCCCAGCGGCGGAAGTGGACCAGTTGGTCGGTGACGACGGGGGCGAGGGTCACCATGGCGTCGGCGGCGATCTCGCGCCGGGTCGTGCCCAGATCCTCGCGCGTGGCCAGGTACGCACGCAGCTCGGCGGCCGGGACCTCCTCGCCGCAGTCGCCGTAGACGCCCGCCGCGTGATCGCCGGGATCGCGGTCGAGCCTGGGCAGGCCGGCGTCGAGGCCGCGGGCGACCTCGGTCCAGAAGTGCTCGCGCCAGTACTCGATCATGTCGTCGCCGCCGATGCGCGCCGACGGCGGCACCGCGCCGCCTGCCGTCACCCGCAGGGTCGGGCTCACGTAGGCGCCGGGCTGGATCCACAACCACAGGCCGTGCGCCGGGTGGATCAGGCGATCGAGCGCGGCGCCGTCGTCAGCGTGGATGGCGGCGGCGAGCGCGCGCAGGACCGCCTCGGGCGCGTCGAGCGCCTGCTCGGCGGCGCCACCACGCTCGTCGATCGGAGCGCGCGGCGTGGCCGGGCCGGCGCACCCAGCGAGCGCGCCGACCAGCACCACCACCAGCACGCGCCGGTTGACCCTCACTCGGGATCGGAGATCGTCGACGGCCGCTCGGCGTTCTCGGGAATCTGACCTGGGGTCGAGGGCGGTCCGAAGCCCAGGTAGGCGTAGAACATGCCGTCGGGGCCCTTGTCGCTGCGAGTGGCGCCTTCGCGGGCGTCCTTGGGATCCTTGAACGCGATCGTGACCAACACGCCGCCGGGGTGACCGGGGACGCCCTTCCGCGCCCGCCGGGCTCGCACCACCTTGGTGGTCACGCGCGCCACCGAGGTCTCGAAGAAGCGGGTGTCGAGCGGCCGCCGCGTGTTGCGCGCCTGCTTGCTGAGCCCCTCGAGCAGCACGACGAGCTTGGTGCCCTCCAGGTGCTGCGAGAGCGTGAACCCGTCGACAGCCTGGAAGAACAGCTCGGAGCTACCGTCGGCTCGGGTGGTGAACCCGACCCAGTTGAGCGACTTCTTCGCCGGCGGCCGCCGCGGCTTGGCGCCCTGCTCGGCGACCGGCGGCGTCCCCGGCGTCACGCCGGCGTACTCGCCTTCCTGGCGCGGCGCACCGCCTTCCGCCGGCTGAGCCGCGGCCGGGGCGGCGGCGAGGAGCACGGCGGCGAGCGCCAGGCTGACGCGAGAGCGGAGCATGCCGCGATCGTACGAGCCCCGGCCGAAACCTGCAAATTCCGGGTTCGCCACGGGTACTTCGCCGATTGGACTTGCGTGCTGTCAAAATGATATCACTTTGATGTCATCCCATCGCATGGGGGAGGCCTTCATGAGCACGACGATCCAGGAACGCAACGTCCGCACCCTGCCCGGCAGCCTCGCGCTGCTCGTCTCCTTCGCCATGCTCGGCATCGGCACCTGGCTCCTGGTTTCCGGGATCCATCCCGGCCACCCCGAGCTCCAGCAGGCGACCAAGGTCGATCCCGCCAACCTGATCCTGGCGTCCTTGCTCTCGGTCGCGGTGATCTTCGTGTGGAAGGGCATGTTCACCATGAACCCCAACGAGTCGCGCGTGCTCCAGCTCTTCGGCCGCTACGTCGGCACCGTGCGCGACGAGGGCTGGCGCTGGGTCAACCCGCTCTACAGCAAGAGCATGGTGACGTTGCGCATGCGCAACTTCGAGACCACCAAGATCAAGGTCAACGACGTCGAGGGCAACCCGATCGAGATCGGCGCCATCGTGGTGTGGAAGGTGGTCGAGCCGGCCCACGCCGTGTTCTCGGTCGAGAACTACCCGTCGTTCGTTGCCATCCAGTCGGAGTCGGCGGTGCGCATCCTCGCGACCCGCCACCCCTACGACGGCCACGACGAGAACCTGATCTCGCTGCGCGGCCACATCGACGCCGTCGCCGAGGAGCTCAAGCGCGAGATCCAGACCCGCTGCAGGACCGCCGGCGTCGAGGTCATCGAGGCTCGCATCGCCCACCTCGCCTACGCGCCCGAGATCGCCCAGGCCATGCTGCAGCGCCAGCAGGCCGGCGCCATCATCGCCGCCCGCCAGCGCATCGTCGAGGGCGCGGTCGGCATGGTCGAGATGGCCCTCGCCATGCTGTCCAAGAACAAGATCGTCGAGCTCGACGAGGACCGCAAGGCGGCGATGGTGTCCAACCTGCTCGTCGTCCTGTGCGGCGAGCGCTCCACCCAGCCGGTCATCAACGCCGGCACGCTCCACCAGGGCTGAGCCGGGAGCCGTCGTGTCCGCCCGCAAGCCGTTCCTGGTCCGCCTCGATGCCGCCGTGCTGACGGCGATCGAGGCGTGGGCCGGCGACGACCTGCGCAGCGTCAACGCGCAGATCGAGTTCCTCCTGCGCGACGCCCTGCGCAAGGCCGGGCGCAAGGTGAAGGGCGGCGAGCCGACCGCCGAGGCCCCCGCCGAGACCGCCCCGCCCGCCCGCCGCGGCCGGACGGGTTGAGCGATTCGCCCTGTTCACTGACCCGAGGTCAGTGGCAAGATTCGCGCGCCACCTGGAGGGATGCATGATGTCTCGCTCTCTTGCTGTCGGGTTGCTCGCAGTCCTGGGTCCGTCGGTCGTCGCCTGCGGCGGCGGTGGCCAAGGTGACGACGATGGCACCGCCATCGACGCGCCCGCCGCCTCGATCGACACCTCCGTCCCCGAAGGGTGGACGACCCTGCTCGAAGGTGACTGGACGCTGCCGTCGGGGCAACCCGACACCTACTACTGCGTCTACGCGACCGTCCCGCGAGACATGTACATCAAGGCGTTCCGGCCGCTCATCCCGCTGGGCACGCACCACACCGTGCTGACCAAGTACACCAGCGCCAGCCCGGCCGACGGCATCCGTCCGTGCAGCGTCGGCACCAACGGCCAGAGCATGATCTACGGCTCGGGCGTGGGCTCGCCGGACTTCGTCTTCCCGACCGGTGTCGGCCTGCACCTACGCGCCGGCGACCGCCTGCTGCTCAACCTCCACCTCTACAACGCCAGCGACAACGCCATCTCCGGCCGCTCCGGCACGCTGATCCAGGAAGCGACCGCCGGCGAGATCCAGAACGAGGCCGAGATCGTGCTGGCCGGCCCCACGTTCGGCCTCAACGTCCCGACCGGCATGTCGACCCAGATGGGCAGCTGCAACATCTCGCAGATCACCAGCGTGCCGATCCACGTGTTCTCGCTCTCGCAGCACATGCACAAGACCGGCACCCACATGCGCTCGGTGATCACCCGCGGCTCGCAGACCATCACGCTGCAGGACATCGACTACAACTTCGAGGAGCAGACGTTCCAGCTGGTGAACCCCCACGTCACGCTCCAGCCCAGCGATCGCCTGACCACCTACTGCACCTACAACAACCCGGGCCCGGCCAAGACGTTCGGCGACTCGTCCGACGACGAGATGTGCTTCACCGACCTCTTCTACTACCCGGCGCAGGGCGCGAACTTCACCTGCACCGGCTTCTGACGCGCGCTTCGACCGGTCGATCCACAAGTTGCCCCGGCATGCATCCCGTCGTGGCGCTCACTCCGTCCGGCGGCGGCGGAGCTCGCCCGGTGTCAGCCCCGTGCGTGCGCGCACGAGCTTGGTCAGCCCGTCCTCGGACAGGCCGAGCCGGGCCGCGACCGACACCACCTTGTCGTCGCCCTGGAGTAGCTCCTCGGCGAGGCGAAAGCGAGCATCGGCCTGCTCGGAGCGAAAGGTCACGCCGGCCTGGGTGAGCACGCGTTGCAGGGTGCGGATCGACACACCGATGCGGCGCGCCGCCTCGGCCAGCTCGAGATCGCCCTGGGCCGCCGCGAGCGCCGCACGCAGGGCCAAGAGCGGGGCCGGCATCGCTCGAGCCGCGTGGACGGCAAGGTCGACCTTGGCCAGCACCGCATCTCCGTCCTCGGGTCGCACCGCGCGGTAGCCTTCACTCGCGTCGGTCACGATGGTGAGCGGCCCGCCCAGCTCGAGCAGCGGCTGGATGCCGAGCAGCGTGAGCCCGGGGGCGCCGACCGGAAGGATCGCGATCCGTCGCGCGACCCGCTCGTCGATCATGCCGGCGTTGCCGCGCAGCCACGCGAGCAGGTGGGTGAGCGCGTCGGCGTCGATGGCCTCGATCAGGCGGCCGTCCTGCACCAGATCGAAGCGCGGCGCGAGGTGCTCGTAGCCGTCGAGGATCCGGGTGAAAGCGCGGGTGTCGTCGAGGCTGGGCCGGCCCCAGACCACGAAGCCGCACAGCGTCGGATCGAGACACCAGAACACGCCGCTGCCGAACAACACCCAGCTGCGCTGCGGATCGCGGAACAGCTCGTCGCGGCTCGCGCAGCAGCGGAACGTGCCAGGCCCTGCCATGTGCTGACGATCATACCGCTGCGGTGGCGTGAAACGCGGGCCGGTTGGCGCGCGCGTCGGTGTGGTTTTCGGTCGGCGACGCATGTGGCTCGGTACAAGCGCGTTGTCCTCCCCACACCATTCCCTTCCCTGAACAGGAGACGACGATCATGCGTTCATGGCTCATGCTGGCCTTGCTGGCCCCCGCTGCGTGCGAAACCGGCGAGACCCGCCCAGCCGACAAGTCGGCAGCCCCGGTCGCGGCCAAGCCGGCCGAGAGCGCGCCGACCGCGGCTCCGCCGCCGGCCGCTCCATCGAACCTGGTGCCCGACGATCGCGCGACCGCGTTCGTGGAGAGCTGGATCACCGACGTGCGCGCCGGTGTCTCCTCGGCCGACGCGTTGCTCGCGGGCGCCGACCTCTCGGTCAGCTCCCAGCTCTGCGGCACGACCCCGGTGTGCGCCGGCCGCGCGCTCAAGCTGCTTCGTCAACTCCTGAAGCTGCCCGACCCGACGACGTCGATCCACGTCGTCGATCGCTCGCGGTTCACGTGGGACCTCCCCCACGCGCTGGAGGCCTGGCGGACCAAGTCAGACGACGTGACCTGGGTGAGGTGGAGGGCCGAGTTCGAGTACGGCGAGTCGAAGTACGAGGATGGCGAAGTCCACGTTGGCGTGAAGCAGGGACCGGACGGCGAGCTCCGCATCGTCGCGGCCGAGGTCTGGCTGGCCGAGTTCCCCGAGTTCGATCACTGAGCCACGCCGAGACGCCGGACGTGACCTTCGATCAGTGAGCGAACGCCCGAAAATCCGACGGGCGGCCCATCTCGGGGCCGCCCGTTTCCGTCTCACAGCGTCCGTCAGCTCACTTCTTGTCGCCGGACGTGGAGTCGATGCGCATGCCGTAGAACGAGCGGTAGGCGAAGTACATCGCGATGAGCAGGCCGATCACGGCGATGGCGGTGTTGACGTCGCGCGACAGCTTGTGGATGCGCTCGACGGCGGCCTTCTTGCGGAGGATGGCGATGCGCACCTCGAGCTCGGGCGGCTCGATGTCAGCGAGCAGGCCCCAGGCGAAGCGCGTAC
>SXGT01529113.1_pt1 | contig 10163 bp, 9 predicted proteins | sample 3176221 | NCBI WGS metagenome assembly SXGT01 (sample SAMN11356862, study PRJNA531348) | freshwater metagenome | isolation source: freshwater sample F1-120 | place: China: Fuxian Lake, Yuxi | collected 2017-12-25
AGTAGCGGCAGTTGATGGCACAGCCGCCCGTCAGCAGCAGCAGCGCCCGGCCGGCATACTTCCTCACGAGCCCGGGCGCCGCCAGGGAGGCAGCCTCGTCGAGCGGATCGGCGGAGAAGCCCGGCGTGTCGATCGTCTCAGCCCGCCGCGGCAGGATTTGGAGCAGGAGCGGATCGAGGGCGTCGCCCTGCAGCATGCGGGTGACGAACGCCCGCGGCACGAGCAGCGGAAAACCACCGGTTGACTCCCGTGCCTCGGCGGCATGGCCGGAGTCGAGCCCCAGCACCCGGCAGAGCTCCTCGGGATCGCGAATGGCGTCGGCCAGTTCCCGCTGCCATCCGGGGGCAAACCCGGCCGTGTCGCGTGGAAGGGTGGCGGTGGACATCGGTGGCGGACGGCGGAAGTTGACAGGCAGGGGCGGTGCGGCCACGCTGGACGCCCCGTAAGGATACGGGCGTCGGACCCGGAAGAGAAAGCGGCCATCCACAGGAGCGTCGAGCAGCAGTGCCAGCCTACAACACGAGCGAGTTCAAGAAGGGCCTCAAGGTCCAGATCGACGGCGACCCGTACATCATGATCGAGTGCAACTTCGTCAAGCCCGGCAAGGGCCAGGCGCTCTACAAGTGCAAGCTCCGCAACCTGCTCCGCAACACCGTTCTGGACCGCACCTACAAGAGCGGTGATTCGCTCGATGCCGCCGACATCTCCACGATCGAGGCCCAGTTTCTCTACAAGCAGGGCGAGCAGTTCGTGTTCATGGACAACGCCAATTACGAGCAATACGAGCTCTCGAAGGAGCAGGTGGACGACTCCTGGAAGTGGATCAAGGAGGGCACGGTCTGCTCGATGCTGCTCTACAACGGCAATCCGATCTCGATGGAGCCGCCAAACCACATGGTGCTCAAGGTCGAATATGCCGAACCGGCGATGCGGGGCAACACGGCGACGAACCTCACCAAGCCGGTGAAGCTCGAAACGGGCGCCGACGTGATCGTGCCGGCGTTCATCGAGCAGGGGGACAACATCAAGGTCGATACCCGCACCGGCGAGTATCTCGAACGAGTGAAGGCCTGACCCGCGAGCCGCCGCACCCGATCCCCGCCCGATGCGGCCTCAGATGTAATACATCGCGTCGGCGCCGCTACGGCATCGTCCCGCCAGATCGGCGAGCGTGACGCCGCCGAGCGCCTCCGCCTCGGCCGCGGCGGCCTCGTGCCAGGCCGCCGCGAGCACGGCGGCGGTTCGCGATCGCCGGGCGAGCCCGGCCGTCACCGGGGCCGCCGCGTCACCGGGGCCATCGACGGCGCGGCGAATGTCGTCGAGCGTGATCGTTTCCGGGGGCCGGGCGAGCCGGTATCCGCCGGCCGCGCCCCGGATGCTGGCCACGATGCCGGCCGCCTTCAGCTGCAGCAGAATGTGGACGAGGAATCGCGCGGGCACGCCCTGCGCCTCGCAGATCGCCCTGATCCGCACCGGCTGCACCGCGTCGGCACGCCGTGCCAGCTCGACCGCGGCCATCGCGGCATACTCGGTTTTTGCGGACAGACGCATGGCGGAGCCTCGCGTGTTCAGCGGGAATGCAGCCCGCACTCGGTCTTCACGGAGCCGCTCCACCGGCCGGCCCGCTCGTCCTCGCCCGCGGTCACGGCCCGCGTGCAGGGCGCGCAGCCGATGCTCACGTAGCCCTTGTCGTGGAGCGGGTTGTAGGGAATGTTTTCCCGGACGATCGCGTCCCAGACGGCACCCTTCGTGAAGTTGGCCAAGGGGGAGATCTTCACGACCCCGAACTTGTGATCCCAGCCGACGATCGGCGAGGCCGCCCGATCGGCGCTCTGGTCACGGCGGATCCCGCTCATCCAGGCGTCGTAGTCGGCCAGCGTCCGCTTCACCACCGCCAGTTTCCGGTCGGCGCAGCAGCGGTCGGGATCGGTGCGGTAGATCGGCCCGCCATGCTGCCGCTCATACTCGTCGACGGTGGTCTCGGGCCGTGCGAGGACGACCTCGATGCCATACCGCTTCGCGATCCGGTCGCGGAGTTCGAGCGTCTCCGGAAACTGATAGCCGGTGTCGAGGTTGAAGACGTGGGTCCGCGGGGCCACCGTCGCGAGCCAATGGATGATCAGGCAGCCCTCCGGCCCGAAGGCGGTGGCCATCGTGAGCTTGTCGCCGAACCGGGCAACCGCCCAGCGGATGATCTCCTCGGGCGTCGCCGACTCGAGCGAACGGCTGGCACGGGCCAGTTCCTCGCGGAGGGCGTCCGACGCCCCGTTGTGTTGCGGCTCGGCGGTGGCGGTCATGAACGAATCCTTACCACGTTGCTCAACTATTGCAAGAATCGCCCCTCGGTTCTGTCAATCGGTCGTTCCGCCACCCGGCCCGCGTCCACTCCGGCACAACCCGCAGGGTTTTGCAGGCCCGCCCGATCCCCACGCAGCCCCCTCCCCACGCCGGCGGAAAACCTCACAATCTGAGGCTCACCCATGAGGAGCAGGGTTTATGGCACGCGAGGTTGCGCTGGCGGTTGATCTCGGGGCTTCGAGCGGTCGGGTCGTCTCGGGCAGTTTCGACGGGCGGCTGCTCGAACTGGAGGAACTGCACCGCTTCGAGAACGGGCCGGTGTCGATGGGCGGCCAGCTCGTCTGGGATCTGCCGCGGCTCTGGCAGGAGGTGGTCGCCGGCCTCCGGATGGCGGCGGATCGCCACGGCAGTTCGATCTCCACCGTGGGCGTCGACACCTGGGGTGTCGATTTCTCCTTTCTCGGCGCCGACGGGGCTCTGCTCGCCAATCCCGTCTGCTACCGCGATCCTCGTACCCGCGGCATGCTCGCCGCCGCGGAGAAGATCGTGCCTCACGCCGAGATCTTCGCGGCCACCGGCCTGCAGTTCATGGAACTCAACTCGCTCTACCAGTTTCTCGCGCTCAAGGAGGCGAAGTCGAGCGTGCTGGCGGCCGCGGACCGCATGCTGATGATCCCGGACCTCTTTCACTGGCTGCTGTCGGGAGAGAAATCCAACGAACGCACCAATGCCTCCACCACGCAGTGCTACGACCCGCAGCGGTGCGACTGGGCCTTCGACATGCTCGAGCGGTTTGGTCTGCCGCGGGGCGTGTTCGGGCCCCTCACCGATCCGGGGACGATCCTCGGCGGACTACGGTCCGGCGTCGCCGCGGAGACGGGGCTCACCGGTGTCCGGGTGATCGTGCCCGGCACCCATGACACGGCCAGCGCCGTGGCGGCGGTGCCCGCGGCGGAGCCGCCGAGCGCCCGGCCCGACTGGTGTTACGTCAGCCTCGGCACGTGGGCCCTGGTCGGGGCGGAACTCGACCGGCCGCTCGTGACCCCCGCATGCCTGGCCCGAAACTTCACCAACGAAGGGGGCGTCGGGGGCACGACCCGCCTCCTCAAGAACGTCTGTGGTCTGTGGCTCGTGCAGCAATGCCGGGCGGCATGGCAGCGGGCCGGCAAGGGCTGGACCTGGGATCAACTCACTGCCCTGGCGGCCGAGGCGCCCCCGCTCATCACGCTCATCGACCCCGACCATCCTTCGCTCGTGGCCCCCGCCGACATGCCGGAGGCGATCCGGGCCCTGGCCAGGGCGGCCGGCGAGCCGGTGCCGGAATCCACGGCCGCCGTGGTTCGCACCGCGCTGGAGAGCGTCGCGGCAGGGGTGCGGCGAACCCTTTCGGAACTCGATGGACTTCTCGGCAGGCGGGTCTCCCGCGTGCACATCGTGGGCGGCGGGGTGCAGAACGCGCTCCTCTGCCAAATGATCGCCGATGCGACCGCCCGGCCCGTCGTGGCGGGGCCGGTGGAGGCCACGGCGATCGGCAACCTGCTGGTGCAGCTGGCGGGCAATGACGGCACGGCCGACCTGCGGGCGATGCGGGGGATCGTTCGCGACAGCTTCGAGCCGACCCGCTACGAGCCCAAAGACGCGGCCCGTTGGAATGACCGCCTGGGCGACGACGGAAGCCCCCGCCGCTGACGCGGTCGGAGGGCTCAACCCTTCCGCTGCAGCAGTTGCGGATTCATGCTGATCACGACCATCGCCACGAACAACAACGCCACGATCACACCGGCGGCAATCGCCCATTTGAGCCAGGTCTGCGCCCGGCGGGCCTCGGCGGCATCCTGCCGCATCTTTTGTTCCTTGCGGTATTCGAGGCTGTTGGTCGCCCGGAGCATGAACGGCCTGTTGCACGTCGGGCAGACCATCTCGCGACCGAGCCACTCGTCCCGCACCTTGAGGACGTGGCCTTTGGGACAGGGGATCCGGTAGGACCGCTCGACGGTGGCCGCAGGCGTGCGACAGATGGGGCACAGCACCGCCAGCCCCTCGGCGACGCCGGGGCCTCGGTATCCACAGGGACAGGCGACGTTTCCGCTCATGGGCGAAAGTGTACCACCGGCCCGGCTGGGCCGGTCGAAGCGGTGTCAGGCCGCCTGCTGCTGCCGAGCAGGACGCTTGGTGACGATGCCATGGTCGACCTCGATGATCGCATCGGCCAACGCCAGCGTGCTGGCCCTGTGCGTGATCATGATCACGGTGCGGTTCTCGACGTAGGTCGAGAGGGCCTCGTGGATGAGCCGCTCGCTGTCCACGTCGATCTGGCTCGTGGCCTCGTCGAGTACGAGGATCTCGGCGTTGCGCAGGAAAGCCCGGGCCAGCGCGATCCGCTGCCGCTGGCCGCCCGAAAGCCGGAAGCCGTTGGGGCCCACCATCGTGCGGTAGCCCTCCGGAAACTCGGAGATGAACTCGTGGGCATGTGCCCGGCGGGCCGCCTCCTCGATTTCCTCGTCGGTGGCCTCCCAGCGGCCGTAACGGATGTTGTAGAGGATGGATTCGTTGAAGAGCTCGGTCTGCTGCGTGACCATGGCGATCCGCCGGCGGAGGTCGTGCAGTCCGACCTCCGTCAAGGGCACGCCGTCGAGCAGCACACGCCCCTTCGTCGGGTCGTAGAATCGGCAGATCCCGTTCACCAGCGTGCTCTTGCCCCCGCCGTTGGGCCCCACGATCGCGACCCGTTCGCCGAACCGGATCGAGACGTTCACGTCCTTGAGCACGGTGTCGATCCCGTCGTAGGAGAACGACACGTCCTCGAGGCGGATCTCCGCATGGGGCGACGGCACCTCCCGTGGATGCGTCGCTTCGGCGAGTTTCGACGGGGTGTCGAGCAGGGGATAGAGGCCCTGCGCGCCAACGATCCCGATGTTCAGCCCGGTGATCACGCCGGAGAGCTTCCGCACCGGATCGCTCGCCCCGATCAGGAACCCGAAGAAGATCATGATGCCCGGCACCGTCATGGGCTGGTCGGTCATCGTGATCCCGAAGATTTTCGTCTCCTGATTGATCACCAACCATGCCCCGACGGCGATCGACGTGGCCACCATCCCGATGCCGAGGATCTCCGTGATCGGGTTGGCCAGGGCATGGTAGAAGGAATGCCACATGCCCGTCCGCATCATGTCGCCGGTGCAGGTGCGGAATCGCTGCCGCTCGAAATCCTCCATCGTGTAGGCCTGCACGGTCAGCACGTTGTTGAGGGCCTCGAGCAGGACGTGGTGGAACCCGCGCGACCGTGCCAGGATGCTCTTCGAGATCCCGCGGATCCTGCGGTTGAGCCAGATCATCAGAAAGCCCACGACGGGCGCCAGTGTCAGGCAGGCCAGTGTGAGCCGCCACGACACCATGAACGCGAATCCGAGGCAGGTCATGATCTTGAGCGGCTCGGTGACGGCACCGCCGTAGACGCTCGTGATGCCGCTGGCGAGCATGTCGGAGGTGCTCGTGACCTGGGCCATGAAGCCCGCCGAGCCCCACCGCATGAACTGGGCCCGGTCGAGCGCGAGGGCCTTGTCGAAGACCTTGAGCCGGATGTTGCGGCTGATGGTCATCGCCACCCAACTCACCAGCAGCGTGCTGCCCATCAGCAGCATGTGCTTGACGAAGGTGCTGATCACGACGAAGGCCACCACGAGGAGCACCGTCTGAAACGGGTCACGCGGCAGGAAGCGGTCGATCCAGGGAGCGAGATGTTCGGCCGAAAGGGCGATCGCCTGGTCGCCCCGCACCGCCAGCCGCAGGGTGTCGAGCTGGTTCTGGGTTTTCATCGCCTCGCGGGCATTCGGAATCCCCGCCGCCAGCCGTTTTTCGAGATCGGTGATCGTCGTGTGGGTGACCTCGATGCGCTGCTTGGACTCCTCGAGACGCCGCTCGTTCCACGACTGCAACGAGTCGCCCTTGAGCGTGACTTCGATGATCGGGAAGAGGGCGGCGATGTTCGCGCCCCACAGGGCGGCGACGCCGGCCGAGCAGAGCAGCGCCGCTGCGAGCAGCGGCCAGCTCTTCGCAGCCTCCCTCAATGCCCGGAGAAAATAGTGCATGGACCGACGTCTCTCACGGACCGGAACGGTTTCAGGATCTGATCGGACATCGCCACGGTTCGAGCCTATGGCAGCCGGGCGAATGTCCGTCCGCGAAGGCTGCGCACGCGCTGGCAGGTTGGGGTGACCTCACCCGATGCGCCTGCCAATCGGGTGGGGAAGGTAGTGATCCTTCCGATGGCGTTCAAGGGCGGGTTTTCGGTGGAAAAACCGCCGGAACGCCCCAGGATGTGTCGCCTGCCGGCGGGAAGCCGCACCGGCAAGGCGGCTGCGTCATCACCTCGACCCGCCGCGGCCTCCCGTCGAAGTCGGCACCTGGCTGCCCCTCGGCGGCGATCCGGGGTGCCCGGGCACCCGACGCCACACCGGTCATGTCAGCGTTTGCCAAGGCGGAGTTCGGCGGCGAGCAGGGTGTTGGCGAGGAGCATCGCCACCGTCATCGGGCCCACGCCACCCGGTCCCGGCGTGATCCACCCGGCCACCTCGCGGACCCGTTCGTAATCGACGTCGCCCACGAGAGCCCCATCGACCCGGTTGATGCCGACGTCGATCACCGCCGCCCCGGGCTTCACCATGTCGGCCGTGATCAACTTGGGCCGGCCGACGGCGGCCACCACGATGTCGGCCTGCCGCGTGATCGCGGCGATGTCGCCCGAGCGGCTGTGGCAGATCGTCACCGTCGCGTCACATCCGCCGGTTCCATCGGGCGGGCAGCCCAGCGGGGGACGCGACGCGAGCAGCAGGGCCAGGGGTTTGCCGACGATGTCGCTGCGGCCCACGATCACCACGTGCCGGCCCGCGGTCGGAATCCCGGCATCGATCAGCATCCGCTGCACGCCGGCCGCCGTGCAGGGCACGAACCGCGGACGCCCCTGCGAGAGCAGGCCGGCATTCTCGGGATGGAAGCCGTCCACGTCGCGCTCGGGGGGCACGGCGTCGAGCACGGCGACCGTGTCGACGTGCGGCGGCAGCGGCAACTGCACGAGGATGCCGTCGGCCGGGCCGTGCTCATTGCGGGCGATGGCCTGCACGAGTGCCACGAGATCGGCGGTGCTCGCCGTCGCCGGCACCGCGACGACCTCCGAGTCGATCCCCACCCGGCCTGCCGCCGCGGCCTTGCTCTTCACGTAGGAGGCACTTGCCGCCATGTCGCCGACGAGCACCACCACGAGCCGCGGCCGGCGGGCAGCGACTCCGGCGAAGGTCTCGACCTCCCCGGCCAGTGCCGCCTCGATGCGGCCCGCGAGCGCCTTGCCGTTCAGAATCGTCGCGGTCATGGGTTGCCCTCGGTGTGGCGTTCGATCGTGGCGGCGTTCGGACGGTCGTGCGTCCAGGTCTTCCAGAGGGCATCGATGCCCGCTTCCTCGGGGTCGCCCTCGTAGGCCACGAGGAGATACCGCAGCGTGAGGGAGCCACCGGGCGGGATCGTATGGTCGCCCGCGCCCTTCGCGGCCCCGGTGAAGTCGTGGACTCCGAAGGGGTTCGCGGCGACGAGACCGTAGTCGCGGGCATGCCAGTATGTCGGATGACGAAGGTTGTCGGGATGATCGAGCATGGCGACTCCCACGGTCCGGCCCTCGATCGGCCCCCAGTAGGCCACCCAGCTGGCCGGCTTGCCCCAGACCTCGGCGCCCACGTGCCCCGCGGAGTTGGTGCAGTGGCCCGCGGCCCCCTTCGAGCCCTCGAGATTCTTGAGCTGGAGTTGCACGGGCACCCGCAGGGCCATCGTCCCCTCCTTGGTGTCGCCGAACGTCACCGGGCCGTGATCGGCATGGATCGTGATCGAGTAGTCGATCGTCCGGGAGGTCGTCGCGCCGCCGAAGACGAGCCGCCGCGTGTCGCTGCAGACCTGCGTGCCATCGGCCTTCAGCCAGCGGTTCTCGGTCTCGATCACCCCCTCGCGGCCGCCTTCGGCCTTCACGAGCGCGGCGTGCTCGATCCGGTTGTTGTCCCGCCGTTCCGGCTTGCCGGCCACGGGGCTTGAAGCCCAGAAGTCGATGCCGTTGACGTCACCATGCGAGAACCAGATCGACTCGTGATGCGGGTGGTCGTGCGGTTCGCCCGCCACGCCGTCGGCCATGGGCCACGAGCGCGTCATGGCGACGCCGCCGGACCCGATGACGGGAAACAGGATGGGCTTGCGATGCCCGGCGTGGACGTACGACGTGAAGGGTTTCCCGTCGATCGCGACGTCGATACGGTCCTCGCGGGTCTCGACGGTCACCTCCGCCGCGGCAATCGCCGACAAAGCGGCCATCAGCAGCGGCAGGAGAGGCCGCAGGCCGCTGCGGACTTTCCCAGCCGCCATCACGTTCATCCGTCGCTCGCGTTCCGGACCTCCCGGACGCGCAGCGGTCATTTCCGCGCCTCGACGTACATCGTCCGAAGCTGGTGCTGGACCTCCTCGAGCAGCCGCTTTTCGTCGCTCGACAGATTGCCGGCGGTCTTCTGCCCGAGCATGTCGAGCGTGTCGATGAAGTGCCTGGCGGTGGGAATGTTGGTGATCGCCTGTTTGGTGATCGGGTTCGGGATCCGCCCCAGCGCCATGAGCGCCTGCGTGAAGAGCGTGTGCACCAGAAACTCGAACGTCGCCGGGGGCATCTTGCCCTCGGCCGGAAGGTCGTTGCCGGGATTTTCGAGCGATACAGGCCTCTCGGTCGATGCCGTGTCGTCAGTCATCACTGCTCCTCCAAAGGCGTCGGAATCTCAGGCCTCGGCGACCCACGCGCTGCCGGCGTGCCGCTCCACCGCCGCCGCCACGAGGCCCGCGAAGAGCGGGTGCGCCGCGGTCGGCTTGCTCTTGAACTCGGGGTGGAACTGGACCGCCACGAACCACGGATGGTCGGCCAACTCCACGATCTCGACGAGCGACCCATCGGGGCTCGTGCCGGCGATCACGAGGCCGGCCTCCTCCAGTTGAGCGCGGTACTTCGAGTTGAACTCATAGCGGTGGCGGTGCCGCTCCTCGATCCGCGTGGAGCCGTAGGCGGCCGCCGCCCGCGTTCCCTCGGCGAGCGTGGCGGGCTGGGACCCGAGCCGCATCGTGCCCCCCTTGTCGACGACGGCGTGCTGCTCGTCCATCAGGCAGATCACGGGATGGGGCGTGTTGCGGTTGAACTCGGTGGAGTGCGCGGCCTCGAGTCCCGCGGCGTGGCGGGCGACGTCGATCACCGCGCACTGCATCCCCAGGCAGATGCCCAGAAACGGGAGTTTCCGTTCGCGGGCAAATCGGATCGCCTCGACCTTTCCCTCGATGCCCCGCTCGCCAAAGCCGCCCGGCACGAGCAGTCCGTCAAAACCGGCGAGCAGCCGCTCGGCCCCCTCCCGCTCGATGTCTTCGCTCTTGATCGGCTGCACCCGCACCTGCGTCCGCTGGGCGATGCCACCGTGGTCGAGCGCCTCGTAGATGCTCTTGTAGGCGTCCCGGTGCTCGGCATATTTCCCGACCAGGGCGATCGACACCTCGTGCTCGGGGTTTCGCAGGCGGTGCAGGATCTCGTGCCAGGCCTCGAGATCCGCGGCCGGGGCCTGGATGCCGAACCTCCGCAGGATGATCTCGTCGATCCGGTTGGACTGGAGCGAGAGCGGCACCTCGTAGATCGAGAAGTCCTTGTCGCGTTCCTCGATCACCGAATCGAGCGGCACGTTGCAGAACAGCGCGATCTTCTCCCGGTCGGAGACGTCGAGCCCCCGCTCCGTGCGGCAGACGAGGATGTCGGGCTGGATGCCGATCTGCCGGAGGATGCCGACGGAGTGCTGCGTGGGCTTGGTCTTCAG
>SXGT01046359.1_pt1 | contig 10162 bp, 7 predicted proteins | sample 3176221 | NCBI WGS metagenome assembly SXGT01 (sample SAMN11356862, study PRJNA531348) | freshwater metagenome | isolation source: freshwater sample F1-120 | place: China: Fuxian Lake, Yuxi | collected 2017-12-25
GGTATCCATCACCATCCGTTTCGCGAAATTCTCTTTTCTCTTTTCCAGGGCCCACGGCTGGTACGGGATGTCGTTGCCTTCCACGACACCCTGTCCGGGTGACACGTACATGGCCGCGCCGTGGAGGTGAGGGAGGGGTCCCGGTTGCGCCGCGTGATCCTGGATGTCCCAATGGGCCGTGTTCATAACCTGCCACACGCCGTTGAGATTCGGCGTCCCGTCGACCGTACGGGCTGCTCGGGCGCCTGGCTCATCTCGCGGTGCGGCGGGCCGGGTCCTCAGCGTGAGTCCCACCAGCACTCCGACGCCCAGCGCCGCCGCCGTCAGCGCCGCAATCCACGGTTTCATCGGGATGGCCTCCCCTGCGATTTCCCCTGCCGTTTCTCGAGATTCCGTGCCTGGCTGAGGATGTGCATCATCCCGTAGTTCGCCTCATGGCAGGCGTACTCGAGAAAGATCTGCTCGGTCGGGCTCTTCATCAACGGGAAGGCGATGGTGAACGGCTGCGTGAACTTCGAGGGATCCGTAACCGTGGACCCGTAGTCGATCGCGTCCTCCGCCGTGCGCGTGAAGCGCTCGAGCAGATGCATTGAGATGGACGGCGTCCTGTATTCCTGGGCGAATCGGTCGCGCGGCCAGTGCTGAGTCAGGTCGCTGAAGTTCTTCGTTTCAACGACGAGTGTGTTGCCCTCCCAGTGGCCAATCGCCTCACCAAGCATGCTGCGGATGGTTCCATGCGCCCGCCCATCTGTGGGAATAATCCGCCGGTCCCGAAATTGTTCTCCTCGAATGACGACGTAGCCTGGTCCCTGGATGATCTGCGTCGGTCCCGTGCCGAGCCACACCATTCCGATCGCGCCGTCCGTGATGCATCGCTCCCCCATGTCGCGGTCCCGCCACGACCTGTTGACGAAATCGGCCGGTGGCTTGCTCGACACGACCGCGGTGGTGAACGCCACCCGTTCGAGGACTTCGGGTTTGTACGGGATGCGGCCTTCCGGACCGACGATGAGGGATGTGCGCCGGAACACTTTAGCGGGTGTTCCGGTGTCGACCCAGAACGTGTTGTACTCAAAGTTCTGGATGGAATCGTTCTTTCCTGAGGTTCTCCCCCGCAGGCCGAGGTCCGGGCCCTCTCCCCTCTGAACGAGCGCGTCTTTCTTCGCCTGCATCTCGGTCTCTTCTTTTTGCCGCGCGGCGATTTCTTCCTCTGTCAGAAACTCCCGTTCGCCGTACTCCTTCGGTCGTTCCAAGGGGGTGACCGTCTGGTGCCTGCCGCCCCAAACGCCCTGCAAATCGGGCTCGCCCCACGGCGTCATGGGCTGCGTGTAGGTGGTTGTGGCGGGTGGTGCGGGTTGTTGCGCGCCGGCGGGCATCAGCCGTCCGGCCGCGATCACGGTTGCAGCAATGAACACGCCCAAGAGGATGATGAAGCGGAAACGCATGTGCCCTCCACGTACTGGTCGCCTGCGATGACGTGACGCGATCTCTCGCCGTGAGGTCACTTCTTGTCGTACGGCGCACCGGTTCCGGACGAGCCCAGGAACAGCCTCTTGCCGTCCGGGAAGGTGATGTCCTTTCCGTTCGCGCGGTTCGAATCGTCCTTGGCCCGATAGCCGTCGACCATCACTTCGATCCCTGGTGGGAGCGAGTCTTTCGTGAAGCCGCGTCTGATCAGCCCGGTCGGTGGGCCGCCCTCAATCATCCAGCGCGTCACTTTGCCGCCGGGCCCTTTGACATCGATGTGGATCCAGGAATGGGGGTTGACCCATTCCATCTTCACGACGGTGCCTCTCAGCTTGACGGGTTTGTTCGCGTCGAATTCCGCCGAGAAGGCATGATGCGCCAGCGCAGGTGCTGCAGCCCCCAGCAGTGCCGTTGTTGCCGCGACGATGCTCCTCAACCAGCTCCTCATGCTCCTCATGGGCTTGCCTCCCAGCACGTTCTTCGTAATCCGGAAGTCTACCTGGTACGGCCGGATGCTGAATGTGAAAAGAGACATTACTCCTCATCTGTCGCAAAGGGCCGATTGGCTGCTGGCACGCCGGCGAAATCGCCCAACGCCACATTATGATCAGCACGTGCCCTCCGGTATGCGTGACGTGTCTGCCAACCTGCAGGCAGCGTTCGGCGAGATCGACATTTATCTGTTCGATCAACTCCTTCGCGGCCGATTCGACCGTCGCGAGCGTGTGCTTGACGCAGGCTGTGGCGCGGGACGAAACCTCCCGTATTTCCTGCGACAGGGCTTCGACGTGCGGGCGGTGGACGCCGACGCGGCCGCGATTCGCTCAGTGCGTCAGCTCGCGGCTTCAGTGAATCCGGCATTCCCGCTCGGCCAGATTCATTGCGGGTCGCTCGATTCGCTGCCGTGGGAGGACGGCTCGACGGACGCCGTCATCTGCAGTGCCGTTTTGCACTTCGCGCGTGACGAGCGGGAGTTCGCGGCAATGCTCAAAGAGATGTGGCGTGTACTGGCGCCCGGCGGGCTGTTTTTCGCCCGTTTGGCGACGAGCATCGGCCTCGAGCGTCACCTGCCGTCGACCACCGGCCGTATGCGCCTGCCCGACGGCTCGGAACGCTACGTCGTGGACGAACAGACACTGTTGGCCTGGACGTCGACCTTGGAGGGCACGCTGGCGGATCCGCTCAAGACGACGAACGTGCAGAACACGCGCTGCATGACGACATGGGTCGTGGAAAAGCAGCCATCTTATCTTGGTCGCGAGCCGCGGATTCGTTCCCACACGATCTGCCGTTCGTCAGCGGGGAACGTCCAGTGAATCACGGCGAGCGCGACGGGCAGCGTGCTCACTAGAAGGATCGCGATCGTCGTGTAGGAATCGCTATCCAGGAGGGCGCTCAATGCCGTCAGCGAGGACACCGTCGCGATGAGCATGAGCACGCCCGGAAGCACGCTTCGTCGCAGCCACGTGCTCAACGGCAGACCGAGCCTCCGACAGAGATACCGGGGCAGCACGATCAGCCCAACCGCAAAGGCCGGAATCGCCGTCGCCAACGCTACGCCGGTCAGTCCCGGGCGAGGCGCGAGCCACAGGCTGAGCGCCAGATTCAAACCGGCCTCAACCATGAGCACGATGGCCGGGACCGTGAGCACGTGCATGGCCTGATAGAACGGCAGCGGCATCTGGGCTGACAACACCTGCCCGAACATCGCCAGCGACAAATACACCAGCACCCACTGTGCGGGGCTTCCGTACTCCGGACCGACCCACCGCGTCAGGAATGACGGCCCGACGGCGATGAGCAGGGCCGAGAGCCAGCCGGCCAGAAAGCATGCGACGCGCGCAGTCTGCAGGTACGTCTCGCGCACGGCATTCGCCTCCTGCCGCAGCGTCAGCCTCTCGACACGCGGGAGCAGCACGCCGACGAAACCGCCGACAACCAGCCGAGCGTACTCCACGAGCTGGAGCGGCAGCGCGAACACCGCAACGCTTGCGGCGCCAAGCGTGACTCCGACCACCGTCGTGTCGGTGTAGTTGATCAGCTTGATCGCGAGCAGGATGAACATCGACCGCAGCCCGAATCCGTAGAGCCGGCCGAGCTCCGACCAGGCGGGCCTCGCCGGCAGGATCGTGATGCCGCCGACGTGTCTCCAGACGACGATGCCGAACGCGACCGCCTCGCCGGCGCCCAGCCCGGCGGCAATCCAGGCCATCGTCAGCAGGGGATCGTGGCCACGATCGAGGAGGAGTGGGGTCGCGACCAGGCGGGCACCCAGAGCCGAGAGATGGACACCGTTGACGAGGTCGAAACGATCGTGTCCGCAGAGGAGCCCGGAGTACACGGTCGCGATGAACATGAGCCACACGCGCACGCCGAGCAGGGCGCACGTCAGTTGCGCCGAGTTCGTGGCCTCAGCGCTGAGTGGCTCGGCAAACACGTCGGGGAGGACCGCGCCCAGCCAGAGGAGGAGCGCAAACGCCGCCGCACCCTGCACGGAATAGAGCGTGGCGATCACGCGCGCAAGGCGCCGGATCGCAGGCTGATCAGTGCGCGCAACGAACTGGGCCACATACTTGACGTAGGCGACGCCCAGGTCGAGATAGAACATCTCGGCATACGCGAGGAGCCCGTTCAAGAAGGACCAGATGCCGTACAGCTCAGTGTCGAGCGTACGAACGACGAACGGCGTAATGGCGAGGGCGTAGATGCCGGAGCCCGCGAGCACGAGCCAGTTCGAGACGACGTTGCGGGTGAGCGACTGGCGTTCGGTCACACGGTCGATCAGCTGACGCGTGGGGGCTGCCGTCGCGCCCGAGTGCTTCCATCAGGCTCCGGCCTTCCCCGATGGCACGAGAGGTGTTCTCGCGCGGCTCAGCGGACGCCGACGCCTGGGTGGCCCCCTTCGATGCGCTCGCGCGATTCGCTGCGCGCGGCGTCGAGCGCCGCCTCTTCGGTCGCCCGGGCTGCCTTGAGCACACCCACCATCCCAGCGTTCCCCTCGTGGCAGGCGTACTCGAAAATAGTTTTGGGCGTGCCGTCGTTCCGCATCGGAACCGACGCCGTCCACGGCCGTGTGTACGTCTTGGGATCGTTGAGCGTGAATTGGTAGTCGATCATATGCTCGTCCACGCGCGTGAAGCGCTCGACGAGCCGCAGCGTGTCCCCGGCCCCCCGATGTGTGAACACGATATTGGGGTGACTCGGCATGATCGAGCCGCCGTCCAGCTTGCTGACGAAGTTCGTGGTTTCGACCACGAGCGTATCGCCCTCCCAGTGTCCTCGAGAGTCGCCCAGCCATTGTGAAATTCGCTGGCCGAGCCGCGGCCGTCCGTCGAGCGGGATGATTCGCGCTTCATGAATCATCTCGACCAGGATCACCACGAACTGCGGGGTCTGCAGAATCTGGTAGTTCGAGTTGTAGGTGCTCAGCATCGCCAGCGGCAACGTCCGCGTGATGCACCGTTCCCAGCTGTTGCGATCTTCCCACGAGTCGCCTTCGCCCCGATGGCTGCGGGCGGCTTCCCGTTGTTCCAGCCGTTGGCGGGCTTCGGGGGTCAATGGAGGGATACGGCCGTCGGGGGGGTCCACGATCAGCGATGTGCGCGCAGATGCACCACGGTTGTCCGGCAGTCCCGGGTTGAAGTCCACTGATGGGCCGACGATCCCCGCCAGCTGGGTGGGGGTGAGTTTGGAGGCAGCGGTCTTCGACTGTCGTACGTCGGCGTTCGTCTTCTCAATCTCCAGCCGTCGCTTTTCGGCCTGAATGCGTTGTGCAGCGATGTCTGCCGCACTCAGGACGGCCTTTGTGCCGAGCTCTTTGGAACGCTCGAACGGAATACCCGAGGCGGTGTCCCAGATCCCTTGGAGATCCGGATGGCCCCAGGGCGTTCGGGGTGTGACCCACCGCTTCTCACCGCTCTCTTGTGCGGAAGAACCGTTCGCCGATGCCTCGTCCCGGGCAGCCGCCACAAACGAGGCGACGGAAAGGACCATCATCGTGGCCACCGTGTAAAACAGCACGCGAGGTGTGTATCGAGTACTCACGTCTCATCTCCTCGAGCCCTTCGCATAGGCCCACATTTGCGGAGACATTTTACCTCCGGATCGCGCTACCGTAATGACTGGCGAGAAAGCTACCGTTTGCGCGTCCCAAAAACCGCAAAGGCGATGAGGGCCGCTGCGAGGACAAGAAACAAGACGGACATGGGAACCTGGAGGTGAAGAAAGCCGATCCGGAGGTCCATATGGATCAGGCGGCCTTGCCGCTGGATTTTCGAATGGCGCGATTGACGACACGGCGAAGGATCTCGACGGGCGCGTCGATAGGGGCGCCGGGCGTTTCGGCCAGGCGCTGAACGGCGGCTGCCGCTTCCGAGATCTCGGTGTAGCCCAGGGCCGCTGTCGACCGTTTGAGGTGGCCCGCCGCTTTGACAAGCTCCGACATCTGTCCCTCTCGCGTGAGCGTCTCGATGTGCGCCAGTCGGCTGCGCAACCATCCGAAGTATGCCATGCCACTTCGTGGCGCCTCGCCCGCGGGTGGGCGCGAGTCGGGTTTCGCGGCCGTTTCGGCGACGAACACGACCTGGCGCGGTCCCCCGGCGTTTGTCGGGTGGACCGACACGGCCGCCGTTTCCTGGCTCTCTCCTTCATCACGCGTGTCGATGGTCGGATCGGCTTCCCGCTCTCGAAGACCTGTCGCGGTCGCTGAGAGGCTGAGGATGCTGTTGACGATGTCGAGCGCGCGCGACCCGTCCCGCCAGATCGCGTCGAGGTACGGCAGGCGGTCGGAGGGCTCCACCGTCTCGTGGTCCGCGCGCCGCAGCGCATCGGTGTTCGCGAGGACGGAGACCAGCGACGCGCGGATCTCGCGACCGTGTGCCAGCAGCGCCCTCAGTGCGCCCGCGTTGTCTTTATCAGTTTCCACCTGGTGCGACCCTCGACGTGGCCCGTCTGCGCCCCGCGACACAGCTGGTCCGCGTCCACCCTCTTGCTAGCAAATCGGTCGCCGGGTGGGACGGCGCGGAATCGTGGCCGACCTCGCGCGCAGACGCGCGCAACGGCGGGAGAACCGTGCACCTCGGGCGCGCACAGATCGAGGCGACGCGTGCGCCCGTCACACCGTGCGCGTGCGGTCACGACACATGTGGACATTCGGTCCCCGCGCCCCGTGGATTCACTGCTGGCGGCGCTTTTCGTCAGCCGACGGATTGAGGAACGCCTCGACAGCCGACGCGCGCGCTCGCGCGTCGGTCTCTCCCAGCTCGATCAGCCGCGCGATGTAGTCCGGCTGAAACATCAGCAGGCTCAGCATGTCGTTCGAGCGCGTTTCGCGGCTGCCGAGACCGCGCGTCAGAAAACGAAACGTACGCGGAAGATCGTTCTCGTACTCGTTCGCCAGACGGCCAAGGTCCTGAGACGGGCGCAGGATCAGGAGATCGATGTGTCGCAGGCCATCGCGCGCCTGCGGCGGCAGGTGGTCGAGGAGTTCATTGATCTGGTCCAGCCGCAGCGCGTCGTTGTCGAGCAGATCCAGGAACACCGCGTTCAGCAGCACGCCGACGACCTGTGCAGGAGGCGGGTAGCCCGCCACCATCGGCATGTCGGCTTCCTGGCGGGACCGCGCGTAGCGCGTGGAGACCGCCATGATTCGCCGCGCCCCGAGATGGACTGCGGGCGAAAGCGGCGCCGTCAGCCGGATGCCGCCGTCCCCATACCACGCACCGTCTACGTCGATCGCGGGAAAGAACAGCGGCAGCGCTGCCGATGCCATCACGTGATCGACACGCAGGGTTGTCTCGATGCCTTTTCGCTGCGGCCGCTCCCACGTCCTGACGCCGCATCCTTCGCTGCCCTGCACCCAGGTCACGGACTGCCCGGTCGTGTAACTCGACGCGGTGAGCGCCACCGCGCACAAGCGTGCCGCCTGAAGGCTTGCCGCGATGGCTGGAATGGTTCCGTCGGCGGCCGCCTCGAGCTCTCGCGCGACGAACGCGTGCAGCGGCCGCGTGTCCACGAGGCTGCGGGCGGCAGGGGCTCCCGGTGCACCGCCTGAGACGAGCCTGAGCGCCCACCGTGCAGTCCGCACGGTGAGCTCCCGGGGATCCACACGAAACACGTCGTCCATCCGAAGATTGCGCCAGAGCGCGTCGAGCTTCTCGACGGCGTCGACGAATCGGCCCGGGCGCGCGGCGAGATGCGCCGCGAGCACGCCGCCAGCCGACACTCCGGTCAGGATGCCCGGGCTGAGATCGGGATACCGCGAGGCGAGATAGCGAAGAAACCCGACCTGATAGGCCGCGCGCGCGCCGCCGCCGGTGAGGACGAGCGCCAGTTGAGGATCAGTCGCCATGGCCGCTGCACCATGCTACCCCGCAGGGTCGAGAGGGAGCGCCTGCGGCCATGCGAGCCGAGGAGAAGCAATCCGAGGTCGGGTTTGGAAAAGGCGGGAAGGCCGGAGGTTGCCGCCCGTTGCGGCCCACTGTGAAACGGCGCGTGCATGCGCATGGGTGTGCACGCTCGCCAGCTCTACCTGTGCTACCGTCTGATACGCCATCGACATGCCCCGGTATCTATTGAAAATACTTGGGTTCCTGGCTCGGTCAGCGATCGGCGCTGTGCTCATTCTGGCGGCCAGCGTCGCGGCGTGGGCCCAGCCCGCAACCGGCGCGGTTGTCGGAACCGTTCGAGCATCGACTGGGATGGGACTCCCCGGCGCAACCGTCACGATCCGGAACCCCCGAAGCGGATACGAGAAAGTCGCGACCACGCAGGCTGACGGTTCGTATGCCCTCGAGGATGTGCCGATCGCCGGCCCCTACGAGGCGCAGGCCTTCCTCAGTGGCTTTGCCACGGTCGTGCATGCGAACGTATCCGTCATCGTGGCGCAGCGGATCACGATCGATTTCATCCTGTACGCGGCCACGTCCGAAGCCCTCGTCGTGACAGGACGCGTGGCGACCCTGGAGCACGAACGATCGGCCATTCAGCAGCTCATCCCGGATACGCTGGCGCACACGCTCCCGCTTGCCAGCCGCGACTTCCTCGCGCTCTCGTCGCTCGCGGCAGGCTTCAGCGGCAACCCGGTCGCGCCGAGCCCGCTCGGCCAGGTCTATTGGACGCACAACGTGCTGGTGGATGGCGCGAGCCACTTCTCGAAGTGGCGGGGCGCACCGCGCGCGTTCTCGTCAGGCTACGGGCTCGAGAGCATCCGCGACGTGCAGGTGCTCACCAGCCAGTTCTCCGCCGAGTTCGGGGAAGCGCTGGCTGCGGTGACCGTCGCCGTGACCAATTCCGGCACGAACACGCTGCGGGTCTCCACCTTCGTCTTCGCGCAGGACGAAGCGCTGCACGACCTCCCGGTGTTCGTACCGCGCAGGCCCCCCTCGTCGTCGCAGCGCTTCGGGTCGGCCGTCGGCGGGCCGCTTCGCACAGACCAGACGCATTTCTTCGGCAGCTACGAAGGCGTCCGCGCGCGCGGCAGCAACATCGTCACCTCCCCCGCGGCGCGAAACGCGCTGGCGCGCAACGAAGAGGACGAGCACCTCGCGTTCTTCAAGGTGGATCACAAGAGCACGGCGCGGGATCTGTTGACGTTGCGCTACAACGGCCAGTGGTTCCGGTGGCACAACGAGCCCGGGGCCCTCACGCTGCCCGGCAGCGGCACGCATTTCACCAACGACGTCCACACATTTCTCGCCACCAACACGACACTGATTTCGAGCCAGCTGCTGAACCAGGTACGTTTTCAGTTCGCGCGCTACCAGGACGCCCGCCGCGACCTTCAGCCATCGCTCTACATCCGGCGATCCGGGTATTCCATCGAAGGCGGATCGCTCGGGCCACTTGGATTCGGCGTGAGCCCTGAGGACACCTGGGAGGCCGCTGAAACGCTGTCCTATCGGCGTGGCAGCCACGGCTACCGGATGGGCGCCGGGATGAAGCACGTCCGCGCGCACAACCAGACGTTGGGATTCGGGCGCGGCGCGTACTACTTCGCCGGCGGGCCGTCGGTAGCCGCGACACCGTTTGCGTTTGTTCAGGGGTTCGGCGACGAGACGGCGGCGGCCGCCGATGTGAGGAGCCTTTCGTTCCACGGTTTCGTGCAGGACGATTGGGCCGTCACCTCGCGCGTCACCTTGAACTACGGCGTGCGTTACGACGTCGAGCGCATCTCCAACCTCCGTCATTACGACGCATCGACCGACAGGAACAACTGGCAGCCACGAGCCGGAATCGCGTGGCAGGCAGTGCCCGGGCGCACGACTGTGCGCGCCGGCGCCGGTGTCTACACGCAGCAGCAGTTGCTCGCGTACATCAACAGAGTGGAGCTCGAGGGGACGGACGGCACGACACTCCTGACGCTGGCGCCCGGATCGAACCTCATGCCGGCATTCCCGAATACTCTGCCGGCCACGCTCCCCGCGTTTCCCGCACGAGACGTTGTGGTGCTGGATCCGGACTTCAGGAACCCGCATTCCGTGCAGGCAACCGTGGGCGTCGAGCAGGCATTGCTCGGCTTCATTCTCGGGGCGGACCTCGTCTACCTGCGCGGCCTCGATCTGATGAGCCTTGTCGACACCAACCCCCCGGCATCGATTCGCAAGCCGGCGAGGCGTTCCGTGGAGGAGGCCGACGCGACGCGACCCCTCGCGCCCGTGTCGAACGGGTTCCGCAAGGTCGTTGCCCTCGGCAACGA
>SXGT01784167.1_pt1 | contig 10162 bp, 6 predicted proteins | sample 3176221 | NCBI WGS metagenome assembly SXGT01 (sample SAMN11356862, study PRJNA531348) | freshwater metagenome | isolation source: freshwater sample F1-120 | place: China: Fuxian Lake, Yuxi | collected 2017-12-25
CAATTGTATTTGCTTTAAACGCGCTTCAACGCTGGAGAGTTGGTAAAAATTGCCATTGTCGTTTTTCAATGCGGTTTTCAATTGGTCGGCCGCTGCCTTATAGTGGCCTTTCAAATAATAAACTTCGGCTTGCGCGCGGTGCTCCAGCATTTTTTCGCCTAACAATTCGTAGCACTGGGCTTGCAGGGCATAGAGTTTAGGGTCGTGCTGAATGATTTGCAGTTGCTTGTCGATGAATTTGAGCGCCGCTTCAATCTGTTTGTGATGAATTAGCGCCTGCGCGTAGCCTTGAATCAGTGCGCGGTATTGCGGGTAAATTTTCAGTGCATTCTTGTAGACGGCGAACGCTTCTTCGGTTTTTCCGTTCGCTAATTTGACGCTGGCTGCGAGCGTTTCGATCATCGCGCCGCCGATGACGTTTTTCGGTTCCACGCGGATGGTTTTGCCTAACGGGTGATCGGTTAACGCCGATACGGCGGAATTGCCTTGCAGCAGTTGATATAAATGGGCGAGTTCGCTATCGGCTTGTTTGTGTTTCTTGTCGCGCAATAGTGCGTGGACATAACCAAAACGTTCGACGATTTCGTTGCTGTAGCGCTTTTCTTTCAAGCGGGTTTTAAATTGCGCTACCGTGTCGTGCGATTTTCCTTGCAGTGCCCGCAGCTTGGCGCGCACCAGCAGAAAATCGAAACTGTCGGGAACTTGCCGGTACGGCATTTCACTGATGCGGTTCTGAATATCCGCGATTCGCTCGTAAGTGATCGGATGCGTGCGCAGATAAGAAGGCGCGCCGTTCTCGTGAAAACGCCCGGATTTTTGCAGGCGCTCAAAAAATGTAGTCATGCCTTGCGGATCGAAGCCCGCGTCGAGCAAAATATTCAGGCCGATACGATCGGCTTCCTTTTCGTGATTGCGCGTGAAATCCAATTTGGATTGGATCATGCTGGCTTGCGAGGCGACCAAAACCGCCTGACTCGCCTGCGGATTGGAACGCGCGGCGACAATCGCCACTGCGAGCGCCGCCAAATGTTTGATCATGTCGTACTTTTGCGAAGCGATCATGCGCGCCAAATGCTTTTGCGTCACATGCGCAATTTCATGCGACATCACCGCAGCCAATTCGGATTCGCTCTGCGCCGCAATGATCAGCCCGCTGTTGAATCCCATGAATCCGCCGGGCAATGCGAACGCGTTAATCGACGGGTTTTCCACGGCAAAAAACTCGAACGATTGCCCCGGACTGGCTTCGGTCGAGTTGGCGATCAATTTGTGTCCCAAATTGCCGAGATAGCTGGCGATTTCGGGATCGTCCATATAACTCGGATCCGCTCGGATCTGCCGCATGATTCTCAATCCCAGTTGCCGCTCCTGATGCGGCGTGATGCTGGTTTGCGACACATCGCCGAGATCTGGCAGTTCATGCGCAATGCCGGTTACCGGCACTAACAGCATGAACAAAAAAGATAAGACGATTGATCGTGGAGCGCGCATCGATAAACAAACTTTTTAAATGGAAAATAGCAATTGGATGGATAAATGAAATGGATGGTTTCTTGCGGCAAGAAATTGGGTTTGCGCGCTTTTATACTCCTTTGAAAAGTTGGGCGTGACTGCCTAGTCGGGTTAGATAAACCTGCTGTTCGTCCGTTTGGTAGATTAACAGCATATCACCGCCTAGATGGAATTCGCGAAAATCGGACCATTCGCCTTGTAACGAATGGTCTTTGGTTTCCAGCGGTAAGGGGTTCATTGTTCAGTAGCGTGGCAACATACAGAAACAATTTAGTTGCTTGTGTATCTGTCAAATGGGCATTGCGCATATCTTTGATGAAAGTTTTATGGCGCAAAAGAACTTTCATGGCGACTTGATTTCTCGCCGAAGCTGATCAAGGGTGACGGTTTTGAGATTCTTTTTGGTGCGAACATCCAACATGGCGTTTTTGCTATCTTCATTGGGCAAGGTGACATCAAAAGGCAATCCTTGTTTGGCGACGATCAGGCTGGTAAAAATATTGACGGCTTCGCTGAAGTTCATGCCGAGTTGCGAAAGTATTTGTTTTGCTTCCGTGAGTTTTTCTGCATCAAGACGCAAGCTGGTTTGTATTTTGGCTGACATGAGATATTTCTCCTGATTAATCTCATTTGAGTATACCATTTGGGATACAAATTATCATGAGAGCGACGCAGAAAAAATACCGCTCAAATTCTCAACGCTATAAACAAAAAAACACCGCACGAATGAGGTGTTTTTTTGTCCGGCTGCGATTGACGGAAAGTGTTTTATTGGTCCGTCTACGCCGATTCCGGGTGTTGGGCTTCTCTTTGATCAGCCCAACCTACGTGCTGATTCCAACAATTAATTATTTACATAACCCTGAGTGGTGCAACCACCGCTGTATGTCCAGTTAAGTCTTTCGCCATTGGTAGCTGGAGTAAGGGTACAGGTTTCTGTTGCCAAAATTCCCTTATAAGCATTTGGTGTTGCTAAAATTACTCCAGCCGTTACTGTAAGAGAATTAAATGCACCTAATGTACTGGCTGTAGGTACGGGAGGTACTCCATTCGATCCTGCGGTACAATTTGTTATGGCGCCAGTCGAATTGAAGCACTCGGTAACCGCAAGTTTGTAAGGTGCCATCGCACCAACGACCTCGGTATAAGCTGCTTTTTTCATGTAATTCTGGTATGCAGGTAATGCCACCGCTGCCAAAATACCGATAATTGCCACTACGATCATTAATTCGATGAGGGTGAAACCTTTTTGTGCTTGTTGCATTTTAAATGCTCCTGTTGAGATTGAAAGTTGGCCACACCTAAGTGGGTATCTGCTAGTAAGCAGAGTTCGTGCCAGATTTTGAATTTTAATTGAATATTTTTGCAATTCGCTTTTTAATCGATTGAATTGCCGAATACTTCTTCCCATAGCGCCAGAACCGCTTTGCGATCTTCGTTCAAATGAGCGCTTTCCACGCGGGCGGATTTTTGCATTTGCCCATCGGCGGGGATGTTGCCGGTTAGGTCGGCTTCGCCGTTGAGCCGCTGGCGGTGCTGGATACGCCGGAATTCGCGGTAGGCGGAGCGTGCTTTGTCGGCCAATTCGATGGGGATGAGCCCCAATTCTCCGGCGAGTTTCAGCAGCGCGATGTTGCCGATATTACCGGTTAATTGCGGATATTGACAGGCATAACCCAATACCAGGTATTGCACGATGAATTCCACGTCAATGATGCCGCCTCGGTCGTGTTTGATATCGAACAGCGATGTCGGGTTCGGGTGTGCGTCCAGCATTTTTTCGCGCATTTTTAGAATGTCTTGTTTCAACCCGGTAAGACCGCGTGCTTTGCATAAAATTTCCTTGCGCGTGTTTTCAAACACTGCGCCGACTTGCGGATCGCCTGCGGCAAAGCGCGCGCGGGTCAGGGCTTGATGCTCCCATACCCAGGCTTGTTGCCGCTGATATTGCGCAAAAGCTTCCATCGAACTGACCAGCAAGCCGGTAATGCCGTTGGGGCGCAGGCGCAGATCGGTTTCGTAGAGCATGTCCGCCGAGGTGTGGCGAGTCAGCCAAATATTGATGTTTTGTCCAAGCTTGGTATAAATTTCGGCGGCATCCGGATGATCGTCTTCGTAGAGAAAAATCAGATCGAGATCGGAGGCATAGCCGAGTTCTTTTCCGCCCAGTTTGCCGTAACCGATGATGGCGAACGCAGGTTTTTCGCGGTGGCGTTTTTTCAGGCTCAGCCAGGCCAGGTTAAGCACCGTATCGAGCACCAAATCGGCCAGCGCGGTTAAATGATCGCTCAGCGTTTCGAGCAGCAGCGAGCCTTCCAGGTCGGTAACCAGCAACCGGAATACTTGCGCATGCTGGAAGTGCCGTAAAACGTCCATTTGCCATTCGATGATGTCGTTTTTGGGGTTGTTGTCGTGATTCAATTGATAATTCAATTCTTGCCGGAGCAGGTTCCAATCAGGCACCGGATGCGGCGTATCCTGGCGCAATAGCTCGTCCAATAGAATCGGGTGCCGCCCCAGATAATCGCTGGCCCATTGACTGATACTGACAAGTTCCGCGACGCGGTGGAGGGTGTGCGGGTGTTCCAGCAGCAGCAGCAAATAGGAAGTCTGCGCGCTGATTTTTTCCAGCAATTGCAGCATACGCTCCAGCGTGATTTCAACCGGCGGAAAACCGACCACGGCTTCGATCAGCATCGGAATCAGGGTGCCGATATGCTGCTGGCTGGTTTCGGGCAGGCAATGATAGAAATTGCCTTGATAAAATAACCGCAACCGCTCCGAAATTTTTTCCGGATCGGCAAATCCCAGCGAGCTTAGTTGCGTTGTGGCTGCTTCGGTTTGCGAAATATCGTGCGCTTCCGTTTGCCAGAAATTGGCCAGGATGTCGTGTACCGGCGATTTTTTCGGTGTGGCAAAAATAAGCTCAAAGTGACGCGTTACGTCATTTCTGTGCACATCCAGTTGATTTATAAATGCTTTGTAATCCGAGAAACCCATCGCGGCGGCGATCAGTTGCTGGTCGTCCGGCGTGAGCGGCAAGGTTTGCGTTTGCTGATCGTCCAGATATTGCAGGCGGTGTTCGAGTTTGCGTAGAAAATAATAGGCTTGTGTTAATTCCGCAACAGTATGCTGCGGGAGTTGTTGTTTTTTTTGCAGCCGCTGCAGGACGCTCAACGTCGGACGGATGCACAAATCCACGTCGTGGCCGCCGCGAATCAATTGAAAAACCTGGGTAATGAATTCGATTTCCCGGATACCGCCGGGGCCCAGTTTAATGTTGTCATGCATTTCCCGGCGCTCCACTTCCTTGCGCAGTTGCGCATGCAATCTGCGCATCGATTCATAAGCGCCAAAATCGAGGTATTGCCGGAATACAAACGGGCGGACGATTTTTTCCATCAAGACCGATTGCGTTCCGGCATCGATATGCTCGGTAATGACACGGCCTTTGATCCAGGCGTGACGCTCCCATTCGCGCCCTTGTTTGATGAAATAATCTTCCAGCATCGGAAAACTGATCGCCAGCGGACTGTTTTCCCCGTGCGGGCGCAGGCGCATATCGACCCGGAATACATAGCCGTCGACGGTATAATCGTTAAGACTGGCGATCAATTTGCGGCCCAGGCGGGCAAAAAATTCGTGATTGGAGATCGATTTTTTGCCGTCGGTTTCACCGTCTTCCGGGTAGACGAAAATTAAGTCGACGTCGGACGACACGTTAAGCTCGCCGCCGCCGAGTTTTCCCATGGCAACAACCAGCAAGTGCTGGGCGGCGTTGCCGGTTTCGCCTCTGGGAGAACCGAACCGATCGGGTTGCGACAACCAGTTCTCATGGTGCTTGAGCGCGAAGTTGATGGTGACTTCGGCAAGACCGGTCATGGTCGACATCACTTCGGATAAATCCGCCTGACCGCTGATATCGCGGATGGCCAATCGCAAGACGACTTGCTTGCGCAAATCGCGCAGCAGGCGGTGCAGCGATTCTTCGTCGCGGAAAATCGGCTGCGAATCCAGGAACGCTCGCATTTCCTCGCGGCTGAACGGGAGGTGTTGTTTTTCCAGTAATGCGGTTTTGCGCTCAGGTTCGCTATCGAGCAAGCGCTGCGCATAGCGGCTGAAAGGTAATGCTGCGGCGAGCACGGTTTCAGGTGTAAAATCGGCAACAGGCATCACATTAGGCATAAATCAAAACACAACGATATTCGAGTAAATGTTAGAATCGGGCATGGCTTTGGCAACCACCCGATTTTATATGGAATAACAATTAAAAGCGCTTGATAATGGCGGTTATATCGCAAAAATATCGATAAACGGCCGTTTTTGCGCGATTGGCGATAAAAATTCAATCAACGGAACAATGTTAAACAATACCACCGAGCCGCAACATTCTGCATTAGGCAAAGAAAAATCGAAAGGATTCCGGGTTGCGGCGATACAAATGGCTTCCGGGCCAAGCGTTGCCGCCAATTTGGAGGAGGCGGCGCGCTTAATCGAGGAAGCCGTTGCGCAACAAGCCAAACTGGTTGTGCTGCCCGAATATTTCTGCATCATGGGAATGAAAGATACCGATAAATTGGCGGTTCGGGAACAGCCAGGCGACGGCCCGATTCAGAAATTTCTCAGCGATACGGCAAAACACTTCGGTATCTGGCTGGTCGGCGGATCGGTGCCGCTGGCTTCCGCCGAATCCGATAAAGTATTCAATAGCTGTTTGGTGTATGCGGATAACGGCAAACAAGTCGCGCGCTACGACAAAATCCATTTGTTCGGTTTGCAATTGGGACATGAGCACTATGCGGAGGAAAAAACCATCGTGGCGGGCGACAGAGTCGTTACCGTGGATTCGCCTTTTGGCCGTATGGGCTTGTCGATCTGCTATGATTTGCGGTTTCCGGAATTGTTCCGCTTAATGAACAAGGTCGATATCATCCTTGCTCCTTCGGCATTTACCGCGATCACCGGCAAGGCGCATTGGGAAGTTTTAGTCCGCGCGCGCGCGGTGGAGAATATGGCTTATGTGATTGCGCCCGGACAAGGCGGCTATCATGTCAATGGGCGGGAAACCAACGGCGACAGCATGATCGTCGACCCCTGGGGCGGTGTTATTGCACGATTGCCCAGAGGTTCCGGTACCGTTGTGGCTACAATCGATCCTGAATACCAATCCAGCGTGCGCGCAAATTTGCCCGCGCTGGACCATCGAACCCTGCTGGCTTGCTAGACTAACGGCGATCAAGCATCACGCTATACCGAACGGCGTATTTATGACCATGGAATGCACGATAGAACAGAAGGATTTTTTTGCGATTGCCGATCGTTGCTTGCTGTCGCCTTACGAAATCGATACATCCGGATTGCAGCGGGTGCTGGGGCAGATGCTGACGCACAATATCGATTATGCGGATTTGTATTTCCAATACAGCCGCTCGGAGGGCTGGATGCTGGAAGAGGGTATCGTCAAATCCGGCAGCTTCAATATTGAGCAAGGGGTCGGCGTTCGCGCGATCAGCGGCGAAAAAACCGGATTTGCCTATTCCGACGACATCAGCATGCCCGCTTTAATGTCGGCAGCGCAGGCAACGCGTGCGATTGCCGATCAGGGCGGCAGTTTTTCGCTACAAACCGTACGGCGCAACGAAATACAACGCGGCGCGCAACTTTATTTGCCGGAAGATCCGATTGCGAGTCTTAAAGACGCGGATAAAGTTGCATTGCTTGAAAGGTTGGAACGGTACACCCGGCAACTGGATAGCCGAATTACGCAAGTGGTGGCTTCGCTTGCGGGTGAATACGAAGTGATTCTGGTGACGCGCAGCGATGGTTTGCTCGCGACGGATGTGCGTCCGCTGGTGCGATTATCCGTGCAAGTGATCGCCGAAGAAAACGGACGCCGGGAACAAGGCGTGGCCGGCGGCGGCGGACGTTTCAGCTACGCTTATTTCACCGACGAAGTATTGCAGGATTATGCCCAAAAGGCGGTGCATCAAGCGATAGTGAATTTGGATGCGCGCCCGGCACCGGCAGGCACTATGACAGTGGTGTTGGGCAGCGGCTGGCCCGGCATTTTGTTGCATGAAGCGATCGGTCACGGTCTTGAAGGGGATTTCAACCGCAAAGGCAGTTCGGCTTTTGCAGGGCGCGTCGGCGAACGCGTAGCCGCTCCGGGCGTCACGGTTGTCGATGACGGCACGATTCCCAAACGGCGCGGATCGTTGAATATCGACGACGAAGGCAATCCGACGCAATGTACTGTATTGATAGAAGATGGCATACTGCGAGGCTATTTGCAGGATAGCCTGAATGCGCGATTGATGGATTTGCCGGTTACCGGAAATGGCCGCCGCGAGTCGTTCGCGCATATTCCGATGCCGCGCATGACGAATACTTATATGCTGAATGGCGATAAAGATCCGGCGGAAATTATCGCATCGGTGAAACACGGTTTATACGCCGCCAATTTTGGCGGCGGACAGGTGGATATCACCAGCGGCAAATTCGTTTTTTCCGCTGCTGAGGCCTATATGATCGAAGACGGCAAGATTACTTATCCGGTCAAAGGCGCGACGTTAATCGGCAATGGCCCCGATGTGCTGACACGGGTTTCGATGATCGGAAACGATATGCTGCTCGATCCGGGGGTAGGAACATGCGGTAAGGAAGGACAAAGCGTGCCTGTCGGCGTAGGTCAGCCGACACTGCGTATCGATGGTTTGACGGTAGGCGGTACGGGAGTTTGATGTACCGTATTTTGTTTGTTTTTATAACATTTATAATCGATTGAAGTTGAAAATTGATATTGGGATGCAAATAGCATGAGTGTGGAATTGACTGGCGCTGAAATTACGATACGGTGCCTGCAGGAAGAAGGGGTGCAGTGTATTTTCGGTTATCCGGGCGGAGCCGTATTGTTTATTTATGACGAATTGTTTAAACAAGATAAAGTTCGTCATATTTTAGTGCGCCATGAGCAAGCTGCATTGCATGCCGCCGATGGGTATGCGCGTTCCAGCAATAATGTGGGTGTGGCGCTGGTAACTTCCGGCCCAGGCTTGACCAATGCAGTGACCGGTATCGCAACGGCCTATATGGATTCAATCCCATTGGTGATTATCAGCGGGCAGGTACCGACCAGCGCGATCGGCTTGGATGCCTTCCAGGAAGTGGATACCGTCGGCATTACGCGCCCATGCGTTAAGCATAATTTCTTGGTAAAAGACATCAAGGATCTGGCGGAAACGATCAAGAAGGCTTTTTATATTGCCTCCACAGGGCGCCCTGGACCGGTATTGGTCGATATTCCCAAAGACATCTCGCAACAAAAAACACAATTTATTTACCCGGATAAAGTGGTTATGCGTTCCTATAATCCTGTGGTAAAGGGTCATTCGCGGCAAATCAAAAAAGCGGCGGAACTGATACTGAGCGCCAAGCGCCCCATGATTTATGCCGGCGGCGGCGTCATTCTCAGCAATGCTGCGGCGCAATTGACCGAATTGGCGCAAATGCTCGATTTTCCTTGCACTACGACGCTGATGGGATTGGGCGGATATCCGGCAACAGACAAGCAATCGTTGGGTATGCTGGGCATGCACGGCACGTACGAAGCCAATATGGCAATGCAGTATTGCGATGTTTTGGTTGCTGTGGGCGCTCGTTTTGACGACCGCGTGATCGGCAACCCCAAACATTTTTCCAATGAAAATAGAAGAATTATCCATATCGATATCGATCCGTCGTCGATTTCAAAACGCGTCAAGGTCGATGTGCCTATCGTCGGCGATGTACTGGATGTATTGAAAGAATTGATCAAAACACTCAAAACCGAGAAAACGAAGCCCGATCAACCGGCAATCAAAGATTGGTGGAAGCAAATCGATTTGTGGCGCGAGCGCGATTGCCTTAAATTCGACCGCGACAGTAAAATCATCAAACCGCAGCTGGTGATAGAGCGGTTGTACCATATCACCAAAGGGGACGCGTTTATCACGTCGGATGTCGGGCAACACCAAATGTGGGCGGCGCAATTCTATAAATTCGACAAGCCTCGGCGCTGGATCAATTCCGGCGGTCTGGGTACGATGGGGTTCGGTATGCCTGCGGCAATGGGTGTGCAATTGGCCAATCCCAAAGGGAAAGTGGCTTGCATCACCGGGGAAGCCAGCATTCAGATGTGTATTCAAGAGCTATCGACCTGTAAGCAATATAAATTGCCATTAAAGATCGTGAACCTGAATAATCGTTACATGGGCATGGTAAGACAATGGCAGGAATTCTTTCATGGCAATCGCTACGCGGAATCGTATATGGATGCGCTGCCGGATTTTGTCAAGCTGGCCGAGAGCTATGGCCATGTCGGCATGAAGATAGAGCGGCCCGAGGATATCGATGACGCCTTAAAGGAGGCGTTCAAATTGAAGGACCGGTTGGTATTCATGGACTTTATCACGGATCAAACGGAAAATGTGTTCCCAATGGTTCCCGGCGGTAAAGGGCTGTCAGAAATGATTCTGGTGTAAAAGCAAATGCGACATATTATTTCTTTATTGATGGAAAACGAGGCGGGTGCCTTATCTCGTGTTGCCGGTTTATTTTCGGCGCGTGGCTATAACATCGAATCGCTATCGGTTGCGCCGACGGAAGATCCGAC
>SXGT01360038.1_pt1 | contig 10161 bp, 7 predicted proteins | sample 3176221 | NCBI WGS metagenome assembly SXGT01 (sample SAMN11356862, study PRJNA531348) | freshwater metagenome | isolation source: freshwater sample F1-120 | place: China: Fuxian Lake, Yuxi | collected 2017-12-25
ATATAATTTTTTTAAAGTTATTTGGAAGGCTCATGCGGTTTTCAATTAAATATGAATAATTCGGCAATTTCATTTACTGCAAGGAAAAATAATAATGAATAATAAATACCAAAAGAAATCACTGGTTTGCGGTTTGCTCGCAGCAGTTGCTGCGTTACCTTCAGGCGCCATGGCAGCCAACGAAGATGGACTTATATTCAGCGGACTGAACCGTTCTTCTGCCATGAAAAGCTGGGGTTTGAAAGCAGGTGGCTGGGTTGATACGGGTGTGACCTATAACGCCAACGATCCGGAGGACAAGTCGAATGGACCGAATGCCTACAGTGATCGGGATTCTGAACTGCAGATGAATCAACTGTATCTTTATCTGGAACGTGCCGTTGACCGATCAAAAAATGGATGGGATTTTGGTGGTCGGGTGGATTTCATGTTCGGTACGGATGCCTATAAGACCCAGGCCTATAACCACTGGGACGCCAAGCTGATTTCGTCTGAAAACATGCGATTTTATGATCTGGCTTTTCCGCAGGCGTATGCTGAAATACTCGCCCCAATCGGAAATGGCTTGAGCATCAAGGTAGGTCATTTCTATACGATAGTCGGCAAGGAAGGCGTGATGGCGCCCAGCAACTTTTTTTACTCCAGAAATTACAGTTTTACCTGGGCAGGCCCTTTTACCCATACCGGTGTATTGTTGAATTACCCGATCAACAAAAACTTCAGTATCGACTCAGGTGCTGTGATGGGTTGGGATAATATTACCCGCGATTCAGGAGCCTGGAATTATTTGGGTGGTGTCAGTTGGAAAAACGATCGTAACTCGACCTCATCCAGCCTGCATGTGGTAACCGGCCCATGGGACGACTCGCAATCAGCCAATCGTACCCGTTATACGTTTTTGTTTAACCATGATTTTACCCCGTTCCTGCACTATACCTTCCAACATGACTATGCCTTTCAGGACGAAATGCCGCAGCTAGGCGGGGGCACGGCTGAGTGGTATGGCATCAACAACTACCTGTTGTTTGATATTGACGATGAATGGTCTGCCGGTTTGAGAGCAGAATGGTTCCGGGATGCGGATGGGGTCAGGGTGACGCAAAATACTCGGGGTGGACCTTTAAACGGCGCCAGCAGTTACTATGCCTTTACTGGCGGCGTGAACTGGAAACCGTTGAAATGGATTAATGTGCGTCCCGAGGTTCGCTACGATTGGGCGGATGACGCAAACGCATACGATAGTGGCAATCAAAGCGACCAATTCACTTTCGCAACGGATGTGATCCTGCACTTCTAATCAAGTATTCTCCATCGGCCTATGCTGCGGTTTTATTTACCGGGGCATAGGCTGTTGTGAACAAATACTATTCAGAGACGGAAATAGACTCGGTTCAACCGGCATAGACTTTTCCTGCCCTGATTTTACCCAGGGTCAAAAATCTTCATTTTTGCCAGTTTACTGAACAGACCTGGCGATTTACGGCTATCCAGTAAATGATTGCCGATATTTTCAAACACGACTACCGATCGGCTTTCAACCGTATAGTTTGGTTTGCTTAAGGGCATTTGTGATTCAGGCGCGACAATATCATTAGGCGATTTCAATCCGGTATCCACTGCCAGGCACCAAGTCCTGTCAGGGATGGAGGGTAAATGCATTTTTTGCTTGCTGTCAGACATATTCATGATGACATGCAGATCGGGATCGTCTTTATGCATGCCGGCCAGGGTAAATGCCAGAATACGCATGCCGGGGTTGCCCCATTCCGGTGGCTGATCAGGTTCCAGACCATGCCAGGTCAAATCGGGAATATTTCTGTCCTTGAGCAGTTCCCCGGTCAAAAAATTACGCCGCATCAAAGAGGCATGCCGTTTACGCAGTTTGATCATTTCCTGCACAAAGCGCAGAATGTTGGCGTTGCGTTTGCTATCGTTCCAATCCAGCCAGCTTAATTCATTGTCCTGGCAATAACAGTTGTTATTACCCTCCTGACTGTTTAAAAATTCATCGCCGGCCAGCAGCATCGGTACACCATGACTCAACAACAGGATGGCAAAAGCGTTCTTGGCTTGTCTGTGTCTGGTTGTGTTGATGGTCGCATCCCTTGTTGGGCCTTCGCTACCGTAATTGTAACTGAGACTGTTGTTACAGCCATCCCGGTTGTTTTCACCATTGGCAAGATTGTGTTTCTCGTTATAGGTAAACAAATCGTTTAAGGTGAAACCGTCATGGCAAGTAATGAAATTGATACCACTGATCGGTAACCGCCCCTGGTGTCTGTATAGGTCGCTGCTGCCGCAAATACGCGTTGCGACTTCATTGGTTACGCCAGTGTCACCTCGCAGAAAGCGGCGGATGGTGTCGCGGTATAAGCCGTTCCATTCACCCCAGCGGTATCCTGGAAAACTTCCAACCTGATATAAGCCCGAAGCATCCCAGGCTTCGGCGATCAACTTGGTTTTGGCCAGTTGTTGCGACAATTCTATGCCCCAGACCACCGGAGGATCCTGCATGACTTGACCTTCTTCGCCGCGCGCCAGGGCGCTGGCCAAGTCAAAGCGGAAACCATCTATGTGCATCTCGCGCACCCAGTACTCCAGGCAGGTAATGATGAAGTGACTCACCAGGGGATGATTGGCATTCACCGTGTTACCGCATCCGGTGTAATCGTGAAAGATGCGTTTGTCGAATTTATCGGTCAGATAAAAACTGTTGCCGGCTATGCCTTTGAAATTAATTACCGGACCTTCGGCGCCAGCCTCTGATGTATGATTAAAAACCACGTCCATGATCACTCCTATTCCGGCTTTGTGCAGTCCTTTGATCAGATCGCGGAACTCGCGCAGATGGGTCGCCTGCTCCGGAGTCACGCAATAGCCGGGGTGTGGGCTGAAAAAACTATGCGTGCTGTAGCCCCAGTAATTTTTCAGACCGAGTTCTGCCGTATGAGGTGGGACATCCTGAGAATCAAATGCCATCACCGGCATCAACTCCACATGGGTAATGCCCAATTGTTGCAGATAAGGAATCTTTTCGATTAAACCGGCAAAAGTGCCCGGGTGTTTGACCTTGGAGGAAGGGTGGCGGGTGAAACCGCCCACGTGCAGTTCATAAATGATGGCTTTTTCACTGCGTATTGCCAATGGCGTATCACCTTCCCAGTCATAATGATTGCAGTCAACCACTGCGGCACGCATGGCATTAGCGCTGTTATCTCCAGGAATGCAGGCTCGTCCGCGTTGCCAGATTTTGTCGCTGACCGCTCGAGCCCAGGGATCAAGCAGCAGCTTTTCGCGATCAAAGCGTAACCCGGTTTCCTGGGTGGTTACAGGACCATCAATACGCCAGCCATACCAGATACCGGCGGGTAGGTGTTCCACAAACACGTGCCAGGAAAAAAACGTATGATTGACGTTTTTGTCCAATACAATGACCTGAAAAGGCTTTGGGCTGTCGGCGTGGGCAAATAGGAACAACTCCACCTGGGTTGCATGTCGACTGGAGATGGAAAAATTCACCCCTTCTTCACTGAACTGTGCACCATGGGGATATGGGTTGCCCGGTTTTAAGTTGTAGTTTTTATGCATGGAACAATCCGTCTGCGTCTGATGCCATGATTTTACTGCAAATGACGCTGTATCGCCCGCTGTCTTGCGGAAATATTCCACAACGGGTAGAGTTTCCCGCAATGCCTGCAAAAAGAATTCTTGCAATTTTAAGGGGATTTGCAGGGTGGTTTCGAATCGATCAAATCAACTCGTCAGGCCGAAAATGCCGTCAAAGCCGAATAACCCGCAGCATAGATTGACGCTATCCCAGCAGGAAATGTGCAGCATTAGCCAAGCTATCAGCCGGGATTTTTCGCCTCGACACTTCGTCAGTCGCTTGGGTCGTCGAGAGCAGATGCGCTTTGCACCCCAGGAATTGCGCGAAATCAGCCGTCTAATTAGCCGCGATTTCGCCCCCAGCCGGATCAGTCATCAACCTCGCCTCGTATTGCTGGCCGTTTCACCACGCCGCCTGCATGCCTACTGGCATGTGGCAAAACGACTGCTGAATAATGCCCTGCAGCGCACACCTCCGGAGCCCATGACGTTGAGAATTTATGCCCAATCTGATGATTTGGTATCACCCGTAAATACTAGCCCGGAACAGGAGAATTGGTTCGATGTTGCCATCGATACCAATATTGGTCAGCAGGATGTGTTTGTGCCAGAAAGGTTTTCTTCCCATGGCCCCAGACAATTTTCGGCGGTTTTGGGCAAAAAAAACAGCGATCATCCTTTTCAGCCCATCACCTTCTCCAACCCGGCAGCAGTGCCTCACGCTCTGCCGCCTTTGCTGCCGATCGAGATTTCCAATGTATTGTTACAGTCTATAATGCCGGCGCGCCCCACATCCTCCGCAGGCAAAACCGTCTCCAGTCAAGGAAAATGACCTGCCCATGAATACTGGCTATTTATGCATTGTCTTGCATGCCCATCTGCCTTATGTACATCATCCCGAACACGACCGATTTTTTGAGGAGAATTGGCTGTTCGAAGCCATCACGGACTGTTATCTGCCGCTGATCGCGATGCTGGACATGCTGCAACAGGACCGGGTGAAATTCCGCTTGACGCTTTCACTGTCGCCTACCTTGATCACCATGTTACAGGATGGATTGCTGCAAAGCCGGTATTTAAGGCATATGCATCAGTTGCTGGAACTGGCTGAAAAAGAAATCATCCGTACCCGTGAGCAGCCTGCATTGCATGACCTGGCAAAACGTCATCATGAACATTTTCTGCAGACCTTGCATAGTTACCAAAACCATTACCAATGTGATTTGTTGGCCGGATTTGAAAAACATTATCTGGCCGGACATATTGAACTAATCACTTGCGCAGCAACCCACGGTTTTTTGCCGTTGCTGAATGTGAGTGAAGTTGCGGTGCGCAATCAGATCAAAGTAGGTATCGATACGTTTCAGGCGCGTTTCAATTTCAGACCTGAGGGGTTTTGGCTGCCCGAATGCGGCTATTATCCTGGATTGGAAGCATTCTTGCAGGAAGCCGGGATCCGCTATTTTTTCGTCGACAGCCATGGGATCACCGATGCCAGCCAAACCCCGAAGCATGGCGTTTTTGCACCGCTGGATTGCGGTAATGGCGTGATGGCATTCGGACGTGATCCAGCCTGTTCACAACAAGTATGGAGCAGTGAATCCGGTTATCCGGGCGATGCGGACTATCGGGATTATTATCGCGACATAGGATTTGATCTGCCTCTGGATTACATCGGCCCTTATATTTTGAATGGCGATACTCGCAGCAATACCGGCATCAAATATCATCGTGTAACGGGTGAAACTGCCGTCAAGGCACTTTACCAGCCTGATAAAGCCCGGGAAAAAGCCTGGCAACACGCCCGGGATTTTGTCGATAAACGACGGCAGCAAATAAGTGCGCTGTGCATGGAAATGGATCAACCTCCGATAATTGTGGCGCCTTATGATGCTGAGTTGTTCGGGCATTGGTGGTATGAAGGGCCACAATGGCTGGAAGATGTATGCCGATTGGCCGCCGAGGCGGACAGTGGTGTGGAAACCGTCAGTTGCAGCGATTATTTGCAACGCTTGACCGTCCACCAAAAGGCCGTTCCTTCGGCCTCAACCTGGGGTGAGCAGGGCTATTCCGATTATTGGTTGAACGAAAGCAACGAATGGATTTATCCCTTGCTGCACAAAGCCGGTAGCGAAATGGAAAAACTGGTGATGGATCTGCAGGGTATGCGGCTTACTGAATTGCAGCAACGAGCGTTAAATCAGGCGCTGCGATCTTTGTTGTTGGCGCAATCCTCCGACTGGCCGTTTATTCTCAAATCCGGTACCACGGTGGATTACGCCAAAAAACGCATCACCGATCATTTGGCGCGTTTTAATTACCTGCACGATTGCATTCGTAAAAACCGAATCAATGAACGTTATCTGACTGCACTGGAAGTCATGGACGATATTTTTCCGCAGATCGATTTTCGCGAATACTGTGCCACTCGGCGCCCGGAGTAAATTATGGCCGAAATACAATTGCTGGCAGTGGAAAACGCACTAAGCCGGAAAAAAACCGGTAACCAACAGACACTGGTTTTCTGGTTGGCATTGGAGCGGCTGGATTACCATAAACAGGTTGAAGTCGTCTGGGCCGGGCAGGATGGTGTCTGGCACGTTCTGGCGGCCAAATATCAAGGGCCTTGCGGCCTTGATCAGGAATTCTGGCTAGCCCGAAAGACGTTCAGCGCACAATTTCTGCGCGATCTACCGGGGCATATCCGTTTTGCGCTGCATGTGAATTGTCAATCCGGTGAATTCTGGGATAACAACGCCGGTCAGGATCACCACAGCCGACAGGGCAGTGGCGTCAGCCTGACCACCCCGCTGCGACTGCAAAACTTGAGTTTAAAACAGGACTTGGAGCATGAGCAACAGTTCGTGCCGATCAAAATCGCCGTCGATCCCGGTTTACGTCCGCAAAAAGTAAGCATCCATTGGACCACGGATAACTGGCGCACCACGCAAAACACGGTGTGCCATTTCAACCGGCGACTGAAACAGCACGGCGCTAAGCTCTGGACTGCGCGCCTGAAAGTCAGCGATGTGTTTGCGCTGGAATACTGCATAGTCTGCCTGACGGATGAGCAGGAAATATGGGACAACAACGGCGGCCGCAACTACCGGCACAGCCGCGAACCACTGAAAGTGCTGATCCTGAATCTGCATTGCTATCAGGAAGTTCAGCAGGACAAAAAATTCAGCCTGATCGCCAAAGCCATCACCGAACAGGCTATTGACGTGGTGTGTTTTCAGGAGGTGGCCGAGTATTGGAACCACGGCCAGGGCGACTGGCCCTCAAATTCTGCCAACATCATCAATCAGCGCCTGAAACCGCCAATGCATCTCTACACCGACTGGTCTCATCTGGGCTTTGACAAATACCGCGAAGGGGTGGCGATACTCAGCCGCTATGCGTTGCAGGATACGCAATCGCGCTATGTTTCGGATAGTCACGATGCTTACAGCATCCATTCCCGCAAGGTGGTGATGGCTCGCATAGATGTGCCTTATTTGGGCAATCTGCAGGTGTTTTCCGCCCATTTGAGTTGGTGGGAGGACGGTTTTCAATCCCAATTCCAGCGCCTGTGTGACTGGGCGAACAGTCAGGCCGATGAGTCGGTCAGTGCGACCCTGCTGTGCGGTGATTTCAATATTGCCGCCGGTTCCATTGGTTACCGGCAAGTGGTGCAGGGCAATCAATACGAAGACCAGTATCTGGCCGCCAATCAGCAGGGACTGTTCGAAAAAATATTTCGCGTCAACGACGCGCATTGGGGCAATCTGCTGGCTGACGATTACCGTATCGATTACATCTTCATGAACAAATCCAGCCGCTTGCGCGTCACATCCGCCCGCGTCATATTTACCGACTGGGACTACGGCCAGGTGTCCGACCACTGCGGTTATTTGATGACGTTTGAGCCGAAATAACGGGCATGCATGCAAAAATCTCGCCCCAAAAATTGAAAAGAGCCCGTCCTCCGGGTTTCTTGTCTATATCCAAATACCAGGTGTTTCATCAATTCCGTCGATGGCACCATTAAAAAACTTCATTTCACGCAACACTAACCCTTGAGTATCGTGTACCCAGTTAGTTAACTTACGGGGAACGACCATGAAAACGCTTAAAAAACTGGCTATCGCTATCCTGTTGGCAAGTTCGCAAGCCGTTGCGGAAGGCGATTCACACTTTGAAGTACTCGCCGAATTGGATACCGGGCCGGGTAATGTCACGGCAACCGCCAATGGTCGAATTGTGATGAGCCAACATCAGTTTTATCAACCGCAATACTCCGTACTGGAATACAAAGACCACAAATTGATCCCATTCCCTAATCGCGAATGGTCGGCGGCCGATTCGACGGCGGCAGTGAAACTCGATTCAGTGTTGGGTATACGCTCGGACGCCAATGGCACGGTGTGGATGCTGGATAACGGCATGCGTAGCGGTGTGACGCCCAAACTGGTCGGCTGGAATACTAAGACCGATAAGTTGCAAAGGCTGATTTACCTACCCACGCCGATTGCGCCCAAGGATGCTTTTGTTAACGATTTTGCGCTGGATGCCGTGCATAATCATGCCTACATCAGCGACCCTGCTGGCGGCGGTAATGCGGCATTGATCGTGGTCAATCTCTATACCGGTGCCGCGCGACGTGTGTTAGAAGGCCATGCCAGTGTAATGCCGGAAAACGTTGACCTGATCATCGACAATGAGCCCATTCAAGTTAAAACAGCTGCCGGCGAATTGCTCAGGCCGCATATCGGCGTCAATCCCATCACTGAGGATTTGGCGAACGAATGGGTTTATTTCGGCCCAATGCATGGCTTGAGCCTTTATCGGGTTAAAGCCGTCGATTTGATCAACGAGTCTTTAACGGCTCAGCAACTCGCCAGCAAGGTGGAACGCTATAGCGACAAACCGATCTCGGACGGCATCAGCATTGATAAAAATAACAATATCTATCTGGGTGATCTGGCTAACAATGCCATCGGCGTAATCGGTACGGATCGCAAATATCAGCAACTGGCGCAATGTCCCAGATTGTCATGGGTGGATTCTCTTAGTTTTGGTCCTGACGGACTGTATGCCGTGGTCAACCGTCTGCATCGTTCGGCAACGCTCAACGGCGGCGATGCGCAATCCAAACCGCCTTACTATCTGTTAAAAGTAAAAGCCCTGACCAGTGGATTGCCGGGCCGCTAAAGCTCAATGGCCGTCGCTCCAATGTGGCGGCCTATTGCCTTGATCTGTTCGCGCAGCCAGCCATGGGCCGGGTCTTTCTCCCGTAACGGATGCCAAATCATCGCTAAATCGTAGTTCGGTAGTTCGATAGGCACCGGCAGAATCTTAAGTGCCACCAGTTTCCGAAATTGTAAAGCCAAGCGATAGGGTAAGGACAAAATCATATCGGTTTCCGTCACGATCAACGGTGCCGATAAAAAATGCGGTACGATCATATTGATGCGCCTTTCCAGGCCCAACTCAGTCAGTTTTTCATCGATCACCCCGACTTGACTGCCGGTGCGCGAAATCAACATATGACCTGCCGCCAAGTATTCCTCCAACGTAGGCGCATGACTTATTTTCGGATGGTCTGCACGGACCGCGCAGGCCATCTGGTCGACAAACAAATGTTCGCAGTTTAACTGGGCTGGCGGCTCCAAAACCGAAGCAAAGCCTAACACGACATCCAGACTGCCATTTTCCAAGGGTGTCACTGGAAACGCGGATTCCGTGCGTTTGACATGAATATCCACGCCGGGCGCGGTTTGCTCAAATAAGCGGCCCAACTCGGGTAACAGCAAGAACTCCATGTAATCGGTGGCGGCGATGGTAAAGCGGCGCTGACTGGTTACCGGATCAAACGCCTGCGGAGGTTCCAGCAGCCGATCCATTTCCAGCAGCAAGCGTCGCACAGGATCCACCAAAGCCAATGCGCGATCGGTGGGCTGCATCCCGCTTGGCGTTTTAACCAGCAGCGGATCGTCCAATTGCTGGCGTAAACGATGTAGGGTGTGGCTCATGGCCGATTGCGTGACGAACATGCGTTCGGAAGCGCGAGTGACATTGCGCTCCTGCATCAGCACATCGAAAGCCAACAACAGGTTTAAATCGAAATTGCGGAGATTGGACATATTCAAACCTCACTGAAACCAGCTTGCATGGTAACTGCAAAAGCCAGCCCAAACCAGTCGCCGATTCCAGTCACAAAACCGCCACTCATTCCGATAGGATTACACAGGTAATGAATGGCTGCTTTTGGAAGTGGCGAATTGTTACAATCGACCCTAACCCGCCATACACCTTTCTCCAAAGCGACCGCATGCCCAAGTATTGTTTTTTGGGTTTCGCTTCTACAAAGCTGCCTTTCGTGGTCTCCGGCAGTCGGCCATAACCGGCCAATCGAGGGTAACTTCCAATTTTGTAACTACTCACCCGTTCCATTGGTTGCCTGCCCGGCAAGGGCTATTTGAATAGCGATGAGAGGGTTGTAACCTTTATTAGCCATGGTTTGTATATAACTGGAGATACGGCAGTAAGCGTGGGCATAATCTTCCGAGCGGA
>SXGT01568241.1_pt1 | contig 10161 bp, 12 predicted proteins | sample 3176221 | NCBI WGS metagenome assembly SXGT01 (sample SAMN11356862, study PRJNA531348) | freshwater metagenome | isolation source: freshwater sample F1-120 | place: China: Fuxian Lake, Yuxi | collected 2017-12-25
CCAGCCGTCCATGATCAAGCGCCCGGTGCTGGATCTGGGGGATCGCCGGATCGTGGGCTTCAAGCCCGAGATCTATGAGGCGGCCTTCGCCTAGCGAACGAGGCGGAACCGGCTGTGCGGCCCGCTCTGGGCGTTCGGGGCCAGCCACAGGTCGAACCAGCCGGCCTCCACCGTGGGCGTCATGTCGCGACCGACGAACAGCAGGTCCTGCCGCGTCAGGGTGAAGGCGGCCTCGACCGTTTCGCCCGGCGCAATGGTGACGCGCTGGAAGGCCTTCAGCACGCGCTCAGGCTGGGTCAGGGTGGCGACGCGGTCGCGCACATAGAGCTGAACCACCTCGTCCACCGGACGGTCGCCGGTGTTGGTGACGCGGACCGAAGCGGTCAGTTCGCCGTCCCAGGACAGGGTCTCCGAGCCCAGCGTGACGTCTCCATAGCGCACCGGCGCGTAGCCGAGGCCGTGACCGAACGGATAGAGCGCGGTGTTGGACGTCTCGCGGAAGCGGGCCTTGTACTCGGACTCCTCGGGCAGTTCGGGGCGGCCGGTGGCCTTGCGGCTGTAATAGTACGGCTGCTGGCCTGACAGGTGCGCGAAGCTGATGGGCAGGCGGCCGATGGGGGCGTGGTCGCCGAAGATCACGTCTGCGGCGGCGTTGCCTTCCTCCGAGCCCAGGAACCAGGTGACCATGATGGCCGCCGCGTCCTTCACAGCGCCGGACAGCTCCAGCGCGCGGCCGGTCTTGAGCAGGACCACGACGGGTTTGCCGGTGGCGGCCACCGCTTCGGCCAGGGCCTGCTGGGGGGCGGGGACGACGATATTCACCCGCGACTGGGCCTCGGCGGACATGTTGTGGGATTCGCCGATGGCCAGAACCACCACGTCGGCGCTCTGAGCTGCAGCGACAGCGGCTTCGATGCCGCCGTCCAGCGGCGCCTCCACGTCCGAGCCCTTGACCACGGTCAGCAGGGACGGGTCGGTCAGGGCGGCGCGGAAGCCTTCTTCGAAGGTCACGCCCATCTCGCGGTCCGCGAAGATGGACCAGGGCCCGAAGACGTTGGAGCGATCGTCAACGAACGGGCCGATCAGGGCGATGCGCTTGCCCGACTTCGGCAGGGGCAGGAGGTTGTTGTCGTTCTTCAGCAGCACCACCGACTTGCGGCCGGCCTCGCGGGCCAGGTCGCGGTGGGCCTGCGAGCGCACCACGCGGCGCTCCACCTCGGGGTCGGTCCCGCGATAGGGATCGTCGAACAGGCCCAGCGCCGCCTTGGTCATGAGCACCCGGCGCACAGCGCGGTCCACGACCTCCATGGGCACGTCGCCGCTGTCGACCAGATCGGGGATGTGGGCCAGATAGATGCCGCTCTGCATGGACATGTCCACGCCGGCGGTCAGGGCGATGCGGGCGGCGTCGCGGTCGTCCTCGGCGAAGCCGTGGGCGATCAGCTCCCGTTCCGAAGTGTAGTCGGACACCACGAAGCCGGTGAAGCCCCACTCGTCACGCAGGATTTCGGTCAGCAGCCAGTGATTGCCCGAGGTGGGCACGCCGTTCAGGTCGTTGAAGGCGCTCATGGTGCACAGGGCGCCGGCCTCGAAGGCGGCCTGGAAGGGCGGCAGGTGAACGCCCCGCAGGGTCTGCTCGCTCATGTCGGTGGTGTTGTAGTCCAGCCCCGCCTCAGCCGCGCCATAGGCGGCGAAATGCTTGGGCGTGGCCAGCAGGCTGAGCGGGTCGGACAGGTCGTCGCCCTGAAAACCGCGCGTGCGGGCGGCGGCGAACAGCTTGTTCAGCAGCACGTCTTCGCCCGCGCCCTCGACCACGCGGCCCCAGCGCTGGTCCCGCGCCACATCGACCATGGGGGCGTAGGTCTGGTGGATGCCCGACGCGCCGCCTTCCGCAGCCGCCGCCCGCGCGGTGCGCTCGGCCAGGTCCAGGTCCCAGCTGGCCGCCTCGCCCAGCGGGACGGGGAAGGTGGTGCGCAGGCCGTGGATGATGTCGGCGGCGAACAGCATGGGAATGCCCAGACGGCTTTCCTCCAGCGCCAGACGCTGCGCGTAGCGGGCCTGTTCGGCGCCGACGCCGTTGAACAGGGCGCCCACGTGGCCGTCGCGGATCTGCTGGGCGGTCTTTTCCTGATCGGTGTCGAAGTCGCCGGGGTTCACATTGCCGGGACGCCAGCGGAACGGGTCGTTGAACAGGGTGAGCTGGCCCGCCTTCTCCTGAATCGTCATGCGGGCGATCAGATCGTCGATGCGCGCCCGGTGGCTGTCGGCGCGGCGCGCGAGGGCGCGGGGCGCCGCCACCAGAGCAAGGCCCATCGCTCCGGCGGCCATCAGGGTGCGTCTTGTCACGGCGGTCTCACTCATCTCACCAGGATCCGATCGTATCGGGGAAGGCGCGCAGCCCTAGCGCCCCGGCTCCCGGACCGAAAGGCGGGGCATATCACAAAGCATTGCCGGGATCAGGCCCGGGATTTCCACCACAGCCATCCGCCCAGACCCAGCAGGATCAGGGCGGGGACCAGAAGCCGCGCCTCGTCGGCCAGCGGTGCGCCCGCGATCAGCATGACCGCCGCATTCGTGGCGCCCGACAGGCCAAGGATGACGGCGAACAGACCGAAGCCGCGATACATCAGGCGGCGGCGTTCAGCGCGGTCCATGGACGCCCTTCGGAAAAATCTGCTGCGTTTGCATCCATCCAGCATATCGGCGGCGACTACGGGGGGAAAGCAGGCGATGATCGCCGCGCGCATCGGAGGGATAAGACATGGAAGACCTGTTCCGCAGCTACTGGTGGCTGCTGTTTCCGCTGGCCTGGTTCATCGGTTCCGGCTGGACCAGCTGGCTGAACTATCGCCGCCAGCGCGAGACGCTGGACATCGTCCGCCGCTATGCGGACAGCGGCAAGGAGGTTCCGCCGGAACTCATGAAGGTGCTGGACAAGCCCATTGATTCCGAAGCGGAGTTTTGGGGCAACGCTTCCTCTGGTTCCGACAGCCCGACGAACTACTGGTCCCTGTTCGGCCTGTTCGCGGTGATCGGAGCGGGCTTTGGCGTGGCGGCCTACATGCCGCAGGTGTTCGGCGCCGACATGGGGGTTCGTTTCCCGTTCACAGTGGTCGCCCTGACCATGGCGGCGGTCGCGGTTTGGGCTCTGATTTCGGCCCTGACCACGCGGCGACGCGGCTCCTGACGGTCGCTGCGGCGCGGGGGCGAGCGGGTGTTCGACAGCGACATCGAGTTGGTGGCGGCGGCCCGCGCGGGGTCGGACGCCGCCTTCGCGCGCCTCGTCGCGAAGCATCAGGGGGTGGTGCGTGGGTTCCTTCGCCGCGTCCTGGGCGGCGATTGGGCCGAGGCGGATGATGTGGCGCAGGAAGTGTTTCTGACCGCCTGGACGTCGTTGCGATCACTGAACGATGCGGCCGGGGTTCGTCCCTGGCTGTGCGGGATCGCGTGGCGCAAGGCGCGGGACGGGATGCGGGGCCGCCGGCGGGCCGCAGAGCGCGATACGGCGTGGATGGAGGCGAGCGCGCCGCCGCCCGGTGTCTCGCCCGAGGACCGCATGGCCATGGAGGCCGCCATGGCCGCCCTGGCCCCTGACGAACGGGCCTGCGTGGCGCTGTGTCTCGCTGAGGGCTGGTCCCACGGCGAGGCGTCGATGGCCCTGGGCTTGCCCCTGGGCACGGTGAAGTCCCATGTTGGGCGTGGGCGCGCGAAGCTGCTTCAGGCGCTCGGAGGTTCGAATGGCTGAGTTGACCCCTGACCAGAAACTGGCCGCCCTCTTGGCGCAGCAGTCGCCGCCTGCGCGCGATCTCGTGTTCTGCGCCGAGGTCATGCAGCGGGTGGCGCGTCGGCGGGCCTGGGCGCGGGTGGGCGCGGCGGCGCCGTGGGCCATGGTGGCCGGGCTGCTGGCCTGGGCGCTCCAGCCCGTGCTGGGGCCGGGGATGCCGGCCCTGGCGGACAGCCTTGTTCTTCCCGCCGCCATTCTCGGCGGTACGGCGATCCTGGTGCTCACCAGCCTGATGGCAGCCCGGCGGCTGGCCCGTTAGCGCAGACGCAGGCGCGTTACGACCGCCACATGGTCTGACGGCCAGGTTCCGGACACGGCGCGATCTGCGGCCAGGCCCGCCGACAAGATGTCGAATCGATCCGTTTCCACGAAGATATGGTCGATCCGTTCCGAGCGGTGGCCGTGGTCGGTGACCAGGGTGGAGCGCGCAGCGGCGGGCGGGTCGGCGGTTCCCAGAGCGTCGACGAACGCTTGCCGCACGGGCGAAAACTCGGCCGCGTCGGCCGCGGCGTTGAAGTCACCCAGCAGGATCACCGGCGCATCCGTGCCCGTGTCGACAGCGCCCAGCGCATCGCTGATCTGGCTGGCCCGCATGGCGCCGCCTTCCGGCGTGTGATGCAGGTGAGTGGCGGCGATCACGACCGGACGGCCGCCCACGGAGATGCGCGCCGTGGCGAGGGTGCGGGAATCCTCCAGCGGACGGAGCCGCAGGTCGCCCGTCTCCAGCACGGGCAGGCGGGTTAGGATGGCGTTGCCGTAGCGGCGCGCCTGTTCCGGCGGATCAACCGAGACGAAATGGACGGAATAGCCGCCCAGCGCCCGGGCGATGTCTTCGGCCTGATTCGGCAGGCCTTCGTCCTGCAACACTTCCTGCAGGGCGATCACGTCTGCGTCCGTGGCGCGCAGGGCCTCGATCACCAGCGGCCGACGCGCGGGCCAGTCGCCCATATCGTGCCAGATGTTGAAGGTGACCACGGTCAGCTCGGTCGAGCGTTGCGCCGGGGTGGTGGCGCAGGCCGTGAGCGCCATGGCGGCGGCGAGACCCAGCAGGCGGCGACGGTTGGGCATGACGGACTCCTTCAACTCTATCAGAGTAACGCTCCTGCGAGCGCATGGGTAACTCATGCTAGAAGCCAGGCGCCGTCTTACGAAGAATTCATGTCGGTTCGCGCATCCGTTGGCTGCGCCTGCCGCCTCTTATGATCAGAAGGGCGCGGCGCTTGGCCCGCCTGTTTGGAGGATTGAGAATCATGGGACCGGAAATCATTGTTCCTATCGGCTTGTTTGCGATGATCGTGGCGATCATCGCGATCCCGTCCTGGCTCAAGAGCCGCGATCGCCGCGAAATGCAGGGAACCGTCCGTGCGGCGATCGAGAAGGGGCAGCCGCTGCCTGCGGAGTTGGTCGAGGCTCTGAGCAAGGATGCCGCCAAGGCGGTTCCGTCTGCGCATCGGGACATGCGCATCGGGGTGATCTGGCTGGCCATCGCCATCGGCGTCACGACCTTCGGCTGGGCTGTCAGCTTCGCCGACGGGGACAGCGAAATCTTCTACGTTCTCGGCGGCATGGCCGCGATCCCGGGCTTCATCGGGCTGGCGTTCATCGTCCTGAGCTTCTTCAACAAGAACAAGGGCTGAACCGGCGTCTGAAGACAGGGGAACGCCATGTCCAATCCTATCGACCTTCACGATGTGGAGCTGGCCGCCCTGGCGGCGGCCGGCGGACGTCGGGAGTTCGGCGAGCTGGTGCGCAGGCACGGCTCGGCGGTCCGGGCGCTTCTGCGCCGCATGGGCGCCGATTCGGCCACGGCCGACGACATCGCCCAGGACGCCTTCATCCAGGCGTTCGAGAAATGCGCGGAGTTCCGGGGCGAGGGCGCCTTTGGGGCCTGGGTCAAGCGGATCGCCGCGCGGCTCTATATCAAGCGCAAGGTGAAGGAGGCGCGCTATGTCTCTGAAACCGAAGCGCCTGTGGAAGAGCCGGTCCACGCCGATCAAGCGGGCCGCATGGATCTGGACGAGGCGCTGAAAGGCCTCACCGACATCGAGAGGCTATGCGTCTCGATGTGTCACGGCGCCGGTCTGTCCCACGCGGAGATCGCCGCCGCCTTGAATACGCCACTCGGGACTGTGAAATCTCATGTCAAACGTGGTCTGGATAAACTCCGCGCCCGGCTTTCGCCGGAACCGGACAACCTCGGGAGGGCGGCCGATGTCCGCGCCTGACGAATTCGACCCTTTCATCGAGCGGCTGTTCCGCGAGACGCCGCCCATGCCCGACGCCGCGGAATTCGCCCGGGGCGTGGAGAAGCGCCTGGCCGCCGGTTCGCGCATGCGCACCGTGGTCATCGGCGCGGCTGGTCTGATCGGCGGCGTGGTGGCGGTGCGGGAAACGCTCGGCTCGAACCTGAATTTCAGCGCCGGCGATGAAATCACGGCGACGGGACTTTCGGCTTCTGCCGCCGCCCTCCCTGAAAACGCGGGGTTGATGGACGCCGGCGTCGGCGCCCTGACCGCTCAGGCCCAGGCGGCCCAGAGCGGGCTGAGCAATCTCGGCGTGGATTTCGATTTCGCCGCCCTTGGGGGTATGCAGATGTTCTGGGCCGTGGCGGCGGTGCTGATCGCAGCGGCGGTCATGGCGGGCATGAAACTGGCGAACGAGGTCTGATGTCTTCTCAAAAGCAGGAACCGGTCAAGCGGCTGCACGCCCCCGACATCCTTGCGCGCAAGGGCGGCGAGCCCATCGTCTGTCTGACGGCTTATGACGCGCCCATGGCCGAGATGCTGGACGAGCACTGCGATGTTCTGCTGGTGGGTGACAGCGTGGGCATGGTGGTTCACGGCCTGCCCAACACCGTGGGCGTGACCCTGGACATGATGATCCTGCATGGCCAGGCGGTCATGCGCGGCGCGCGCAAGGCCATGGTGGTCGTCGACATGCCGTTCGGCAGCTATGAGGGCGGCAAGGAGCAGGCCTACGCCAATTGCGCCCGCGTGATGAAGGAGACGGGCGCCCAGGGGGTGAAGCTGGAAAGCGGCCCCACGGTGCCCCAGACCATCGAATATCTGGTCCAGCGGGGCATTCCGGTCATGGGCCACGTGGGCCTGCGGCCCCAGGCCGTGCTGAACGAGGGCGGCTTCAAGGCCAAGGGCAAGACCGAGGACGAGCGCCTCCGGGTCATGAGCGAGGCCGAGGCCACCGCCGACGCCGGGGCCTTCGCCGTGGTCATTGAAGGCGTGGCCGAGGGGCTTGCCGCCGAGATCACCCTGGCCATCGACAAGCCCACCATCGGCATCGGCGCCTCCGCCGCCTGCGACGGCCCGATCCTGGTGGTCAACGACATGCTGGGCATGTTCGACTGGTCGCCGAAGTTCGTGCGCCGCTACGCCGATCTGCGTGGTGAAATCACCCGCGCGGCGAAAAGCTACGCCGAAGATGTCAGGGCGCGCCGTTTTCCCGCCCAAGTCGAGACCTACTTCTCCAAAAAGCCGGTCTGAACCCGGTTCGTCCGCGTTGCGGGCGGCGCGCCAAGCCTTTAGGGTCGCGCCGAAATTGTCAGCGGCCGCGCTTTCACGCGGACCGCACAGCCAGCGTGTCCCGGGGAGCCTGTCTTTAAGTGGTCGATGTCTTCGAAGAGGTCGAGGAGGAGCTCCGCTCCGAACGATACCGCCGCCTGGTCCGGACCTGGGGTCCGTGGGTGGCCGGGGCTCTGGTGCTGGCGCTGGTCGCCGCCCTGGCCTGGTGGGGCTGGCAGTCCTGGCAGACCGGCCGCGCGGAAACCGCGGCCACGCATTATGACCACGGCATGCAGGCCCTGAGCGAGGGCGACGCCGCCGCCGCCGACGCCGCCTTCATCGAGGCGGTCGATACGGGATCGGGCGGCTACAAGGCCCTGGCCCTGCAGCAGCGGGCGGGCATCGCGCTCGGCAACGGCGAGACCGACGAGGCCGTGGCCCTGTTCGATGAAGCCGCCGGCGCCTCCGGCCAGCCGCTGATCGCGGACCTGGCGCGCCTCAAGGCCGTCTATCTGCTGATGGACAGTGCGCCCCTGGAAGAGATCGAGGAGCGTCTGGCCCCCATCGCCGAAGAGAATCGTCCGTTCAGCGCCTATGCCCGTGAGGCCCAGGGGCTGGCCCGCATCCAGCACGGTCAGGTCGCCGAGGCGCGCCCGGTGTTCGCCCTTCTGGCGCTCGGCCAGGATGTGCCGGACGTGGTGCGTCAGCGCGCCCAGCTGGTCCAGGACGCCATCGATTCGGGCGTCGCCGCCTCCCTGGCGGAAATCGTCCGGGCCCAGGCGGAAATGCCCCAGCCCGATGTCGGTCAGGTTCAAGCGCAGGCCCAGGCCCAAGGTCAGGCCCAGGGCGCTCCCGAACAACCGGCCGTTCAGCCGTAATCCAGGATCGAAATCCAGCATGCGCTCCATGTCCCAACCCCTGAAGATCGCCCTGGTCTGCGGCCTGGCCGTGACGGTGGCCTCCTGCTCGACCGCACAGCGCCTCTGGCCGTTCGGCGGCGACGACGCCCCCTCATCGGTCGCTTCGGCGGGCGAGCGCGTGTCGATCCTCGAGTTCGAGCAGAGGCTCTCGCCCAGCACCGCCCTGTCCGGGCGTGATTTCTTCGTGCCGGGACCCCAGGCCATCAACGCCTGGCCCGTCCCCGGGGGCAATGTCGAGCAGTCGCTGGAGCATGTGATCGCCGCGCCGGAGTTCACCGTCGCCTGGCGTCGCGACATCGGTCAGGGCGCGTCGCGGACGACCCAGGTGACGGCGACGCCCGTGGCCGCGGACGGCCGCATCTATGTCATGGACGGCGAGGCCCGGGTCAGCGCCGTCGATGCGAACACCGGCCAGATCCTGTGGCAGACCAATATTCGTCCCGAGGGGCGTGACCGGGCGTTCGGCGGCGGCGTGGCCGTCTCCGGCGATCGGGTCTTCGTGACCTCGGGCTACCGCCTGGCGGCGGGCCTGAACGCCCGCACGGGCGCCGTCGAGTGGACCACCCAGTTCGACGCGCCCATTCACGGCGCTCCGACCGTGTCGGGCGGCCGCGTCTTCGCCGTGGACGTGGACAATCAGGTCGTGGCCATGGACGCGGCGACGGGCGCCATGACGTGGTCCTATCAGGCCATTTCCGAGCCCGCGCGCCTGATGCGGGCCTCGAGCCCGGCGGTGACGGGCGACACGGTCATCGCGCCGTTCTCCTCCGGCGAGGTGGTGGCCCTTCGCGCCGCCAACGGCCAGGAACTGTGGACCCAGGTCCTGTCGCGCACCAGCCGCACCAACGCTCTGTCGGAGATCCGCGACATCGCCGGACGTCCGGCCATCAGCCGCGGCGTGGTCTATGCGGTCAGCCACTCCGGCCTGATCAGCGCCATGGACGTGCGCACCGGCCAGCCCGCCTGGCAACTGCCCCTGACCGGCGTCAACGCGCCCTGGGTGGCGGGCGATGTGGTCTATGCGGTCTCCAAGGCCGGGGAACTGACCGTCATCAACCGCCAGGACGGCCAGGTCTACTGGATCCGCGACATCAACGAGGGCCGCACCCGCACCGAGGGCGGTCTGTTCTTCGGCGTGGGCAAGCGCACGGTTCGTCCGGTGTGGAGCGGACCGATCCTGGCGTCCAACCGTCTGATCCTGGTCAACTCCGACGGCCAGGCCGTGGCCTATGACCACAAGACGGGCCAGGAGGTCGCCAGCCTGAACCTGGGCGCGCCCGCCTATATCGCCCCCATCGCCTACAACGGCGCTCTCTATGTCGTGACCGACAACGGTCAGCTGGTCAGCATCCGCTGACCTGAAAAGGGCCTATAACGTTCTCATGGCCCTCAAGGTCGCTATCGTCGGTCGCCCCAATGTGGGCAAGTCCACCCTGTTCAACAGGCTGGTGGGAAAGCGGCTCGCCCTGGTCGCTGACCGGCCGGGGGTGACGCGCGACCGTCGCTATGCGGACGGCAACATCGGCGACATCGACCTGACCCTAATCGACACGGCGGGTTATGAGGACGTCACCGACGACAGTCTGGAATCGCGCATGCGCGAACAGACCGAGGCGGCGCTGGATGACGCGGAGCTGATCCTGTTCATGATGGACGCCCGCGAGGGGGTCACCGCCCTGGACCGCATCTTCGCCGACCATCTGCGGCGTCACGAGACGCCGGTGATCCTGCTGGCCAACAAGTCCGAGAGCCGCGAGAGCGGCGGCGGCGTGGGCGAGGCCCATGGGCTGGGCTTCGGCGAGCCGGTGGCCATCTCCGCCGAGCACGGCGAGGGCATGGCGGACCTGTATCAGGCCATTCTGGCGGCCTCGGCCGACATCTTCATCGAAGAGGTCGAGGACACCGACAAACCGATCCGCATCGCCGTCATCGGCCGCCCGAA
>SXGT01298939.1_pt1 | contig 10160 bp, 9 predicted proteins | sample 3176221 | NCBI WGS metagenome assembly SXGT01 (sample SAMN11356862, study PRJNA531348) | freshwater metagenome | isolation source: freshwater sample F1-120 | place: China: Fuxian Lake, Yuxi | collected 2017-12-25
CGATCGTCGTCGAGCTCACCGAGGGGGCGCTCGTCTCGGCACCGGAACAGGCCGCCGGCCGGCTCGCCCACCTCCGGCGGCTCGGGATCAGGGTTGCGCTGGACGACTTCGGGACCGGGTACTCCTCGCTCTCACACCTCCTGCGCTTCCCGGTCGACATCGTGAAGATCGACCGGTCCTTCGTGGCGGAGCTGACCCCCGAACAGGGCCGCAACAGCGTCGCAGCGGCGACCTGTCAGCTGGCGGAGACTCTCGGCCTGGACGTGGTGGCCGAGGGCATCGAGGAGCGGCAGCAGGCCGAGATCCTGGCCGGACTCGGCGTCCGGCACGCCCAGGGCTATCTCTTCTCGCGTCCGGTTCCGGTGGATGTCGCGATGGAGCAGGGGGAGTTCGTCGAGCTGAGCTCGGCTCTGCGCCCGGACGTACCCGGCTGAGATCGGCGAGCCGGTTCCCGGAGCCGTCGACGGGGCCCCGTCAGACGTCCTGACGCGGGTGGTCCCGGAAGAACTCCCAACTCGTCGTCGTGGCGTCGATCGACATGGTGGTCCGTCCCACGACCTGCTCGAGCGAGCGTGAGACATCGCTGCCGGGCCAGGAGTGCCCACCGCCCTCGATGACGAGGAACTCCACGTCCGCACCGGCCGGGCACCGGTAGGAGCGGCGGAGCACGTCGCTGCCGGCCCGGCTGTCCTCGGGGGTGGCCTCGCACCCGTTGCGGGCGGCCCAGCCCCGCACCGCCGCCGGGGTACCCGGTCCGTCCAGGTCGGCGGTCGTCCCGGGTGGGATGGTCGGAGTGCCACCCTGCAGTGCGACACCGAGCTCGCCGACGCCGCCGTTGAACAGGAGGATCGCGTCGTCCGTGCCGTGGTAGGCCAGCACGGGCACCGGTCGATCCGGGGAGCAGCCGGGCGGGTCGGCGAGTCCGGCCACGGCCGCGATCGATGCGATGCGATCGCTGAGCGTGCAGGCGAGAGCGCTGCTGAGGAGGGCGCCGTTGGACAGGCCGGTGGCGTGGATCCGACGGAGGTCGATGCAGGTGGTGGCCGCGATCTCGTCGATGAGCGCCTCGACGACGGCGACGTCGCGGTTCGTCCCATCGGCGGCGATCCCCCACGAGACCGGGTTGCCGGAACCGTTGGGGACGGCCAAGGCGAACCCCTCGGACTGGGCGAGCGCCGCGAACCCGGACATGGCTCCGTGGAACTCGGCGCCCTCGGCGAGGCCGTGGAAGTCCAACACGAGCGGCATCGGAGCGGCGCCGGGGCTGTGCGCGGGTGCGGTCCAGAGGTACCAGCGGTCCTCGCCCGCGACGTCGATCGTCCGTCGGTCGTCGAGCGCAGCCGGGGTCGCCCCGGCGGAACAGCCCGGCGACGGCTCGGCTGCCACCTCGACTGCTGCGGCCCCCGGGTCGGGTGCGGCCGGCACGGAGTTCGTCGGTGCAGCCGAGGGGTCCGGCGGTTCCGCGCTGTCCGTGCCTGATCCGCCACCACACGCAGCGACGACGCCCAGGGCGACGGCCGCCAGGACCGCACTCCACGCCCGAGAGGCCGACCGGCTGCGGCTGGGGTGCTGCTCGGGAATCGGCACGTCGTGCTCCACGGGGCGATGCCGGCTCCTGGAGTCGATGGCCGGGCGACCGACAGCGTGGCACACTCGCAGCACGGCACGGCGACGAGGGGTCGCCGTGGCGGTGCGGGAGGTCGGGTCGTGGCGGTCAGGAACGATGGGACACCGGGTGTCGCACCCGGACGAGGGATCACCAGGCGGGACCTGCTGACGGCGCTCGGGTTCGCCTCCGGGGCGGCCGTGGTCGTGAGCGGCTGCGTGGTGCCCGCTCCGGCACCGACATCTCCGGGCCCACCGCCCGGTCTGCCCGAGCCGGGCGTGTTCCCCGACGGAGTCGCCTCGGGTGATCCGCTGCCGGGCGGATCGACCATCTGGACCCGGGTCCTGCCCGGCCCGGGCGAGGACGCCGTGCCGTTGATGTGGGTCGTCGCCGAGGACGAGGCCTGCACCTCGACCGTCGCCGGCGGGCTCGCCGTCGCCACGGCGGACTCGGGCCACACCGTGACCGTGCCGGTGGCCGATCTGCCGGCCGACCGGTGGCTGTACTACCGGTTCGAGACGACGGGCGACGGAGCGGGGGCCAGCCGGGTGGGCCGGCTCCGGACCGCTCCGGCGTCCGGATCCAGTCCGGACCGCCTCCGGTTCGCCTTCGGTTCCTGTCAGCAGATCACCACCACCTGGTTCAACGCCCACCGGTCGCTGTGTGATGAGCCGGACCTGGACTTCTTCATGCACCTGGGTGACTACGTCTACGTCAGCGACACCGGCACCCAGACCGTGCAGGACTACCGCGACGTGTACCGCCGGTGGCGTCGCGAGCCGTTCCTGCGGGACCTGCACGCCCACCTGCCCGTCGTCGCCATGTGGGACGACGGCGAGTTCTACAACGGCGTCGACGGCGCCGGCCCGCCGGCCCGTCTCGAGGCGGCGAAGCAGGCGTGGTTCGAGAACTTCCCGCAGGTGGACCCGGGGGACCGGCAGCTCTACCGGGCCCTGGAGTGGGGCGACCTGGTCGACCTGCCGGTGATCGACGTCCGGTCCTACCGGGACCCGGCGATCGACGACCCGGTGCACCTGGGTGCGAGCGGCATGGACGATCCGGCCCGGACGACGTTGGGTGCGACGCAGCTCGCGTGGCTGAAGGGGGTCCTGGGCGGGTCGTCGGCCCGCTGGCGGATGGTGGGCAATCCGTACAACATCAACCCGTGGCGGCTCGTCAACCTGGAGTTCCTGCGCTTCTTCCGGCCGGACCTGCCCCGGGAGCCCGGCGTGTACGCGCCGAACGAGGCCTGGGACGACTACATGGCCGAGCGCCGCGACCTGTTGCAGTTCCTCGATGACGAACAGGTGCAGGACACGATCTTCTGCAGCGGCCACACGCACATCCACCTGACCACGGAACTGAAGCCGGACGTGGACCGGCCCGGGTCGCCGGTGGTCGCCTACGACTTCTGCACCGGTTCGCTCACGACGGACCCCGACCCGAGGAACTACCTCGAGGACCTTCCCCGGGATGCCGCCGAGGAGGTGCTGCGGATCGCCGAGCGCTGGGTCCTGACCCAGAACGCCCCGATGCTCCGGTACATGAACCTCGTCGACCAGGGGTACACGATCGTGGACGCGAACCCCGAGGAGGTGGTGGTGACCACCCGGCTCATCGACACCTACGACCCCGACGCACAGGCCTACGACGCCGCCCGCTACCGGATCCTGCCGGGGGCCCGGCGGCTCGAGGAACTGCCCTGCGAACGGCCGCGCGGTTCGTCCAACTGAGCGGCTCGGATCGCCGTCAACGGTTCCGACGCCGCCACAGGTAGGTCGTGTTCAGGTACCAGTTCACGATCAGCGCGACGACCGCTCCGATCAGGTTGTGCAAGGTCCTGGCGCCGGCCTCGCCCAGCACCGACAGCAGCAGACCGATGTTCTGCAGGTAGGTGAACACGCCCACGTGGACGAGCGTCCCGACGATCGTCATGCCGACGAAGACGCCGAAGGCCGGCAGCAGCTTCCAGCCGGAGTAGCGCTGCTCCCAGAAGGTGAACTCGTTGTTGAGCACGAACACGACGATCGTGGAGACCGCCACGCTCAGCACGAACGAGCCGTAGATGGGGTCGAGCGCCTCGTTCAGGCCCGTGGTGAACTGCGGGACGCCGGCGGCCTCGGCGACGGAGAACACGACCGAGTTGACGACCAGCCCGACCAGGCCCACCAGGACGTAGAGCAGGAACGCCGGGTCGACCTGGCGCCCCAGCCGGAGCTCGGCGACGGCGAGCAGGTAGGACCGGATGACCGAGCGGTTGAGCTTGGTCTCGCCGTGGACCCGATTGCGGAACTCGTAGGGGACCTCGAGGACCCGCAGGTCCCGGTCACGCCCGATGAACTCGAGCAGGATCTTGAAACCCCGCGGGTTGATCCCGGCCGCCCCGCGCTCGTAGGCGGAGCGCGTCAGGGCGAAGTAGCCGCTCATGGGGTCGCTCACGCTGACCCGCAGGACGACCCGGGCGATGAACGTGGCCACCCAGCTGACCAGCCGGCGGGAGGCGGCCCAGTCGCCGTAGCCACCGCCCTCGGTCGCTCGGGAGCCGACCACCACATCGGCCCGGCCGTCGTCGAGAGCGGCCACCATCTCGGGCAGGATCGCCGGATCGTGCTGGAGGTCGGCGTCGCTCACGGCCAGGACCCGGCCCCGGGCCACCGACATCCCGTCGAGCACCGCCGTGGACAGGCCGTGGTCGTGGAAGCGGCGGACCACCCGCACCGAGGGGTCGGCCTCGCCGAGTCGTTCGGCGATCTCCCAGGTGCCGTCCGGGCTGTCGTCGTCGGCGACGATGATCTCGTGGGGTAACCCGGCGAGTGACTCCTGCAGGGCGGCCACGAGGAGCGGCAGGTTCTCGGCCTCGTTGAACGTCGGTGTCACCACCGACAGCACGGGTGCTCCGGAGGCGGTGGGGAACTCGTCCTGCATCGCCGCCGGATCGTACCGGCGTCCGGGCGTTCGTTCGCGGAGCGTGGTCGGCATCACGGCGCTCCTAGGCTGGGCGGTGTGTGCGGCCGATTCGTCTCCACCAGCCCGCCGTCGGTGCTCGCCGCGTACTTCGATGCCGCCACGATCGACGAGGCCGTGGCCGGATCGGCCCCCAACACGAACACCGCCCCCGGCACCGGGGTCTCCGTGCTCCGTTCCGCCCCGGAGGGCCGACGCCTGGAGCGGTTCCGCTGGGGCCTGGTCCCGTCCTGGGCCAAGGACCCCTCGATCGGGAACCGGATGATCAACGCCCGGAGCGAGACCGCCCAGTCGAAGCCCTCGTTCCGGCGTGCTGCGGCCTCCCGTCGCTGCATCGTTCCCGCCGACGGCTTCTACGAGTGGTTCCGGGTCCCCGGCGCTCGAGCCCGCCAGCCCTACCTGATCCACCGACCTGATGACGAGCCCTACGCCTTCGCCGGCCTGTGGGAGCAGTGGCGGCCGCCCGCCGCCGAGGGGGTCGAGCCGATCGGGCCCGACGAGGTGCTGCGGACGGTGACGCTGCTCACCACGAGCGCCAACAGCGCCATGGGTGCGATCCACGACCGGATGCCGGTGCTGCTCGCTCCCGGGGACTGGGACGAGTGGCTGGCCCCGGAGCGTCTGGCGGAGGGCCGGTTCGAGCAGCTCTGCGTCCCGGCGCCCGACTCCCTCACGGTGCTCCGCCCGGTGTCGACCGAGGTGAACGACGCCCGGCACAAGGGCGAGCACCTGCTCGATCCGGTCGAGCCGATCGACGGCGCGCCGCCCGGCACCGACGGCGCGGCGCCCGTCCCGGGCTGAGCCGGTTCCGTCCCGGGCCGAGCCGGTTCCGTCCGGGGCCGTGCCGGTTCCGTCCCGGGCCGAGCAGGGTCCGCCGGCTCACCCAGCGGGTACGGACCCGCCATCTCCCAGTTCCCGCAGTGCTGCCCGGACCCGGTCGGCGGAGCGATCGAGTTCGTCGGCCGCGGTCGAGGGATTGGCGAGCGAGAAGTCGAGCTGGCGCTCGTCGTCGATCGGGATGAGGTGGACGTGGCAGTGGGGCACCTCCATCCCGGCGATGATCGACCCGACCCGGGTGGGCTCGAACGCCAGTTGGAGGGCGCGCCCGAGCAGGTGCTGCACCTCGCACACCCGGAGCCAGGTCCCGGGATCCAGGTCGGTCCAGCGGTCGACCTGGGCCACCGGCACCACCAGCACGTGACCCGGTCGGATCGGGGCGATCGTCAGGAACGCCACCACGTCGTCCTCGCGCCAGACGAACCGGCCGGGGAGCTCGCCCCGGATGATCCTCGTGAAGATCGTCGGTTCGTCGGTCACCTCAGCGTCGTCCACGGCTTCAGCTTGGCAGATCCGGCCACCGACCTAGAGTGCCCCCATGGCTCCGGGCGCAGACGAGGTTCCCGCCGACGGCGGCCTGTGGACGGCACCGAACCTGATCACCCTGGTCCGGCTTCTGTGCATCCCGGTGTTCGTCTGGCTGCTCTTCGGCCTCGACGCCCCGGCCGCCGCGGCGGCGCTCCTGTTGCTGCTGGGGGCCACCGACTGGGTTGACGGCTACGTGGCCCGCCGGTTCAACCAGGTCTCCGAGGTGGGCAAGGCGTTCGACCCCACGGTGGACCGACTGCTCCTCATCGTCGGGGTCGGTTCGATCCTCATCGTCGGGGCCGTGCCGCTGTGGCTGGGTCTGGTGGTGGTGATCCGCGAGGTCCTGCTCTCGATCTGGGTGGTGGGCCTCCTGGCGCTCGGCGGCACGCGGATGGACGTCACCTTCGTCGGGAAGACCGGCACGTTCCTGATGATGGCGGCGTTCCCGGCGTTCCTGGCCGCGACGGATCCCCGGTTGCCGGAGTGGGCCGTGAACCTGCTCGAGCTCGTCGCCTGGGGGACGGCGATCCCGGGGCTCGTCTGCTCGATCGCGGCGTTCGTCGGCTACATCCCGCGGGGCCTGCAGTCGCTCCGTGATGGCCGCCGGGCGGCGGACAGCACGGTCGTGGACCAGCCGGGCTGAGTGGTGCTGCGGCGGGTCGGTCCGGTGTCGCCCGCACCTCCGGCCGGTAGCGTGAGGCGGCGCGTCCGGGCACCGGCCCGGGTCAGGACCTCGGGAGTCGACTGGTGAAGGCCGTGATCATGGCCGGTGGCGAGGGGACACGGCTCCGGCCGCTCACCTCGAACATGCCCAAGCCGATGCTGCCACTGGTGAACCGGCCGATGATGGAGCACATCGTCGAGCTGCTCCGGGAGCACGGGATCACCGAGATCGTGGTCACGCTGGCGTTCATGCCGAACGTGATCCGCAACTACTTCGGCGACGGTTCGGAGTTCGGGGTGCAGATGGTCTACGCCACCGAGGAGTCGCCCCTCGGGACGGCGGGCTCGGTCCGCAACGCCATGGCCGAGCTGGACGACACGTTCCTGGTGATCTCGGGCGACGTCCTGACCGACGTCGACCTCGGTGCGATCATCGACGACCACCGCGAGAGCAGCGCGACCGCGACGATCGGGCTGGTCCGGGTGGAGAACCCGCTCGAGTACGGGATCGTGATCACCGGTGACGACGGCGGGATCGAACGGTTCCTCGAGAAGCCCACCTGGGGCGAGGTCTTCTCCGACACCATCAACTCGGGGATCTACGTGCTGGAACCCCGGGTGTTCGACTGGATCCCCGAGGGCGTCCCGGTGGACTTCTCCTCGGACGTCTTCCCGAAGCTGCTCCAGGCCGGTCACCGGGTCACGGGCTCGGTCGCCGAGGGCTACTGGGAGGACCTGGGGACGCTCGACGCCTACGTCCGGGCCCACAAGGACATCCTCGACGAGCGGGTCCGTGTCACGGTCCCGGGCTTCGAGGTCTCCCCTGGGGTGTTCGTGGGGGAGGGGTCCGACATCAGCCCCGAGGCCCAGCTGGTCGGACCGGCGGTGATCGGCGAGAACTGCCTGGTCGATGCCGGCGTCCGCCTGGGGGAGTACGCCGTGCTCGGCACCGGCGTCCGGGTCAGGACCGAGGGCGAGCTGGAGCGGTGCGTGATCCACGACAACGCCTACCTCGGTGAGCGCGTGAAGCTCCGCGGCGCGGTGGTGGGCCGGGCCGCCGACCTTCGCCGGGGCGCGCGCTGCGAGGACGGGGCCGTGCTCGGCGACGAGGTCTTCATCGGCGAGGACGCCGTGGTGTCCACGGACGTGAAGGTGTACCCGTTCAAGACGGTCGAGGCGGGAGCGGTGGTGAACGCCTCGCTGATCTGGGAGTCGCGCGGCGCCCGGAGCCTGTTCGGTCGTGGGGGTGTGAGCGGGCTGGCCAACGTGGACATCACACCGGAGTACGCCGCCAAGGTGTCGATGGCCTTCGCCACGTCGTTGCGACGCGGCGACACGGTCGTGGTCTCCCGCGACTCCTCCCGCTCCGCCCGGATGCTCAAGCGGGCCGTGATCTCGGGGCTGAACGCCGGTGGGATCAACGTGATGGACCTGGAGGTGGCGAGCGTGCCGCTGACCCGGTTCCACTGCCGCGGGGCGCTGGCGACGGCCGGGATCTCCGTGCGCCTCGACACCTCGGACCCGGACACGGTCCAGATCCAGTTCTTCGACTCGGACGGCGACGACATCCTCGAGGATCGTCAGCGCAAGATCGAGCGGCTGTTCGGCCGGGAGGACTTCCGTCGGGTGCGTCCTGCCGACATCGGCGACATCGACCTGGTCCCCCGGGCCATCGAGCAGTACGCCGTGGCGCTCGAGTCGACGATCGACGTCGCCGCCGTGGCCGAGCGACGGTTCAAGGTGGTGGTCGACTACGCGTACGGCGCCACGAGCTTCGCCATGCCCAGCGTGCTGGCCAAGCTGAGGGCGGAGATCCTGGCCATGAACCCGTTCGCCTCGACGGCCGGGATCATCGGCTTCGACCGCGTCGCCCATGCCGCCGAGGTGGCGGCGCTCGTGACCGCCTCCGGAGCCGACCTGGGCGCCGTCGTCGACCCGAGCGGCGACCAGCTCACCCTGGTGGACGACCGGGGTCACGTGCTCTCCGACGCCGAGATGCTGTTCGCCTTCCTCGACCTGGTCTGCGACCGTCTGGTCGGTGACACGGTGGCGCTCCCGGTGCTCGCGCCGCGGGCCGCGGCCGACATCGTCGAGGCCCACGGCTACCGGGTCCTGTGGTCCAAGACCTCGGCCGCTGCGCTCATGGACGCCGCCACCGCCCCGGGGGTCGGATTCGCCGCGAACCTGGAGGGCGGCGTCATCCTGCCGGGGTTCCTGCCCGCGTTCGACGCGGCGGGCGGCCTCCTGAAGATCCTGGACCTGCTCGCGGCCCGGGGAACCCGCCTGTCCGAGGTGGTGTCGGACTGCCCGGAGGTCCACCTCCACCACGACGAGGTGGTTACACCGTGGGACCAGAAGGGGACCGTGATGCGGACCCTCGTGGAGCAGACCCACGGTCGCGACGTGGAGCTCGTGGACGGGGTCAAGGTCCACCACGACCGGGGGTGGGCCCTGGTCCTGCCCGACCCCGAGGAGCCCACCACGCACATCTGGGTGGAGGGCGACACCGCCGCCGAGGCCCGGACACTGGCGCAGGAGTACGTCCGCCGGATCCGCCAGATCGTGCGCTGAGGCCGGTCGGGGGTGGACGCTGCGGGTCCGCCACCGGGTCGGGTAGCGTGCTCCGCGTGAACGTTCCAGACCAGCTCTTCTACACCGCCGAGCACGAGTGGATCCGAGACGACGACGGGAGTTTCCGGGTCGGGATCACCGACTACGCCCAGGATGCCCTCGGCGACATCGTCTACGTGCAGCTCCCCGAGGTGGGCGCCGAGGTGCACGCCGGCCAGTCGTTCGGTGAGGTCGAGTCCACGAAGTCGGTCTCGGAGATCTATGCGCCCGTGCAGGGCGTGGTGCTCGAGGTCAACGCCGACCTGGACGGCTCGCCGGAGCTGGTGAACCAGGATCCGTACGGCGCCGGATGGATGGTGGTCCTCCAGCCGGTGGACCTGCGGGCGACCGAGTCGATGCTGGACGCCGAGGCCTACCGGGCGCTCACCGAGGGCTGAGCCGGGTGCCTGGCGAGTCGGTGACCTGCCCGACCTGCAGTTTCCACAACGCGCCCGGAGCGAACTTCTGCTCGGCCTGTGGCACCGAGCTGCCGGCGCGGGACGAGGCCACGACGGGCACCATCCCGATCGTGGGGGTGGACGTCGCGGGGGAGGGCGAGCAGGGTCAGCTCGTCGTGATCCGCGGTGACTCCGCCGGGGCCAGGTTCCCCCTGGACGAGACCCTCACCACGATCGGTCGTCACCCGGCCAGCCAGGTGTTCCTCGACGACGTCACCGTCTCACGTCGCCACGCCGAGGTCGTCGCCAATCCGGACCGGACCTTCACCGTCCGCGACGTCGGCTCCATGAACGGCACCTACCTGAACGGCGACCGGGTGCAGGAGGCGGCGCTGCGGGAGGGGGCCCAGCTCCAGATCGGCCGCTACCGCCTGGTGTTCGTCATCGGCGAGTACGGCGGCGACGCGTGAGCACCTCTGAGTCCGACACGGCCGTCGAGCTGTCGATCGGCGAGGTGCTGGAGTTGATCCAGCAGGACTTCCCGGACGTCACGA
>SXGT01905479.1_pt1 | contig 10160 bp, 9 predicted proteins | sample 3176221 | NCBI WGS metagenome assembly SXGT01 (sample SAMN11356862, study PRJNA531348) | freshwater metagenome | isolation source: freshwater sample F1-120 | place: China: Fuxian Lake, Yuxi | collected 2017-12-25
CAAGCATCACATCCTGCCGGAGCAGGTGCACATTCTGAATGTTTCTTTCCTGGTACCCGAGCTGCGGCGGGAATATGGCGGCTGCGCCGGTAACATTGCCTACAATCTCAGGCAGTTGGGGACGGAACCGCTGATCATGGCGACGGTCGGCAAGGACTTTACGCCATATTCCCAGTGGCTCGGCTACTGCGGCATCAGCCAGGACTTCATCAAGGTGATTGAGAGCAGCTACACCGCTCAGGCCTATATCACGACCGATCTGGACGACAACCAAATTACCGCCTTTCATCCCGGGGCCATGTCGTTTTCTCACGAAAATACGGTGCCGCATGACCGTGGTGTTCGTTTGGGCCTGGTGTCGCCTGATGGCAAGGACGGCATGATCCAGCACGCTTCGCAGTTTGTTGCCGCAGGGATTCCCTTCATTTTTGACCCGGGCCAGGGTATGCCGATGTTCGATGGCGCCGAGTTGCTGGACTTTGTGGACAAGGCCAGCTGGGTCACCCTCAATGACTATGAAGCCCAGCTGATGCAGGAACGCACCGGTCTTGCGCCGGAAGAGTTGGCCCAGAAGGTCGAGGCACTGATTATTACGCGGGGTGCCAGTGGATCATTGATTTACTCCGGGCAAGAGGTCATCGAAATTCCGCCCGCCAAACCGCATGCGACGCTGGACCCGACCGGATGTGGTGACGCTTATCGTGCCGGGCTGGTTTACGGTTTGCTTGAGGGGCTGGATTGGGCCACTACCGGACGCATCGCCTCGCTGATGGGTGCCGTCAAGGTCGAAACCCACGGTACCCAGAACCACACCTTTACCCTGGCGGCCTTCAAGGAGCGGTATCGCGAGAATTTTGGCGTGGGTTTTTAACGTGCGGCTGAACGGGACGGGGTTTTAGCTTCCGGCGTTGGAAGACGGATGACTCATGCAGCAGCAGGGCACCCATGATCAGGGCCGTCCCTACAATAACCGGCTCATGGATGGCTTCATGGTTGGCTATAAAGCCGAGATACAGCGAGATCGGCGGCACGATCAGAGTGATCAGCGCCACCCGTCCTGCGGGTAAATGCTTCAGGACATAAAAGTACATCGTAAAGCCGAAGGTGGTGGCGATCACGCCCAAATAGACGATCGACCTTAAACTGACCGGAGGGATGCGCGATGGCCAGATGCCATCGAATATCCCCCAGGTCAGCCAGTAAGCCGGAACCGCCAGCAGCAAACTCCCTGCGACCAGCGTGAATGCCGGGGTTCCTGCCTGTATGCGCTTGACCCAGACCGAGCTGATGGTCTGTAGTAGTGCCGCCAGCAATACCGCCCCGATGCCAAGTACCGCCGCCGCCGAGAAATTGAGGGCAGAGTGAAACATGAATACCAGGCCGGCCAGCCCCAGCAGATAGGATAGAAGCCGTGCGGGCGTCAGGCTTTTTTCACCCAGAAAGGCAGCTGATAAAGGAGCGGTCAGCAGCGGCGTCAAACCAAAGACCACCGAAATCCAGCCCGAAGGAATGTGTTGCGACGCCCAATAGGTAGCGAGCATCGAGCCGTAAATCTGCAAGGCACCTGCAACATAGGTCCACACCGCTTTGCGGTCACGGCGCAACGGGGTTCGCGTGATCGCCATGACCAAAACTACCCCGATGAGTCCGAGGCTCATCCGCGCAGTTACTCCGAACAGATAGCCCGGCCCCTCTCCGCTCCATTTGATGGCGAGTGGCGTGGTCGACCAGAGCAGAATAACGCCCAGGTAGGCGGCAATGACGCGCATTGAAGTATTGAATAAGGATCGATTTGGCAGTCTGAACCTTTCCGGCCAATACCGGAAAACATAAAAAATCCACGGAAGATAGCACGATGGACAAAACCCGCCGCCTGCTCAATATCATGGCCCAGTTGCGGCATCCCGAAACCGGCTGTCCGTGGGATGTTCAGCAGGACTTTGCCAGCCTGATTCCCTATACGCTTGAAGAAGCTTATGAAGTGGCTGAAGCCGCCGGGCGCGGCGATGTTGATGATCTTCGCGAGGAGTTGGGCGACCTGCTGTTGCAGGTCGTGTTTCATTCACGCATCGCCGAGGAACGAGGGCACTTCGATTTTGAAGCAGTGGCTGAGGCCATTGCCAGCAAGCTGGTCCGCCGTCATCCGCATGTCTTTGGTGGTGTCCGGTTTGCGACCGATGAGGAGCGGCATCGCTTTTGGGAAGATTCCAAACGTGTCGAGCGGCAGGAAAAGGGCAAGGCCGGGCCTGCCGAAAGTGTCCTGGGCCAAATTCCACGCAATCTGCCCGCCTTGATGACGGCTCAGAAACTCCAGCAGCGGGCGGCCCGGCACGGCTTTGACTGGCCGGAGATCGAGCTGGTTTTCGACAAGCTGCATGAAGAGCTGGATGAACTCAAGGCGGCCTGCAAGGCCAGGGATGAGCTGAATATCCGCGAGGAATTGGGCGATCTTTTGTTTGTAATCGCCAATCTGGCGCGGCATCTCGATGTTGATGCAGAGACCTGCTTGCGGGCCGGTAACGACAAATTTACCCGCCGCTTCCAGCATATCGAAAAGCGTGTTGCTGAACGGGGATCCAGTCTGATGGATCACACCCTGGCCGAGCTGGATGCCTATTGGGACGAAGCTAAACGGCTGGAAAAGGCGAACAAAGCCTGAGCCCTGGCTGATGCTCCACGGGTAATGCGCTGTACGGGACGCTTCAGGCTACCCGAGACAAACACGGCACGCTCACCGCCTTGCCTCGGGTTAAGCCAGCAGATTGCTGATGTGAGGCTTATTTACGCAACTCCCCATCGCGGTAATGCACATCCACCCAGCAACGCGGCAGTTCCTCACCACTAGGGAAGATTAGATTGGTCTTCGCAAACTTTTCAGGATCCTGCATTTCCTCCCCATAGTGCAGCCGGCCAATGATGTTTTTGTGAGTGGGGTTAACCAGGTCATTCAGGCCAAGTACTTCGACCAGATGCCCTTCTTTTTTTTGTTTGAGAAACATGGTGGACTCCTTCTTGCCTTTGATTGCGGCTTCCCCGGACCCCGCAATACTGGATTTGCTGGCCCCTGGAATTTCAATGCCGATGAGACCCTGAATTCGTGGCCTCTGGCCGGAACCATACCCCAAGATTCAAGCCTTGGCAAAACGCAAGATGAATCGCTATCTGGCTGATTTTGAGTCTCAGGAGAAGCCTGTTCCCTGTGCTATGCTCGTGAATATCAAGCCAATATGATGAAAACTTGAGGTGGTTATGTACGAGCATCTAGAAACGGCGGTCAATCCGGAAAATCTCAAGCGTGTGGTTATCGATCCGGTCACCCGGGTGGAAGGACATGGCAAGGTGACCCTTTTGCTCGATGAGGATAATCAGGTCAGGCAGGCGCGGCTGCACATCGTCGAGTTCCGTGGTTTTGAACGCTTCATCCAGGGGCGCCCTTATTGGGAGTTACCGGTACTGGTGCAACGGCTGTGTGGCATTTGCCCGGTCAGTCACCACCTCGCAGCGGCCAAGGCGGTCGATCAGCTCGTCGGTGTGGATGAGCTGACCCCCTCGGCCGATAAGCTTCGCCGCTTGCTGCATTTTGGTCAGACGCTGCAATCGCACGCCTTGCATTTCTATCACCTATCCTCCCCCGATTTGCTGTTCGGTTTTGGCAGCGATCCGGCTCGCCGGAATATCGTCGGGGTGCTTGAGGCGTATCCGGGTCTTGGTGTGAAAGGCGTCAAGCTACGCAAGTATGGTCAGGAAGTCATCCGCATGATCACGGGGAAACGGGTGCACGGCACCGGTGCCCTACCCGGCGGCATGAACAAGTCGCTAAGCCGGGAGGAGCGTGATTATCTGCTGGAGGGGATTGAAGAGGCCCTGACCTGGTCTGCCGAGGCGGTGGAACTTGCCAAAAGCCTGTTTCTCAGTGATCTGGAGCATAACGCCCAGTTTGCCCTTATCCGCTCCAGCTTCCTCAGCCTCAACCGGCCCGATGGGGCGCTGGACCTCTATCACGGTGGCCTGCGCGCACGCGATGAATTGGGCAACACCATCTTTGACCATGTGGATTACCGGCAGTACACCGATTATCTGCACGAAGAGGTGCGGTCGTGGACCTACATGAAGTTCCCCTACATCGTCTCGCTCGGCAAAGAGCAGGGTTGGTATCGTGTCGGGCCGCTGGCGCGCATCAACAACTGTGATTACATCGACACGCCGCTGGCCGAAGCGGCGCGGGCTGACTTTGTCGCCCATGGCGCGGGAGGTCCGGTACAGGGCTCGCTGGCCTATCACTGGGCACGCATGATCGAAGTCCTCCATTCGGCGGAAGGCATCCAGCGTTTCCTGAATGATCCTGACCTCATGGGCAGCGACCTGATGGCGAAAGGCGAGAAACGTTACGAGGGTATCGGCGTCATCGAAGCGCCACGCGGTACCCTGTTCCATCATTACCAGATCGACGAACAGGATCTCGTGGTCAAGGCCAACCTGATTGTGTCCACCACCAGTAATAATCAGGCAATGAACGAATCCATCCGTCAGGTGGCCGCGACCTACCTGGACGGTCAGGAGCCGACCGAAGGCCTGCTCAATCATCTGGAAGTGGCGATCCGCGCCTACGATCCTTGCCTGTCCTGCGCCACTCATGCGCTGGGCAAAATGCCGCTGGAGCTGGAGATTCTGGATGCCGGAGAGAATCCGGTCGCCAGGCTGGAACGGCACGGTTGAGTCTGATCTCTCCCGCCTCCGGGGGCGCTATCCCGGCGGTTCTGGTTTTCGGCTACGGCAACCCCAGCCGGGGGGATGATGCGCTGGGCCCTGTGCTCGTTGAGCGGCTCGAATCCGTGCTCACGGCGGCAATACGGCAAAACGCCGGGGGGGTGGAATGTCTCACTGACTTCCAGCTTCAGGTTGAGCATGCCTTGGATCTGGTTGATCGCCAGCTCATTCTGTTTGTCGATGCCCATCTCGACTGTCCCGCGCCCTGGCAATTCAGTGCGCTGGAGCCTGCCGCCGGCGCCAGCTACAGCACGCATGCCATCAGCCCGGCATCGGTTTTGCGCGTTTATCAGCAGCTCAAGGCGGCCAACCCGCCGCCCAGTTTTCTTTTGGGTATTCGGGGGGAGCGCTTTGAATTGGGGGAACCCTTGACGAAGGGTGCGGAAGCGAACCTGGCCAGTGCACTGGAACTGGTCAAGGCGCTCTGCCTTGAGCCTCAAGTGAGTTATTGGCGAACTCGTTGTAACTAATCCGTCCTGTTCATCATCCCGCTCCATGGTCATTAAGCCCCCCGGCGCCCGGCAACTCTGGTTGACCGTTCATCTCTATCTGGCCCTGATACTGGGTTTCTTCTTCGCCGTGCTGGGATTGACAGGGAGCCTCAGCGTGGTGAGTGAAGGTCTGGATGATCTGCTCAATCCTCGTTTATCGGTGGAGCCGGCGTCCGGTAAAAAACGCTCGCTGGACGATCTCATGGCCGCCGTTCGACGGCAGCATCCTGACTACCGGGGACCATGGACACTCGAACTACCGCGTTCACCAGACGAACCGCTGACGGCCTGGTTCGAAAAGCCGCTAGAGACTCGCGGCCAGGCTTATGCACCGCTCATGGTGTCGGTGAATCCCTATACGGGCGTAGTGCTAGCCAGCCGATTCTGGGGCGAGACGGCCAGAACCTGGCTGCTGGATCTGCACAGTCAATTGCAGTTGGGCCGATTTGGCGCGCAACTGGTCGGGCTCCTGGGACTGGCGCTGATGGTGTCCGTTCTTAGCGGGCTCTACCTGTGGTGGCCGGGGGTGGCGGGGTTGCGCTCCGTATTGAGTCTCCGGCACACGGCAGGCCTGAAGCGTTTCATGTTTGATCTTCACCGGCTCCTGGGGCTGCTGGGCTTCCTTGCTCTGCTGGTGCTGGCCGGCACCGGCTTCAGTCTCGCTTATCCCGCCCTGGGTGAGGCCATTGTCGGCGCCTCGGGCATGAGTCATGGTGATGATGGTCCCGCCATTCGCAGTACCGGAATGGCGTCTGCCCATCACCCCGTCAGTCTGGAGGAGGCTGTCCTGCTGGCGCGAGGCCCGTTTCCTCGGGCCGAGGTCAGGCTGGTCACCACGCCAGATGGGCCGGAAGGCACCTTTCGGGTCACGTTTCGCCAGGCCGTTGAACTGAATGATCGGCACCCCATGACGGCGGTCTGGATCGATCAATACAGCGGCCATATCCGGGAGGTGCGCAATGCCGCCCGTTTCGGTTGGGGAGCGACCGCACTCACCGCCATCTGGCCCCTGCATACGGGCGAAATGCTGGGTGGCTGGGGACGTCTGGCCTGGTTTCTGGCCGGGTTGATGCTGCCCGCGCTGTACGTCACCGGGATGGCGCGGTGGTTGATAGGACGGGGCGTGGTGAAGGATGACCCCGTCGATTTCGCGCCGATGGCACGGCGTCTAAGGGCGCTTCAACAACAGGCAGGCCGACTGATTCAAATGCTGTGGCCCGGGGTGATGTTTGTGATAAAGGCCGTGCGGAGCGCCCTTTTGTTGCACGTTCAACGTGTCCGAACCTGGAGGGAGCGTCGTTCATCAGAACCCTGATGCCTCGCTTCCGAGCCAGATTACGCGCCAGCTCCCCTGACCGTTTACCGCCAGGTGTTGCCCTAGCCAGGGTAACACCCGCTTCAGTTGTTCATCCAGTTGCCAGGGGGGGTTGACGAGGATCATGCCGCTGCCAGTCAGATGGAAAGCCTCCTCGGGCATCACGCAGAACTCAGCCACCAGCACTTTCGGAAGACCCAGCCGGCCAAGCCGCCGAAGGAAGTCGTCGGCGCTGGCCCGATCCTGAATCGGATACCAGACCGCAAACAGGCCCGTTGCCCAGCGCCGATAGCCCTCGGCGAGGGCTTCCAGCACGCGCCGCCGCTCATCCTTCAGTTCGTAGGCCGGGTCGATATGCACCAGCCCGCGCCGCTCCCTGGGCGGCAGCAGGGCTTTCAAAGTCTGGTAGCCATCGGTGGCTTCCACGCGCACCTGGCGGTCACCGGCAAATTCCCGGGTGATTTCCCTCGCCTCATTGGGATGCAGTTCGGATAGCACCATTCTGTCTTGCGGTCGCAGGAAATGGCGGAGGATGCGCGGCGAACCCGGATACCAGCGCAGTTCCTGGCCAGGATTGGTCGTTCGCACCGCCTCAAGGTAGTGTGCAATCTCTTCGGGAACTTGCGATAGCGGCCAAAGCCGCTCGATGCCGCTGGCGAATTCCCGATTCTTGCGGGCCATCTCCGACCCCAGGTGATACCGGCCCGCGCCAGCGTGAGTATCCAGAAGAAAGAAGGGTTTCTCCTTCTTCAGCAGCGACTGAACCAGCAGGGTGAGGACCAGATGCTTGAAAACATCAGCATGGTTGCCGGCATGGTAGGCGTGGCGGTAACTGAGCATGGGGTGTGTTGAGTGTGGCAAAGAGCGATAGAAAGACAGGCTGGAGGTGGACAGACTCGGAGCGCCGCCCCCGGCGCGATCGAAGCCACAATCGGGCACCGGCCTTGCGAATTCCCGGGGTCTCAATGGCCAGCTTTCCCGGGAAAGCCGCGCCATCCTTGGCGACTGATGTCCAGCACATCATGGTGTTTCGCCATTCTACGATGGGACTGGTCAAGCCTGCACCCCCTTTGCAAATCACCGCTCAACTGTCGACAATCAGGCATATGCTTCAGCATTCCCCTTTAAGCCTTTATATCCACATCCCGTGGTGTGTTCGCAAATGTCCCTATTGCGACTTCAACTCGCATCGGGCCGAAGGCCATTTGCCGGAGCCCGATTACGTCAATGCGTTACTGAGAGATCTGGAGGACCAGTTACCTGAAGTCGCTGGCCGTGAGATCGGGACGATCTTCATCGGTGGCGGCACGCCGAGTCTGTTCAGCGCCGGGGCCATCCATGCAGTGCTTCAAGGCGTGCGGGAACGCATGCCGGTAGCGCAGGGGGCGGAAATCACCCTGGAGGCAAATCCCGGCACGGCCGAAAGTGGCAAATTTCTGGGCTTTCGGCAAGCGGGTGTGAATCGCCTGTCCATCGGCATCCAGAGCTTCGAGCCGGCACAGCTGCAACGGCTGGGCAGAATTCACGGACGGGAGGAGGCGTTACAGGCGGCACAAATGGCGCACGAAGCCGGATTTGAGCATTTCAATCTGGACCTGATGTTTGGCCTGCCCCGGCAAACCATGGCGGAGGCGCTCGCCGACATCCAGACAGCCATAGCGCTCAACCCGGCCCACCTCTCCCTCTATCAGCTGACACTGGAACCCAACACCGTATTCCACAAATACCCGCCCGTCCTGCCCGAGGACGACACCACCTGGGCCATCCAGCAGGCCTGTCAGGCGCAGCTTGCGGAGCATGGCTTCCAGCAGTACGAAGTGTCCGCCTATGCGCAAGGGGATTCCCGATGCCGGCATAACCTCAACTATTGGCGCTTTGGCGACTATCTCGGCATTGGGGCGGGCGCTCATGGCAAAATAACCGACATGGAAACCGGCCACATCACCCGCACCGCCAAAATCAGGCATCCTCAACATTATCTACAGAGTTCCGGCGACCCGGTGCGCCAAGGGTCGCGAGCAGTGATTCCACGGCAGGAACTTCGGTTTGAATTCCTGATGAATGCACTGCGCTTGCGTGAGGGCTTCGGCGAAAGCCTGTTTGTGCAGCGGACCGGATTGCCGCTCACGGCCCTGGACCCGGAGCTCTCGTCGTGTCTGGTGGAAGGCTTGCTGGAACGCAGCGGCACAAACCTCCGCTGTACGCCCAACGGCTTCAATTTTCTCGATACTGTGCTACAGAGGTTTCTTCCCTGATGGCTGAAAAAACATGATCGCCACCCATGGGCCGAGTTTTTTGCCGTGGAAAATCGGCAAGCTCCCGTCACTCAATGGACGGGCCTCTGCCGTTGCTCCATGCCGGGGGATCGGCGGAGGCGCGTGCAACCTGTTCGCCTGTTGCAGCGGTCACCATGCGATTATTTAGGTCAGCCACCCCGCCAGGATCCCCGCCGCCGCTGGCGGCAGATTTTGTCGTGCGCCCGACACTCAATGAGCTGATTGCACTCAGCCAGCCCGCCGCCGGTATTGCCCTCGCCCGCCCGACCGCCAAGGCCCTCCAGAATGGCCAGTATCTGGCCCGCTTCAAGGGGCGCGGCATGGAGTTTGACGAAAGCCGGCTTTACACCCCCGGCGATGATGTACGCAGTCTCGACTGGCGCGTCACGGCGCGGACCGGCAAGGCCCACACCAAATTATTTCGTGAGGAGCGTGAGCGCCCGGTATTTCTCAGCGTCGATTACCGGGCCTCCATGTTTTTCGCCACCCGGGGTATGTTCAAGTCGGCCATGGCTGCCCGGCTGGCGGCGCTGATTGCCTGGAGTGCTCACCGCCATGATGACCGTATCGGCGGCCAGATTTTTTCCGAGGCGGGCAGTGTCGAACTCCGCCCCGACCACGGTCAGGCTGCCGTATTGCGATTCCTCAAGGCCTTGGCCGACAAATCACAACCCGCCACCGGGGCCGCTGCGGGCCAGGCGCTGGAAGAGGCGCTCATCCATCTGCCCCGTCATGCCCGGCCCGGCAGCCTGGTGTTTATCTTCAGCGATTTTCGTCAGTTGACGCCCGCCGGCGAGGCCGCACTCAGCCGGTTGTCGCGACACTGCGACGGCGTACTGGTGATGATTTCCGACCCGCTGGAGCAGCATCTGCCCTCTGGCTGGCATCGCTACGGGGATGGCATCAGCGAACGAATGATTCACGGCGGCCGCCGCAGCCAGGCCGATTATGCCCAGCAGTTCCAGGCCCGCCAGGATCAGGTACAAACCCTGGCGCGCCGGCATGGCATGCGTTTCGTTGCCTGTAGTACCGCCGAATCCCCACTGACCGTGCTGAGCCGCAGCAGTCGCCGCCCTCAGCCCGCGCCCGTCACCGTGTAATGCCAATGGAATCCCTGCCACTGCGTGATATTCACTTGCCTGATCCCATCGGCTGGTGGCCGCTCGCGCCCGGCTGGTGGGGGCTGCTGGGCTTGCTGACGCTAATCGCCGGCATCTTGATTTATGCGATGCGCCGCCGTCGTCGTGATACCCCAATCAAGCGGGCCTTGCTGGAGCTATCGCGACTGGAGGCGAACGCCGACATGACGCC
>SXGT01304494.1_pt1 | contig 10159 bp, 8 predicted proteins | sample 3176221 | NCBI WGS metagenome assembly SXGT01 (sample SAMN11356862, study PRJNA531348) | freshwater metagenome | isolation source: freshwater sample F1-120 | place: China: Fuxian Lake, Yuxi | collected 2017-12-25
CAATCCAGACATGACCGACGCCACCGCGACCGTGGAAAAATTTCTCGACGCCGCTGCTTCCAAAACCCCCGCGCCGGGGGGTGGTTCCGTCGCAGCGCTCGCTGGGGCGCTGGCGGCGGCGATGGCGGAGATGACGATCAACTACAGCATCGGCAAAAAGGGACTGGAAGCGCATCAGGCGGAGCTGACCGTCGCCAATCATGAGTTGCAGAATGCGCGGAAGATGTTGCAGCAGTTGTTGCTCGAAGATCAGTTGGCGTTTGAAGCATTGCGTGCCGTGAAAAAACTGCCGGACGGGCCGGATAAACAGACGGCTCTGAACGCCGCGGTAATCGCGTGCGTGCGGGTACCTGAAGCCATCGGCGCGACCGCAGCGCGGATTCTGGAAATCGCCGACGCGAATGTGCATAAGGTCAACGTCTATCTGCTGAGCGACCTCGCCGTCTGTGCCGAGCTTGCGATGGCGACCGTGCGGTGCGCGGTTTACAACGTGCGGGCGAACATGCCGGAAGTGAAGGATCCCGCGGATCAGAAGTCGATCGAAGCGACGATGAGCCATATTCTTTCGCGGGCTGCGATTCTCATTCAGCGCGTGGTGCCGCGCATTTGGGCAAGGCATGCGCAGGGAGCGTAGGAAATAATTAGCCACGGATGGGGCACAGATGGACACGGATGGAAATGCAAAGGCGTCTTAAGATACCTTTGTAGTGAAGCGGATATCGGTTTGAGGTTTTACGAGTTGCCAGTTGACCCGCGCGATTATCGAGTGACGTTGAGTGGGCAGACGCCACCCACCACCGACGCGTCGTCGCGACCGACCACCGGGCCGGCCAAGCCGTTCATTGGGGTGACGTTCAACTGCTGCCGGGTGTATGTGCGGGTGTATCGGTCGGCGGATGACGACGAATACATCGCCCGCTGTCCCAGGTGCGCTAATACGGTACGATTCGCAGTCGGTGAAGGCGGCACAGACGCGCGGACGTTCATCGTTGATTGAAAACATTCACCGCAGAGACGCAGAGAACGCAGAGAACGCAGAGAGGAAAATTTTAGCCACAGATGGGGCACAGATGTTCACAGATGGAATTCGGAAGATTTCGTTTTATCTGTGCAAATCTATCCCCCATCTGTGGCTAAACTCCTGAATTCGAATTTCTCCACGTTCTCCACGTACCTGCGGTGAACAAGATTAGAAGGATTCTGAAATGGCCGCTCAAGTCGCAGGTAAACCTGGTGTGTATGAAGTTTCAAGGCCGGGTGGGACGTGCGCGGTGTCGGGGCTGCCGATCGAACCGGGGCAGAAGTTCTTCACCGCGTTGCGCGATATCCCTGAAGGGTTTCAGCGGATCGACGTTCTGCCCGACCATTGGGCATCCATCGACCAGGCCGGCTTGCTGGGGTTCTGGCAGACGACGATGCCAAGGCCCGAGCAGAAGAAAAAAATGTTCGTGGATGACGCCGTCCTCACCGAACTTTTCGAACGCCTTGGCGACGCGACCGAAGCACCGAAACTGAATTTCCGCTTTGTGCTGGGGCTCATCCTCATGCGCAAGCGAATCCTGGCGTACGAAGGCAGCAAGCAGGACGATGCGGGCAAGGAAATCTGGTCGATGAAAGTACGTGGCCGCGATCAGTTCCTGGATTTGGTCAACCCGCATCTTGGTGAAGAACAGGTCGCGGATGTGAGCAGGCAGTTGAGTGAGATTTTGAATGAAGGGTAATGTCGTTGCTGCTTCCGAGAAAAAGGGGACAGTCACCATTTCCCGTCGACAGTTGTCGACGATTTGGAATCGGTTGGCGGGAAATGGTGACTGTCCCCTTTTTCGGCAGTCGTGAGGTGATGCCGATGAAAAGTATTTCATTCATCCGAAGTTGCCTGATAACCACCCTCGCCGCGATCGCGTTCGGTTGCGCTGGTTGCCATCCGAAAGATCCCACCGTTCGTGGTGCCAACTACTGGGCTGGCCCGACCGAACCATTGGAAAATGTCGTCGCGCGCGTCAACGCGAATAACGCCGCGGTCACGTCTCTATGGTCGCGCCACACATTTCAGGCGTGGTTGCGGGAAGCCGACAATAAAAAAGAAACCTACGTCGACGGCGACGGTGAACTGCAGTACCGGGCTGAAGATGAATTTCGGCTGGCGTGTAAGAAAGCGGGTGTCGGTGAGTTGATGACGCTCGGCACGAACGCCGAGACGTATTGGCTGACCATCAAACCGGAAATCGACACGATGTGGTGGGGGCGGATGGAGAACATCGGCGCGCCGGGCACACAGTCGCTGCCGTTGGACCCGACACTGGTGGCCCAGGTGCTCGGCGTCGGGCGGATTAATTCCAATCTGTTGCAACAGCCCGTCCCAATCCTGCGGTTTAATCATGATGAAGGCGTTTACGTCATCACGTGGAACATTCGATTGCCGAACCAGTGGGCGAGTCAGCGGGAAATCTGGTACGACCGCGAAACGTTTCTGCCCGTGCGCGTGTACCTGTATGGTGAGATGGGCCGGGTGCTGCTGCGTGCCGATCTGTCGGACCATGTGCCGGTGAAGACACAGCAGGGCCAGGAAGTCGGTGGACGGGTTGCTGGCACGTACGTGCTGTCGTTTCCTGACTCCGGTTCCCGTATGATTCTCCGCCTGCGCGACCCGTTGGTGTCGCGCAATGGGTTCCCGAAGGATTTGTCATTTCAATTGCCGCTGGACAAGCCCGGCGTGGCGAAGGTGATCAGAGTCGATGAAGCAGCCGGCCCGTAACATCAAATTTCTGTTCACCCGATCGCTGGTCGTGGTCTGCTTCATCCTCGGGCTGGTCGCAGCAATCCTTGCGACCTCGTCCTGGGCGCAATCCACCCAACCGGCGACAACGCAAGCGACCACGCAAGCAGGTATCGATCAGACCAAATCCGATCTGCGCGCCCTGGCGACGGGGACTGCGGAGGAGTACTGGATCGCGGTCAGCAAACCGCGCGCGACAACGCCCACAGCGGCGCCGAATGTGACGCCGACGAGTACGAGCAAGTTTGAAAGCACCCTGTATCGGCGAGCGATGGGGGATAAAAAATTCTCCGTCATCGCGCGCCTGCCACAACGGGTGGATGCACTGTCCCGCTGGGGCAGTCGGGCGGTGGTGCTGCTGGAGAATGGCCAATGGTTGAGCGTTTGGCCGGGTGGGACGGGTTCGGGCCTGCCGTTACCGGGTGGGGTGAAGATCATCACACTCGCTGCCGACGACAATGATGTCTGGGCGCTCGCGACCGTTGCCGGTGGGATAGACGTTGCGCGTGGCCAGGTGCTGGCAGCGACGCGTCCTGCGACGACGCGCGCCACGACGTTGCCCAACGCCGATCTCGCTGCCGGCGCGGTGTTGTATCGGCTCGCGGGCGCGTCGTGGGAACCGGTGGCGCAGCTGCCGATCAATTACGACACCGCCGGCCGGGTGGAACGGGCGACGATGCAGACCGTCACGCGCGGCAAACTGCTCGCTGCGGTGGAGACGGCTCAGGCGGGCGCGATCATCGTTGGCATCAATACACAGACGGGGGAAGTCAGCCCAGCTGTGAACCTGCCTGCGGGCTTGTCGCCAACGCTTTTCGCCGGTGCACATCAAGAACCATTCGTGTGTCTGCGCAGTGGGCCAGATGCCGACCGCGGGGCTGTGCTGCCTTGGGTGGAAGGCGCGTTCAACCCGGCAGAAGGTCGGCTGGGGAAGATCGAACTCCCCAACTCGAATAACGCTGCCATCACGACGGCGTTCGGATACGTGCGCGTGCTCGCTCCGAATGTGGATGGGACGGAAATCGTCGAGCGGCGATACGGCCCGCAAGATCTAACCTCTGTCGGTGCCGCTGAACCGTTGGCGACGCTACCACCGCCGGATGAAGCGCCACCCTGGTCGAATTACCTGAACATCGGTGTCATCGTGCTGCTGGCGTTGTCCATCATGGCTTCGCTGCGCCATCGTGATGATGTGCGCCTCAGCCTTGCCCGCAAGGATCGCCCACGTCCTGCGGGCATCTGGATTCGCATGAGCGCCGCGACGGTCGACCTGCTGCCGATCATTGTCGGCGCGGTCATCCTTTATCTGCGGACTGAGCCGAACGAATACATGCCGACGACGTTCGCGAGCACGATTCCGGAACTGATCGCGATCGGCATTTATCTGTTGCACACAACGGTGTCGGAATTGATCTTCTCGCGCACGCTGGGCAAGTGGATTTTTGGATTGCGTGTCGTCAACCTGCAAGGCAATCGCCCTGGTTTCGGCGCGATCCTAATGCGCAACGGCCTGCGCATCATCGAACTGGTCTTCCCGTTCCTGTTGCCTTTGTCGTTGATTCTTTCCCCGTTGCGCCAGAGGACGGGTGACGCCGCTGCCGGCACGATGGTGATTGATATCGCCAAACCGACGATGCTGGATGAGCCGGTAGAGGAGTAGTGTGAGGTGAACCCCCGGTATGGTCGCTTAAGCGACCATGCCACGTGAACTGTCATTCGACGAATGCTGTAGTCACCAATTCGTCGGCACAAAACACGTCTTCGGGTCGACATCGTTCGCGATCGCGTTCAGGTCCTTCAACTGCGACACCAGTGTCTGCCAGCGTTCCAGTGTCATTGAACCAACGGGCGTTGAACCCACTTCCATCAACGGTTTCTGAGCCGCGGCGCTGGCGGTGAAGGTGGCAGCGTCCATCGTGGGGTTCAGCTTCTGCATGACCGCGTTGGTCTTCTCCGCATCGGCTGAATAATCCAACCAACCCGCTCGCACCGCAGCGGTCATGTCGGCGACGACCTTGGGGTGCTTGGTGAGATAATCATCGCTTGTCGCCAGCACGGTTGTGTACGGGTTGTAGCCACTGTCTGCGATTAGAAACGCCTTCGGTTCAATCCCTGTCTTCGCAGCAGCCAAGGGTTCGGACGTGACGAAGCATTGCATGGCGTAGTTTTCGGTTGACCGGTACATCGACAGATCGCCGAATGGGCTGGGGACCAGTTTCAGCTTGTCGAAGCCATATTTTTTCTGCAGGTACTGCGCGTACGGCAATCCCTTTTCCATCGCCAAAGTGCCGGGGGCGCGGAAGATTTCGGAGATGTCGGTAAAGCCACGTGACGCGCGGGTCATGATGCCCTGCGGGTTGGTCTGGTAGGCAGCGAACAGCGCGACGATTCGGTTGCCGTTGGATCGCGAGCGGATAACTTCGTCGGCGCTGACGATCGCGAATTCCACCGTGCCCGCGCCAAGCATGTCGACGGTCGGCGCGCTGGCGCCGCCTGGGCGCACGTTCACGATCAACCCGTTCTGTGCGTACGCGCCGATTTCCTGGGCTGCGAAGAAACCGCCGAACTGTGGTTCCGGTTTCCAGTTCAATTGCAGCTTGACGGAGACCGGCCCGGTATCGACCGCTTCCACCTTCGGTGGTTCTTCCTTCTTACAGCCGGTGACGACCGCGAGCATCATGACGACGACGGCAGTGAACTGTCTGCGAACGAGTGAGCGAACCGATTGAAACATCACGATTTCCCTTCCGATGGATGCCAGTTCCGAAGCAACAGCGCACTGGCGAGATTAATGCCCGCGAGCAGGACAAGCCCAAGCCCGGCAGCGAGCAGCAGCACCGCGTAAATCTTATCCACCCGCTGCATCTGTCGCGAGACCGCGATCACATCGCCAATGCCTGTTCCGGTGATAAATTCCCCCACAATCGCCCCGATTACCGCCAATCCCCCCGCGATGCGCAGGCCTGTCAAAATATTTGGTAATGCACTCGGCAGGCGCAGTTTCCAGAACGTCGCGATCGGGCCGGCGTTGTACAAACGAAACAGGTCGCGCAGCGCGGGCTCTGTGGATAGCAGACCGCTGAGCGTATTAGCGACAACGGGGAAGAACGACACGATGCACGCGGATGCGATGACCGTACGAATATCGAACCCGATCCAGATCACCAGCAGCGGCGCGATCGCGATGATCGGGACGGTCTGAAAGAAAACCGCGTACGGGTAAAACATCCGCTGAACCCATTTGGACGAGGAGAGCAAAATCGCAGTCACGATGCCGGCGATGGCGCTGATGGAGAAACCGATCAACGCTGCCAACCCCGTCCAACCGGTTGCGATCCAGATGTCGGCGTTTTCGATAAGCGCCTTCGCGACCTTCGTCGGCGCGGGGACGAGGAACGCGTAAATGAACTCGTACCGTACCAGCAGTTCCAGCGCAACGATCAGCACGATCGCAGGCACCAGTGGTAAGGCAGCGGCGCGAAGAATGTTCCAGGCCCACTTCACTTCACACCCCCTCGTTCCAGCGCGTCGTACAGCACGCGCGTCTGCCTCGCGAACGCGGGTTCACCACGAATGTTGGCAGGGCGGTCGGCGGGCAGGTCGGTGATGGTGTGATCGAGCACCACACGAGCCGGTCGGCTTGAAAAAACAATCGCGCGGTCGGCGAGATAAGTCGCCTCGACGATCGAATGCGTGACGAAGAGCACGGTCATTCCAGTGGCTAGCCAAAGCGCGCGAAGCTGTTCGTCCAGGTGCTGGCGGGTGATTTCATCGAGCGCTGCGAACGGTTCATCCAGCAGCAGCAGTTTCGGCTGGGTGACCATCGCCCGGGCCAGTGAGACGCGCATGCGCATGCCGCCGGAAAGCTGCGCGGGGTAACGGTCCAATGCGTCGGCTAACCCGACGCGCTCCAACTCACGCGTCGCGATGGTGAACCGTTCCTTCCGCGGCACCCCACGCAGTTCCAAGGGCAGCGCGACGTTCCGCAGGACATTGCGCCAAGGCAGCAGGTGGGCATCCTGAAAGACGAACGCGGATTCACCGGATGCATCCACGGCCAGTGTGCCGCTCGTCGGTCGATCAAGCCCGGCGATCATGCGTAATAATGTCGATTTTCCGCACCCACTTGGTCCGAGCAGCGCGACAAATTCCCCTGAGGCAACATCCAGTGAAAGCCGTTCAACTGCGGTGACACTTTCCCCGAATGTACGGGTCAGATCGCGCAAATGAATGGCTGGTTTGCTCGGGCGTTGCATGAGGTCGGTTCATCATTGCACGGGCGATAGAGCGGGGCAATCGGAATCAAATGCCAAAACTGGCGATAAGCAACCGGTGGCTGCTGGGGGCTTCGCTTTCTGTCGATCATTTTCACGCCCGTTCGTCTGGACAGACGATATCAACAGAATAAGCTTAATGCGGTCTGGGGCAGATTTCTCATCGGACAAAGGATGTATTCATGAGCGGTAAACGGTCGAAGTCTCGTCGCCAGTTGTCTTGCGCTGCGCTGGTCACTGAACAGTTGGAATCGCGGCTGCTGATGGCTCGCATGTTGTTCCAGGTCGACCCGGCTCAAAGCGTCATGGGGCTTTCTGCAGAGGCTTTCAACATCGAACTTCGCTCGCAGGGAACCAACAGTCTGACCGCACGATACGAAGGCGCGTTCTATGCGGACGTGGATAGTGATTCGTTCCAGTTCCTGGGTGTCGATACGAACGAAGTTGTGCCAGCGGGTGAAGATGCCATCGGCGTCATTCGTGCGCAGATGAAGAACGGCTACGGCCCGGGTGGTGGCGCCGCCAACTACGCAGGGGAAATTCGCGAGCGGATTTTCGGTGTGCGCTATCACGCGGGTGACCTGGCGGTGCGCGATCTGGCGCTGTCGGTGACAAGCACCGAATTGCCCATCACCAGCGACAACCGCTTTTCCACTGGCCCGGCGCAGTTCGAAACCATCGACGGTCGGCTGGACTACGAAACTGATTTCGACGACGGCTCGGAAGATATGACCGGTGAAAGCGCCCCGAATAACGCTGGCGCTGCCTATCTCGAAACCGACGCGAATGGTGTCACCACACTTACCATCCCCGTGAAGTTCCGGTTCGAATACGACCCCGTCGCGGAACTAACCTTCAGCGGCAAGATCGTCGCGATCTCCACCGGCACCAAACCGGTCGCCGACCTGAATGGCCCTGCGGGTGCGGGGTTCGATCAGAGCCTGATTTACAGCGTCGGTGTGCATGCGTCTCTATCACTCGCTGCTGACGCGCGTGTGACCGATTCCGACAGCACTTCGCTGGCATCTGCGACGATCACCCTGAACAACGCCATCGACGGTTTCACGAGTGAGAACCTGACGGTTTCGACCGCAGGCACTGCGATCGTTGCCAACTACGACACGTCGAATGGTGTGCTTTCACTTAGTGGTGCCGGCACGGCGGCGGAGTATCAGCAGGTCATTCGCACGCTCAGCTACAGCAACATCGCCAGCGACCCGACTTCCGGTGATCGCACCATTTCCGTCCTGCTAAACGATGGTGGGCAGGATGGTGTGCTATCGAACATCGCACTGAAAGTGTTCGACCCGAATTCCGTCGAACTCAGTGCCACGTCAGGCGTGAAAGTGGTCGTGCTTACCGATGCCGACGGCACGGTGACGACGCTAAAACTCGCTGGGCCGGGCAGCATGTCGTTGGATTTGAGTGGTGCGACCGATCAGACCATCAGCCGTGGAAAGGCGATGGTGACCGGGCCGGTGGCGATTGATGGCATCACACTGACCGATACCACTGGTCGTAGCAAAGTCGTCATCTCCGCCCGTGGTGGTGATGGGCGCGTCAGCCTTGGGGACGTTTCTGCTCCTAGTGGTTTGGCAGCCATCGGCGCACGCAATATCGACCTCGCTGGTGACATAACCATCGGCGGTCTCGTGCGGGCGATGACCTTCGGCAGCGTGACCGGTTCGACCATCACCGCAGGGGCGATCGGCGCATTGACCGTCGTCGGCGCGATGGATGGTTCGACCGTCAACGCGACCGACACCACACCCGCAGCGACCACCCTCCGAGCGCTCACCGTTCGCGGGGAAACGACCAGTTCAACCGTCAACACCACCGGCAGGGTGCTGAAGGTAACCAGCTACGGCATGAGCGACACCAACGTGCTCGCGGGCTCTGTCGGCGCGTTCACTGTCGTCGGCAATATGGTCGGCTCGAACATCACCACCAGCCTGGCGGTCGAACGTGTTCAATCGCTGAAGGCATTGACCGTTCGCGGGTTGATGAGCAATTCGGTCGTGTCGACGCAGGGACACATCGCCAAGATCGTCACGTTCGGCATGACTGACAGTGCTATCTACGCAGGGCGAGTAGGCACGGAACAGTTCCCGGATGAAGGCCCTGATCTGGTGCACGATGTCTACATCGGCGCGTTGGTTATGAAGCGCGCCCGCGGCACAACCGGGCCATTGTTTGCGAACTCCGTTGTCGCAGTCTGTGAACTGCGCAGAGCATCGCTTGGCTTGGTCGCGACGACGAACAACGGCACACCGTTCGGGCTGGCGATTGATTCAGTTGCTTCGCTGGTCGCGCAGAACGAATCGGGTCAGACATTGCGTTTACGCAATCTCGAAGATCTCACGACCGCAGATGCAACGCTCGCAGCGACGGGGTTTGCGTTTGGGGATTTTGAGATTCGGGTGTTCTAACCAGCCAGTGAAGCGCATTCCGTCATCCTGAGGTACTCCGAAGGATCTCTTGGAACCTGTAAAGGTCAAAGAGGTCCTTCGGAGTACCTCAGGATGACGATTGACGTTGTTCGAACCGTCTCTGAAGCGTGTTACGGCTTCAACACCACTTTAATGCACCCATCCTTCTTGTTCTTGAACGTCTCATACGCCTGCGGCGCATCTTCCAGAGGCAGCTTGTGGGTGATGACGAAGCTCGGGTCGATGTGACCTTTTTCGATGTGGTTGACCAACCGGTCCAAATATTTCGGCACGTGGGTTTGGCCGGATTTAATCGTCAGGCCCTTCTGCACGACGGCACCCATGGGGAATTTGTCGACCATGCCGCCATACACACCCGGCACGGAAACAGTGCCACCTGGGCGGCAGCAGTTGATGGACTGACGCAGTGCGTGGGCGCGGTCGGTCGCTAAGAACATGGCGGCTTTGGCTTTGTCCAGAACGGCGTCGACGGTTAGGCCGTGGGCTTCCATACCGACTGCGTCGATGCAGGAATCCGGGCCGATGCCACCGGTCAGGTCGCGTAGGCGGTCGTAGACGTATTCATCGTGCATGTCGATCGTCAGTGCGCCGGCGTCGGTTGCCATCTTCAATCGCTCGGGGACGCTCTTGGCATCGTCGATCGCGATCACCTGCTTGGC
>SXGT01578075.1_pt1 | contig 10158 bp, 4 predicted proteins | sample 3176221 | NCBI WGS metagenome assembly SXGT01 (sample SAMN11356862, study PRJNA531348) | freshwater metagenome | isolation source: freshwater sample F1-120 | place: China: Fuxian Lake, Yuxi | collected 2017-12-25
GCGCGGCGCCATGACGGTGTCAGACCCTCCGGGTCTGACACCTTGCGCGAGGTTGGACACGGTGTCAGACCCAGAGGGTCTGACACCATCACTACGCGGCGCCATGTACTCGGCGGCATTGAAGTCGAGCCCGGCGATACCCTTGGCGGACGGCAGGGCGACTTCACGTTTCAGGCAGCTCATCGCAGGACCTTTGCTCGAAACGGCGTTCCTGTCGCTGCACACATTGGTATTGCCTCATTTTGCTGCTACTGGCACCGCTTGCACCCTCGCCGTTTCCGGCTGACGCTCGATCAGCTTGAGATACGCATCCTCTACCGCCGTCGGCTTCGCCTCGTGCCGCTCCCATGCATTGAGCGTATCGAGCGGAATGCCGTAGGCAGCAGCGAATTCTTCGCGCGACATGCCGATTTTCTGCCGAACGTGCTTGGCATACGACACGCGCCGAAAGCGGCGCAGCTGCTCCGGTGTTTGAATGGGGGCGGCGTCAGGGTCCGATGCGACATCCGCGGCAATTTCCTCGTCGGTCTTGGCGTCGAGGGCAGCCCAGTCTTCAGCGGTCATTCCGTACTTGTCCCGCGCAGCTGGGTCAGCGATCGGCGAAGTAGGAGACTTGCTCATTCTTGTTCGCCTTTCTGGCGGAGATGATGCGGACGCGACCATTGCGTTCCGCGAATACGACAAACAGCAATCGGGCCTCGGCCGTCCCTATTGCGTTCCAGCGCTGCTCGTCAGGATCATCGTCTGGTAGCTCCACGTGATTCGGATCCTCAAAAACCCTGCGAGCCAGCTCAAAACTCACGTCGTGCTTTGCAAGATTGCTCCTTGACTTCGCATCGTCCCACTCGAACTCGCCATCTCGCATGATACGCCCCGCCCCACGTGTCCGCTACCCCGCACACGCCGTGGCCATCGGGCGGCCTTTGACATTCCCACCGATCTTGATCGAGCAGCACGCGTGCTGCTGCTCGTGCGGACGGCCGATCGCATCGGCCAAGGCGACGGCGCCGTCGGCCGGGAAAGCGATGCCATCGAGGCCGGCCATCACCGCATAGGCGTCGGTGACGCGCTTGTGCATGCCGGCGGGCCGCGCGCAGCCCAGCAACACCTGTTTTTCCGGCAGCCGCCTTCGCGCTTCCAGGAATATGCGGCCGACATCCGCCGTGGCCGGCGTGGTGAAAGTCCCAGCCTTCGCATAGAACGGCATCACCACCACCAGCACCAGCGAATGGATGGCGTGCCGCGCACAGATGTCGAGCGCGTCGGCCTCGCCGAGGATCCGGCCGTAGTGCAGCCCGATCACGATGTGCGGCACGATCTCCATGCGCGTCGAGCACAGCGCGGCGAGCGTTGCCTCGAAATCGGCCACCGGCCGGTCGAGATGATAGACCTCGCGGATCGTCGCTTCCGATCCGATCACATCCATCATCGCGGTGTCGACGCCGGCGCTTTCCATCGCCTTTGCCCGGCGCTCGTCCAGCAGCGCGGAATGGATCGCGACCTTGAGGTGGGGGAAATCGCGCTTCAGCCGTTCGATCACCGGCAGATACTTCTCGTACTTGATCTCGTTGCGGCGGTTGGAGCCGCCCGACAACAGGAACCCTTGCAGGTCCTGCAGCAGCACGAGATCGCGCACCTTGGCGTCGAGCATCTCAGGCGTGGTCGCCGGTATCATCGGCTCGAGGATCTTGGCCTGGCAGTGATCGCAGTCGAGCGCGCAGGCGCCGGCCGTCACCGAAAACGCGGGAAACGAGTTCTTGGAGCAGCCCTTCATCTCGGAGCTGGCGTATTCCTTGAACGTCGGCGTCGAGAAGCGGATGGGCCGCAACACCGCAGATCTCGGTCGCGCGGAAGCGGCCTCCATCTCTGCCACGAGGCGCGCGTCGAAGTCGCCGTCCTCCAGCGCCTCGATCGCGTGCAGCTTTTCGAGCCAGCTCATGCTTCCCGCCGCCCCTCTCTCAACTTGCATTCGAACATCTGCATATTCTAACGTTTCCAAGCCCGCGCCAAGCTCATTGAGAGACGGCCTGCCAAATGCCCCAGCTTCATCAACCAGCAGTGCCGATCGCGATCATCGGGATCGGCTGCCGGTTTCCCGGCGGCGTGCGCGATGCGGAAAGCTACTGGGAGCTGATGATCCGCCGCCGCTGCGCGATCCGTGAGATCCCGCCTGACCGCTGGAGCCTCAACGGCTTCTATGATCCGATCGCTGACCTCCCCGATCGATCCTACTCCAAGTGGGGCGGCTTTCTCGACGACATCAGCAGCTTCGACCCGGGCTTTTTCGGCCTGTCGCCGCGCGACGCGGAGGGCATGGACCCCCAGCAGCGGCTTCTTCTGCTGACTGCGGTAGAGGCGGCATCAGACGCGCGCTTGCCGCTGTCGGCCTTGCGCGAGGCGACGACCGGGGTGTTCGTCGGCGTCTCCAATATCGACTATGGCCTGCTGCAGCGCTACCGGCCCGGCCGCGGCGAGATGCAGGCGGGCACGGGCACGGCGCTGTCGATCGTTGCAAACCGCGTGTCGAACCGGCTCGATCTTTCCGGGCCGAGCCTCGGCGTCGACACCGCCTGCTCCTCGGCGCTGGTGGCGGTCGATACCGCCTGCCGGCATCTCGCCGACGGCAGCTGCGACCTGGCGCTGGCAGGTGGCGTCAGCATCCTGCTTGATCCGCGCATGTTCATCACCTTCAGCCGGGCGCACATGCTGTCGCCGACCGGCCGCATCCGGGCCTTCGATACGGCGGCGGACGGCTTCGTGCGGGGCGAGGGCGTGGGGCTCGTGCTACTGCGGCGGCTCGATGAGGCGCTAGCCGCCGGCGATCCGATCCATGCCGTGATCGAGGCGACGGCGGTCAACCAAGACGGCCGCACGGGCACGATCACCGAGCCGAGCCTCGATGCGCAGACCGCTATGCTGCGGACGGCCTTGCAGCGCGCGGGCATCGGCGGCGATGAGGTCGACTACGTCGAGGCGCACGGCACGGGCACTAGGGTAGGCGATCCGATCGAGGCGCGCGCGATCGGCAGCGTGCTCGGGCAGGGGAGAGCACGGCCGCTGCCGATCGGCTCGATCAAGACCAACATCGGACATCTCGAGCCGGCAGCAGGCATCGCGGGCCTGATCAAGGCGGCACTCGTACTGCGGCGCGGAGAGATTCCTGCGAGCCTGGGTTTCGAGCAAGCCAATCCGGCGATCGATCTTGCAGGGCTCGGGCTCGCGGTGGCGAGTGAGCCGATGTCACTGGCCGAGGGAAATGAAAGGCCCCGCGCCGTCATCAACTCGTTCGGGTTCGGCGGCACCAATGCGTGCGCCGTGCTGTCGGCAGCGGGCCGGGGCACGGCGAACCCGTCCGATGGTCGTCGTCTCGTGCAAGGGTCGACCACGCACGTAATGCGCAACGATGGCCCGGTCGCGATACCGCTTTCAGGGCCGACGCCAGCCCATATCGAAGCCTTTGCGGCGCGGCTCGTGCGGGCGATCGACGATGGTCATTTCGCCGACGCCTCCCTCTCCGGGCTCGCGCGTGCGCTCGCAACACAGCGCGAACACTGGGAGCACCGCGCCGTCGTCATCGCCGGTACTCTGGCGGAGTTGCGCGAGCGTCTGGAATGCCTCGCGTCCGGACGCGAGTGGCCGAGTGCCGATCGTCATGCGCCGCCGCAGATCCTGCGTGGGCGAGCGCGCGCCAACCCCAAGCTCGTGCTGACGATGACCGGGCAGGGCGGGCAGTGGTGGGCGATGGGCCGCGAGCTGATCGCGCGCGAGCCGCTGTTCCGCGCGACGTTCGAAGCATTCGACGAAGTATTGCGGCAGGTGGCCGGCTGGTCAGCGCTCGACGAGTTGCTGGCCGACGAGCAGGCGAGCCGCATCGACGACGCGGCGATCACGCCGGCGGTGATGTTTGCGTTCCAGGCGGGCCTCGCCGAGATCTGGCGTGCCCGCGGTGTACGGCCGGAGATCGTGCTCGGCCACAGCTTCGGCGAGGTGACAGCCGCATATCTCGCAGGCGGTATCGGCCTGGCGGATGTCGCACGGCTCGTCACGCATCGCGGGCTGATCCGCGGCCGTGTCGACCGGCGCGGCACGATGGCGGCGATCGGGCTCGGGGCGGATGCGGCTCGTGCGTTGTTGCCGGCCGATGGCAGCATCGAGATCGGCGGCTACAACGCGCCCGCGATGGTGACGCTGACCGGCGAGGAGGCCGCGATCGATGCGCTGATCGCCCGGCTCAATGCCGACGATCCGGCCATCCTGACTCGCAAGCTGGCGCTCGACTTTGCCTACCACTCGAGCTGGTTCGAGCCGGTCGAGGCGATTTTCAAGCACGATGTCGGGCACCTCGATACGGCAGCGCCGCGGCTGCCGGTGGTGTCGACGGTGACGGGTGCACTCAATGCCGACTTCAGCGCGGACTATTGGTGGCGGAACCTGCGCCATCCCGTGCTCTACCAGCAGGGCATCGAGACAGCACTTGAGTTGGGCGGCGAGGTGTTCCTCGAGCTCGGCCCCCACCGCACGCTGTCGAGCATGACGGCCGCGTGCGCGGCGGGTAAGGGGCGCGATGTCGTCACGGTGTCCACCCTCGATCGCCGTTGGGGCGACCCCGTTTCCTTGGCGGTCGCGACGGCGCAGCTTTACGTCGCGGGCGTCGCCATCGACTGGCCGGCGATGCTCGGCCCGGGCGGGCGCGACCTGTCGCTTCCAGCCCAGCCGTGGCTGCTGCGGGAGATGTGGAGCGAGCCTGAGGAGGCGGCGCGGCATCTGCGGCCCGCGCGCACGCACCTCCTGCTCGGGCGGCGGTACGACGGCCCGCAGCTCCTCTGGCGTGCCGACATCTCGCTCGCGAGCCATCCCTGGCTCGGCGATCACCGGCTCGACGACACCTGTGCGATGCCTGCCGCCGCCTACCTGGAAATGATGATCGCCGCTGCCCGCGAGGTGCTGGCCGTCGATGCCGTCGAGCTCGTCGATGTGACGTTCCCAGCGGCGCTCTATCTTGGACCCGACGACGATGTGATCGTCGAGACCCGCTTCGATCCTGCCCAGCGGCAGATCTCGATCCACAGCCGGCCGCGCGGCGGCGAGAGCTGGGATCTGCGGGCAAGGGCGCGGGTGTTCGCATGCGACGCAGGCTGTCACAAGAATGAGACGCTGGGCGATCAGGAAGCAGCAACCCCCGTCGAGCCGGCGGCCTTCTACCGGAAGTCTGCGGCGCAGGGCTATGGCTGGGGACGAGAGTTTCAGGGGCTCGTGGCGATCGATCGTGATGCGCAAGGCGCGCGCGGGCTGATCGAGTGCGGCGCGGCGCTTAGTGAGTTCGCCTTCGATCCGCGTGTAATCGATGCAGCGCTGCAGTTGATGATCGCGGCGGAGGGCGAGGCGCGCGCGGCAGGTCTCGTGCCGTATCGGATCGAGCGCGTGGTGGCGGCGGGCACGATCCAAAGCCGGGCGAGCGCGGAGGCGCGGCGCGTCGTTTCCGGCATTGCAGCTCGCATAAAGGTCGATGCCGCGGCTGCAGACGGCAGTCTGCTGATCGAGCGCGTGCACGTGAAGGCGCGGGTACGACCGGCACAGCGAGCTGGGGCTGCCCAACCGAGGCTCCATGTCGAGACGCTCGTTCCGCTGCAACCGGCCGTTTCCGCCCGTTGCGCACAGACTGTCGTGAAAGGCGACCAGTCCCCCTCCCCCTCGTGGAGGCTGTCGCAAAAGGTGACCGGTCCCCCTCCCCCTCGTGGGGCGGGGGTAGGGGGGGGGGGCCAGGCTGGGCGCGCCGGACGATGTGCAGAAGATTCCCCCACCCCCGCCCCCTCCCCACCAGGGGGGGGGGAGTTTCGCGAAGGTTTCTCAGCAAGAGGGGACTGGCTCGTTCTCGGTGAGGATGGCGGTGCGGATGCGATGCAACTGGTTGCCGCGTTGGAACGGCGTGGGGCCCAGGCCACGCTAGAGCGCCTTCCCCGTAGGTTGGGTCAAGCGCAGCGCGACCCAACATCCGTGGCACCTCGTGAATTGTTGGGTCGCGAACCGCAGAAAATGCGGGCCTTGACCCAACCTACGCCTGGAGTCGCTGGGAAACGCTTGCCCCTTCAAGATGGCAAGGCGCTCGCAGGTATCGTCTACGTGTCCGAGAAGGCTGTCCCGGGGACGTCGTGCGGCGATGTCGCGGCTGCCGCTCATGCGGCGGCGACCGATGCTCTAGCGTTCGCTCAATGGCTCGCCGCCCAAGCTGCCGATGGATCGACGCTGCCGCGTATCGCGATCGTGACCCGTGGTGCCCGCAGCTTCGATCCGCACGAGCCGATCGGTGCGCATGGCATCGCCCAGGGCCCGCTTGCCGGATTGTTCCGCACCTTGGCGATGGAGCAGCCCGGCATCGACATCCGGCTGATCGACCTCGACCCCGCAGGCGCCGGCATCGGCTCGATCGCGTGCGAGGCCATGCTGCTCGATACCCCGGAGACAGAGCTGATCGTGCGCGGGGACACCATCTACGCGCCACGCCTGGTCGAGAGGGAGGATGACGAGCTGTCGCCGCGCCGCATAGGCAGCGCCCAGCTCGGTCCCGATCGCAACTTCGCACTGCGCCGCAACGGCGACGGCATCGGTGCCGACAGCCTTGCGTGGTTCGAGATGCCGAGTGTTGCTCCAGGTCAGGGCGAGGTAACCATCGCGGTTCAAGCCGTCGGTCTCAACTTCCGCGATGTGATGGCGGTCGCAGGCCTGCTGCCGACCGATGCGGAGCCTGTTCCCGCGATCGAGACGCTGGGACTGGAGCTGTCGGGAACCGTGGTCGCGTGCGGCGCTGGCGTCGACGATCTCCGGATCGGCGACAGAGTGCTCGGCATGGGCACCGCTGCGCTGCGCCGTTTTGCAACCTGGCCGCGGCACGCACTGCACCGCGTGCCCGAAGGCCTTTCGCCGGCTGAAGCTGCGGCATTGCCGTCCGCCTATCTGACCGCGCACTACGCGCTCGACGTTCTGGGTCGCCTCGCGCCAGGCGAGTCGGTCCTCATTCACAGCGCTGCCGGCGGTGTCGGCTTGGCAGCGATGGCGATCGCGAAGCGGGCCGGCGCGCGCATCATCGCGACGGCAGGCACGCCCGAGAAGCGCGCACACCTGCAGCGCATGGGGGCCGCGCTCGTGCTCGACTCACGCAACCTGGCGTTTGCCGAGGAAGTGCGCAGGGTGACCGGCGGGCGCGGTGTCGACGTCGTTCTGAACTCGCTGGGTGGCAACTTCATCGACAAGTCCCTTTCCTGCCTCGCGCCCTACGGCCGTTTCCTCGAGCTCGGCAAGCGCGATGTCCATGGCGACGGTGCGCTTGCGCTGCGGGCCCTGCGCGCCAACGCATCCGTTCACGTGATCGATCTTGCCGCGTTGATCCGGGATCGGCCGGCTGTTGCCGCGCAGATGATGGCGGACGTACTGGGCATGCTTGAGCGTGGCGAGATCGGCCCGCTGCCCGTCACGGTCCATCCCGCCGGCAAGGCGCGAGAGGCTTTCGCGGAATTCGCAGCGGCGCTGCACGTCGGAAAGATCGCGATCGATATGGATGATCCCGACATCCTGATCGTGCGGGGCGCCGCTCGCTTCGATCCGCAAGGAACCTACCTCGTTACCGGCGGCACGCGTGGCTTCGGCATGGCGGTGGCGCGTTGGCTTGCCGCCGAGGGCGCTGGTCGCGTCGTCGTGGCATCCCGCCACCCGGCTGAAATGATCGATGGACCCGCCGGGCTGACGACGCTGCAGCTAGATGTGAGCGATCCCGTCGCGGCGGAGCGCGCAATTGCTGAGCTGGCTTCGGCTGATCGGCCACTGCGCGGCATCGTTCACGCCGCCGTCGCCTATGACGATGCGATGATCGGCGACATCACGCCGTCGCGCCTTGCGGCCGTCATGGCGCCGAAGGTCGATGGCGCGCTGCATCTGACGGACGCCCTCCTGCGCCACAAGGTGTCGCCGGAGTTTTTCGTATCGTTCTCCTCGCTCGCCCAGGTGGTTGGATGGCCGGGGCAGGCGAGCTATGCCGCCGCGAACTCGTTTCTGGAGGCGCTCGCGGGCTGGCAGCGTGGGCACGGTATCAACGGCCAGTGCATCAACTGGGGAGCGCTCGGCGAAAGCGGCCAGGTTGCACGCAGCGGCCAGATGCAGGGCTATCTCGAAAGCGCGGGCTGGATTGCGATGCCGGATGTGGCGGTGCTGGGGGCTCTTGCCACGGCGCTCGGCTGCGACGAGCGGGTGCTGACGATTGCGGCTGCCGACTGGGCGCTGCTCGCATCGAGCTATCCGGCTGTCGGCAAATCCCCGCGCCTCGTCGAGCTGGTGCGCGATTTGGCCGGCAGAGACCGCACACGCAGCGGCCGGCTGCAGGCCTTGTCGGGCGCAGCGCTGCGCGCCGCCGCACTGGACTTCGTCCGCGAGGAGGCGGCGCGAGTGCTGCGTACAGAGCCCTCGACCGTCGCCGCCCATGTCTCGCTTGCCGACGCGGGCATCGATTCGCTGTCGTCGTTCGAGCTGCGCAATCGCATTGCGCAGTCCCTGGGCCTCGAGGTGCCGATGCCGCGCTACGCGAGGGCACGTACGTTCACAGCCCTCGCCGATCTCGTAGCGGACCTCGTTGCGGAAAGCCGCAACCGGTCCTCTCCGGGCGAGGACCGGTAGAGCAACGTGCCGCTACTTGTGCGACTTCAGCATGCCGAGCGTGAACAGGTAGTCGTCGCCAGCTTTGGGCTTATGGCACTCAAAGCAGTTCTTGATGTTTGCCTTGTCGTTCACTGCCCTGGCTGTCGTGAACGCCTGGTACTCCCACTCACCATTGCGCAGGGTGTCGGGATATTCCTTGCCCCAGCCGTCCCGCTTCTCCATCACGGCGTAGGCTGCGAGCTCGTCCTTCACGAAATGGCCGTCCGGACCTTTGAGCGGCGCGCCGCTGGCGTCGGTCTTGGACTTGAAGCTCTTCATCACGATCCACGTGCCGCTCGGCACCGGCTTGCCGGCCTTGACTGCCTCCGCCGCGGCCTTGGTGGTGTAGAACTCGCGGTAGAGCTTGTTGTTGGGATTGCTGACGACGCCGTATTTCACGCCCTTGTCGTAGTCGGCGGGGAACTTGACCAGCTCCGGGCCGGCCTTGACCTGGACGACCGCGGTCCCCGCCAGCAGCACTCCGGCGAATATCGCAGCCGAAGCAATGGCAACTGTCCTCATGGCGTATCTCCCTGGCTTGCAAGAAAGTTGGGATTTCCAAGCTGGCGGCCCGCGTCGACGACGCGCCGCAGGAGAATATACGGGTAAGCCGGCCGAGAGTTTCAATTATTCTTGAACGCCGCTGCTGGTGCGGCCAGCCGGCAGCTTGCACCCCGTTCGGGCGGCTGACACATTGCCCCTAGATCATTCGCTCAACGCCTGCCCGAACCGGAGGCCGACGCTTCAGACATGGCCGCGCAACACAAGCCCGATGGCTGGATCGGCGCTCGTCTCCTTCGCAAGGAGGACGGGCGTCATCTTGCCGGCGCCGCACAGTTCATCGCAGACATCCGCCTGCCCGGCCTGCAGGACGTGGCGTTCGTGCGCAGCCAGGTCGCGCATGGGGCTCTGCGCGGCGTGACCAAACCTGCCGGCGCCGACGGCGCGCGCGTTTTCACGTTCGCCGACCTCGGCAACGTCAATGTGCTGCCGGCCGGCCCGGAGATGCCGAGCTTCAAGCTCGGGCCCTATCCGCCGCTTGGCCTCGACAAGGTGCGCTACGCCGGCCAGACCATAGCCGCGTGCGTCGCGCCGACACGTGCGCTGGCCGAGGACATTGCCGACCAGGTCGTGGTCGAGATCGACGAGCTACCCGCGGTGGTTGATTGCGTCGCCGCGATGCAGGCGGGCGCGCCGAAGCTGTTCGACCACTGGGCCGATAACGCGTTCATTACCTCGACGATCAGTGAGGGTGACATCGCGCGCGCTGCCGCCGCGCCGATCCGTCTGCGCCGCAAGTTCCGCATGAACCGGCAGGCGACCGTGTCGCTGGAGGGACGCGGCTGCGTCGCGTATTGGGACAAGCGGCTCGAGGAGCTGGTGGTCTACCTATCCACCCAAGGCGCGCACGTGATGCGCATCGGCATCGCGCAATCGCTCGGCCTGCCCGAGCACAAGGTGCGCGTGATCGCGCCC
>SXGT01252082.1_pt1 | contig 10157 bp, 11 predicted proteins | sample 3176221 | NCBI WGS metagenome assembly SXGT01 (sample SAMN11356862, study PRJNA531348) | freshwater metagenome | isolation source: freshwater sample F1-120 | place: China: Fuxian Lake, Yuxi | collected 2017-12-25
CACTGTACACGCGTCCACTAGTGGTCGAAAAAGAACTGGTCGCGTGTACAGTAGTGGTTGTTCGTGAAGTAGTGAACATATGTATCGTAGTGTACACTCCGGGGATACTGAATGCGCGTATAGTAGTGAACATGGTGGGTAATGTAACAGTTACCGGTGCGGCAATGACGGTTGGGCAATCTTAGAAGTGCGGCAAATCCGCGCGGAATTGTTGGCGCACGGTGGGAAATGTGGGAAGTTGTCCCGTCGCGCGACAGAACGCGACGTCAAACCCAAAGGAGCGGACAAATGGTAAATGCGCAATCGTCCGATCGACCAATGCGGCGCGTGTCATGGGGTGATACCCCATTTGATGGCGAGGAACTGGTTGACCAATTCGTACTGCATTTGGAGCACGGCGAAGACCTATCCTCACCGAAGCGCCGAAAACGGTGGATGGCACTGCACGTGACATACCCGTACTCGAAACAGGTGCTAGTGCTTGAGGACTACTACCGCACGAATCGCAAGAAGACAACGCACTGTGTACGCATGATGGTGCGTGTGACGCTGGTAAACGGATATCCACTCGCGCACTGGTACGTACTGGCGATCGCGGACCGCGAGCACGATAGCCGCACCGCGATCCAACAGGTATCCGCGCCGGATTATGACGGCTTGTGCCGCATAGTGCAGGACTGGGTACTGGCGGAGTATGGGACCGATGAAGGATGGGATTGTGAAGCGTGGATGCCGACCGTAGGGTAATTGTTCCTATCCGCCGTTCGAGTGAAGCCCGAACGGCAAAACAACGACAAGGGGAAGTAGTCATGCTGAAAGACAAGCCCGCATTGCGGGCGCTGCTGATCGCGCTCCTCACCGCGCTGCTCGGCGCCCTCGCCGGGAATCAGGTGGCAAAAGGCGCGGAACCAGAAACGCGCGTTCTGGTGCCGCTAGCGAAAACCTTCACAGCCGCGCCCCCGTGTGCCGTGCAGCTCCGGTGGGAATCGTCAGCGTGTAGCGCGACATGCATAGCGACCGAAGGCGAGTACTCGCTAATCCTCTCGTGCAACCACTGTCTCGCCGGTGGAAGTGGACGCGACGGCGCATACCCACTCGCATGCACGGTCATGACATTGGACGGTGCGCGGACATACAGCGCGTCGGCCGTGACCGGTAGCGCGTCGGTCGATATGGCGCTAATCGTAGTGCGCGGCCGTATACCGGCCGCGAAACTGGATGGGCGGCTACCGCCAGTGGGTACTACGGTCGAACACTGGGGCATATGCTCGCGGCACACGCAAGGCACGGTGCGTCCGCTACCGACATGGGCGGCATACGAAGCAACTGACCTATTCCGATCGTCGTGCCGATCATGTCCAGGCGACAGCGGCGCGGGAGTGTTCGCCGACGGCAAGATGGTAGCGGTGAACTGGGGTTATTGGTCGGGTGGCGATCAGGCCGGAACGCCTGTTGCGTTTGTCGGCGGCTTGGTGCGCGCTTCTGGGACAATCCGGGCGCAGTTCCCTGCATTCGCCGAGGGGTTCCCCGGTCGCGACACGCCACCAGTGACGCCACCAGTGACGCCACCAGTGACGCCACTTGTACCGGGCGGAACGAAACCGCCTGGAGGATGCGAGCCGGGCGGTTTCGTTCCGCCGCGCCCGCCGCGTCTGTTCCCGCGTCTGTTCCCGCGCCCGCGATTGCCGCGCTGATATCGCCTTACCCCGGTCGCGTGTCGCGACCGGGGATGAATCACCACTTAAGTACTGGAAAGCAATGAACACGCCGAAGAAACGGCGCGGGCGTATCACGCCCGCGCCGTCAAGCCCGCTGCTTCAAATAATGCCCGGACGACGGGTACGGGTTGACCCGTCGCTAGTCGAGCAAATGGGAACTTGGTTGCTCGCTTGCGCGCTCCCGTGGGAGCGCGCAAGCGAGCGAAGTCTCGTCGGGTTAAACTCCGGGGAATTGGAAGCAGCGAGGGGACACAAGCAATGGTGCCGACACGCGGTCGGGGCGACGCAAGTGCTGATCGGGCGGCTGCTCGACACGCTCGCGCTTGATGACATCGACAACGCTTGTGACTTGATCCGCGCGGAAATGGCAAGAGTGCCAGTTCCGCGCGACTTGATCCGCGCGGAAGAACTGGGCGACAACCCCTTAACAGCAAGGGGATAGGCAATGGCTTTCAGTGCGATCATTCGCGCGGTGCTGTCGCGGAGCGCAATCGCGAAGATCGCGTCGCGAGGCCGCCTGATTCCAGAACGTCAATTGACGCTCTGGTTGATGCGGCAGAATCCGAGCATCACGGGACAATCGTATCAGGCATACCAAGCGGTCGCACGGCAAACCCGCCTAATGTACCAAGCCGGAAGGCGACTGCAACGCTCGCAAACGGCTCGCCCACGAGGGCGAGACATGCCACATGATCCCGCGTTAGCCGACGGCACGACGGAATACGGCTACCGGGTCGTGGTGTCAGGATACACCCCGACTGGCCGGCGCATCGCGACGGCAGTCACAGTGCTGTCAGACACTCCCCTCACGCGCGCCGAAGTATATGTGGTGGCGCGGGCAATGTTCGAGCAGGCGGATACCCCGTATCGGAATGATCGGCCTGGAACAGCGCAAGTCGAGCGCGGCGCGAATCTGATGTTCGACATCATCTCAGCGGGAAGGCGATAATGACTGCGGACCGCAAAGGCCACTATCTAGCGGGCGCGACAAAACCGCGCCTTCCCGCCAGCATGTTCACGATCACCATCACGCCGCTGCTGCGCGGGATTGAGAGCGCGCACCACACGACTATACACCGGTTCGGCCGCGCGTATCTCACATACTCGCGCCGGCGCGAAGGACGGTGGGCAGCTCCTGAGGTGGCGTCGTTCGACAGCGCGCCGAAGGCGATAGCTTGGATGGAAGCGAAAGCTGATCGACAGCGAACCAATTGGGTAGTAGCTCCGATCGCGTCGGATGCCATGACGCTTCTCTCGTGGTGGACATACGCGGAGTCGCAAGGTATCGAGTGGGAACAGGCGGAACAGACTTCCCCGTTGAACTGGTCAGTTCAAAGGGGCGCGACGCCAGTGACGTTTCAGCGGTTTGTCGCGCGCGGCACGCCTGACATCATCCGATATGCCCACCGTGGCCGAACGTGGCAGTGGGTGAGTGGGTATCAGTATCTGCCGGACGGCGCGGCAGTCATGGGGGCGCCGGACGATGTCGCCCCGGAACATGTGCGCGTCGAACGTAGGCGCTGTCTGATATCACAGGAGTGGAATAGCGCGGAAGCCATGTGCTGGCATCGCGCAATGGTGCGATTCATGGCTTGGTGGGCTAATCACGCGCGCGCGCCGTGGGCTTGCACGATCGGCCAGCTTGCTATCGGCATGCTGCGCACGCACGCACCGAAGCGGACGCTGTGTACCCACTCCGACGCGAGCACGCACGCGCTCGAACGCGCCGCGTGTCACGGTGGGCGCGCCACTGCTTGGTACTTTGGAAGCGTTGGCCGCGGTATCAACGGCCCAGAGACACACACAGATTCCGAGGGCGAGAGGACGCTTCGGCAGGTCGCGGGGCCGGTGACGCACCTAGACGTATCGTCTATGTATCCGTCAATTCTGCGCGACCGGGTGTTTCCGGTCAAACTGAAGTCGGTGCGTTCCGACTTGACTCCACAAGCCCTTGTCGAAATAGCGCACCACTTCGGTGTAATCGCGAAGGTAGAGATTGATACTCCATTCGCGGAATTCCCGTACCGCGACGGTGACCGTGTGACCTATCCCGTAGGTAAGTTCACCACAACATTGGCGGGACCGGAGATACTGCGATGCGCCGAGACTGGAACGATTTCAAGGGTAATCGTCGCCTCTATCTACAGCCTAGCAACCCCGTTTGCCCAGTGTGCCGACGTGCTAATCAAAGCCCGTACTACTGCGCCCACTGCCTTGCCGACATCGAACGCGATACCGGCAAAGTTGCTGGCCAACTCATTAGGTGGCAAACTCGCACAGCGAACGGGGAAGTGGAAGCGCAGCCCGGAGCATGACGAAGCGGGTCGGTGGGGAGTGCTTACCGAGGTGCACGCGCAGACCGGACAGCGCGTGAAGTACCGATATCTAGCCGGTATGTCATGGCGCTGGGAAGAGGACGCGACTGGTTCCGGCCCCTACACTTCAGCTTTCGCGTATCTCACAGCTTATGGCCGGTGTCTGATGTCCGGTATCCGCGCGCTGTGTCCCGCGCGGTCCGTTGTCTCACAAGACACAGACGGGATTTGGGTCCTCCCCGCTGGGCTGCTCGCGATCCGGGCCGCTGGGCTGCTCGAACAAGTGGGAGCCGGACACCTCAGAGTAGTCGGCACTGCGACTAATGCCCGATGGTACGGGCCACGGCACTACTGCGCCGATGGCGAGTGGACGCTCGCGGGGTTCAGCGCTTCAATAGTGGATTCGGACAATCGCACCGTGTGGGACACGGTGAAGTCGAGTCTATGGGCGCGGCATACGCACGGCGCGCCAACAGAGACAGTGACGACAACGCGACGTTCTGCGCTCCGGCCCGAGACTGGAGGAATGGCCATAGCGCCGGACGGATGGGCGATCCCGCGCGCCGCCCTGGTGGTAGCGGCGGCGCGCGCCGCATAGTTACTCCTCTGGTTTCGGCGCGCGCTCTTCTAGCTCCTTCTGTATCCGCTTCTGCTCCTTTTCCATCGCCTTCATCTGCTTCTCGATCTCCTTTTGCCGATCCTTTAGCGCCTTCTCGTCTTCTTTGCGCGCTTGCTTCTGGTCTTTTATGATGCCTTTTATCTCCTTCTTCCGCTTATCAATCTTCGCGTCAATCAGTTCATTTCTGGCGTAGATACCCTGATAGACGATGCGCGTCGCGTCAATCTCGATATACCCCAGACGAAGAAGACGGCGGAACGCGTCGTCAGGCATGATCAGGCCAATTTCAGCCCACTGCACGATAAGTTTCGCGGTAGGCTCCTTTAGCCTACCTTGCATCTCGTCGCGCCATTCGATTAGCAACTCTTGAACGCGCGCGGGCGCGAGGCCGCGCATAGTCAAGAACTGATCGGCGCGCAAGCTATCCCATTCACCGATGATGAATGCTCGTTTGGCGCGCTTAACAGCTGCCCGCAAGATTCGAGTGCGCACGCGATCGTCGGAAGCGGCCAGCATCTGCTGACGCTGCGCCGGATCCACGACCAGTGGAGTGAGCCGGCGCGCGGCTTCCATGCCGTCTATCAAACCGTCCTCGTAATCGCGCAGAACCTGCCGGATTGACGGCATCGCGCCAAGATTCGACAGCCGGCGTCCGCGCTTAACTTCTTGTATGTGCACAAGTCGCGCGGCGTCGGCGTCTGTGTAGCCGTTGTCCAACATCGCGTCGTGCAATTGGCGGGCATCGAACGCGCCACTATGGAAAGCATCAATTGCATCGGTGCGGGTGATGGGGTGGTAGCTTATCGCGATAAGCGCATCGACAAATTCCGGCGCGACGTCATTGATTTCCAACACCCGCCTGACATCCGCAGTAGTGACCACTGGGGGGATCGGAAATAGCGCCGGGTCATTCCCCAGCGCAATAGCTACTTCTCGGTTCCGCCTTGCTTCGGCCATTCCCTGACGGTCATGCCGAAGGCGGTGCAGCATCTCATACAGCTGTGTATTGCTTGGATAGTCCCAGTGCGCGCGCCAATACTGCTTGAACACTTCGGCTGTCATCCCCTGAGCGGTCGCCCACGCCGCAGCGGGGCCGGGCGCGCCCGCACCGCCCGGCCCAAAGAACTTAAGCTCAAAATCCTTGTCCAGATTCCCGAACGCGACCGCGTTAGGGTCGAACACGTCCCGCACCATGAACCGCACCAGGTCGCCCGGACCGGGAACGTATTCGGCAAGTGACTTACTCCACTTCTGTTGATGTTCCCCGACGAGTCCGTGTAATTTGAGCAGTCTCGCTGTCTCATCTTCCGATATGGTCCCCTTATTCCTCAATACTTGTATTTCGCCCGGTGTTGGCGCGGGTTCCGATGCGCGGAACACCATATCGTGAAGAACAGGATCATTGCCTAGCGCTTTCGTCAAACAGTGCCAACGCGTCTCGCCAATGGCGTCGGTGAACCTGAGGTGGTCTAGCGCGCTCTGTGCGGGCAGCGTGTGCGGGTACAGGTACTGGTATAGGTACTGAAGGGGAAGCGCGATTCGGTCTAGCGGGATGCCCGATGACTCTTGCGCCTTCGCTGTCGTGCCCAACATGAACCCTAGCGTCCACGCAAGCGCCTTATCTCCGACCAAGTCGTTCGGCAAGAAGTCTATTGCCGTCGCCGCTTGCGAAGAGCCGCCCGCGATATCACCGGCCGATCTGTAGTTTTGAATGAACGCTTGCTTAGCCGCCTCTTTATCGAACCCGCTAGTAACGTACTCCAAAATCCCGTTAGTCATTCCGATGCCGGCGCGTTGGGCTTCACTGATTATGCTCGCCGGACCGCCGCCGCCCGCGCCAGCATCGCGCACGGCGCGCGATGCGAGAAGGCGCTTGATGCTTTCGCGCGCGTCAATGCACACGGTCTCTTTATCCCAGCGCACGCCGGGGTATTCATACTTCGCGGGCGCGCCCGCGAAGCGCGGTGTTTCGGGTTCGGGGTCTAGTATTTTTGCCGCTGGTGCAAGCCCAGTGAAGATGTCGAAATACTGTATCGGCGCTTCAACCGTGACCGTGACGGTGGGCGGCACTGTCACGGTTGGCGGCACTGGGCGCGGCGCGCCGGGCGACACGAACGGCGGGATATCAGGCATCGGCGGGGCGATTAACACCGGCGCGACAACCGGCGCGACAACCGGCGCGACGATCGGCGCCGCGCACACGACGTTCACGACCGGCGGCGCGCAACCGCAATCGGCATCGGCCGGTTCTTCGATCGGGAATGGCGCGGGCGCGGGGATCGGCGCGCCGGTTGTCGCGGGACGTGGTTCTATCCCTCTTTCCGGTAGAGCGGGTACGGCACCTATCAAGCCGGAGATATAGGGCGCGTCGAACGCGGACGGTACTTCCGCTGGTGGCGGCGGCGGTGGGAGCGCGACGACTTCGTCCGGCGCGTCGCGCTCTGGCGGAGTGCCGTTCACGGAACACACGATGGCCGCGCCGCTGTCGTCCGCTAGTATGCCCGCTATCTCGTCCGTGCTGAAAGGCACATACACCCCCGCGCGGGTTAGTTCTGCTTCTTCGTAAAGGACACTCCCAAGTGTCGCTGTCAGTAGCTTTTCAATCGCGCCGTGCGCGGGTATCTCCACGGCCACCAGCTCGGAGTCCAGCAAGCCGACGAATGCGGCTAACGATAGGTGCATGTCATTGACCACTTCGCCCAACTCGGTATCCGCGTCGCCAAGTGCCGCGCCGTACGCGGTTGCGACCGCGCCGCTATCGCGCTCGATATCCGCTTCGGAAGCGGCTAGCATGCTCGATACATGAGGCGGGAGCGCGACGGTATCGGTCTTCTCTATCGGATAGGAGATATCGTCGCGAGTATCGGCCGCACCGTCGCGCTCATTGATCGCCATATCTCACCCCATGAACGTGCACGGCCGGTGTTTCCAATCCTTGCGATATATCGCTCGGGAGAGGATCACACCGGCCGTGCGTATGCCTTGTATCATCGACCGGTCGCGTCCGCAGAAAGCGCCACTGTCGCGAGTGTTTCAGCGTATTCGGCGCGAATGCGAAGTTCCGCGATTCGATCCGCGAACGCGGGCGAATACTTGGCTATCTCGCTTAGCTTTTCCAGCGCGGGACGCCACTTCTGCGCGGCGGCTAAGGCGCGCTGGAACGTCGCGACTTGTGCTTTAGTCCACATTACTTACCTCTCTGTGGCAGCATGCGCGTTCGCGTAGCGTCGATCACATGGTTGACATCGCTTGCAATGGCGAATAGAGGCTGTGCGAGCGCGTCGCCCAGCTCGGCGCGGCGTAGCACCACTGCGGGAGTTCCGAGCGTAAGGCATGTGAGCGCGAAGAACCGCGCTCCAATCAGGTATCCTACGCGCACCGCGTTCGCGACCGTCGCGCCAACAGGAAACGTCGCCGCGACGTGCACCGCGACAGTATTAGCGTCGGCGCTACACACTGCGACGAGCGAGGTACCTACTTCTGTTGACTCACCGAGGAGCGTTTGGAGGCGCTCGAATTCGCTCACTTGTTCTGGCAAGCAATGCATGTGGTGCGCCTTAATTAATTACTACCTCTATCACCCGCACTACGTCCAAAATCTCAGCGGATACCGCCCACCAAGATCGAGATACAAGTGGCCCGTACTCGAAGGCTGTGAACCAAAGCCCGTTGATTGCGCCGTTGAGTTGCCAACCCATCCGCTTCGTGTCGGACCAAGGTCCGACGCGAATATCGAGCACGGGCAAGTCAGGTTGCACAAAACCGATCGCCCAGCGGCGCGGGTTCGCTGCGACAATCATCTCAGTCTCGATCGTCGCGAAAGTGTAGTCGCTGATTATCGCGTCGTTTGCCGCAAGCATCCAGCGCGGGTCCGCCCATGTCGGGCGGACCAACGCTGCTTCTAGCGCCGACAGTGGTAGGTCACATGACACGCGGTCGCGTCCCCCGTTATTCCGCGCCGGAATCGAGTCTCACCAAATCAAGGATCACCGCAGCGGTTTCCGCGCCGGCGGTCCCGCCCAGAATCTCTAGCTGCGGCGCATTCACAGACTCAAACCGGCCCCATTCACCCTGTTCACCGGACCGGAAAGGATCGACTTCGGGGCGGATCGAGATAGTCTCTCCGCATCCCACCCCCGGCCGATAGGATTGATCGCGCGGGAAGAGCAGCCGCACGGCGTGCGCGTCGTTGCAAGTCCCCGCCATGCCAATCACCGCGTATCGACCGAAGGGCAAAGTCTGATCGAATGTTAGCCCACCAAGCGTCCACGCGTTCGCTACCAATGTCTGCGCGCTTGTGGCGCGGATCGTAAACCTCTTGCCGTTGGGTGTCGGCTTGAACGTCCGGCGCAAGAACAGCAGCGCTGTCGCGTTATCCACGGTCGCGGCGCCGTTGCTTAACTCGACGCCAAATTCCTCGTCCTTTCGCAGCGACGGTCCCTGCTTGTCCCAGTAGCTGTAGCGGAAATTCGCGGACGGTTCTGCGAGCGCGTTCACCGGGAAGATTTCCGGTAGTCCTTCGTTGCGCAGTGACGGCGCGACGATCCGCGCGCGAAGCACCGCGTCGTGATAAACGAGCGCGGCGAAGATACTGAGATGCTCCGGCGCTAGGTAGTTATTCGATCCTGACACTGACAGCGCGCCGTCCGCGACACGCGGGATAGCCTCGTTCGCTGTGGAGTCGGTCTTTGCGCCTGAAAATGCGGCGAGGTGGAACATGTGTTGCCCTTGTGAGTGCGTGGGGGAGTGTGGGAGTGAAAGTGAGAATCGCACGGCCCGACGACCGCCAAGACGTCGGGCCGTGCACGCCGGCAACGCTTACCGGCGCTTCTTCGTCTGGCGCATCTGGCGCACGAATTCCAGCATCCGCTGGTCATTCTGGTCACTCGTGCCGCGCTGCGGGAGTCCGGCCACAATGCTATCGCGGACCGGCCCGAATTCGCGCTCATGACGCTCCACTTTGATCGCACCGAGGCGCGCGCCCGCAGCCATATTCGCTGCGCCCTTTTCGATGCACGCTTGCTTCCAACCGGCCTCGGTGACTTTTGACAGTCCATCCTCGTACCGGCCGTCAACGGCAGCCTCGTTCAGAGCAGCGATCCACCGGTCTTTGGCTTCAATTGCCTTCTGTGCGGGGTTTCCTTGTGTGGCCTGAACACCCTGCTTGTAGGCTTCGGTAGAAGCGCCGTACTTGGATTGCCACTTGCTCGCGAGCTGCCCGGCGTTAAGTTTGGCCATTTTTACGAACCTCTTGTGGCGGTATACGAAGTCATACTAGTTGATACCGCTAAGCCTGTCAATCTGTATATCTTGACGATTCATCAGAAACGTACCCCCACCGTCCCCCCCATCACCCCCCTGTCGTACCCACCATGTTCACTACTATACGCGCATTCAGTATCCCCGGAGTGTACACTACGATACATATGTTCACTACTTCACGAACAACCACTACTGTACACGCGACCAGTTCTTTTTCGACCACTAGTGGACGCGTGTACAGTG
>SXGT01539461.1_pt1 | contig 10157 bp, 14 predicted proteins | sample 3176221 | NCBI WGS metagenome assembly SXGT01 (sample SAMN11356862, study PRJNA531348) | freshwater metagenome | isolation source: freshwater sample F1-120 | place: China: Fuxian Lake, Yuxi | collected 2017-12-25
CAACATCTCGCAGAACGCCCGCAAGGTCGTCTTCGTCGGCACCTTCACCGCAGGCAATCTCGAAATCGCCATCGAGCACGGACAACTGCGCATCCTGCAGGAAGGTCGTTCGCAAAAATTTATTGAGCAAGTCGAACACCGCACCTTCAGCGGCAAGGAAGCCTGGAAGCGCGGGCAACCCGTGCTCTACATCACCGAACGCTGCGTCTTCCGCCTGGTTGCCGAAGGCATTGAGCTGATCGAAATTGCGCCGGGGATCGACCTTGAGCGCGACATCCTCGCCCACATGGCTTTCCAGCCCATCATGCGCTGCCCCCCGACACAGATGGATGCGCGCATTTTTGCCGAGGAACCGATGAACCTGCGCAGCGGTTTCATGGAGCGTCCCTTGCAAGAACGTCTCAGCTACGACGCGGCACAGAACCTGTTCTTCGTCGACTTTGCCGGCCTGAATGTCCGTACGCCCGCCGACGTCGAACACATCCGCCAGGCGGTTGAATCCTGCCTCACCCCGCTGGGTCATCACGTCGATGCCATCGTCAATTACGACCGTTTCAGCATCGCGCCCGAACTGGTCGACAGCTACATCGAGATGGTGACCGGCATCATGGAGCGCCATTATCGGCATGTCACCCGTTATGCCAACAGCAGCTTTCTGCGCCTCAAACTCGGCGAGGCATTGGAAAACCATCGTGTCTCGCCGCACTTTTATGCCAATGCGGATGAGGCGCTGCGCCAACTCGACCATCCGTATTCTTGACCGAAGTCAGACAAATGTCATCCGGAACGTGCTAGATTTCAAGGATGAACAACCACAACGGGAGCGGTAAATGGTAAAGAACGAAAACATGAACGAACTCAATCGCAAAAACATGGAAGCTGCGATGCGGCTGGCCCAGTTGTCGATCGAGAACTCGCAGCGCGTCATGACGCTGCAAAACGAATTGGCACGCGAGTTGTTCACGGATGGCGTCGAGAATGCCAAAGCGCAAGCCGCCGCCAAGGAACCGCAGGAAGTTCTGCGTCTGCGCAGCATATATGCCCAGGAAACCGCGCAAAAGATGATGCAAACCGCGCAGCAAGTGGCCACCATCAGCAATGATGCACGCGTCGAGTTTTCGCGCATGCTGACTGAACAGTTCGCTTCGGGCAGCCAGGAAATGGCCGATGCCTTTCAGGGCTTCTTCAAGACCATGCCCGGCCAGGGCGGCAACATGATGGAAGTCATGCAGCAGGCGATGGCCACGGCCAACGGCGCTTTCGAGCAAATCGCCAAGGTATCTTCGTCCGCCTTCACCAACATGACGGACATGGCACAGAAGAGCACCGGCCGTAAAAAGTAATTTCGCGTTAGCTGCCGCCTGACCAACGTCGGGCGGCGTCTTCATCCGACTCGCGCGCATCGACCCAACGCCCTCCCGATGGCCCATTCGTCAACTCTTCTTTCTTCCAGAACGGTGCCTGGGTCTTCAGGTAATCCATGATGAACTCGCAGGCTGAGAACGCTTCGCCGCGATGGCGCGAACTGACGCCGACAAACACGATCTGATCACCCGGAGCCAGTCGCCCCACCCGGTGGATCACCCGCACCCGACGAACCTCCCAGCGCTGACTTGCCTGATCGACAATCTCCAGCAACGCCTGCTCGGTCATGCCGGGATAATGCTCCAGCGTCATGGCCAATATTTCGCCACCCCGAACCAAGCCAACAAAACTCGCCACGGCCCCGGCCTCATCATCGCCAGTCGATAGCGCAGCAATCTCGGCACCGCAGTCGAAATCGGTTTCCTGAACAGAGACAGTCATGACTAGCCCCCGGTTACGGGCGGAAAAAAGGCCACCTCGTCGCCATCGGCGAGCGGCGCATCGAGACCCACCATCTTCTGATTGACCGCTACACGCAAATTTTTCGCGGTGCGAATCGCCTCATGCTGCCCGGCCAGCCAGTCGCGCAAGCCGCCAGCGGTTGCAACACCGACTGGCAAGTCGACTGACTCGGCACTGCGCCCCATCGCTTCCCGCAGGCCTGCGAAAAAAAGCACTTTCACAATCATGACAGCATGCTATCCAGCGCGATGTAACTGACTTCATCGCCAGCCCGAATCACGCCGCCGGCTGGCGTATCGATCAGCCCATCCGCCCAGGCGCAGGAACTCAGCACACCGGAGCCCTGCCGTGGATGCAGCTCGACCCGCCCATCGGGCAGCAAACGTGCGCGCAGGAACTCTCGCCGCTTCGGATCGGCCTTCGGCCAGTCTGAAGCGCAGATACGACGCTGTACCGGCAAGGGCAGCGGTGTCGTGCCCATGCTGCGCAGGATGAAGGGACGTACCAGGATCAGGAAGGTAATGAAGCCCGCCACCGGGTTACCGGGCAGGCCAATAAACGATGCCGTCTTGCCAACGCCGACTTTTCCAAATGCAAGCGGTTTCCCGGGCTTGATGGCAATCTTCCACAGATCGAGGCTCCCCTCGGCCTCAATGGCGGCTTTTACATGATCCTCCTCGCCCACCGATACGCCCCCCGTCGACAGAATCAAGTCATTGCCTTCCGCCGCCGTGCGCAGAGCCTCACGCGTCGCCTCCAGCGTATCAGGAATCCGTCCAAGATCGGTCACGGCACAGCCCAAGCCTTCGAGTAGCGCGTGCAGGAAATAACGATTGGAGTTGTAGATCGCACCCGGCGGCAGTGGCTCGCCGGGTTCCACCAACTCATCGCCGGTGGACATCAGCGCGACGCGCAAGCGGCGCAATACCGGCAGGGTCGCCAGCCCTACCGATGCCGCCAGGCCAAGTTCAGCCGGGCCTAGGCGCACGCCCGCCGGAAGAATTTCAGCCCCGGCGACGATGTCCTCACCGGCACGGCGAATATTGTCGCCCAGCTTCGGGACCGCCTGCACCATCACCGTACCCTCCCCTGCCTCGCACTTCTCCTGCATCACCACGGCATCGGCACCCGGTGGCACGGGCGCGCCGGTAAAGATGCGCGCCGCCGTTCCCGGCTGCAGGGATTGGCCGACGGTTCCCGCCGGAATGCGCTGACTCACCGGCAAGGCCGCGCCGGCCTGCGTGACATCCGCACAACGCAGGGCATAACCGTCCATCGCGCTGTTGTCGAGCGGCGGCACATGGATAGCCGATACCTGCGCCTGCGCCAGCACGCGACCGCGCGCCGCCACCAGCGGCACAGACTTGCTTTCACTCACCGGCACGGCTGCGGCCAACAGTTGTTCAAGGGCTTCTTCGTAACTCAGCATGGTCGGTCAAGATAATCAAGAATGAATTGGACAATCGCATCAGGATCGTTGAGATCCAGCGTCGGCAGCGGGCAATCGAGTGCGACATCGCTGGCAACCGCCACGACACTCGGATTTTCCGGCCAGATCGGTGGTTTGCCATGCGCCGGACGAAAAATTTCGAGCTTGGACATCGGCGTTGTTTTAAACCCTTCCACCAGCACCAGGTCGCAAGGCGACAAAACCGCCAGTTGTTCTTCCAACGTCGCCTCGGGCGCCCCGCGCAGCTCGTGCATCAGCACCCAGCGCGTGTCGCAGGTCAGCAGCACCTCGCTCGCCCCGGCGGCACGATGGCGGTAGGAATCCTTGCCCGGTTGATCGACATCGAAATTATGATGGGTATGTTTAATCAGCGATACCGTCAAACCCCGCGCCGCAAAGCGCGGAATCAGCTTTTCGATCAGCGTCGTCTTGCCCGAACCGGAGTAGCCGGCAAATCCGAACACCTTCATTTAGCGATCACCTTGGCGAATCCTCCTCCGGGAGTTCTGAAGTTCGTCGTCTGCCCCTGATACAGGCGTGCGGCAACAAATTGAACGCTGCCACGATAAACATAGTTACGCACATCAGCCTTGAGCTGTGTCAGTTCGCCTGTCACCGCTACAGGGACGGTCGACGGCAAAGCCAGCGCCTGAGCAACATAATCGCCCGCAAGGATCTCCTCGAACACACGCTTGGTCAGCTTGTCGCCGCGGTAAGAACCTTTCGAGCCATAGCCAGCCGCCGGTTTGAAAAACAGTTGGCGACGCCGCTGCCAGAAATCGTCGGCACGTTCCAGCGTCACTGCCTCGGTGCGCGGAATGCCTGCCAACAGCACGGCACGTGTCGCAGCAGTCACACCCCAACTTGCCAGCAACGCATCATCCGTCAGCGCGATCAGGTTCTTCTTGTCTGCATAGCGTGTATGGTGGCTCGGATTGGGCGTGATCAGCGCACCCTGACGCCAGGCCTCTCTCAGCACCGCGTGTACCGGCTCGGTGAAAGCAAAATCGGTCAGCCGGTTGTAGACCAGATTAATCTTCGTCTCTTCCAGCCACAGGTTGCCGTGACACAACATCAGATCTTCTGGCGCGCAAATGAAAGCCTGAATGCCGTGCGCCGCGAACAACTGCTGGAAACCAAGAAATTCCGGGTAGAGATACTGGGCTTCCGGCGCCTCATCGACTATAGCGACAGTTTTCAATTCTTCCGGACACTCGGCGCGAAACATCGCTACATAGGCATCAAGCACATCCTCGCGCCCAGCCTGCCAGGCGGCGAGAAGGCCTCCACCGGCATTGGTATTGACTTCAATCAGTTGCGGGCCGGCCTCGGTCAGGTGGAAGTCGTAGCCCATGAACGCGCCCGACTGTGCCGTCCCGTCAGCGCCGACTTTTTCAGCCCACTGCGGTCGTGCAATCACCGACTCGATGGCGGCGATGATGGCGGCCATGCGTGACAGGTCGGCGGCCGCAATCGACACCGTCGCAGAAGAAAACAGGTGCGGCCGCTCGGCCAGCAGCGCTGGCGGCAAGTCAAGCGGCATCATGGCATGGGGTGACTGGTACAAATAGTTCAATTCGACACCCCGTCAGATGCAGTGAAGTAATGCGCCACAAGATGACTGACCGCATCGATGCGCCCGAACATTGCTTCGGCACTTTCATCCCAGGATAGCTTGAGCTGATCGCACGCCTTGGCAGACAGATAGGGCACCCGCGCATCGCCGCTGCCCAGATCCAGCGCATTGCTCAATACTTCGGCCACATGCACCACCGCGACCAGCGGCTCATCCAAGGCATTGTCGGGGGAGTGATGCCCGCGAATCGCAGCACAGACGGCAGGTGGCAAGCCCCAGCTTTCTGCCAGCCACAGCCCCACCTCGGTGTGATCGACACCAAACTGCGCCCGTTCAGCCTCAACGATAGTGATCGTGCGCGCACGTACCTGGCACCATACGTCAGTAAAGGCCGCCGGCTCAAAACGATAGAGCCACAACTGGCCAATGTCATGCAGCAATCCTGCAATCAGCGCCGGATCGCTCGGCAGGCGCGCATGGGCTGCCAGCTGTTGGGCGCTAATGCCGGTCGCCGCAGCATGTTCCCAAAATGCCGGGGAAAGGCCGGACGGCAACGCACCGCGCAAAAAGTCGGCCAGGCTGGTCATAATCACAGTCTGGCGCAAGGCGGTCAGACCGATCAGCGAAGTCGCCGTGTAAAGGTCGCGCACATTTGCATCGCGGCGCGTACGGGTGGCCGCCACATTGGCTTGCGAAAAAACTCGTCCCGCCAGCACCGGATCGCGCTGAATGTGAGTCACCATCCGGTGGATATTGGCATCCGGATCATCGAGGCTCATAAGCACTTCGTCAATCACCCGAGGAAAAGCCGGCAACGCATCGCGACCTTCGAGCACCAGGGCCTGGGTAATCGGGAGGGTCATGACTTAGCGCATCCGAAAGGCCAGCACGCGCTCATACAGCGCAGCCAGGGCCGGCTGAACAAGATCGCCGCCGGCAAAGATATCCTTCACGCGAGCGCTGGCAGCAGCAACATCCGCCGCAATCTGCTCCTCACTCCGTTGATCGGGCAAGGCCACACAAACAAACTCGGCGTGATGCACGGCCAGTTGACGCAAATTGGTTTCCGTAAGGGTATGCCCCGCCGGCAGGCTGAAGCGCAAGACATGACGATCCGCCAGCGTAATCGGCTCGCCCAGCACCATGCCTGGTGCGATCTCATCGAACGGCAGGTAATGGCGGCGCAACCTGACCGATGGCGCCAAGTGTTCGTTGTCTATGTCATTCACTCAACTTACCCTCCAGCACCGAGGCAGAAACTATTATCGGTAAACGATACGCCGGAAATCGAGAAGCTATTGGCCAAATTGGCGCAGTCTTCATCCCGTTTTTCATGCAGTAGTTGCGGGCATGCCCGCCTTTAAATTAATGGAAGCCTGCTCTACTGGATCGGACTCGCTGCGGTAGCGGTTAGCGCACTCACCGGCGTGCTGGATGCCGGACGCAAGCAGATGGATCTGGTCGGGGTTTCATGGTCGGCTGTGCCACCGCGCTGGGCGGCGGCACGGTTCGCGACATGCTGCTCGACCGGTCGGTGTTCTGGATCAGCGACCTGACCCTACCTGATCGTCGCCCTCGTGACCACGGATGGGTTTAGCCCTGAACCAGGGCAGCGCGCTCGGCCATCATCGCCTCGGCCATCACCCGCAGTTCGACAAAGGGAATCGGCTTGTGGAAAACCTTGATGTCTTCCGGCAATCCACCCTGTGCGGCAATGGCCACGTCTTCCATGTCGGTCACGATGACGATTTTCATGCCCTCCCGGAATGAAGATGCTGCCAAGGTGCGGATCATCTGGAAGCCATCCATGCCGGGCATGTTCAAGTCGGCAATCATCAGGTCGGGCTGCTCACGCCCGATCAGCATCAGTGCTTCGTAGCCATTGATTGCCGTGGATATCTGCAAAGGCAGGTTCCAGGAACCGATGTAGGTGCGATACAGCTTGATCAGCGTATTGTCGTCCTCGACCACCAGAATTTTCAGGCGTGTCAAATCGACGGGAACAGCGGCTTTGGTACCGCTCACACTGCCCGATGTCTGGGCAGAATTTCCCGTGCGCATGAGCCTTTCAACCGAATCAACGTTGATGCGACGATGCCCGCCTTCAGTCTTCCAAGCCTGGAGAATGCCACTATCTACCCACAACTGCGCGGTTCTTAGCGAGACACCCAACACATCGGCTGCCTCACGGGTCGTACAAAACTCACGTTTGAACATGGCAGATTTCTGCGGAATGAACACTGTGTCAGTTTTATATTCAACTTTTCGAATATTAGCAAATTATCCGATCCAATGTCATTGCCGGGGCTGCGGCGTGATATGCAATGACTGATCACCAATCACCAGCCACAGTTCCGCCTCTTGTACGGTCGCATTGACCTGCAAAGTGCGCGTCACCGTCTTCGCGAGTGCCTGCGTCTGCTCAGCAGGCAGAACGAAAACCGACAACTTGTCGAGCTTGCGCAGGGATGACTGGTTTTGTTCCCACCAGAGCTCTGCCGACCTACCGCCATAGGCATAAACAAACACTTCACCAGCGCGACCAGCAGCCTTGCGCAGTCGCTTTTCATCGGGCAAGCCAACCTCGATCCACTGTTCGACAGCTCCCGTCAGATCCTTGCGCCAGAGGTCAGGCTCCTCGTCTGTCGAAAGCCCCTTGCCAAACTCAAGGGCCTCATGGGCATGTAAGGAAAATGCAATCACGCGCGTCATCATCCGCTCGTCCGTCTCGGAGGGATGGCGTGCGATGGTCAGCGCGTGGGTCTGGTAATAGTGGCGATCCAGATCGGAAAGCTGCAACTCGATCTTGAATATCGTTGATTTCATGGCCATAAGATCACACCGGCTTGCACCCGGCTAAGTATTGGATTTAAGTATCGCTTTCAAATCAGCGAAGGGATTGTGTGTCGCCACACTGCCTTGTGGTGTGGGCATCGATCGGCCACTGGTTGCCTCAGTCTGTCTCTGGTGCTCGTTATCGTGACAATAAAGACACAATAGTTCCCAGTTACTGCCATTCGACGGATTATTGTCGTGGTTATGATCGCGATGGTGCACCGTCAGTTCGCGCAGATTGGCTTGTGTGAATTCACGCGCACAACGGCCGCAAACCCACGGATAAATCTTCAAGGCCTGCTCGCGATAATCCTTTTCGCGTTTTTCTGCGCTGCGACGGGCCTCGGCAACAATGCGATCAAGCTTGTTTGTATCTGGCGTCCGGATGGTCGGCATGGTGAATCCCTCTCATGGCATAGTAGTTCTGTAGCGGCCTGGATCAATGATACCCTCGCAGGCATCCTCATTTCTGGACACACCAGACCCGATGAAGGCTTTCTTGCGACGCCTGTTTGGCCGCCCTGCCCCATGCCCTCACCCCATTTCCGAGGTCGAACGCGCCCGCCAGTTGATCTCCGCGATTGACGCCGGTGGCGTGCCGCTCGATCCGCGGCGCATCACGCGCATTGCCGAATCCTTGGGGCTGGAGGTTTCGCGCAAGGCCCGCATGGAAGACACCATCGAACGTATTCGTGCCGCCTTGCAGCGCTGCGATTAGGCCAGGTCAGCGCTGAATCGGCGTTTCCTGCGCGGGTGGGCGCTCGATGAGCAGCTCTCCCTCAATGACCCGAGCCTCACCATCAATGATGATCTGCCCCTCATCGAATACGGCTGTAGGGGGGCGCTCGCGCATTGCCTTGCGCAAGGCACGCGTTTTCCACCAGAAATAGCCGAAACCGATAACGCCGAGGACGGCCACGACGGCCAGCACCACGACCGAGAACATGAAGCCAAGGATGAGCAAGGTCGCGCCAACAATCAGTGCGAGCAACTTGCTCAGCAACCCGGGTTCGCTACCTGTTTGAACCATGGTGGGAGGGGGGCCGCTTAGAACGGCAGCTTCATTCCCGGCGGCAGCGGCAGGCCGGCGGTCAGCGCGCCCATGCGCTCCTGCGAGGTCGCCTCGGCACGCCGGCTAGCATCATTAAGCGCAGCAGCAATCAAGTCTTCGAGCATTTCCTTGTCGTCCATCACCGAGGGATCGATGGTCACGCGCTTCACATCATGCTTGCAGGTCATGACGATCTTGACGGCGCCGGCGCCAGACTGGCCTTCGACCTCCAGATTGGCCAGTTCTTCCTGTGCCTTGCTCATGTTTTCCTGCATCTTCTGCGCCTGCTTCATCAGGTTGGCGATACCGCCTTTGTTCAGCATGGGTATTTCCTTCAAAGAGGTTTAATGGTGGATTCGTCGATGCTCGCGTCAAAGAGATCGCAGGCTTCGCGTACAAAAGGATCACTTTCGATGGCAGCGATGGCACGATCCTGACGCTCACGTTTTTCGCTGTCGGCGCGTGCCTTGGGCGTTTCGCCGGCAGGTACGTCCAGCTTGATTTCCAGCGTCAGCGCCCGGTCATAGTGCTTTGCCAGTTCGGCACGCAGTTTGTCCTGATGCACCTGCAGGTGCTTGTGGGCCGGCGCCATTCGCAGAATGATGGCGTAGTCAGTCTGGCTAACCAGTTCGCAATGCTGGGCCAACTGGCGCACCATGCCGGTCAGCGGCAATGTAGCCACCAGACCGTGCCAGTCATCGGGATCGATTGAAGCAGCGGGGGCTGCGGTAAAAGTCGGCGCTGGCGGGACGGCAGGCGCAGGCCGTGCAACCGGTGCAACTGGCGTGACTGGGGCCGGCGCAGCACGTACCGGCGCCATGGCACCCGCAATAGGCTTCTCATTACCTCCCGGACGGAAGGCATGCAGTCGCAACAGCGTCATCGTAAAGCCGGCTGCTTCATCGGGGGCCAGCGCCAGTTCGTCGCGGCCGTGGATGACGATCTGGTAACACAGCTGCAAATACTCGGCGTCGAAACGCTCGGCGTAGGGTGCTAGACGCTCGCACTCGGTCTGATCGAGAATCGCCTGCGGTGCAAACTGCAGTAGCGCAATGCGATGGAACAAGGTGGCCAGTTCCTGCAGGGCGGAGTCAAAGCTGAGGCTACGCGCCTCCATGGTGTTCGCCACCGCCAGCATGGCGTGGATGTCGCCAGCCGCCAGCCCATCAAGGACGGCATACAGGTGATCATCGCCCACCGTGCCGAGCATGGTGCGCACGCCTTCGTCTTCGATGCGGCCGGCACCATGGGCAATCGCCTGATCGAGCAGCGACAACGCATCGCGCATCGAACCGGCGGCCGCCTTGGCCAGATGACGCAACGCGGCCGGTTCGAAAACCACGCCCTCGGCTTCCAGCACACGCGACAGGTGGTCGACGATATGGCCGGGCGGCATCTGCTTCAGGTTGAACTGCAGG
>SXGT01743875.1_pt1 | contig 10157 bp, 10 predicted proteins | sample 3176221 | NCBI WGS metagenome assembly SXGT01 (sample SAMN11356862, study PRJNA531348) | freshwater metagenome | isolation source: freshwater sample F1-120 | place: China: Fuxian Lake, Yuxi | collected 2017-12-25
CGAGCGTCCAGCGCATCATCTCGTTCGGGAAAGTACGCAGCGTCTTGCCCTTGGCATCGGCCGGCGTGTTAAGCGGGTCGCGCGTGGTCATGCTGCGAAAGCCGGCCTCCCAGGTGGCAACGAAGCGAAAGCCCTTCTCCGGGCCCTTGTCGAACTGGGCCTTGAGCCATTTCGATTCATCGTACAGTTTCCAGCCTTGCTCGTAACTCTCCACCATGTAAGGCAGCGCCGTCAGATTCAGCGTGGGAATGTGCGTGGCATAGGTGCCGGTCCCGGACACCGTGAAGTCAATCCCGCCCAGCTGCAGCTGCTCAACCGCCTTGGGGTCGTTGGCGAGCTGCCCTGCCGGATACACCTGCACCTTGTAGCGACCCTGCGTGTAGTTTTCCACGCTCTTGGCAAACAGCAGAGCGGCCGCGTTGCGCGCGCCGCCGGGCTGGTCGGTGTGGCTGAACTTGAGCAGGGTCTGCGCACCGACGCTGGAAGCGCCGAACGCGAGAGCGAGCATGGTGCCGGCCAGGCCGGCTTTGAGGGTGTGGCGCTTCTCGATTTCCATGTTGTCTCCTGAATAAAAGTGGAACGGTTTCTGGTTAACCTGCTGATGCCAAACGTGCCGGAGCGGAAGCAGGCGCCGCCCCAAGTGAAGCCATCTCAATCCGCATGCCGGTACTGTGTGAGCGATAGGCTGCGTCCTGAATCCGGATATTCTGCAAGTAGTCGCGCCCGAGGTTCTCTGCGGCGCCTTCGCCGCGCAGGAAGCGCGCGACGTGTTCGTTGAGGTTTCTCACCGCCCCGCCGGCAAAGGTGTCGGGGCCCTTGTCGTAGGCGTGCTCCACTTCGGGCCCGTGATGCGGCTTCCACCACAGACGCGCCATACCATCGAGGCGCAGCACGCCGTTGGCGCCTTCGAGCCACATCTCACCCATGGTGCGGCGCGGGTTGTCGCTGGCGTGGTCGTTGAGGCGGTTGCCATCAAACAGGCCCGTAGCACCACCATCGGCCCCACCATCGCTGCCGCCGGAAAATTCAAAGATGAGATAGCCGGCGTCTTCACCGAGGATGGCCGGGTTGATGCGGCGCAGGCGCGCCGTGACGGCTTTGACTTCGCCGAGCAGGTAGCGAAAGGTGTCGACGAAGTGAATTGCCGTTTCGAACACCAGGAAGCGCGGCATTTTCTGAAAGTAGGGCTGGCGCGACAGGTAGGCATCCGCCCCCTGGCCATCACCGGGGCGCAGGCGAAATGCGATCGAATGGGGCGCACCGATGGTGCCGTTGTCGATCAGGCGCCTCGCCTCGCGATACCACGGCGAGAAGCGGAAGTTCTCGTGCACGATCAAGGGCAGCTTGGCCCGCTCGGCGATCTCGACAATCTGGACGGCCTCATCAAACGTGGGGGCCAGGGCTTTCTGGCACACCATCGGCACGCCGAAGTTGCAGGCCAAGCGCACCAGCTCCAGGTGGGTCGCCGGCGGCGTGACGATGTCGACCAGGTCCGCTTCGACTTCGGCCAGCATGCGCGCGGCATCGGTGTAGATGCAGGTCACGCCGAAGCGGGCGGCCAGTTCACGCGCACGCACGTCGTCGCTGTCGCACAGAGACACTTCCGCGACCATGCCTGCCGCGCGCATCGCAGTCCAGGCCTCGACGTGGAACTGGCTGAAGTAACCCGCCCCAATCACGGCAACGCGCATGGCTTTGCTCATGTCGCTAGCACAGCAGATCGATCACGGCCCGCGCGACCGCTGCGGTACCGTCGCTGCCACCGATGTCGGTAGGGCGCACCTTGCCCTGGGCAAAGGCGGCGTCGACGGCGTTCTCGATTGACCGGGCAGCTTCGGCGAGCGCCGGCGTGGCATGGCGCTCGGCCAGCCAGTCGAGCATCATCGTCGCCGACAGAATTGTCGCGGTCGGATTCGCAATGCCCTTGCCGGCGATATCGGGCGCGGAACCATGCGAGGGCTGAAACAAGCCGTGCTGGTCGCCGAGGTCAGCAGACGGCGCATAGCCCATGCCGCTAATCAAGCCTGCACCGAGATCCGAAGTGATGTCGCCAAACTGGTTTTCCATCGGGCAAACGTCGTAATCCCAGGGTTTGCGGATCAGGTTCAGGCAGTAGGCGTCGATGTAGCAGTGGTCCGCCTTGACATCCGGGAACAGCTTGGCACGCTCGTAAAAGATCTGGTTCATGAAGGCCATGCCGAGAAATACATTCGACTTGTCCACGCAAGTGACCTTGCCCTTGGCCGGATTGCGTTTCTTGCGCGCCTCGGCCAGGCGAAACGAGAAGTCGAACAGGCGTTCGCAGCCCTTGCGGGTAATTTCCGACATGTCGTGCACCGCTTCATCGCCGCTGGCGCTGACGCCCTTGGTGCTGGTGCCGCGTGCATGGAACCAGCCTTCGGTGGATTCGCGCACGATCACGAAATCGATGTCCTTGGCGCACGGCGAGGCGAATGGCGACGGCACGCCGGGCAGCGCCCGAATCGGCCGCACGCCGGCATACAGGTCAAGCTCTACGCGCAGTTCGAGCTGTGGAGCGATCTCGGTGCCGTCCGGATAACGAATCTCGGGCCAACCCATCGCGCCAAACAGTATCGCGTCGGCCTTGCGGCTCGCTTCCATGGACGAAGCAGGAAAGGCATCTCCGGTGTCCTTGTAGCAATGCGCGCCGCCGGGACGACTATCGTAGTGCAGCTTGAAGCCATGGCGCTTTTGTACCGGCTCGAGCACCGCGATGGCGGCATCGATGACTTCGATGCCGATGCCGTCGCCGGGGAGCACTACGATGTTGCAGTCGGTCTTCATGGGAGTCCTGGGGAAGTGAAAATGGCGTTGAAGGAGTGTGAGCTTGAAAGCGCACCGGTCAAAGAGAACTGATGCGGGCTTTTTCGAGCAGGGCCAACAGCTCCTTGCTGCCACGCTCGCGGTGGGCGCGATACACGCGCGCCGCTTCGGCCGGATCGCCGGCGCGAATGGCATCCACAATGGCGTTGTGTTCCTGGGTCGAGTGCACCGGACGGGGCCGCAGGCGCAACGTGACCATGCGCGCCCGGTGCGCCCGGTCCCACAGGCCCTGCACCGTCTCGGCAAGCAAGCGATTTCCTGCCAATGCGATCAGCAAGCGGTGATAGCGCTCATCTGCCATCGCCCAGGCATCAAGGTCATCTCGCTTGAGTGCGGCCGTCATGCCGCGCGACGCGTCGATCAGGGGCTTCAGGTCAGCCGGTGGCAGTTTCTTGCGGGCCACCATCTCTGCCGCCATCGGTTCGATGGCGGTCAGCATTTCGTAGATTTCACGCATGTCGTCCGGTGATACCGGCAAAACGCGGGCGCCGTGACGGGGCACCACCTCCACCAGCCCCTCTGATTGCAGCTTAAGCAACGCCTCGCGCACCGGCGTGCGCGACAGCCCGAGCTGGTCGGCAAACTCCTGCTCCAGCGCCCGATGGCCAGAGGGATAGACGTTGTCCAGGATCCGCTGGCGGATCTCGCGGTAAGCCTTGTCTACCAACGATTTCCGACCTTCAGGCGGCGCAGAACCAGTCTGGGTGTGGCTCTTGGCGCGATGGGCGTTGGCAATTGCGATTTTGTTTGGCATGGATGACGGTGTCGCGTAGCGGATCAGTAGGCCCAGTGCACAGGCGGGTGGCCCGCGTATTCAAATTCATCCGGCAACCTGAAGTGGGCAACCGAGTCGCCCACCAGGCACCCCAGATAGACGGTCCTGAGATCGACCCCGCCAAAGGCGATGCTGGAAATGTTCTTGAGCCGGGTCGTGTGCGGCTTGTCCATGTGGGCACGTCCAAGCTCAGCCTTGGCATAGGCCGCTTCAACCCAATCGACATAGTCAGGATTGCCGTCATCGAGGATCAGCTGTTGCGAGCCATCCGGCGCGACGCGAATCAGCTGATTGCCGATCACGCAGGCAACCCAGATGCCGCCAGCGGAATCAAACGCAAAGCCATCCGGAAAGGCACCGTGGCCGAAGGTCGTGAAGACCTCCTTGGCGCCGAGCGTGCCATTGGCGCGCAAGGGATAACGCGACATTTTCTTGTGGTAAGTCTCGTTGACGTACAGCCAGTGGCCATCCGGTGAAACCAGGGCCTCGTTGGTAAACCCCAATCCATCGGCAACGATGCGTGCGCCCTTTTCATCCATCAGCACGATGAAGCCGTCCGCCACCCGATTGTTGTAGGCCAGCGCGCGCGGCGCAAGGCGCGTGGAGACCGTCAGCCAGATGCGGCCTTGTGCGTCTTCGGCCACAAAATTGGAAGGCGGCAGGTCGACGCCATCGACCCGGGTCAGGAGCTCTTGCACGTTGCCATCACGCTGCAAGGCATAGACGCCGCCTTGTGTTTCACCCAGATCGGCCATGAGAAAGCTGCCGTCGCGGCGCAGCGCAATGCCGTTCGGACGGGTCGCCCGCCCGGTTGCCGCGTCCGCACTTGCCCCTTGCGTTGGTTGCGGCAAGCGTCCGGCGTAAAGGGTCTGACTACCATCCGGCCGCAAGTGCGCCACGCCGCCACGCCAATCCGCACTGTAGAGATCGCCCGCCGCCGTCGCCAACACGCATTCCGGGCGCACCAGGCCGCTCCCGCGCCACTCTAATGCCGAGGCGGCGACAAGGGGCACAGCTGGGTCCAGCACAAGTGACATGGTTGGCAAAATCCGGACAAGGCGGGCACATCCAATAGACGTCGCACCGCAATTAAGGATGCGTTAATGTATACGTTAATGTACGCAGCAGTCAACCCCTGCCTGCCCGATTGCTGCGAAATGTTGCGAAACCGGGGCGCGCCCCTATGGGGACCCGCAGGGCCAGTAGCCAACTTGGAAAAGTAGCAGCCCGCGGGGCGGGCGGAGATCAGACTGGCTGCTGAAGGGAGCGAATCAGGGATTCAGCCGACCCCAGGTTGGTGGCCAGCGGGACGTTGTGCACGTCGCACACCCGCAGCAAGGCCGTGACATCTGGTTCGTGTGGTTGGGCGGTAAGCGGATCGCGCAGGAAAAACACCGCAGCGATGCGCTCCTCGGCAATCCGCGCGCCGATCTGCTGATCGCCTCCGAGAGGGCCGGACAACATGCATTCAATGGTCAACCCGAGTTCGGTGGCCAGCAGCTTGCCCGTGGTGGCTGTGGCCACCAGTGGAAAGCCCGCTAGCACCGCACGATGCCGGCCCACAAACTCCAGCATCGTCGATTTCTGTTTGTCATGCGCAATCAGCGCCACAGCGCGCAAGCTCATGCGCCCGCCTTCATCCAGGCCAGCCCATCGCTGGTCTTGCCTTTGGGGCGATACTCACCGGACACCCAACCGTCATAGCCCAACTCGTCGATCAACCTGAAAAGGTACGGGTGGTTGATTTCGCCGATGTCCGGCTCGTGGCGCTCGGGTACCCCGGCTATCTGAATATGGCCAACCCCCTTGAAGTACTGCTTGAACTTCATCGCGAGGTCACCTTCGACGATCTGGCAATGATAGAAGTCCATCTGCACCATCACGCGTACGCTGCCCACCGCTTTGGCCACTTCTGCGCAAATGGCGTGCGCCTCGTCCTGGCGATTCAGGAAAAAGCCGGGACTGTCGCGCGTGTTGATCGGCTCGATCACCAGTACCAGATCGCGTGCGCCCAGTTGCTGCGCCGCCCAAGTGAGATTCTTGATGTAAGCAGCACGATGTTCCTCGCGCGTCCTGCCCGGTTGCATCAAACCGGCCATCACATGCAGGCGCTTGTTGCCCAGTACGTCGGCATACGACAGGGCTTTCTCGAAGACACGCTTGAACTCTTCTTCGCGGCCGGGCAGGGAACCCATGCCGCGTTCGCCCTTGGCCCAGTCACCGGGCGGGCAATTGAACAGCGCCAGCGTCAGCTTGTGCTGATCGAGCTGTGCCTTGATATCGGCAGGCGAAAAGTCATAAGGGAACAGGAACTCGACGCCCTTGAAGCCATCTTTGGCGGCAGCGCCGAAGCGGTCCAGAAACGCATGTTCCTGATACATCATCGAGAGGTTGGCGGCAAACTTGGGCATCTCACGCTACTTTCAAAAAGGCCAGGGAGCGATTGCCCCCCGGCATGGTCAAGGTCAGGCAATCAGAACAACTGCCACGGGGCTGGGTCGAACACGAACGCCTCGCCATTCTTGCGCAAACGTCCGATGCCGGGGAACGGCAGATGTACAGCGGCGATCGGGGTGCCGTCGGCCGCCACGGTATCGAAAATCGATTTGCGCGTCGCGCGTGCCTTGGCCTGGTCGCAGTCAAACGCCACCGTGATTTCGGGGCGCGGAAACTGCACCGGCGCCACGTGCATGGTGTCACCAATCGCGAGCAGGCGCGCGGTGCCCGACTGCACCATGAAGCAGCTGTGGCCGGGCGTATGGCCGGCAGCGTCTACCGACCTGATGCCGGGCGTCAGCTCTTCGCCGAGGTTGAAGGCCTTGAGGCTGGCGCCATAGGCGGCAATCGCGCGCTTGGCGGGCATCCAGCGCCCGCGCTGGTTCTCGGGCGCCTTGGCTTCTTCGGCGGCACTGCCCCAATAGTCGAGGTCGGCCTTGGCGATGCGCAAGGTTGCGTTGGGGAACATCTTGCCGCCTTCGGGCGTCACGGTGCCATGCAGATGATCGCCGTGGCAGTGGGTGATGTACACCTCGTCGACCTGCTCCGGCGTGAGGCCGGCAGCAGTCAGGCACTGCGGCAGGCGGCAGGCAGTGGGCCCGAGCATCTTGGCGCCACCCGCGTCGAGCAACACCAACTTGTCACCGGTATTGACGAGGAAGGTATTGACCGGCAAGCGCATCGGCGCAGCTGGCCAGCCACCGGCGGTGAGCAGTGTCTTGACCAGTTCGGGGTCGGCCTGCAGCACGGTCGGCGGAATGTCGATGAAGCCATCAAGCATGGCCGTGATTTCAAAGTTGCCCAGCTTCATACGGTGAATGCTGATGGCCTGACTACCTGCCATGGGGGCCTTGCCGAACGCAGCAGGGATCATGGCCGGCAGGATGGTGAGCGAAGCGCCGGCGGCGCCGGTGAAGACAAACTTGCGGCGCGAGGCATTGATGGCTTTTTCCATGCTGGACTCCTATGATTGAACTGCGGACATGAACAGGTGTACTACGCTTCGAACCTCAACCACCGGGAATGCCCGTGAAGGCTCCCGCTACAACGACCATTCCAGCGGGGGCGCGGACGATTCCTGCCGTGCAGGAGCCGATGCCACCCCAAGGCTTGTCAGCTTGACTCTGTGTCAGCTTAACCATTTTCGGAGACCGGCATTCCATGACCAAAAACGAACCTTTGCAAGCACTGGCCGCCATCAAGGACGCCAGCGGCACTTACGGCTTTGAAGTGTGCGCCTATCACGCCGAACGGCCGGGCTTTCGCATGACCGAAATCGAACTGACCGAGAAACAGCAGGTGCCTTGGCATTATCACAACCATGTGCAGGATACGTTCTATGTGCTGAGCGGCGAGATGCGCCTGTTCCTGCAAAACCCCAAACAGGAGGTGCGCCTCACGCCGGGCGAGACTTACTCGGCGGCGCCCTGCCGCCCGCACCTGGTCACCAACGCGGGCAAGACACCGATGCGCTTTTTCGTGTTGCAGGGAATCGGCGAGTACGACTACGTGCCGCTGGTGCAGGCGAAGGGCGCGCCAACTCATCCGTCCGGATAGGTCAGCGCGAATCCGCCACTTGCCGCACGCGTGTGCCCTGAGGCTCATGCCGGGTGCTGCGCCTTGAGCGACGCCACCTGCTCGGCAGTCAGGGTCCGGATGCGCTTGCCCTGCAGCAAGAGGAACAGTTTTGCGGTTTCTTCGAGTTCTTCAGTCGCATCGGCGGCGGCCGAGAGCGACGAGCCGGCCACCACCGGCCCGTGATTGGCAAGCAACAGTGCATGGTGCTTGCCGGCAAACCGGCGCACCGCATCGGCCAGCTGCATGTCGCCGGGGGCAAAGTAAGGCACCAGCGGCAGCGAGCCAACCCGCATCACGTAGTAGGCGGTGATCGGCGGCAGCACATCGTTCGGGTCGAGATCATCGAGCACCGATACCGCCACCGAATGGGTTGAGTGCAGGTGGATCACCGCGCCGATATTGGCCTTGGCGCGCTCTTCGTACATGGCCAGATGCAGGAAGTTTTCCTTTGACGGCTTGTCACCCGAAATCAGGTTGCCCTGCCAGTCGAGCTTGCAGAGGCGCGCCGGGTCGAGCGTACCCAGCGAAGAGCCGGTAGGCGTGAGCAGCCAGCCATCTTCGAGCTTGGCGCTGATGTTGCCGGTGGAGCCGTGGGTGAGGCCGCGGTCGAACATGGACTTGGCGATGCGGCAAATTTCTTCGCGACTCTTCGATTCAGCACTCATGCCAGTTGCCCCAGTGCCTTGGCAAAGAAATCGGTCGATCCGAAATTGCCCGACTTGAGCGCCAGCGCCACCGGTTGCGCGCCAGTGCTCAGGGTCCAGGGCACGCCCGGGTCGATCTGCGGGCCGATGCGGAGCGAGCGAACATCTAGTGCCTGCACCACCGCGCCCGAGGTTTCGCCACCGGCTACCACCAGCTTGCGCACGCCCATCTCGACCAATCCCCTGGCCACGGCAGCAAGTGCGTCTTCAATCAGCTTGCCGGCGGCTTCGACGCCGAGCTTGGCTTGCACCGCCTTGACTTCATCCGGCGTGCTGGTCGCGCTGATGAGCACGGCTTCGCGGTCAATGCGTTCCTTCGCCCATGCCAGCGCTTCGGCGACGAGCGGCCTCCCTTCGGCCAGCGCGTGCGGGTCCATGCAAAACACCGGCCGGGTCTTGCTCCATTCGGCCACTTGCGCGTTGGTGGCCAGCGAACATGAACCCGACACCGCCGCGCTCAACCCTTCCACCTTCGGCAGGGCCGAAGCGGAAGCAGCGTGGCTGAGCCGTCCCTTGGCACGCGCATTGAGCGCGAGGCCTAGGCCGACACCTGAACCGGCAGTGACCAGCGGCATGTCTTCGCAGGCTTCGCCAATCGCCGAGAGGTCAGCGTCGGACACGGCATCAACCACGGCCATTGCCACGCCTGCGCTTTTGAGCGCATCGAATCGCACACGAATCGCCGCACCGCCCTTGGCGACGGCGTCAAACTTCACGAGGCCCACCTTGCGCGGCGTTTGCGCCTGCAACACCCGCACCAGATTGGCATCGGTCATTGGCGTGAGCGGGTGGTCCTTCATGCCCGACTCGCACAAGAGGATGTCGCCGACGTAGAGGTAGCCGCGGAAAATCGTGCGGCCGTTCTCGGGAAAGGCCGGGCAGGCAATGGTGAAGTTGGTCTTCAGTGCATCCATCAGCGCGTCGGTAACGGGGCCAATGTTGCCTTTGGGGGTGGAGTCGAAGGTCGAGCAGTATTTGAAGTAAATCTGCTGCGCGCCGTTTGCGTGCAGCCACTTGAGCGCTGCGAGCGATTGCGCGACCGCATCGGCAGGGGCAATCGTGCGCGATTTCAGCGCGACAACCACCGCGTCAACTTCCACATCGAACTTCTCGGCCGGCACGCCGATCATCTGCACCGTGCGCATGCCACCCTTGACCAGCATGTTCGCCAAGTCAGTGGCGCCGGTGAAATCATCGGCAATGCAACCGATCAGCATGATGCCTCCGAAAGCGTTGGTGGGTGCACCTCGCAGGCATTGGTGCGACGCGGAACCGCTCCCACCACGGGTTCTGGCTTGGCGCACTGGTTCATTTTTTCGCCTCTGGCAAGGTAATGCCCGGGAAAATCTTGATCACCGCAGCATCATCCTCCTTGGCGTACCCGGCGGTGGATGCCTGCATGAACATCTGGTGCGCGGTAGCCGAGAGCGGCAGCGGAAACTTGGTGGCGCGGGCCGTATCGAGCACCAGGCCCAGGTCCTTGACAAAAATATCGACGGCGGAAAGCGGGGTGTAATCGCCGGATAACACATGCGCCATGCGGTTCTCGAACATCCATGAATTACCGGCACTGTGGGTGATGACTTCGTAGAGGTCTGCCGGCGCGACGCCTTCGCGAATGCCGAGCGCCAAGGCTTCTGCCGCGGCCGCGCTGTGCACGCCGGCCAGCCGCTGGTTGAGGATGTTGACTTTCGAGCCCTTGCCGGCGTTGTCGCCCAGGGTGTCGACCTTGGCGGCGACGGCGTGCAGCATGGCGTCGC
>SXGT01028968.1_pt1 | contig 10156 bp, 10 predicted proteins | sample 3176221 | NCBI WGS metagenome assembly SXGT01 (sample SAMN11356862, study PRJNA531348) | freshwater metagenome | isolation source: freshwater sample F1-120 | place: China: Fuxian Lake, Yuxi | collected 2017-12-25
ATGCGCACCGCCGAGTCGGTGCGGTTGACGTGCTGACCGCCTGCGCCGCTTGCACGGTAGGTGTCGATGCGCAGGTCGCCCTCGCGGATCTCGACGTCCACTTCCTCGACTTCGGGCAGCACCGCTACCGTACACGCCGACGTGTGGATGCGCCCCTGGGCCTCGGTGGCCGGGATGCGCTGAACGCGGTGGGTGCCGAACTCGTGCTTGAAGGTCGCGAACGCGCGGCTGCCCTGGACAAAACAAACGACCTCTTTGAAGCCGCCGATCTCGGTTTCGTTGCTCGAAAGCACCTCGAATTGCATGCCCTTGCGCTCGCAGTAGCGGGCGTACAGCTTGAGCAGATCGCCACAGAACAGCCCGGCCTCTTCGCCGCCAGTGCCGGCGCGAATCTCGACCACGCAGTTGTTGTCGTCGCGCGGATCGCGCGGAATCATCAGCTCTTTGAGTTCGGAATCGGCGACCTGCTGCGCCGCATGGAGCGTCTGCAGCTCCTCGCGCACCAGCTCGCGCATCTCGGGGTCGGTCTCAGCGTCAGCCAGAGCCTGGGTTTCGTCGATCTGACGGCCAAGATCCTGCCAGCGCATGTACGCCAGCGCGACCGGCTCGATGCTGGCGCGCTCGCGCAAGAGCTTGATCGACTTTTCGGGGTCGGCGGCGATTTCATTGGTGGCCAGCGCGTCGCCCAGTTCGTGGTAACGCAGCGCCACGCGGGCGAGTCTGTCAAACATCGGAGGCCTCGGCGGTCCTTGGCGATCGCGCCAGCAACGTCAAAAGCGCGACTCGCACGTCGCCCGGCGTCCAAGCGACGCCCAGCGCGGCGACCAATTATGCCCGAGCTAGGCCGCCAGCGCGACGCCGTGCACCGGTGGCTCGGTCGCGGCCAGAAACGCCGGGTACGACGCGAATACCACCGGATCGGCCTGGGTGTGCAGGGCCGCGCCGGCTTGCAGGGCATGCTCCCTGCGCAGGGTCATTTGCAGCGCCACCAGCGCGATTTCCAGCTGCGTGTCGTCCGGTTCGCGGGTGGTAATGTGCTGCAGCTGCAGACCCGGCCAGGTGAACACCCGCACGACCGGGTTGTTCGGGTAGCGGGCGCTCAGCCGCGTCATCTCGTAGGCGATACCGGCGACCGGAAACATCAGCGGCAGCTTGATAAAAACGTACGCCAGCTGATTGAGCCACTTGGTCTCAGAGATCGTGGGCAGCAGTGGAAACACCGCGCTGAACAACAGAATCGACACCACAACGGTGATGAGCAGAAAGCTGGTACCGCAGCGCGGGTGCAAGGTTGTGTAGCCGCGGGCGTTCTCGACGGTCAACGCCTTGCCGTCTTCGTAGCAATAGATGCTCTTGTGCTCGGCGCCGTGGTACTGGAACACCCGCTGGATGTCGGGCATCCGCGAAATCAGCGCCAGATAGCCGACCAGTACGCCGATCTTGAGGATGCCGTCGACGACTTGAAAGCCGAGATCTTTGCCCGACGCCAGCGACGCGTTGCCGAGCACGGTGCCTGCCAGCCAGGTCAAGAAGTGCGGCAGCGCCGCGAACAGCGCAAAGCCAAACGCAATCGACACCAGGATCGTGCCGAATAGCGCGAGATCGCTGAGCGGCGCTTGTTCCGGGCCACCTTCTGGCTCGCCTTCGATACCGCGACTGGCCTGATCCGCCGAAAAAGTCAACGCCTTCATGCCGTTGTGCAGGGACTCGAACAGCACCACCGCGCCGCGCAAGAAAGGCTTGCGCAAGAAGCGGGCGCGCTCCCAGATCGATACCCAGCGGTCCTCTTTGACCACAATCTCGCCATTGGGCCGACGGACGGCCACAGCCAGCGAATGCGGCGAACGCATCATCACGCCTTCGAGGATCGCCTGTCCGCCTACGCTCATCGGTCCTTCGGCCATCGTGCTCCACGCGCCCAGCGAACTGCTGCCCCGCAACCGCTGCGCGGCCCGCAATGTAGCAGCGGTGCCTCGCATGCGCCACGTTTTTTCGGGCGCAGTCTAGCGATCTCGACAGGTTCAGCGCGCAAAGGGGGTCGCAAATGTGCGCGGCGGTCCGTCTGCGACCGGCACCGTGAGTTCTTTGAACTCGATTTCGCCCACGCCCTGGGCGTGCAGCAGCCGGTCCAGCTTGCCGTAGCGGCGCGTCTCACCGGGCGCATTGGGCATGGCGGCCGCCGGTTCGACGCTGGCGCAAACAGTCAGATCGGTGCCGCAGGGCGGAAACACCTCGATGAACCACTTGCCGTCCTGTTTGTTGACGAAGTCCCGGCCGAGCACCTTGGCGGCCGGATCCAAGCAATCGCCGATGGCCACGAACGCGAACGGCGTGTCGGGCGAACCAACGGCGGCCGTGACCGCGCCGCTCAGCTCGACTTCGCACAGCGTGGGCTCGGCGGCGGCGGGGCTGGCTGGCGCTGGCGCCGCTACGGCTGGGGACGCGGCCTCGGCGACGGGGACTTCGGAGGCGGGGGCAGCGGGCGCGGGCGGCTGGGACGGTGCCACCGGCGACGGCGGTTTGCCACAGGCCAGGGTGGCGAAACAGAGAGCGGCGGCAAGCAGCGGGCGCATGGCGAGACCTTGGCGGAAGGGGCGGCAATTGTGGCCGACGCCCGCGGTCATGACAAGCTGCAGCGGCCGTGCCATCCTTGCCGCATGACCACGACTGCCGCACCGCTGCCCGCCCTGCCGCCCGTTGCCGACGCCGCAGCCATCATCGCTGCGCTACGCGCCGTACCGCCGGGCGCCCTGGTGGCCACGGACGCCGACGAGACCCTGTGGGCCGGCGACGTGGGCGACGAGGTGATGCGCACCGCCGAGCGCGGCGCACCGTGGTCGGCGGATTGCGTGCAGTTTGCCGACTACGAGCGCGAAATGGCGCACGGCGACTACCAGGGCGCTTGTCGCTGGTCTGCGCGCGTGCTGGCCGAGGCAGACGCTGAGCGTGCCCGCGAGGCGCTGCTGCCAGCGCTGGACGGCGTGGCTCCGCGCCGGTGGCTGTTCGACGAATTGAACGCCGCCACTGACCGCGGCGTGCAGGTGTGGGTGGTGTCGGCCTCGCCGCGGCCGGTGGTCGCCTGGGGCGTCGAGCACCACGGATTGCGCACCGCTGGCATCATCGGCATTGGCGTTACCCGGGGGCAAGTGCAGGAGCCAGCGCCAGTCGGCTGGGGCAAAGTGGCGGCCTGGCAGCGCCTGGGACTGCCCAAGCCGGCCGTGGCCCTGGGCGACAGCGCCTGGGACGGGCCGCTGCTGGCGATGGCGGAGCGCGGCATGCTGCTGACCAAGGCCAGCCGCGACCCCTTTGCTGACCAGGACGCCGCAGCCGTGCTGCAAGCGGCAACTGATGGCAACGGCTGAACCTTTGGGCGCGCTCGCCAGCACATGGCAAGGTGCGCGTGCCATTGCCGAAGGCCCGCGCATCGCCTTTCGCCACGGTGACGTCTTGTTGCTGTGCGGCGCTGCTGCCGCCGTCTACACGCTGGTGTGGGTCGCGGCGCTGTGGTCTGCCGCGGCGTGGGACCAGGATGTCGCCCAGTGGCTCGTCCCAACCATGGGCCAGGCGTGGTGGGAGCAGGCTCTGCAAGGCTTCGCCCGCGGTAGCGCCTACCTGCTGGTGTGGCTGGCCGCGGCAGCAATGGCGTTGCCGCTTGGCCTACCGCTGTGTGCGCCTGTGTTCAGCTTGCTGGCCGAACGGACCGAGAAGGCCCTGACCGGCCGGCCGCCGCCGGGCCTGTCGCTGTGGTCGTTGCTGCGCGAGTCCGCGCGCGGGCTGCTGCGCGGGCTGTCGATTGCGGTGCTGCAGGTCGCCGGCACGGTCGCCATCGGCGTGCTGTCGTTTGCCGTAGGCCTGGTGATCCCGCCGCTCGGTGCCCTGATTTCGGCCGTGTTGGCCCCGTGCTGGAATGCGCTGGGCCTTTCGGCGATGGCGCTGTCGTTCGCGCTCGACAATCACCAGTGCCGGCTGGCCGATCAGCTGACGTTGCTGCAGACCGAGCGCGCTCGCTTGGTGGGCTTTGGTCTGGTGGGGCAGGTGGTGGGCTGGATTCCGTTGCTGATGCCGCTGGTCGTCGTCGCCGGTACCGCACTGGCACTGCGCTTGCACGGTGAGGGCAAGGTGCGGTTCGGCCACGATCCGCGCTGACCGCGGCGGCTAGACCGCGCGATCGGCGAGGACCTCGTCGAGCACGCCGGTCTTGCCCAGCACCACCACGCGATCGCCCGGCCCGACTTTCATGTCGCCTTTGGGTGGAAATACCAGGTCGCCGTCCTCGGTCTTGACCGCCAGAATCAACAAGTCCGTCTTGCCCCACAGCGGCGTGTCGCGCAGCGTCTTGGCCGGGCCCATTTTTTCCACCAGCGTCTCTTCCATCGCCAACTCGACGTCGCCACGGCGGGTGGAAAGGCCGACGAGCTCGGTCGTCGCCGGCCGCAGAATCTGGTGGGCGATGCGGTGACCGAGCACGCGCGACGGGCAGAAGGTGAAGTTGGCACCGGCGCGCTCGAGCTTGGTCAGCGACGACGGATCCTCGACTTTGGCGTGGATGACCAGCCGCGGGTTGACGTCGCGGGTCAGCACGCGGGCGGTCAGTGTCAAAAATACGTTGCTGGCGTCGTCGTTGAGCGCGCAAACCAGCGTATGGGCACGATCGACGCCGGCCTGCCGCAAGATGGCGTCCTCATTGGCGTCGCCGCGAATGACCGCCACCCGCGGATTGGCCTGCAGCTTCTCGACGATGTGCGGGTCGCGGTCGAGCACCACAAACGGCGTGCCCTGGGCCAGCAGCTCTTCGACGAGCGCCGTACCGAGCCGACCGTAGCCCGCGACGATCGTGTGGTTGTTCAGTTGACTCAACATCCTGGCCATCCTGTCGCGGCGGCGGTAGGCCTGCAAGCCGCCGCGCGCCATGAAATCGGTGCCCTCGGCGAACATGAAACCGAGCACGCCAACGCCGGAAAAAATCAGCGCCACCGTCAGCGTTCTGCCCTCGGTCGACAGCGCATGGGTCTCGCCAAAGCCGACGGTGGCGATGGTGATGACCGTCATGTAGAAGGCGTCGAACCAACTCCAGCCTTCGATGCTGTGGTAGCCGACGATGCCGAACAGGTGGATCGACACCAGCAGCACTGCGCCCTGAAGCGCAGCGCGGCGGATGCGCTGGTTCTCGCTTGGGCCTGATCGCGGCGGATCGTGGTTCGCCATCGTTCAGTGCGCGCCGGGGAAGTGCAATGGGGTGGACATCGGCGCTCGCGCGATCAGGGAACCGCGGGCGCAGCGTACGATCGGCTTGCTGCCTTGGGCAACCTGGTTGGCGAGCCCGCACAAACCTCGGACACGCGTCAGTCTGAGTCGCGCGGCAACCGTGGCGGCTTGCCAATCCAGCCGAAGTGGCGAAAGGCATAGAGCATGCCCAGCGCGACCACCACCATCAGCCCAAGCGCAAACGGGTAGCCGTAGAACCAGTGCAGCTCCGGCATGTTCCAGGGCGATTTGTTGGTGTCGAAGTTCATGCCGTAGATGCCGGCAATAAACGACAACGGCAGGAAAATGGTCGAGATGATGGTCAGGACCTTGACCACCTCATTCATGCGGTTGTTCACGCTCGACAGGTAGACGTCCATCAGGCTCGCGGCGAATTCGCGGTAGGTCTCGATCATGTCGACCACCTGCACCACGTGGTCATACACGTCGCGCAGGTACACCAGGGTGCCGCGGCTCATCAGCGCTTCCTGGCCCTCTTCCATGTCTTCGCCGCGCAGTAGCGCGTTCATCGCATCGCGCAGGTGCCAAATGCCGCGCCGCAGCGTCAGCAGCACGCGCTTGAGCGAGTGGATGCGCTGGCCCGTCTGCGGCGCCGGCTTCTCCAGCGTCAGCTCCTCCAACTCTTCAAAGGTCTTGGCCAGGCCTTCGAGCACTGGGTAGTAGCCGTCGACCACGGCGTCGAGCAGCGCATAAGTCAGGTAATCGCCGCCCGAGCCGCGAATCTTGCCGCGCGTCTGGCGGATGCGTTGGCGCACCGGCTCAAAGGCGTCGCCGTCATCGTCGCTCTCTTGAAAAGTCACCACCACGTTTTTGCCAAGCAGCACGCTGACCTGCTCCATGTGCAGTTCGCACTCGCCGACGCGCGGATCGGCGCCGCCGCGAGCCGACGGCGACTTGACGGGCACAAGCAGCGCCATGTGCGCAATGACCAGCAGGTGCTTGTCGTACAGTTCCGTCTTGGGCCGCTGCGGCACATTGACGACGTCGGCCAGCGCCAGTGGGTGGATATCGAAGCGGGCGGCAATCGCCAGCAGCAACTCGTGGTTCTTGAGGCCGCGCACGTCGAGCCACAGCAGACTGGCAGAGGGCCGCGACAAGGTGTCGAGCTCATGCAGGCCCATCAGGCGCTTTTCTTCAAAGTGGTGGGCGTTGTACCAGATGACGTAGAGCGCGGTCGGCACTGCATCGGGGTCGGCCCGCAGCGTGCCTGGCGACGCGCCGGGTTCGGGGCGCATGGCGGTGAACCGCCCCGTCGCATTGTGGATGTTGACGGTGTGGCGGTTCATGCGCGAGGTCTGCATGGCGCAAGCGTCCACCGACGACCGCGGGGGCGTCAAGCGCCGCAGCGAGACCAGACCAGACGATCAATCGCGCGCTTGGAGCTTGAGCACCGGGACTTTGGGGCCCACTGCCAATTCGCAGTGCTGCAAGCCCCAGTACAGTTCGCCATCGATGACAGGATCCAGCGTCTTGCCGTCCTTGGGGGCGACTTTGACGTGCCGTGCCCGCCGGGTCACGTAGCCGTCGATCTGCATCGGCTGGCCGCCCGACATCCGCGGCAGGTTGCGCAGCACGTCCAAGGCGCCCAGGTCGCCGCATTGCACGTGCAGGTGCTCGCCGGTGTCGGCCAGCGGAAAAAAACGAAACATGTTCTTGATGTTGATGTCGATGGCGCCAACGTCCAGGTCGCGGAATTGCGCGATCGGCAGGTGCTCGCCATCCAGCCACACGTCGGCCGGCATCGGCTCGAACACCGGCTCGCCAAAGTACCGCCAGCCGACCGGCAGCGGCACCCAACCCAAAAGCGGTGTGCGTACGGCTTGCGAGCTCAGGATCTTGCCGACCAGGAATGCAATGCCCAGCGGGTCCTGGCGGTCATGGGCGTAGAATTTGTCAAAAAAGCGCTGGCTGATACCGCACAGCGCTGCGGCGAACCCCAGCTTTTCAAAGGACTTGCCCGGAAAATCGGCGTTGGGACCGTACACGCCGCGCAGGTCAAACGTCGGCAGCGGCACCACCTCCAGCTCCAAGCCCAGGCGCAGGTGGCGCGCGAGTTCGGGCAGCAGCTGATCGCAACCGCCGATGACGCCGGCCTTGCGGCCGACAAAGTCGATGGTGCCGGCGTTGGTCGGCAGGATCGCTGGCCAGGTCGCGGTCGACTGCTTGCCGAGCACCTGCCAGGTGGTGTTCATGAGCCAGTGGAACGCGCCGTCGCCGCCATCGGCCACGAAATAGCGCACCCCAGCGTCCAAGAACTCGCGGACCACGTCGGCGATCGCCGTCACGTCTTGCGTCCGGCGCACCAGCCCGAGCTCGCCGATGGTCGCCTTCATCTGGTCGTAACGCTGCGGATTGAGCCGGTTCTTGCGGCTGTTCGGGTTGGTGACGACGCCGACCACGGGTGCAGCCATGGAACCTTCCGCCAGAAGCCGTTCTGGCCCGGCGAGCAAAGCGCAGCCTTGACCCTGGCGTCAAGCGACGCCACCGCGGCCCGAAATCACACTGGTTGGCGGTAAGTTGCGCGGTTGCGCTTGCACGGCTGGTCGCGCTGCCTATCTTGTGCCGCCGTCCAGCGTGGGCGCGATGAGCAACGGTATGCAAGCGTGGATGGAATCGACCCTGGCCCAGGCCTTTCCCGGTGCGCGCATCGTGGTCACGGACACCACCGGTGGCGGCGACCACTTTGAGGTCGACATCACGGCGCCGCAGTTCGTCGGCATTTCGATGATCGCCCAACACCGGGCGGTCTATGCGGCGCTCGGCGAGCGCGTCGGCTACGAAATCCACGCCATCGGCCTGAAAACGCGGCCGCTTGCCGCCGCCTGATCTACCCGCAGCGGGCTCACCCCAGCCAAAGAGAACAACAAGATGCGTGACATTCAAAAAGAGATCGGCGAACTCGTCCGGTCCAAGCCGGTCGTCCTGTTCATGAAAGGCACGCCAGCGATGCCGATGTGCGGCTTTAGCGCCCGGACCGTCGAGGCGATCAAGGCATGCGGTGTGGCGTTTTCGGCCGTCAACGTGCTGCAAGACCCGGATATCCGCGAAGGCGTCAAGGAATATGGCCAGTGGCCAACCATTCCGCAGCTGTACGTCAACGGCGAACTGGTCGGCGGCTGCGATATCGCCGTGGATCTGTACCAGCGCGGCGAGCTGGAGCCGATGCTCAAGGCCGCGGCAGGCGAATCTCAAGCCGCCTAGCCGCCTGGCCGTGTCAGGCGTCGCTCAGCTCGGCAGCGTGCTGGTCGTCGCCCCAGCCAATGAGTAGGCGCCGGTCTGGCGTTTTTGGGCGGCAGTCTGCGGCGGCGTCCTGGCCTTGGCGGGGTTGCATTGCAGCTCCAAGCGCTTGACGCGGGTGTCGTCGGCGTCGAGCACCCGAAACGTCAGGTCTTGCCATTGCAGCGTGGCGCCGATCTCGGGCAAGTGGCCGAGTTGCTCGACCACGAAGCCGCTGACGGTGGTGGACTCGGTCTCGGGCAGGTCCACGTCGAACGAGTCGGCCAGTTCGCGCAGCTCGGTTCCGCCGTCTAACGTCCACAGCGACGCCGCGGTCTGCACGATCTCGAGCTTGGGTTCGTCGTACTCGTCGTAGATGTCGCCGACCAACTCTTCCAGCACGTCTTCGAGCGACGCGATGCCCTCGGTGCCGCCGTGTTCGTCCATCACCACAGCCAGGTGCATCTTCTTGCGCTGAAATTCCTTGAGCGCGTCGATCGCCATCATGGTGCCGGGCAGCCGCATCGGCTCGTGCAAGTGGTCAGCCAGACGAAACAGGCGCGGCTTGCTGGTGAAAGGGTCGAAGCCGATCTTGGGGTCGAACAGATCTTTGGCGTAAAAGAAGCCCACGATGTCGTCAGGCGTCTTGGCATACACGGGGTAGCGCGACCAGCGGCTCGAGCGCACTTCGGCCAGCACCTCTTCGCGGGTGGCATCGAGCGACAGCGCCGCCATCTTGGTCCGCGGCGTCATGATGGTCGTGAGCATGGTGTCCGAGAGCTTGAACACGCTCTGCAAGATGTCGCCTTCGCTCTCGGGTAGCGAGCCGGACTCGTTGCCCAAGCGCACCAGGTCTTCGATCTGCGCCTCAGTGACTTCGACGCCTTTGTGGTGGGCGTCGCCGCCCAGGCCGCGCACGATGTGCATCGCCGACCAGATCATCACGGCCGAGAACCAGCGCGTGGCGCGATGAAACCACCACACTGCGTGCATGGGCTGGATGAACCAGTCCGGATGGTGCTTGGCCAGGGTCTTGGGCGCGATCTCGCCAGCGACCAGAATGACGGCGCCCAGGCTAGCGACCGCGCCGGCCACCGCCCAGTCGGTCCAGTCGGAATCCAGGCCGTAGCGCTGGCACATCGACATCGTCAGCGACGTGGCGATCGACGAGGCCGCGACCGAGGCCAGCGTGTTGCCGGTCAGTAGCGTCGTGAGGACTTCAGAGGGCCTGTGCAACCACAGCTGCAGCAGCCCGTCGGGACCGTGGTGGCCTTCGAGCAGCTTCTTGACCCGCATCTCACCCATGGAGGTGATGGCGGTTTCGGTGCCGGCGAACAGGAAGCACGCCAGCAGCGCGACGACCAGGAGCATGGCGGACAAGGCGGCGGAGTCGTTGCCGGAAGCGAGCGACGCGGTCGCCAATAAAGGTTCTGGATCCACCAGTGCGTCTGCGCTTGAAGCGCGCGGGTCGCGTAGTTGCGCCGTAGGTCAGAGACTAGCAAAATCGACCAGCCAAAGCAAAAGGTTCTGCGACGTGGGCGCAGATCGCAGAGAGTGCGCTTGACCACGAAGGCATAGCTAGCAGAATCAACTGGTTGGCGACATGCCTGTTCGGTTATGTGTGGTCGTCATGTAAGGCCGCTGATTTACAGACACTTTGAAGGCAGTCTGGGCG
>SXGT01669951.1_pt1 | contig 10156 bp, 6 predicted proteins | sample 3176221 | NCBI WGS metagenome assembly SXGT01 (sample SAMN11356862, study PRJNA531348) | freshwater metagenome | isolation source: freshwater sample F1-120 | place: China: Fuxian Lake, Yuxi | collected 2017-12-25
GCCCAGAAATCGACCAGCACCGGTTGAGTTGATTGCAGAACGTCCTGCGAAAAGGACGAGTCGGTGAATTCCGCGACGCCACCAGCCATGATTGACTCCCTTTGCCCCTTGTTTCGATCGACCCGATTGTTAGCGAAATTATAGGGGGCCCCCCCGAGGTGTCAAACCCGCAAGAGCCGAACCTGAATCCGGCTCGTGTGATAATCCGATTCCGTTCGGGCTTTTGTCGTCGTAACCGTTCAGGGGCCGGGGCCTGGCCTGTTTTCCCGGCAAATTTGCGAGCGGTGCTTCGTCCTGCCGGGTGGTTGCTCAACGTGGTTCCCGGAAAAATGCGCCTGTCCCCCTCGATTGGCCCGTGAACGCTTACGTCCCGCACCACGGGCGCCTGTCCAGATCTACGTTCGTTGCCAATAATGGACGAGCCTGTTGGAGCCCTTCGTTGACCATGAAAAACCACCGCCGCAAAGTCATGGTGCTGCTGAGCGGACTCGCATTTTTGGATCGTGTTGCGCCGGCGGAGGAAGCTCTGCCTTCGCCGCCGCTTGTCAGCGTCGCGCCGGCAACCCCGCTGCTTGATACTCGGCCCGATGCTGCCGACCTTGCGACTCGCGTCACGATTTATCGCGACAGCTACGGCACTCCCCACATCGACGGTGACGGCGACGAGTCCACGCTGTTTGGGTTTGCCTATTCCCAGGCGGAAGACAACTTCTGGCAACTTGAAGACAACTACATTCTTGGCATCGGCCGGTACAGCGAAGTACACGGCCCCCGGGGACTTAACAGTGATCTTCTGAACCGTGCCTTCGAAATTGTTCCGAAGGCGAAAGCCAACTATCGGAAGCTCGATCCCGACACGCGGGCACTTTTCGATGCGTTTGTCGCCGGGCTGAACTTTTATCTCGACCGGCATCCCAAGGTGGTGCCGCGATTGATCACACGATTCGAGCCTTGGCACGTGCTCGCATTTGGCCGGCACACGAGTCTCGAGATGTGTTACCGTTACACGCGACTGAATAACCATTACCGTCCTCGCCGCCATGATGTGATCTGGCATGCCAGCGGCTCAAATGGATGGGCGATCGCCCCCGCGCGCACCAGGTCGCGCCATGCCATGCTGTTGGTCAACCCGCACTTGCCGTTCTTCGGATTTTCCACGATGTACGAAGCGCACCTGCGAAGCGGCGCTGGCTGGAGTTTCACGGGCGCCACCTTCCGTGGCAATCCCATGCTGTCACTCGGCCACAATGAGTATTTGGGCTGGACCGTTACCACCAACGAGCCCGACATTGCCGACGTCTGGACGGAAACCTTTGATAACCCCGCCGACCCCTTGCTGTATCGGTATGGAGACGGATACCGCAAAGCGACCGAATGGCGCGAGACCATCCGCGTTAAGGGTGGTGCTGGTCTGGTCGATCGCGAGTTTACGCTTCGCAAGACACATCACGGTCCGATCGTCAAGCATGAACACGATCAAAAGTATTTGGCGGCGAAGATCGCGGGTCTCGATGATACCGTGCTGCTGCGTCAATCGATGCGGCTGGTCCGGGCACGAAACTTCAGCGAGTTTTGCGCGGGTTTGGAGATGCAGCAGTTTCCGCTGATGAACATGCTTTACGCCGACCGCGATGGCACGATCGCGTATTGGTATAACGGACTAATCCCGCGCCGCGACCCGAGTTTCGACTGGACGCGGCCGGTCGATGGCGCGGATCCGCGCACCGAATGGCAGGGATATCACAAACTTGCGGAGCTCCCTCAGCTTGTCAATCCAAGCGATGGCTATCTGCAAAACTGCAACTCAAGCCCCTTTACCACCTGCGAAACCGGCAATCTTGATCCGGCCCAGTTTCCCAAGTACATGTGTGAAGACGCCCACGATGACAAGCGCCGCGCCAAGATGTCTCGTCAACTGCTGGGTGGGATGAAGAGCATTACGTTGGATGAGCTCTCCGCGAGCGCGTTTGATACGTCCGTTTATTGGGCGCAACAGGCGCTTCCCGACTACCGGCGTCGTTTCGAAATCTTGCAAACCCAGCAGCCCGACATCGCCCGGCAAGTTGAGCCGTACTTAAAGCACCTGCTCGATTGGGATTGCCGGATCGCCGCCGACTCGACGCAGGCCACCCTGTGCGCCGCGTGGTACGAGGAACTCTACGGACAAAGCTATCCTGGCGAGACGCTGTTGGCGATCTACGCCGAGGATCCCGAGAAAGAGTTCAAGGCGCTCCTCGCGGCCGCCGCTCGGCTGATGGCGATGCACGGAGATTGGCGCGTGCCCTGGGGCGAAGTCTACCGCGTCCAGCGACAGCCGAATGTCGTGGAAATGCTCGATTTACCGTTTCAAGATGCCGAGCCCAGTCTGCCCTGCGTTGGCGCTGCTGGACCGATGGGTGTGGTTTTCACGCAATACTATTCCCCCAGCATTCGCATTCCGTTCGTGCGCACGCTGAAACATCGCTATGGGCTGGTGGGCGCCAGCTTCCTGGGCGTGTACGAATTTGGCGACAAGGTGCGCGGGGCCACGCTGCTGACTTTCGGAGAAAGCGGCGATCCCAAGTCGCCTCACTACTTCGATCAGGCGAAGCTGGTTTCGGAACGCCGCCTCAAGCGAGAATTGTTCGATTGGCCTGATGTGGTCGCCAACTGTAAACGCATCTATCACCCGGGCGATTGATCGGCGGAATGGGTCGAATCATCTACGCACTCATGCGATCGCATCTTATCTTTGCTGCAGTGATGATGCTGCTCGCGAATGCGATGGCTGACTCCGAGGAACCTGCCTCATCCGTGGCAGTTCGCCCGAACTCGGCAAACCCGAGTTCGGGCGAGTTCGGCTACGGTTGCGTCTTGTCGGCCTTCACGGCTCTCATGCGGATGTTCTTAAGTGCCCCTGTGGTGCACCAGGTGGCAACGCCCAGTGGTTTCGACAGTTCGACTTCCGAGCGGATGGATATTTTTTGGTCGCGAATTTCAAAATCAACGACCTGTTCCTCGCCGATCCAGGCTTGAATGCGGCCGCCGGCGACCTTCACGCGGATAGAATACCATTGGCCTTTTTTGAACTCTCGGTAGCTGCTGGTGGCGTTTTCCGAGGCGTCCATGCCGTTGATGCTCGACAGGCCGACCACGCCCCCCCCCCAGCCGCCGCAAACGAGCGTGCAGGGATCCTCCTTGACAGGAAAAGTCAGTGCGCAGAAAAAGTCGGTGCCATCGACGCGCTGGGCATCGAGTTCGATTTCGTAATCGTCCTTGAGCACCCTGCCCGCCCACGTGACACCCGTCATTTCGGATCCGAAGGGGAGAATGATCTTTCCGTCTTCGACGCGTGGTTCGGCATGTCCGGCGAAGTTGCTGACCTTCCAGCCGTCGAGGGATTTGCCGTCGAACATCGTGATCCAGCCGTCCTTGTCGGCGGCAGGTTCGTCGGCCAACGCGGTGCTGGCAATCAGCGCTGAGGCTGTGACAACGACCAGGGGGATAGAGCGTCGCAAGGTTCAGCTCACTTGGCGGTTTTGATGAGCGATACGGACAGTCTACCAGCCCCAATGCCCCTGGAACAACCGTCTCCCGTCGGGTATCACAGGGGGGGCCGTCACGCCCAGCGCGACGAGCGCTTACTGGCCTCGGAACGCCACGTTGTGCGTTGATCACGCCCCCGCGTTTTGGCGATCTATGAATTATGAATACGGACGGCAGCACCACTGCTTGCGCGACGAACGGTCAGGGTGGTCTTGCATCTCGAGGGTTTCTCGCGCTTCTGGCCACGCACTTTCTGGTGTTGGTCAACGACAACACGTTTCGCTGGCTCGCAGTTGGGCTGGGAAAGCACTTCGTCGGCAAGGCATACGAAGGGGCGGTGGTCAGCGTCGGATTTGCCTGCATGATATTGCCGTACCTGCTGCTGGCGGGGCCCGCGGGATACCTGGCCGACAAACACAGCAACCGTTCGGTCCTGGTCGGTTGCAAACTGGCGGAAGTAATTGCGATGCTCGTGGCCGGGGCCGCCGCGTGGAGCGGCAGCGTGACGTTGATGATGGCCGCGATTCTCATGCTTGGCGCAATCGCGGCCCTTTATGGACCGGCGAAACTGGGGATCATTCCGGAACTCGTTCGCCCCGATCGGATCTCGGCCGCCAACGGCGTGATGGGATTGGCCACGGTGCTGGCCGTCTCAATCGGCACGATTCTTGGAAACGCGTTCGCCGCCATCGCAACACCGGCGCCGCTCCTGACACCCCTGGCGGCCGACTTAACGGTGGGAACGATGACGACAGCCGACTCACCGCAATTTGCCAGGATCGTGTTCACCGCGACCGCGATGCTGATCGTGGTCGGGGTGGTGGGATTATGCTGCAGCCTGGCCATTGACCGAGTGCCGGCCGGCGATTCAACACGGCGATTTCCTACCAACCCCTTCGCCGAGACCTATCGAGATTTCCAACGCTTGACACGGATCCGCTCATTGCTGTTGGTCACGATTGGTTCGTCGATTTTTTGGACCCTCGCCGGTGTCGCGCACCTGAATGTGGATTACTTCACCACAGCCGAGTTGGAACTCGCCCAGTCGTGGGTCGGTCCGCTGTTGGGCGTCTTGACGGTGGGAGTTGGGCTGGGAAGCGTGCTCGCCGGTTGGTGGTCGGCCGGCAAAGTGGAATTGGGAATCGTGCCGCTGGGCGCAATGGGAATCGCCGCCAGTTCGATTCTGCTGTGCGCTTTCGGCCTCTGGGACCTGCCCGGCGCCGCTGCGGTTCTCGCTCCACCCATCTCAGCCTGGATCTTGTTGTTCGCGCTTGGGGTCAGCTCGGGTCTGTTTGACGTTCCGCTGGCCTCCTACATCCAGCACCGCAGCCCGCCGAAGGAACGCGGCTCTTTGATGGCGGCGTTCAACTTCATGACGTTTTCAGGAATGTTGGCAGCCGCGGCGGCATTCTGGCTGATGCGTGATGTGGTCAAAGTCTCGGCACCGTCGATTTGGCTGGTGCTCGGATTGTTCACTCTGCCGGTGCTGGTTTACGCAATTGTGTTGATTCCGCAGGCTACCGTCCGCTTCATCATCTGGCTGGCCACGCGACTGTTCTATCGTGTGCGGATCACGGGACTGACGAACTTGCCAGACAGCGGGCCGGCGCTATTGGTTTCCAATCATATTTCCTGGCTGGACGGCATCATGCTGATCACGATGACCTCCCGGCCAATTCGCTTTGTGGTTTACGCACCCTATGCCAAAGTCTGGTATTTGCGATGGCTGGCCAAATTGTTTGAGGTGATCCCGGTCGAACAATCCCCCCCTGCCACCAAGGCAGCCGTGCAAACCGTGCGGAAGGCGCTCTCGGACGGTGACATGGTCTGCATCTTTCCCGAGGGGGAAATTAGCCGCACGGGCCAGGTGCAAACCTTCAAGTCGGGCATGATGTTGATGCTGAAAGGGAGCGATGTGTCGGTGATTCCCATCTTTCTGGATGAGCTTTGGGGAAGTATGTTCAGCTTTCGAGGCGGAAAGTTCCTCTGGAAACTTCCGCGGCACTGGCCCTACCCGGTGTCGATCCATATCGGACAGCCGCTTGTAAATCCTCAGGATGCTCACGAAGTTCGTGCCGCCGTCGCCGCCTTAGGAGTAAAAGCCATGCCACATCGTCAAAAACCCATGCTGATCGGACCGCGTGCAATGGTGCGCAAATGCCGCGCCGCCCTGCTCCGCTCCAAAATTGCCGACTCAACCGGCGTTGATCTTACCGGCGGAATTCTGCTGATGCGTACGCTCATTTTCGTCCGCCTGCTTAAACGATTGTTGGCGCGGGATGAAAAATTCGTCGGCATTCTCTTGCCCCCTTCGGTCGGCGGAGTGTTGGCAAACGCCGCGACCACGCTGGCGGGCCGCGTGACGGTGAATCTGAACTACACCATGTCCAGCGACACCGTCAATTACTGCATCGGGAAAGCCGGCATTCGTCATGTGCTGACGAGCCGAAAGTTCATGGAGAAGGTCGATCTTACGCTCGATGCCGAGATCATCTATTTGGAAGACGTGCGGCCGATGGTCACCCTGGTCGACAAGCTGCTCGCGGCACTAGGCGCCTACGCTGCCCCCAGCTTCCTGCTGGAACGTCTGCTCGGTCTTACCCAAATTGGGCGAGACGAATTGATGACGGTAATTTTCACTTCGGGTTCGACGGGTAAACCGAAGGGTGTGATGCTGTCGTTCGCCAACATCGCGCACAATACCGAGGCGATCGATCAGGTTGTGCAACTTACCAAAGATGACGTGCTGTGCGGGATTCTGCCTTTCTTTCATTCGTTTGGATTCACCATCACGCTGTGGTCGGTGCTGGCGCTCGACATCAAGGGCGTGTACCATTTCACGCCGCTTGAGCCAAGGCAGGTCGGCAAACTGTGCAATCAACATAACGTCTCAATCTTGCTGACGACTCCCACCTTTCTGCGCACCTATTTGCGCCGTTGTGACAAGGCAGACTTCGCCGCGCTCGACGTCGTGGTCTGTGGGGCGGAGAAATTACCCCCCGACCTGATCGAAGAGTTCGACAAGAAGTTTGGCGTGCGGCCAGTGGAAGGCTACGGCACGACGGAGCTTTCGCCCCTTGTGTCGGTCAATATTCCACCCAGCCGCACTTTTCAGCCCGATCAGGTAGGTCTCAAAGAAGGCACGGTTGGCCGGCCGGTGCCAGGCGTCGGCGCCAAGGTCGTGCATTTGGAGACAGGCGCTGACCTGGGCCGCGACGAGCCAGGGATGTTGCTGATCACAGGTCCGAATGTGATGATCGGCTATCTGGACGAACCCGAGAAGACCGCCGCCGTGATCCGCGACGGTTGGTACGTAACGGGGGACGTTGCGGTGCTGGATGCCGATGGATTCATCCGCATCACAGGTCGGCAGAGCCGGTTTTCCAAGATTGGCGGCGAGATGGTGCCGCATATCCTGGTGGAAGAAATGCTGCAGGGGCTTTTGAGCGGCGATTCCGAACAGGTCCGCGTGGCCGTGACTGCCGTGCCGGATGACCGCAAAGGTGAGCGACTCGTCGTGTTGTACACCGAGCTCGACCGCACGCCCGAGCAGATCTGCCGTACGCTTGCGGCCAAAGGCTTGCCCAACCTGTGGATTCCCAGTGCCGATAGTTTTTGTCAGGTCCCGGCGATTCCGGTCCTGGGAACCGGGAAGCTCGATTTGCAAAAGCTTAAGGAGCTAGCCGTGGAAAAATGCAATACGGCAGCCCAGTAGGTCCCGCGTTCCCGACCGACGGCGATCGCTCCCTGCCTGCTGAATCCCCCCTGGCACTCCCCCACTTATCGCTGCCCGCGCAACTGCGTCTCGCTCTGCGGCCTGGTCTGAGCGAGAGTGGCACCGTTCTGACGTGCCCGTACAGCCACCTGTTGCGTGACCTTGACGAATTGATCGCGAACCGCAGGCGACACTTTTTGCAGCCGGTTGCCCAACTTCACCATCCCCGCGGGCTTGAGTTCGCTCGTTCGGGACACCATGCCGACAAACGACGCCGTCTCTACAAAGTTCACATCGGCCGACTTGTTCACCATCGGCTGAAAGGTCTTGGCGAGCAACTCCAGCCCGACATGATCCAGGCGGATAAACGCATCACATCGCGTCGTCACGAAGTAGCGGCGATTGGATTTTTGCGCGTAGCTGGCCTTCACCACCAGGACGCATTGAGCCCGCAGTGGATTGGGGAACATGGGACCATCATACAGACCTTCGCAGTAAATGACCTGCGTGTCGTGGTCGCTATAGGCGATGTGCACGGTGCCGGCCGCGCCTGCGCCGTCGGTGGCCTCGAAACGGGTGGGACCGGTGCGGGTCATCTGCACCTTGGTGATTCCGATGACCTGCCAGATATTGACAATCACTTCGGGATTGTTGAGCAGAAAGTGATACATTTTGGGATCGCAATCGATCACCTGCAACGGCAGGCGGCGAAAAATGCTGGGATTCTCCACGACGCGCTGAATGTTCGCGGTTAGCGATGGGTCCAGCCTGGCGAAGGGAACGGCACGCCTGGCGTCTTCGCGGGCCAGGCGCGAATTGCTGGCGCCGCTCGGCGACTTTGCGGCCGAGGAACGAATCTGCATGAGAAGCATCGACGCCGCGAATAGAATGGCAAGCGCAGCGCGAGCCGGCGTCGAACGACGATCGGCCATAGTCCCCCCTGTTTGTTGCCACCGCGCGCCATGCAGCAGGCACGCTCCGCGTGCCGCCGCTCGCCCGCAGCAGGATCCTGCGGCGCGCCAGGTACGGCACATCGAGTGCGCCTGCTTGAGAGCGCAGCGGAACCCTTAGAGAATGTTCGGCATGGGTAAGCCGTTCGGACCAGTCAAAATTTGACGTGCTAGCTGGCCGGGAAAATGTGACTGTCTGTCCCCCTCGCTCCGCCCGTGAGCGGCTAAGTAACGTTCAAACTCCTCTTGCGGCAACCAGGTTATCTGCCGAGAATCCCGGCCTGGCAAGTTGCAACTCTGGTAGCGGACCTATTCCATGCACGTGGTTTCACAACCTCCACGATCGACGTCTCACCTGGTGAAGATCGTGTTTCTTGGCATCGCAACCGGTGCAGTCGCCTGGACTCCACTCGTCCTGTTCGAAGGAACGCCTCCCCAGGTCTTGCCTGTGAAGAACCTGCCCGCAGCACGCGAGGCTATGGCGTCCGCGGGCGCGAATTTAACGAAAAGTGCCAGCGACCTTGCCAGCGGTGGCCTCCCACCTTCATCGCCATTTCAAAGTGACAATGGCGCCCTCGAGCCCATTGTCAACGCCGGGCTGAATGAGCACTTGTCCGACGAGCCGATGCGGCCAGACCTCGTGGCTAGGGAGTCAAGGCCTCCTGAGACCAATGATTGCCGAGGCGAAACTGAGCCGCAATTGCCAGCTGGGCCCGCGACCGATGTGCGTCTTGGCGAGGAAGGCCAGCTGCCGCCCACCAACGTCGTTGCATCCCTGGTCCAACTTCGCCAGCCCGAGCGCGTCGCCGTAGCGAACTTTGAGTCACCTGTTGCAGGCAGCTCTTCAGCGAGCGATGACGAGGCGGGCACGGTCCGCTTGATGCACGATCTAGGTGACGCCAATCCGTCGACTGCGGAAAGCGCGTTAGTCGAACTCAAGGCGCGCGGCTTCACCGATACCCACCTGCAAATGGCAAGACAGCTCACCTCGCCCGACAAAGCGCAGCGAGCCCGGCTTGCTGCAGCGATTCCCGGCGTGGCCGGCATTGACGCCCGTTTGTGGCTGACGTGGCTGTTGCGCGACGAGGCGGCCGAGGTTCGCGTGGCCGCGCTTAGCGTGTTGGCCACCACGGGGGATCCCGACTCATTGTGGCGCGTGCTGGAGATCGCCCGGCAGGACCCCGAACCGCAAGTGCGTAAGCTGGTTGAGCAGATCGGAAGGTCCCGCCGTGTTGCGCACTAAATCGGGAGCGGCCCTCGTCCCCCCTTCGGGCAAAGAGAGGGGGGCAGGCACATTTTCCCGGGAACCACGTTGGGCAACTACCCAACAGCGGGACACGCCTTTTTCAAATTCGCCGGGAATATGAGCCGGTCCCCGGCCCGTGAACGGTTACCCGGCTGACTACTGCACCAATCGCACGGCCGGCGAGGTGATTACCTGCGTAAAGATACTGCTCAGCTCCGATTCCATCTGGGCCGGGTTGCCGCTCGTGCGTGGAGCCAGACCGTTGTCGTCGGCGGTGTTGCCCATGCGGGCCAGGCGATCCATGAAGTCGAAATCGGCTTCCGTGCCAAACGCGATGCTGTACGTGCGCCACTTGTCCCCTTGCATCGTGGCGGCCTGCATCAGCGCGGCGTTTGAATTGTAATCGCTGCTATACCAGTTGCTGCTGGGATGTGCGGACTTGTATGAGCTGATTGTGCTATTGGCAGACGATTTCGCATTGGCCCGCCCGTCGGTCGCCAACACGACGATCTTATTCGAATAGGTCCGGCCCGATCCACCTTGGTTGGACGGTTTGATATGATTCCTGGCGGAGATCAGGCCGGTTTCCGTCGCCGTGCTCGCCATGCCATCGTGCGTGCTCTGCAAGTCCTTGCACAATTGCATGACCGAATCATAGTTGCTGGTCAGCGGTTGCATCAGCTGGGTACCGGCCACCGTGTCAAACGTGACGACCGAGAC
>SXGT01761712.1_pt1 | contig 10156 bp, 5 predicted proteins | sample 3176221 | NCBI WGS metagenome assembly SXGT01 (sample SAMN11356862, study PRJNA531348) | freshwater metagenome | isolation source: freshwater sample F1-120 | place: China: Fuxian Lake, Yuxi | collected 2017-12-25
AAGATCATGCGCCGCGCTGTGCGGGCAACGTATTTGGGGCTGGATCAAGGCGATTTGAGCTCGCTCGTGAACCCTGCGGCGCTCGACGAATTGAAGTCCAAACTGCCCGCATCAACCAAGCCATTCTAGCCGAGGCGTTTCAATGCCGATCGATGCCGACACGTTTGACCTGCTGCTGGCCACGGTACAGCGCTTCGTGCGCGAACGACTTATTCCTGGAGAGAACACTGTCGAGGAGCTGGATGAGGTTCCCGATGAGATCGTCTCCGAGATGAAGGTGTTGGGGCTCTTCGGACTGTCGATTCCGGAGGAGTACGGCGGCATTGGCCTGTCGATGAGCCAGGAGTGCCGCATCGCCTACGAGTTCGGTCGCACGGCTCTCGCATTCCGCTCGGTGTTCGGCACGAATGTGGGCATCGGCTCGCAAGGCATTCTGATGGATGGGACCGAGAGCCAGAAGCAAGATTATCTTCCTCGGGTCGCAGCCGGCGATCTGATCATGTCGTTTGCACTCACCGAGCCGGACGCAGGGTCCGACTCCGCCGCAATCAAGACGCGTGGCGAGCGTGACGGCGACCACTACGTCCTCAATGGCGCGAAGCGCTTCATCACGAATGCGCCGCGCGCCGGTGCCTTCACCTTGATGGCGCGCACGGATGGGCCAGGGGCGGCCGGCATCTCCGCCTTCATCGTGCCGGCCAGTCTGCCCGGCCTCACCCTCGGCGAACCCGACAAGAAGATGGGGCAGCGCGGCACCAAGACCTGCGACGTGATCCTCGAGAATGTTCGCGTGCCGGCCGCCAACATCATCGGCGGCGTCCCGGGCCAAGGCTTCAAGACAGCCATGAAGGTGCTCGACCGCGGACGCCTGCATATCTCCGCTGTCGCGTGCGGCATGGCGCAACGCATTCTTGACGAGGCTGTCGCCTTCGCCCGCGAGCGGCGTCAGTTCGGCAAGCGCATCGGCGACTTCCAGCTCGTCCAGGCCATGCTCGCCGACAGTCAGGCCGAGTTCTACGCGGGCTGGTCAATGGTGCAGGATTGCGCCCGAGCCTTCGACGCGAAACCCGCCGGCAAGAGCGATCCCGACGTGAGCATGCGGGCATCGTGCTGCAAACTGTTCTGCACCGAGATGGTGGGCCGCGTCGCCGACCGAGGCGTGCAGGTGCACGGCGGATCAGGCTACATCAACGAGTATCCGGTGGAGCGCTTCTACCGCGACGTTCGCCTGCTCCGTCTGTACGAGGGAACCACCCAGATCCAGCAGCTGATCATCGGCCGGAGCCTGATTGGCTCCGCGGTCGGCTGAATATTGGCTCCCGATAGCGTGGTGAACCGAGCCTGGGGCGAGCGAACGTCCTCAAGAATGGCACGTCTCTCCAACTGACCTCTATGTCGCTGTCGGCTTCACCGTCGACTTGCCGACTTCCGACAATTCTGCGTCTCCCAGTGTTTCCTTTGTGTTCTCGAACGGCAGCTATTCGCAGTAGACCCACCGTCACCTCGACGTCCTGCAACTATCGAAAGTGGCCCGAACGGTGAGCGCGCAGACGTCCGAGATCACGGTTGCTACCTGGGTGGATTCCTGACGTTGCTGGGTGTCGTCGTCAACGCTTCCATCAGCACGAGACGTTGCGCGACGGTCCACCGCAAGCCGTTCGGTCAGGGCGCCTTCTTTGGCGGTGCGCCGGGGGGCGCGATCGGCACCGACGGTTGCTTCGGTTGCGCGCGCGCATCGATCCCACGTTTGCAGGTGTCCACGAGCGGCAGCACCCCGCTCAGCGCCACTGACTGCAGCGATTCGGCACCGTTTTTCGGCTCCGGCGCGACTTGACGCGCGGGCAACGGCACCTTGAAGGCGAGTATGGGGTGCCCGAGTCTGACGATGCGCTCGGCCTCCGCGACGACGCGTACCTGCCCGGCGGGCGAGAGGCCCTGCGTAGCGGCGATGATGCGCGCGAGCACGGCGGCCTCTGCCTGGATCATCCGCTCCTGCTCGGCGCGGGTCGCGGGATAGAGCTTGCGTACCCGCGCCTGGTCCACCTCGCTGATAGTGGTGTGCGATTGTTGAATGCTGCACGCAACGGCGGGATCGATCAACTCCCTCGAAGCGAAAGTGTAGTGCATGATCGACGCGGGATCGTAGGGATGCTCGCTCGCATATCGACCGGGGATCGGATGTACGCGCGGGGCGTAGGCCTGCTCGATCGTCTTGGCGATGTCCGTCGGCGCGCTGCCCTCGAAGATCGGCATGATCCGACAAATGGTTTCGAACTTGAAGTTCTTGAAGCAAGGCGAGCCCGGATGCTGATGCTCGTGCTTCAGGCCGAGCACATGGCCGAGTTCGTGCAGGATCGTCGGATAGAGATCCGCGCGGATGACCGGGACCGGGGCCCGGGGCCCGAGCGTCGCGATGGTTACAGTCTGGCCGGGCGGCCGCGTCTGCAGCGCCTCGACGCCGTTATAGGCGGTCGATGTGCTGCCGGGCTTCAGCAGGACGCGGATGACCGGAAACGGCGCCGTCATGGGGCATGTGCGATGATCCGGTCCCGGGCCGAAGTCGAACTTGATGTTCGCATGCCTAGCCCATTCCGCAGCTGCCTCGACCACAAGCTGGCGTTCCTGCTGCCGACCGTCGAGAAGCATCCCATGAGCGTCTCGCCGGCTGGCCATACGCGCAGGACGTCGGAGGCTGCGAATCTGTTGAGCACGCGCGAAGCGAGCATGTCCGATATCTGCGGCGCTCTTGCCGGAACCCAGACCTCGCCTGCATTCCCGGCTTGGCAGAGCACGAACGTGGCGGCTGTCGCGCCAAGAATCCGCCGGAGCAATACCGGCCGACGGCTTGTCACACGTTGCATGGAATGGGCCCTCCCATCGTGCTGGCCGACGAGCAAACCAGAGGAATCGGCTGGCCGTCCACCTTAGACCCATGAGCGAAAGTTCTGACCCGCAGTGCGGATCCGAACTTTCGCTGCGGCGCTCGCGCCGGACCGCAGTCGCGGCCTCGCCGAGCGGACAAGGCCACGGGTCAATCTTTCCGCTCGGCGGTATTATAGCTCGTTCATCAGCTTCACTGGCGCATCCGCGACGGCTGGGCAACGCCTGCGAGCGCGCCTCGTGTTGGAGCCTCACGGCCGTCGAGCAGCACACCGAGCACCTGGGGCAGAAGATGGATCATGTCGTGAGCATCGCCACCCGCCCCGGCTGCCCGGAACTGCAAGCCTGGGATCGCAAGCTAGGCCGCTGCGCGAACCGGCAGTGAGCAATCTAACTCACTGTCGTGTCGGCTAAACGCATTTTACTATCGCGCTTGGCAGTCGCGGCTGCCCCCGCGACTGTGAGCTGTACTTCTTGACGCTGCCGTTCGCCGCGCCAATTGGCTGTGCCTACCGAACTTCCGCAAGTGGCCCAATCCCCCTCTGCCCCACTTGGCGACTTCCGATGGACAAGCGGCGGCGCGCCCGCCTGCCACCTCTCGCCCCGCGATGCCGGCCAACCTCTGCACCCGCGTGCAGCCGAAGTTATCCCCGTCCCCATACACCGGCATACGCTCCCTCGCAGCCGGTCTCAATGACGGGGCGTCCACCGGAGGCGTCTTGGTTGGTGCGGGATCGGTTGCAGATCGGGCAGGCGGCAACGCGGTCGCCGGCTCAGACGCTCGGCCCGCTTCCGCCAGGTGTGAATCCTGGCCGGAGAACCCGTCAAACGGCGCGGGTAGGCGCAAAAATCTGCGCGGGGCGGTCGGAAGCCGCCACATTGAATGCAAAGTGAGGCAGCCTCCCGCCGCCCCGCTCCCGTCGACTTGCCGCTCGGCGATCACGATGGACAGATTGGTTGTATCGCCCAGCGAGCATGAGCTTCATCCGCATCACCCCGAGAGCTGGGTGCAGCCCGTAGGGCGGAATAGCCCACTGGGCGTATTCCGCCGTCCATCGACGTGCCGCCCCGGTGGAATACGCTGCGCTATTCCGCCCTACGGCTGGGATATAGGCTCACCCGCCGCCGATCGTCTTGCGGAAGAAGCGCAGCGTCTTCTCCCAGGCATCGTCGGCTGCGGCCTGGTGATAGCGCTCCGGGTCCGTGTGATCCTGGAAGGCGTGGCCTGCGGTCTCGTAGCGATGAAACTCAACGGCAATCGCATGCCGGCGCATCTCGGCCTCGATCTTGTTCACGTCCTCCGGCGACGGCCCCTTGTCGAGATTGCCGAAGCAGCCGAGCACCGGCCCCTTGATGTTGGCAATCCTGTCGAACGGCGACGGCTGCCCCTCGCCCCACGCGTCCATCGTCCGCCCGCCGTAGTACATCGCGAGCGCGCGCAGCCTCGCGATGGCACCGGCGCCGAGCAGCGCGGTGCGGCCGCCCAGGCAGTGTCCGAGGATCGCCAACCGCTGCGGATCGGCACCGGCAACAGCCACCACGTGATCGAGCGAAGCGTTGATGTCGTCGACGATCCGCTGGTCGCGCAAGTGCCCGCGCCGCTCGTTGCGATCCTCGCTCCACGGGTGATAGTGGAAGATGTCCGGCGCCACCGCGACGTAACCCTCGGCAGCCAGCCGCTCGCAACGGTCGCGGGTGAACTCGTCGAGCCCGCCGATGTGGCACATCACCACGATTGCCGGATGCGGCCCCTTGGCCGCCGGCACGGAGACGAACGCCCGCATCGGGCTGCCGCTGACGGTGAGCGTATCGGTTCGTGTGGTCATCGATGGAGCCTCCCGGCGGCCGTGGATTGGGACGCCAGCCTAATCGAATTCCCGCATCGATGGATACCGTCGGCTTGCCGACGTGGGGGGCTAATCCAGGTGCAGCCCTCACCGCACCCCGGCCGCCATCTCCTTCAGCGCGCGGCGGATGAGAGCCGGCGTCGGCGTGTCCTTGCCCAATTCTTTCGCCGCAACCGCGACCGCCTGGCTCGCCTGTGCGGGCTGATAGCCGAGGTTGGTGAGCGCCGAAATCGCCTCGGCCGCAGCGTTCCCCTCCGGCGCCACCACCGATGCAGCTCCGCCCGCCGCACTGGCAGCCGGCACGTTGAGACCGGCGACCGACAGCGCCGGCGCCTTGTCCTTCAGCTCCAAAATGACGCGCTGTGCGAGCTTCTTGCCGACGCCCGGCGCCTGCTCCACCGCAGCCCAGTTGCCGAGCGCGATCGCCTGCGCGAGATCGTTCGGCGCCATCGTGCCGAGCACAGACAGCGCGACCTTGGAGCCCACGCCCTGCACGTTCTGCAGCGTGCGGAACCAGCTGCGCTCGACCTCGCTCGAGAACCCGAACAGCCGGATCGCGTCCTCGCGCACGTGGGTGTCGATGGCGAGCGACGTCGGCTCGCCGAGCTTCATGTTGCGCAGAGTGCGCGAGGAGGCCTGCACCTCGTAGCCGACACCGTTGACGTCGATCACGCAATGGCTCTCGCCGATCGCATCGACGATGCCTTTGAGCTTTCCGATCATGGGGACCTCCGGGGCTGTCGTCGGCAAGTTAGGCCGTATCGAGCGATTCGACCAACCGAGAGCTGGTTGTCCATAAGTTGCGCAGGCGCATATTCGCGGGCGCTGGGACGACCTGCTGCACCCCGATTGCAGAGACGGCAGGGCAATCGGCAGAGTATATCAGGCGTTGTCGGGGCAATGGTGGGAGCAAGCGCGGTGCGCAAATCGGTCGGCGTGATCGGTGCGGGAGCAGCCGGAATCTGCGGCGCCAAGCACATGCTGGAGGCCGGCTTCGATGTGACCGTGTACGAGCTCGGCTCCGCGGTCGGGGGCATGTGGGTGTTCGGCAACGACAACGGCCGCTCCTCGGCCTATCGCACGCTGCACATCAACACCGCGCGCAATCTGACGAGCTTCTCCGACTACAGCTTCGAGGCGAGCGTGCCGCCGTTCCCGTCGCACTGGGACATGGCGCGCTATCTTGCAAGCTATGCCGATCACTTCGGCGTCACGCCGAGGATCCGCTTCAGCGCCAATGTCACGCGGGTTGCGCCGGCGAAGGACTACACGGCCGAGCGGCCGCGCTGGCAAGTCGAGATCGACGGCCGGGAGGTGGTCGAGCACGACACCGTTCTCGTTGCGACCGGCCACCTGACGAAGCCGCTCGAGGTGGCGGCGCTGCGCGACGGCTTCGCGGGCGAGTACCTGCATTCGCATCACTACAAGGAGCCGGCACCGTTCGTCGGCAAACGGGTGTGCGTGGTCGGGATCGGCAACAGCGCGCTCGACATCGCGAGCGACCTGGCGACGGTCACGCCGCGGCTGGTGCTGGTCGCACGCTCGAATGCGCTGATCTTTCCCAAGCTCGTGTTCGGGCGGCCGTTCTGGGACGTGGTCAAGGGACTTTACAAGCCGTGGGTGCCGGCTTGGCTGCGCCAGCGCGTGGTGCGAAGCCTCGTGTGGATCGTGCAGGGCGACATGTCCGCGCTCGGCTTTCCGGCGACGGCCAAGAAGGTGCACGCGACCTCGAACGCCAACATCGTCAATCATATCCGCTACAAGCGGGTCGAGGTCCGCCAGGGGATCGAGCGCATCGAGGGGCGGCGGATCACGTTCGCCGACGGCACGTCGGAAGAGTTCGATACGCTGATCGCGGCGACCGGCTATCTGATCGACATCGACTACATGGACCAGCGTGTCAGCGCCGTGAAGGACAACGCGCTCGATCTCTACATGCGGATCGTGCCGCCGGGCTGGCGCGGGCTCTATTTCCTCGGCTTCCTCAACTCCGATTCAGCGCTCAACTGGCTGGCGGAAGGCCAGAGCCGCTGGATCCGCGAGCACGAGCTTGGCCGGGCGAAGCTGCCCGATGAGGCCGATATGCGCGCCGAGATCGCATCGCGCAGTGCATGGGTGCGGGCCAACTACAAGGACACGCCGCGCCACGGCATCGAGGTCGAGCACATGCCCTACTTCGCGGATCTCCAGCGCACGCTGAAGGCGGCGCAGCGGCGCGCTGGCGTGGCACCTGCCGGCGTCGGCATCGGCGCGGTCAATGCCCTGCCGCCGCGCCTTGCCCTCACTCCGCAGCAGCCCGCTGGCCCGCAGCGAAATGCATGACGACGGAGCGCAGGGCTGCGGCCTTGAGCGGCTTGCGCAGCATCGGCACGCCGGCCTCGCGGAGCTGGCCTTGCACCTCCGGCGAATTGTCCGCGGTGATGATGACGGCGGGGACCTCGACACCGAGCCGCGCGCGCACGGCCTTGATGGCATCGAGGCCGGTGCCTTGATCGAGGTGATAGTCGGCCAGCATGAGCTTCGGCCGCTGCGCGCTGCGGTCGAGCAGGGCGAGGGCCTCCTCGGTACCCGACGCGGTCATTACCTCACAGCCCCAGCCGGTGAGCAGCTGGCGCATGCCGTCGAGCACAGCGCGCTCATTGTCGATGCACAGCGCGACGCAGCCCATCATCATGCCGGTCGTAAGGCTGGTGGCCGTCTCGTCCACGATCTCGAGCTTCTCGACGGCAGCTGCGGCCGGCATCTCGATCCAGAACGTGGCGCCTTCGCCGGGCGCGGAGGCGAGGCCGAGCGGCATCTCAAGCACCCGGCAGATGCGCTCCACGATCGACAGGCCCAGCCCCAGGCCACGGGACTGCGCGGCAACGCCTTCGCCGCGCTGGAACTCGCGAAAGATCAAGGCATGCTGCGAGACGTGGATGCCCGGACCGGTGTCCAATACTTCCAGCCGGACACGCCCTCCCTGCTCGTGGGCGCGCACGCGCACGCTGCCCTGCTGGGTGTACTTGACCGCATTGCCGATCAGGTTCTGCAGCACGCGCTTCAGCAGGCGACGGTCGGAGGCGACCCACAGGTTGTTGGGCTCCAGGACAAGTTCCAGGCCCTTCTCGCTGGCAAGGGGCTTGAACTCGACCGCGAGGCTTTCGAGCATGGCTCCCAGCGGAACGGCCGACAGCTCCGGCTCGAGCCGCCCCGCATCGAGCCGCGAGATGTCGATCAGGGCCGCGATGATCTCCTCCACCGAAGTCAGCGAGGCATCGATATTGCGGGCGATGGAACGGTCGGTGTCTGGCAGCCGGCGCTCGACCAAACTCGACGCATAGAGCCGTGCGGCGTTGAGCGGCTGCATCAGGTCGTGGCTGGCGGCGGCCAGGAACCGGGTCTTGTCGAGGTTTGCCTCGTCGGCCTTGGCCTTGGCGGTGGCAAGCTCGGCGTAGGCGGCCTCCAGCGCATGCGTGCGCTCCCTCACGCGCTGCTCGAGCGTCTCGTTGGCACGGGCGAGCTCGTCGGCCGCCTCCATCCGGTCGGTGATGTCGGAGAACGTGCACACGATGCCGCCCTGCGGCTGCGGCATCGAGGAGACGCGGAACTCGAGCGTTTGCCGTCCGCCCTTGAGTTTCTCGTGGAACGTCTCCTTGCGCACGGCGAAGCGAACGAACCTGTCGGCCACCAGGCTCTCGACGTTGCCAGGACCGAAGTCGCCGCGCTCGGCACACACGCGCAGGATCTGGCGCAGGGGGGCGCCGACGCGTCCCAGATCTTCGGGCAACCCCAACAGCTCGCGGAACTGCCGGTTCCAGCACACGAGGTTCATGTCGCGATCGAACACGCCGAGGCCATGGCGCACCTGGTCGAGGGCGGACTGGAGGAGATCACGGTTGTACTGCAGCGCCTCGGAGGCATCGTCGAGCAGCTTGAGCGCGGCGGGGCTGCCGACATTGCCGCGGCGCAGCAGCAGGGCCAGCACGAGCCTGGCGGAGGCCGCGCCGATGGCGCTCGTCAGCAGGTGCTCGGTGAAGCGCAGGGCCTGCAGGTCGGCCTCGGCCTGCGGGTTCAGCGTGAGATTGCGGCTGCCCGCGTACTCGGCAAACGATCGCTCGGCACGCTCCGCACCGAGATAGCGCGTTGCCGTGGCCTGGAGGTCGGCGATGGTGAGCGAGGTGCGCCACAGCCGGAAGGCGGGCTGCGAAGGGACGCGCGGCAGATCCTCGTGCACGAAGATATGGGCCTGCAGCCGCTCGATCGGCTCGGGCGCGCGCCACAGCGAGACGGCTACGTAGGCGGTGACGTTGGCGAACATGCTCCACACCACGCCGTGGGTCAGCGGCTCGAACGAAAGGTAGAACAGCGCCTGCGGGCGCAGGGCCGCGAAACCGAACGGGCCCATGCGCAGAATGTCGGCCGGCAGCAGGTTGGCTTTCACCACCCACGGCAGCAGCAGCGTGTAGGCCCACACCGCGAAACCCGCCAGAATGCCGGCGATCGCCCCGCGCGAGGTGCCCCGGCGCCAGACGAGCCCGCCAAAGAACGCAGGGGCGAGCTGGGCCATGGCAGCGAACGAAATGAGCCCGATCGCGGCGAGCCCCTGCGACTGGCCGAGCGCCTTGTAGACCCAGTAGCCGCAGATCAGCGTCGCCACGATGGCGATGCGGCGGGTCACCAGCAGCAGGCCGGCGAGGTTCTCGCGCTGGTCGATGTCGAGCAGACGACGCTTCAACAGGAACGGCACCACCAGGCCGTTGCAGATCATGATCGACAGCGCGACCGTTTCCACCACGACCATGGCAGTGGCAGCGGACAGCCCGCCGATGAAAGCCAGGATCGCGATCGTATCGGAGCCCTTCGCCATCGGCAGGGCGAGCACGAACATATCGGAATCGACGAGCCCCTGCGGCAGGACGATCAGACCGGCTGCCGCAATCGGCACCACGAACAAATTGATCGCGACGAGATAGCTCGGGAACAGCCAGGAGGCGCGACGCAACTCCCGCTCCGAGTGGTTCTCCACCACGGCGACGTGGAACTGCCGCGGCAACAGCACGATCGCGCAGGCGCTGAGGAAGGTGACGGTCAGCCAGGTGCCGCCGCTGAAGGAGCGGTCGAATGTCGTCAGCACGGCGCTGTTGGCGCGCAGCGCCTCGACGAACGAGGCCGGCCCGCCGAACACGCTGAAGAGCACGAACAGGCCGACGCCGATGAACGCCGCGAGCTTCAGCACCGATTCTGCGGCGACGGCGAGCATCAGGCCGGACTGGTGCTCGGTCGCATCGATGTGGCGCGTGCCGAACAGGATGGCGAAGATCGCGAGCGCAAGTGCCGTCAGGAAGGCGGTGTCCATGAACCCGCCATGCATGACGGTCGGCTGCAGCGGCGTGCCGCCGAGCAGGGTCTCGGTCGAGATCACGATCGCCTTCAGCTGCAGCGCGATA